>Ga0209085_1000657_pt1 | contig 24462 bp, 21 predicted proteins | sample C_131016_EF_Meta_FD_187310 | JGI IMG/M metagenome (GOLD analysis project Ga0209085, IMG submission 187310) | Freshwater microbial communities from Lake Croche, Canada to study carbon cycling - C_131016_EF_MetaG (SPAdes) (version 2) | ecosystem: Environmental > Aquatic > Freshwater > Lake...
TTATACAAAGTATTAATGTATATTTAATGTAAATCTAGATTATAATGAATAATCTAAATTAAAATAATCTAAAATAATGTTATTTTAGATTAATCTACTGAAAAATAATATAGTTAAAAATGTTAAAATGTTATTAAACCATTCTATAAGCGGTAATCCTTGGTGTAATTATTGTTTGAGTTCCAGCAGGACCAAATGCACCATACAAAATAATTCCATTATTTGTAATAAAACTTACTAAAAGTTTTAATGATACATACCGTCCAACCGTAATATTAACGAATACAGCATCTGTTAAAATTATAGTATCTCCGTATGTGGTATTTGTGGCTGTGGTAGTTCCAATATTAGTTCCTGATGCAAGAACTGTTCCATCAGTAGCATCCACAAGTAGTTGTTGACATACAGGAACTACCGTTGCATCAGCAGAAGGTGATACAGCACAGATCATTTGAACTGAATATAAACCAATAGGTAAAAATACAGATAATGTGTTTGCATCGTCAGCACTTCTAATAGGTGAATATATGTTTGGAGCAATAGCACCACTTGCAACATTGGCAATAGCAGTTGTTCCCGCTTTTAAACTAACAACTTCAAATTTTGTTATAGTAGGCGATGGTAAAGCAGAATTTTGATAATTAAAGGATGACATTATATATATATTATTATTATAAGATATTAATTAAAAATATTTTTTTATAATTAAAAAGTTGGCTTTAGTGTAATAGATGGTGTATAATCTATATTATCAGTAGGAAGAATACCCGTAACAATATTATGAGTTCCTACTGAGTTAGAATATTCGAATATCATTGATAAATACGTATCAGTAGTAAGAACAATTCTTTGTGTTTCACTTATATTAGCATATGTTAATGTACTATTAACAGATTGAACAAATGATATTGAAGAAGACACTAATAGTCGAATGGATGTCCCATTAGTATAAACAACATCTGATGCATTATAAACAACAAGAGCCCCATATGTTAAATTTGATGGAGCTGTATCATTTATATTTATTCTTACTTTCATTGTTAAATTATAGGTCCCCGCTGGTATTAGAATTCTATTATTTCCACCCCCTGATAATCTCAATACATTAATATAAGTTGTTGTAGTACCATCATTTGCGGGAACATTCTCCAAAATATTAACCGCGGCCGCACGTAAATTAACTAATGAATATGTAGTTTGATTGAATATGTTTGCATACTTAGGATTATTAATTAGACTAAAATATGACATTTATATAATTAAATAAGATATATTAATTATATATAATTTTCTATAATTTTTAAATATTGGACTGGTATATAAATATAATCTTTTTTATTCTTTTCTTTTACATTTCTGTCAAATGGTTTAATTTCAAATGTATCAAATAACTCTTTATTATAGTTAATATAAGTTAGACAATCAGTATATTTAAAAATTAATATTATATCTTTCTTTGCTTCTATCTTATTTATTCCGATCATTGTTGTAGGATATTTATTTAATGTATTAGTTCGTGTTTTTAGTTCATAAAAATGAGTATCGCATTCATAATCAAATGGTGATAACTTATATTCAATTTCTTTAATATCTTTATTGAAATATTTTTGTATAATTGGTAATAGTCTAGATTGTTCTATTAATCCTCGTTTATTATCAATTGGGTAGAAAGATGGCATTATATACATTATATGAGAAAAAAAAAATAATAATCTAAATATAATTTTTTTTAAATTTATTATATTTAACATTATATATAAATGGATAAAGAAAATATTATCAAAAAATATAAAACAGAACTAAAAAAGATGGTAAGTGAAGATGATTTTATTCGTAATTTTGGTTTAGATGTGAAAGACAAAATTATGAAGTATAGTGAATTAGAAAAATTTAATACTATTGATGATTTGATTCCAGATAAAGATGATTTTAGAATATTATTATTAGAATCAGAACCTCGCGTCGGTCATTGGTGTTGTTTAATTCGTAAAGGTGATACTGTTGAATTTTTTGATAGTTATGGTAAGACACACAAAGGAGAGCTTAAATATATACCAAAAATAATTAATAAGATGCTTAACCAACCAGATGATTATTTAACTAGAATAATGAAAAGTAGTAAAAATCCTATATTTTCAACTTTGAAATTACAAAATGACAATCCTGAGGTATGCACTTGCGGAAGACACGTTATAGCCCGAGTTTTGTGTTCTAAGGCTGGTTATGATTTAGAAGATTACGGTAAATTAGTTAAAAAAGAAAGTGAAAAAAGAGAAATGCCACCAGATATATTAGTATGTCATTGGGTTCCTGTTAAATAAAAATCTTAAAAAGTTTGAAAGACCAAAATTGTATATTATATTAAGAAATTATTTACAATTTTGGTCTTTCAAACTTTTTAAGATATTAAAAAAAGACTAAAATTGTATATTATATTAAGAAATTATTTACAATTTTGGTCTTTCAAACTTTTTATTATATCAAACTAATCATTTTTAGTATATTGATTATCTATTGTTCCTACAGAAGTCCCCATCATTTTTGCATCTTTAATTTTCTCATCATTTTGATCGCTATACTTATCAGTCAAATATATATTTCTCAACATACTACTACCAATTTTTTTATCAAATATTTTATATAGTAGTTTAGTTATTCCGTTTTTATCTAGTTCAGTATTATCCATTTTCTGAAGTATATAAGATTTAATTTTAAATTTTTTGATCCACATTAACAATATCAAATATAATTTTTCATCTACATCTATCTCTTGTGATTGGTATGTTCCTTTAGTTTTGTAATTATTGAATATCATTTTTTTATTTGCTATATCAAAGTAATTAAAATTTTTATCTTCTGTTCCTTTGTATTTTGATACTGCTATCATTTTCAAATAGTCTAAATTTCGTCTTGGTGGTTGTAATACATATAAGCTTAACACAATATAAGAAAGTAATTTATTATATTCATCTTCATTTAAATTTTTCTTTTTTAATAATAATTTCGCTTCATCTTCTAATTTATTATAAATTTCTTTTACTTCATTTTGAGATATCCATTCTTCTTTTTGTTTATCTGATTTAGTATTATTATTTTTTAGTTTGTCATTATATTCAATTAGTAATTTATAATATATTTCTTGTTGTTTTTTCATTTTAGGATCATTTTTTAAAATAGAACATATAGCGATTATATATGATCTTGCAGTAGTATCTTTTTTTTCTTTAATTTTATTTATAATTGATTCGGTATCTTTTAAAAACGTTAAATTTTTGATTGGTTGATTATTATTTAATCTTTTTAAATTTGCTTCATATAATTTTAAACTTCCTTCACTTAAACCGCGACCTGTTAATTTTGTTTCTATAACACTCATTATAATATATAATCTATCTTAGATTAATTTTTATAATAAAATTTATAATAATTAAAATATAAGTTAAATATATATAAATGAGTTATTCAAATTATCAATTAAACCAAAGAATAAATAATTTACAGAATCAAATTAATAACGCACCAATACCAACTTTACAATCAGTTTTAAATAGTGGAAATTCAGCATTATCACAATCTATTGAATTAACTAATGGGACTAGTGCATCAACGCTTAATAATACAACATTAAATTTTTCAGATAATGCGGGGTCTTCAGATTTGACATATTCAAGTAATATATTAAATATAAACGGACAAGTAGAATTTAATACACCACCGCATTCAGTAACCCCTATATTAGGTAATGATATTACTACAAAAGATTACGTTGATTCATTAGTAGGTCAATATTCGGGTGGGTTTAATTTATTTTTAAATTATTCTCAGTCGGTAGTTGTAAATTCAATATCTTATAAATCTTTTTCGCCTACTGTATCATCAGCGTCAAATCAAATTGTATCAACAATTACAGATGGGACAAATCAACTAATTGCATCATTTATATCTGATCCCATTAATATATTAGAAATTCCTACTGGTTTATGGAATATGGCATTAAATGGGGGTGTTAGTAGTGCGGGCGGTGTATTGAATTATTTTTTTAAAATTAGAAGAAATAGGGCAGGTGTAATTTCTGATTTAATAACTAGTGGAAATAGTCCAGATATCAACGCTACACCATCATCTAATCCAGACACATATCATATGAATGCTACAATTTCAACAGCTATTCCTTTATTATTAACTGATAGAATTATTATTGAAATATACTGTATTAAAACATCAGGTGCGAGCGTAACATTAAATACATATTTTGAAGGTGATTATTATTCTTATATTCAAACAACTTTAAACGCAGGAACAACACTTCTAAGTTCAAGTAATAATTGGACTGGAAGTAATATTTTTAATAATAATGTAAGATTAAATTCAACATTAACAGATACTTCTGGAAGTGTAGGATTATTAGGGCAATATTTAGCATCAAGTGCGTCGGGTGGTGTATCTTGGATAACTCCACCAATAACAGGAACAACTTATATTTCTTATACATCATCCATTACACTACCCACATTAGTAAATTCAACATTTTTAATTATTTTTTCAGGTTCAACTGCAAGTCAGACATTAACAATTCCAGCATCAGGCTATCCAGTAGGTCAAATAATACAAATTAAAAATAGAGCATCAGTAAATGTATCTATTAGTTCACCAATAACAGGTATGTTATTATATGGTATATCAGCTCCAGCATCAACCTATACATTAATTCCCGAAGATTCATATAATTTATATTTTAATGGATTCGCTTACATTCAATATACACCTTCAAATACTTTTACAAAAATAGTAGGTTCTAATGGATGTTTAGCAGGTCAAACAAATTATGTATCAATTAATACATCAGCATTACCTCAGACAGTATCAACAGTCATAAATACTGATATGTTTGTATTATTAACAGGTTCAACTGCTTTACAGATTTTATCTATACCTGTAGTATCAAATATAGGTCAAAGAATAACAGTTAAAAATAGAGCGTCTGTTGATGTGTCTTTATCTTTTCCATCATCTAATGTTCTATTATTTGATAGTTTATCAGAAACAGGTATAACTGCGGTAATATTAAAATCAAAAGGAACTATTAGTTTTTATTGGGGTGGAACTTATTGGATTCAAACTGTCCCATCCAATGCAATGCCAGAATTAACAACATCTGGAAATATAACAACATCATCTGGAAATATATCAGCATCAGCGGGATCTGTATCAGCATCAACAACAGTTTCAGCAGGAACAACAATAACAGCAGGAACAGGAATAACAGCAACAACAGGAAATATATCAGCATCAGCGGGATCTATCTCAGCATCAACAACAATTTCAGCAGGAACAACAATAACAGCAGGAACAGGAATAACAGCAACAACAGGAAATATATCAGCATCAGCGGGATCTGTATCAGCATCAACAACAGTTTCAGCAGGAACAACAATCACCGCAGGAACAGGAATAACAGCAACAACAGGAAATATATCAGCATCAGCGGGATCTGTCTCAGCATCAACAACAATTTCAGCAGGAACAACAATAACAGCAGGAACAGGAATAACAGCAACAACAGGAAATATAGTAGCATCAGCGGGTTCTTTATCGGCATTTACATCAGTTATTACACCAACAATTACCCCAATAGCAAACACTACAAATTTAGGGATATGCACTTTACAAACAACAGGAATATTAAATATTGCAACTGGACCAAGGACAAAAACGTCAGGAACAGGAGAAGGAAATATAAATATTGGAACTGGAATTAATACAATAACATCAGGAACAACTGCCCCAACTATTAATATTGGAAACAATACATCAACATTAAATGTAACTGAGATTTCAATAGGAGCAACAAATACAATAACAACTATTAATGGACCTTTAACACTCACAGGGGCGGCGACAGTAGCAAGCATATCTGGGTCTGGACTTTTTACAACATCTGGAAATATACAAACAAGTGGGACAGGTGGATTTTCAGCAACTGGATCTGGAGATATACAAACATCATCAGGAAAAGTTAAAACAGGAACACTAGATGCAGTATCAGCCGGTGCACTTAATATTGGAACATCAACAGCAACCTCAATAAATATGTCAAGTGCAGGAAATACTACAACTATAAAAGGACCAGTAACAGCAAGCGAGGGTTTAACTTTAGGTTCTAGTCAATATATTACAACATCACATACAGGAACTATAACAATACCAACATCTTTACAAGTTGGATATACTCAAAGTGTATCTTATTCCTTACCAACAGTCCCTACAACTCTCAATTTAATAACAATGAATTCAATAACATTAGCACAAGGTGTATGGATTTTAAAAGGGGCAGTATCAATAACCGCTTCAACAAGTATTACATATGGATTTGTAAGTTTTGGTGATACATCAAGACCTTCTGCAATATCACCTGTTACAAATGATAGTTTATATGGTTCAGTTTCTTTCAATGGTGTTCCAACTGCAACAAATGAAAAAGTCATACCAAATTTAATAACATATGTATCACCAACAACAAGCACCACATATTATTTTAATATATATTTAGTAGGATCAGGGTCTGGATATAATAGTCAAAATTGGAGATTACAAGGAATAAGAATCGCTTAATTATTTAAAAATTATTTTCTAATTTAATATATATAATGGAAATATTTAATTATACAGATGATGAATTAACTCTGTTAATGAATAAATACAAAGAGAAGCAAGAAAGATATAATAAATTATTTAACGAAGCAACAGAACGCAATGAAAATATAATTTTACATATTCATAAAGAAATGGTTAGACGATTTGTAAATAAAAATTTAGATAAAGTTATAGATAAGATGGATCTAAATGAATAAATATTTAATAATATTTCTGATATATATATATAAATGGTATTATCAGAAGTGTTTCTATCTTTTTTAATATCATCAATAATCGCGTGTATTCTTGCATTAGGGCAATATATATTCAAATCTAAATGCGATGAAATTAAATGTTGTTTTAATTTATTATCTATTCATAGAAAAGTAGAATTAGAATCTCAAATAGAAGAGCAAATAATAGAACTACCACTACCACTACAACAAAAACCTAAAAGATCATTGTCTTTAGATTCAGTATTAAAAAAATAAATAACAAATAAAAAAAATATTTAAAATAATAATCTAGATTATATATATATATAATCTAGAATATGGATAATTTTCGAATCGTTATTAAAACAATCAAACCAAAGACCAAGGAAACAGACCCAGATAAGATCGAAGCAAGGAAGGAGAAAAGACGCCAACAACGAGAAGCAAGAAAGAATCAACCTAAAGAACAAAAGGAAAAGAAAGAGAAAATTAATAATACTGAAGAAATTGAAAACTTAAATAAAAGTCTAAAAAATTTAATTGGGTATTCTATTGATGAGATTAATGATAAAATTAAATCATTGAAAGTATCACCAGTTCAACTAGGACCAGAACCCGTAATTGTTGAAGAAGTAATTAAGGATAAAAAAAAGAGAAAAAAAACAAAAATATAAATAAAATCTATTATATATATATAATGTCGAGATTTAATGGTAATGCACTATTAAAAGTTAGTGATCCTGTAGAAGTAAAAAGAAGGGCTTATGAGATCTATAATAGACCAGTATTTATTTCAACTAGAAAATATAAAAAATATATGATTGAAGATGATAACGGTAAATTTAGACACTTCGGAGATCGTCGATACGAAGACGGAACATATCATAAAAATCCTACTAGAATTTTAAGCTATCACAAACGGATGAGTAATATTAAAGGTAATTGGCGAAATGATGAATTTAGTCCTAATATTTTAAGTTTGCGTCTTTTGTGGTGATAATTTGTAAAATTTTTATCTAGAATTATTATATATGGAAAGATATAATAATTATAGTTTAGATGAATTAGAAGCAGAGTTGTATATATTTTCAACTTATATGAAAGATATGAACGATACTGAAGCAATTAAAACGATATTATATTTATTAGAATTATTTAAAAAGTTTGAAAGACCAAAATTGTAAATAATATCTTAATATAATATACAATTTTGGTCTTTCAAACTTTTTATAATATATATAATTCTTTTTCACTAAGAACTAATTTAGGATAGGTTTTTAATACAGTAATCATTCTACCATCTAATTTTTTTATTCTATCTATTTCTTTCTTATCTAATCCAAGATAAGCATCTAATAGATATTTTAATGCTCTATTTCCGAATGTTTTGTAATTAAAGGTTACCGAATTACATTCATTTAAAATAATTTTTGTATCGTGTCCTGCATTTGCGAGATGAAATGTAATTAAAACATCTATTTCAAATTTGCGCCCAACTTGGAGACAGTCATTCAAAGTTTGAAATAGTTTTTTCTTTAATTGTTTATCTCTTATATTATCAATATCGTCAAAGAGACACAAACTTTCTTTTAATTCTTCTACTCCGATATTATCATTTGCAAACTCTTCTGTTAATTGAATTATTTTAATTTTTTTAATTTCTTTCAAACAACCAATATCACTAGTAATAGTAGTAAATAAATAAATAGGTCGTTTAGGATGCACTTTTATATATTCTTTAATATAATTACAACACCAAAAGCTTTTCCCTGAACCAGCTTGACCGAATACAGCGTGAACGTTTCTTTCTTTTTTATTATTAGGTATTAATTGAAAATTTTCATCAGAACCTTCTAACATTAAATCATTAGTTCCATATCTACTACCTTCTCCTAAACTAACTATCGCATCATTCTTTTTATCTTTTTTAATAGATGCTATTGATTCTCCGTTATTTTCTAAATTCAACAATATTTTACTCATTCTAAATATAATAACATTAGATTAATTTTTTATAAAATATTTTAGAATAGTTATTAACTAAATCATATATATTATTTCTCAGTTGAACTAATAATTTATATAATTTTTTCTTACTTTTAACCTCAATTATTTTAATAAAATCATTTGTATAGTCTTTTATAGTATTATAAGAATTTTGAAACTTCATTATATCTAATGCGTTTAAAATATGATCTATATTAATTCTTTCTACTTTTTCTAATAATAATATTAAAGTATCTAAATCTGATCTAGTCTTATTTAATATACCTATATCACTATTAAAAAAATCTATTAATAATTTAATTTTAGGATCATTTTTGTTTAAAATAAGACTACGACTAAAAAATCGTTTTAATGCTTTATTATAATTATTGTCTTTTATTTCATCTTCTTCTGATTCCTTAATGCTAGATATAATACTATTTTTATTTAATTCTTTTTCATCAAAATTAGATATACCATTTAGTTTGATATAATAATTTTCACTTATCTCTATAAATGTATTATTAATATAAGCTATTACATCTATTTTTATTGTGCTTTTTTGTTTAATTGCTTCTTCTAATGTGATATAAGATTTATTTAATAGTAATTTCTTATTATTTAATATTTCTTTTTTAGTCCATTTTAATGGTTCATTATTACTATCTATTCCACATTTAAAATCAGTTATATAACTATAACTATCTTTAGAATCTAATTTTTTATAGATAAATTGAAAATAATTAACAATCTTTTTATAATTTGGAGTTTTATTTTCATAAAAATCAGATAAATCAAAATCACTATTATATCTAATATTTTTTAAATTACTAGATCCAATTACCTTATATTTTTTTGTTAAACTAATAATATTAAATACTTCTTTTAACTTATTAATATTAGAATTAATATCTCGTTCTTGTATAATATCGTTCATATTAAATTATATTAGAAATTATTTATAAAAATCTTTTATTAAGACATTGTCGTATAAATGAATTCGAAGATTCTATAAAATAACCACCTTGTAATGGCTCTAATGATGTATAATTTTTAAGTTTTGAAAAATTACGAATACTATCATTAATTAAATTATATAATCCTATTGTTTCTTTTTCAACTTGATCGTATAAAGTATATTTAATTAATTTATCACTTTTATTTCTATAATTTCTTAATATTTCTAAATTGCGTTTAAATTTAGGAATTTCATCGTATATTTGTTTAGATAAATCTTCATCTAAATATTTAAGATTCTTTTTAAGTTTTGAAATAAATAAAACGGTTGTTCGTCCAATAAATTGAATTAATCCAGTCATTAATTCATCAATTTTATTTTGATATGCTGGTATTGGTGATTTTTGATTAGTATTTTGAATTGCTTTCGTTATATCTTCTAATTTTTTAGCTACGTCAAAATTAGTGATTTGTTCTCGTTCAACTTCTTCATTTTCAAAATCTCCTTCAGTATCGTCAATAGAGATTATTGGTGTTATTGGTGTTGGTGTTGGTGTTGGTGTTGGTGTTGGTGTTATTTGTGTTAGTAATGCTTGGGCTTTTTTAGATAATCTAGGTGCTTTAGGTGTTGTTGGTGTTTTAGGTGCTCTTTTTACACCTCCTCTATATCTTCCAGAACCCTTGGGTATTGATAATTCATAATTTTCAAGAATAATAATAATTGCAGGTTTTTTAAGCTTATCAATATTCTTACCAGTAAATCCTTCGGAAATGAGTTGATCTCTAATTTCTTTAATAGGCGCGTCTCCATCAATCATATCGCGTATTAATGTTAGATCTACTTTTTTGCTTGGAAAAGTTATACCTCCATATTCAGTAATTGGTGGTGGTTCTGCTTGTTCTAATATTTTAATAGTTTGATATTTAGGTCCTTCGGTCATTAATTTATATAGATAACTAGTTAATGCATTATATGCGGGACTTTTTGTTCCTTTTCTATTTTTATCTTCTTCTTCACTTAAACCTGTTATTCTATCATATTCTGCATCGTATATTTTCTTTTTATTTTTAATTTCTTGTGGTGTATAAGTTTTAGATTCATCTAAAAAAGTATATCCTTTTAAATATTCAATATCTGGATTTGTTGGGTCAGTAAATACTGATTCTGTTGGTAATGTTTCTTCTTCTTCTACTTGTGATAATTCTTTACCCATTTTTTTAACTTCATTTAATATCGTTAATCCTTCTTCATCTAATACATCTTCATTTTCTTTAACAAATGGTGGCGTTATTCCTTCAGGTGGAATTTCAACACCTGCTTCTTCAAATTTTTCTGTTAAATATACAATACTATCATCATAATCTTTTTTTAGTTCTTCAACTTCGGAAGGATCTAATTTTTCTTGTATTTTAGTTTTTAAATCATATTTTGCTCTTTCAATTAATCTATTTAATACAGATTCTTTCAATTTTAAATCAAAATAATAATCAAATAATTCTTTTAAATAAGGAGAGTAATTATCTCGATTCTTGTCTTCAAAATCAGCACTTAAAAAATCATCACCCAAAATGTCAAAACCTTCTTTTATAAGTTGTGGTCGTAAAAACTCTTCTTTTATTCTGTATATTTCTTCTTTTATTATTGGGTCTTCTCTTTTTAATTCTACTAAATCATCCGTTTCGTGATAATTATCAATTGTTGCAAAATAGTTTTGATATTCTCTATCTCCTCTTTTTACTTCTCCTTCTTTTGTTTCTTCAACTGGTCCGTCTTCTTTTGATTCACTAAAATCAAATTCTAATTTATAATCTTTTGGTTCATCTGGTGATGGTGGTGGTGGTGGTGGTTTTCTTATATCTTCTACTAGTTTTTTAGATCCTTTTTTACTTTCTTTTAATGGAACAAAAACATAATCTTCTAATTGTCTAAAAGTATAATTAATTTGTTTTAAATTATTTACTAATTCGGCACCATATATTGATAAATTCTTTTCTGCTGTTGATTTATCATCATCATCTAAGTCTTTTATTGCTTTACTAGTTTTGCCCATATTATTTCTTCCGATTCTTGATAAACGATTATTTATATCAAAAAAATCATTTTTAGAATAATCAATTTCATCAATTTTATACGACATTATATAATATTAATAAATATTTTAATTATAAAAATATTTATTAAATCTAAAATCTTTTTTATTTCTTCATTCTTGCTTCTTTCATCTTTTGTCCCCACGCCTTTGCCTCTGCACTTCCTTTAACAAAACGACCAGTTCTTTTTTTCTTAGGTTTAGCTCCTCCTTCTTTATCACTTTCACTATCAGAACAAGAATCACTATCAATCGCTTTTCTTAATGATTTACTATAAACCATACCTTTACCCAATCCTACCATAGCTGCCATTTTTGCTAGACCAATTGCATCCCCAACTGTATCTTTAGCGTATCCAGTCCATTTCTGTGCTTTTTTTATTCGTGACAATTTACCACCCATACCTGCCATTTTTGCGATATCAAAAGCATCACCAATAGTATCCTTAGCGTATCCAGTCCATTTCTGTGATTTTTTATATCTATTTATTTTACCACCCATACCTGCCATTTTAGCAATATCAAAAGCATCACCAATAGTATCTTTAGCGTATCCAGTCCATTTCTGTGATTTTTTATATCTATTTATTTTACCTCCTTCTGCTGGTGTTTCTTCACCAGTAAATTTTCTAGAAGCCCGACCACCTACAGCCCTAGGGGTTTCATCTACACTAGCCCCAGGTTTAATAGAATTTGAAGCCCTAACACCGCCTAACATTTTAGGTTCTTTAAACGGTAAATTAGCTTGCATTTGTTGTTCGTTCATTCTTAGACGGTGTGCGATACCTTTATTATAATTTTCTAATGCTATATCATTCACTCGTTCATTATACAAATTTTCAAAACCATAAACACTCGACATATATATAATTATTAAATATTTTAATTATAATAAAATTTTTATTAATCAAATTCAATAGTTAAATTATATTTTATCTCTGGTTTAGTATAATAATCTATTTTAATGTTTGAATCATCTAAATATTTGATTTGTTTATAGTAATTTTTATTTTGTAGTTTTATTCGTGATTGATATGTAAATCTATTATAATATTTATCTTCATTTATTCTTTTGTAATGATCTAAGTTATTTTTTTTTAAATAATTAATAGATTCATCAATAGTATATTTATGCTTACTAAAATAAATAGATTGTATATTTAACATTATTATTATTGTATTAGATATTAATTTTTTAAAAGACTAAATTTGTAAATATTTTCTTAATATAATATACAATTTTGGTCTTTGATATAATAAAAAGTTTGAAAGACCAAAATTGTATATTATATTAAGAAAATATTTACAATTCTGGTCTTTCAAACTTTTTAAATATTTATTTCTTCTTTTTCTTTTTAGTTAATATTTCAGTAGAGTGATTATATAATGGGTTCCAACTACCAGTATTAATAGTTTTATCTTTTTTATTTTTTAAAGTTAAAGCACTTACAACATCACCACTAGATCTAACTACTTTTACATTCTTTTTATGTGATCCAATTATTGCGGGATTTAGTGTAATATTTTCATCGCCGACTAATTTCTTTTTTGCTAGATTTTGGGCTATATTACCAGATTGAGAATGTGATACTAAAGATAAATTTTCTTTTCCGTATTTCTTATTTGCTTCTTTCTGTATCCTTTCAGCATTCTTATATCTATTTGAATATTGATGTAATCCTAACGGGATTAATAAATTATTAGTCCAATCTAGGGCTTTATCTGTCCCTGCTATAGTATGCACTGCCTTATTTGATTTAGGATCATAATAAACCTTATCTCTTTTTGTAGATAATTCTTTATCTAATACATATCCATCAATATTTTCTGCTTCACTTTTAGTTTTGTATCCTGCATCAACAAATTTTTTTAATTCTTCGTTATCAATATTACCGCCTTTTTTTTTAATTCCTTTACCTTTTTTAGGTTCTATAATTAAAGATGTTTCCTGTGGTATAAAATTAGGTATTTTATTCTTTAATAAATATTCATTATATAATTTATTTGATTCAATAAGAAAATATCCATCTAATTCAGTAGATTTTTTTTTAAAAATAACAAAACTAACAATAGTATTTATTGATCCAAATTGTCTTTTACCTAGTTTTATAATTTCTAAATCTCCAACTTGTTGTAATTTATCAGATAATAATTTAAATCTATATTTTCCATAATCATCTATTGCTATTTCATTTTTTTTCTGATCTGTGGTTAATTTAAAATATTTATCAGATGTATCAGTATTTCCAACAATTGCACCCAATACGCCGCCAATTCTTAAAAAAGGTATTGCTTTAAAAATAAAATCAACATCCCATACATCTCTTTTTAATCCTATATTTTCACCTTTCCTTAAATGAAAAGGTGGATTAGTTATTATTATATTATAACGATTTGATGTTGAAAATCTTAAAAAATTAGGTTCTTCTTCTAGTGTTAAAAAAGTTTTACCTCTATTAGTTAATTTTTGTAAATATTCTCTATTTTTAGGATCTAATTCAACTAAATCAATTTTAAATTTTTCTAAATCATTATAATCTATTAATTTTTTATTTTTAGGTTTAATAAAAGGAATTAATAATCCACCTTCTCCTGCTGTTGGTTCTAATATTCTTAGATCTGATATATTATTCATATTTTCAAATATTTTATCAGCTAATTCATATGCTATATCTGGCGGTGTATAAAATTGTTGTAATTTTTCCTGTTTAGTTCTTTTATTAAATTCTTCTATTTTATTTTTTTGTATATCAGTAAATAAAATATCAGCAACATCTTCTTTTTCAGTATCTACAATAGATTTAATTAATTTTATTTCTAATTCTGGTGTTAATTCTTCACCTGTTCTTTTTAATTCTTTTTCTATCATTTTTCTATATTTAGATTCATAATATTCATATAATGTAATATCACCACTATTATTATTATTAACATCAAAATTTTCTATAAAATATCTTATTCTTTGTTCTTTTGATTTAGTTAAAATAAATTTAAATAAATCTACTGCTGGAATTGGTTTTTTCTCATCTCTTTCAATTGCATTTAATAAATCTGGTGATAATACTGCTTTTTTATTTTGATTATCTATTGCGTTTTGTACTTGTATAAAATAAACCATTTCTTGATTATCTTTTTTAGCTTTCTCATATTCGTTTTTATCAAAAAAAGGTTTATCATTTAGTTCGTGATATTGTGGTAAATTCTTTTTTAAATTTCTTTTACCGTATGCTGTTTTAATTGTTTCATAATCTTTAATATATTTATTTATATTAGTAGTAATAATATATTCATATTTTACTTTATAACCTTTAACTCCATTTTTAAAATCCTTTTCAACTTTATCTAAATATTTCTGTTCTAATTGTCTTATTTTATCTCTTCTTATTTTCTGAGCTTCTTTATTTCCTACTGGTGCTTTTGTTACTGATTCTGCTATTTTATAAAATTCATTTAAATTAAAATTTGGTAATGCTTTAATTTTATTATTTGATAATCCAGTATCAACATCTTTATTTATTAATTTATAATTTTTAATTTTTTCATCTATTTTACTCCATTGTGGGTTTTCTTCTAATAATAATTCAAATAATTCTTCATCATCTTTTTTAATAAATATTGTTCTAATTACATTTACATATCGTTGATTCACTGGTAATTCTTGATGTGATTTGTATCTTACTGCTCTTGCTATAACTTGTTCTGCTGTTGCATCATTCCATAACTCATCAAATAAAACAATATTTTGACAATTTTTAGTATCAACACCTTCTGCCCCTGCTTTAGTTATAAATAAAATTCTACAGTCATTATTTGGATTAGTATATTCTACTGTTGAATTTTGCATTTTATAATTATTAAATAATATTTTGGATTCTTCTTTTTTACTTGAGCTTTCTCTACCTGTGATAAATACTGGTTTAGTATTTGGTAGATCTAATTTATTTAATTCTTTAACTAAGTTGTCTATTCCTGTATGAATAAAAGTAGAATAGATTATAAATTTCTCTTTTGGTCTTTCTTTTATTAAATTAATTATATATTTCACTTTTGGATTAATACCATCTTCTCCTTTAATTGCATTTGATGCAAATTGTTCTGCACTATAAAAACTATTTTGATTTTTTGAATCTGATTCTTTTAATTTTAATTCTTTCAATTCTTCTTCATTTGGGTTTCGTCCTTCCTCTTCTATAAAATTCTGAATTCTTTTATTTAATTCTAATGGTGATATTTGTCTATCTGGTGGTCCTTCTCTTTTTATTTTATCATATTCATTCTCTTCTTTCTCTGTCATTATAATAGGTATCAATTCTTCATTTTTTTTAGGAAAATTCTCATCTGCACCTCTTTCATAATAACTAATTTTATAATTAAAATATGATGATAAATTTAATGGATTTGTAATAGCATCAGTAAATGATGATTCTGAAATTGGTTCTCTATTATCTATCATCGCGAGTAAATTTTCAACATCATAAATTTTATTAACAAAAGCCGTTCCTGTTAATAATATTAATTTATAACAATTTTTAGTAGCAGTATTCATTAATTTAAAACCTCTTTTATTTTTAACTACTTCTACAACTGTATCACCTTTATCATCTGTTTTTTCTGATTTTTCTATTTCAGTTCTGAAATTGTGAGCTTCATCAACAATAACTAAAGCACCAGTAGTATCAAAAGGACGTCTAAGATATTTATCATAAGTAAAAAATTTATATCTATTATCTCTAATATTTAATCCATATTGGATCATACCCTGTAAAAAGTTAAATAATAATGCACTAGGACTTATTACTACAACATTTCTATTTGGAAATAATTTTAAAAAATAATAACTACTTATCACCGCTGTCAAAGTTTTACCACTTCCAACACCGTGAAAAGCTACTACACCTCTCAAATTTGATAATGCAAATTGTTGAATAAATTTTTTCTGATGGTCTAGTGGTTTAACTTTCTGACCTGTTCTAATATCTTGTTCTGCACCTTCATATACATTTTGATATTTTGGTGAACTTTCAAATTCTTTTAAAAATTCTTCTTGTTCTTCTTTTGATAGTGTTTTAGTTCCGAATTTTTTTAATATATCTCCTACTGATGCGGTTTTTGGATTTCTTGATGGTAATTGTGAAAAATTATATCCTGATAATAACCCGTCTTTTTCTAATTGATCTAATATATTTATTAGTTTAGATTTTGTAGCACTTTTATATTTAATTCTCATTTCTGGTTTTTCTTTTAATACATCTTCTATTATTTGTTTCATCTGAAATGCTTTAAATTTCGAATCTACTGCTATTCCTCCACCTGTATTCTGTTCTAATTGGGCTGTTTGAAATTCATCAATATCTTTATCAGTTAATCTTTCTAAAATCTTCTCTGCTAGTTCATTAAATCTATTTTTATTTATTCCACTACCTTTTATTTGGTCTTTCTTCCACATTAAAACTAGTTCTACACCATTCGGTAATATTTCAGTAGTATAATTATAATTTTTATTAGGTAATTTTTGACGATATCTATAAAAATTAGTTGTTTCATCTACCTTATTAGGTATTTTATAATTATGATCTAATAACCATTTATGAGACTGTTTTAATGTAAAACAAATTTTAGGAAAATTAACTGCGTGTAATTTTGATTTATTTTTTTTAGGTATAAGAACACTTTGAATTTTACTCTTCATTATATATATTATAATCTATAAAAATTTTCTAATATATTTTATTGATGATATTTAAAATTATCATAAAAAGTTTGAAAGACTTAATTTAGTTTTTATATTAGGAAATATTTTACAATTTTGGTCTTTCAAACTTTTTATGATAATTTTAAACATCATCAATAAATTCATCTAAGTCAGATGTATTATATTCTGGTGTTTCTACTAAATTTAATAAACTACAATATTTTTTATCAAATCCCGATAAATTAGGATTTCTATATTTATGCATTTCTAAAACTTTATTAATATAATCAATATCAAAAGAATAATAATATTTTTTAACTTTGTTAATTTGTTTTCTTTCTGTTTTAATACAGTTAGATCCTGCTATATGTTTAATCATACTTAGATATATTTTAAATAAATCTCCTTTAGTTTTAGGTTTAAATGTAAATCTAAATAATTTACTATATAGATCTAATTCGTTTTTAGGTAGATCATATAATTCATCATTATAACTATCATAATCAAAATTAATATTATATTTTGCTTCAAATTGTCTAAATAGTAATATTTTATTGTAAATACTAGACATCCATTTAACACAATAATTTTTATTTTTAATAATTTGAACTTTATTAGTAAGATATTTATCATTTTTAAAAAATCTAATAGTATCTAAAATACCTTCTAATTGATGCTGAGATACAATTAAATTATAGTATTTTCTAATAGCTTCTGCTTCAATCGGAATATTTAATATTTTAACTCGTTTATCAAATCGTTCATATTCTGGATTAGTTGGATCAATAATATATTTTTCTAATTCTTCTAATTCTTTCTCTTTAGATGCTTCTGATAATAAAAAGCCTGTTTCTAATTTCTTTTTTTCTCCTACTTCAGATAATTCAAATTCATTCTGTTTTAGTATTAATTGAAAATGTTTTAATTTATTAGTATTGTATATGTCTTTTACATATTGAATATATATATATAATTTTGTAAATGTTGAATTAGATATTTTAATTTCATCAAAATCATCAATATAACAACTTACATTATTTAGTATGTTAGCTGTTTTTGTAAATGTTAAAAATTGTTCGGAACAATTTTCAAGATCATTATATTGTTCTTCTCCGTTTTCTCTATCAATATAATAAAATAACTGTTTAATATTTCGTGTTCTGGTTGCTTGTTGAAAACTTTCTGACGGATCAATTGTATTACCTTTTATATATACGAATACATCTTGAGGAATATCAATAGAAAAATCTACTGCGGTCGTGATTGATGGGCTATAAAATACAAACTTATTTAAAAATTGTTTTGATGCATTAGTTATTTTAAATGGGTGATCTGCTGTTATTAATAAAAAACTATCTTTTTTTTGTGGATATTTAGATATAAAATCATCGTAAAATTTAGTTGCTATTTCTTTGCTATCGTAAGCACTAAGAAAATAATTATTATTTTTAATTCTGTATTCAATTTTATTTTTAAAAAACTCTTCATCTAATACTCTGATCGCATCAACTCCTTTGAATTTTTTGAATGTATTCTCTAAGAAATAAATATTATTATCTCTTGCTTTAATTAGTTCAAATACAGAATCAGATATAACGGCATCGGATAAAATTAATAATTTACAATTTTTAATAAGATGTAATAAATGAATAAATATCATTTTAATATCAACTCCTTCAAGTTGCATTAAATGCTTAACAAAACTATTTATCTCATCAATATATATAACTGTTTCACTTAGATCATCATCATCAATATCAATTTTTAATAATGAATTAATACAAACATTATAATTATCTCCTGAAATATATTTTTCAGTTTGATAATCTTTAATATGAATATTACATTCTCCAAAACTTGATATAATTTGTGATCCTAATGTAATTCTACTAACAATACTAAGAATTTTATTATTTCCAATACTATTTGCGATCGCTGTTGTTTTGCCTGTTCCTGTTGTTGATTTGATTATTACTGTTGAATAATCAAACATATTAATTTTATCAAATTCAGTCAATATTTCAGAATCAGTTTCAATAATTGATCTAGTTAAAAATTGTTCTAGTTCTGGTGTTAATTTTTCACCTGTTCTTTTAATTTCTTTATCAATTAGACTTTTAATATATGATTTATTACTTACATATTTACTATTATAAATTACATCTGGTTTTTTATTTGTTAATGGTTTATACTCCTTATAAATATCAGTAGCACCAACAATATTAATTAAAAAATTTACATTAAATTTGATCTTTTTTGTATTCTTCCAAATATTCATATTTTTGAATTTATTATATCTATCACTTCCTTTACTCCATTCATCCCATAATTTATATTTATCAATACCTTTAAAAATATTAGTAATAATAGACCATTTTGAATAATCATCAACATATGAAGGATCTAATTGATCTAATAGTGATTTTAATTGTTCGTCTTTTAAAAATGTTATTGGTTTTTTTTCTACTTTTGGTTTTTTTGATTTCTTTTTCTTTTCTTGTTGTGTGATGGTTTTTAGTTCAGTTGGTTCAGTTTTAAAATAATTTAATATGAAATCTTCATAATCGCCTTTTATAATATTATGTTTAAATGGTTTTATATCTACTGTTTGATTTGGTAGTCTAAATGCTTGATTTGAATCATATACAGAATCATCAAAATAATTATTAATAATAGTTTCACCATCAATAGAATAATTTATAAAATCTTTACCATTTTTAAGATCTTTAACTATATTTTTTATTTCTTCTTTAGTTGCTTTAATATTAGGTATAACTATATGATAACTATATTCATTCTTACTTTTAATTGATTCAGTATATTTAATATCATCAGAATCAGCAATACCAAATATACAAGCTAACCCGTAAATAAAATCATATATATAATCTTTGTCTGGTATATGATCCAAATCAAAATATAATTTATATTTAAAATCATTATCAATTAATTTAATATGATATCCTTCATCTTTTTTTAATGCATCTGATATTATTTTAATATCATCTGTTTCTAGTGTTGGTTTAACAATACCTTTATTGTCAAAATAAGTTTTAAAACTATAGATTTTATACATTATTATAACTTTTTCTTATATATATATATTAGATAATATTTCTTTAAATTATAACTTTTTTAAATATTTAATTAATTAATTAATTAATTAAAGAATTAATTATAACTTTTTAATTTAAATATATAGTTATATATTATAATAAGTTAGAATGAGTGAAATTATAATTACTAAAAATGATAATAAAACTAGTGATGCTAGGCGAAAAGCATCTAAGAAATTTTATGATAATAATAAAGATAAGTATAAAGAGAACTATCAAATTAATAAAGATGAATTAAAAAAGTCATCTTTAGAAAATTATAAAAAGAAATACGAAGATGCAGAATTTAGAGAAAAGAAAAAAGCGTATCTTAGAGAGTATGCGAGAAAAGCATATCAAAAGAAAAAAGCTTTATTATTAGAAAAAGTTTGAAAGACCAAAATTGTAATATATTTCCTAATATATAAAATAATGTTGGTCTTTTTAAAAATTATATAAATTATTTATTATAATGATTTATTTAATATATTTACCTAGGCGTCCACCTACTGTATGCATTCCACCAGACATTACACCTCCGCTAGTGTCTGGATGAGATTGCATATGATGTTTTTTCTTAAAATGTTTAATCATATTCATCACGCCCATATTATCTCTAACACCACCAACTAAACGTTCATAATCAGAAGATGCAAGGCGAGGCACTGCGGAACCCTCTTTTGCTGAAAGGACCATTTCTTTATTAAGAACGCCAGAGAAGGATTGAGATGTTCCTTGGTGAGTTGTCATATATCCCGATGTAATAGTTACGACAACTAATTCAGGGGTAAATGTAGCAGAACTGTAATTTTCAATATTTACAGTAAATTGTAAATTATAAGAACCAAGAGAAGACCCAGAAAGATAATCAGGAAGATTAAAACTATAAGCAGGTTGAAGCATAAGAATAGACCCAGTAGTAGGTATAGTAGAAATACTACCACTTGCATTCTTTTTATTACAACGCCCACAAAACTCTTGGAATGATTGAGAAGATCCTGCTTTTCTAGAAAGTTCCCATAATTGCTGTTGATTTGCACTACTAAGGATACCCGCCACATTATTAAAGTTAATTGTAATAGAAGTAATAGGTAAAAATGAATCACTATTAGCGTAACTTTGTGAGCCCATAGGAGATCTAGCAAATATTAGAATTGTGTCAGGAACTTGATTTAACGCAATATTTGAAGATGTTAATGTTAAAGCTCCAGGAGTTATTTTATTATTTCCAAGAATAACATCTGCAGCACTAATAGCCCCTGCAGGAATTGCAGAAGAACTACCACCATTAGGTAAATATCTGTTATATTGTAAAAGTGGAAGAATATTTCTAGCAGATATTTTAGCGAATTGGGATGGTTGAACTGATAGATAATTTAGACGCATTGTTAAATTAGTAAAAGCAGATGAGGATGTACTAGTTGTTGCATATGCATAAGTACGAGTATATGTATTTGAACTTCTAAAAATTCGTCTAAGTTGAGAATCAAGAACAAAATTAAAAGTCATATTGTTAATGCCTAAAAATCCAGCCTCATTTGCGACACAAGGATTGGAGATAAAGGGAGATAAGAACAATATAGGTTCAGTAAAATGAGTTTTTAATGTAATAATCCATTTATCGGCAATATTTGTTGAAATTACAGATCCATCTGCTTTAACATTAAGATTAGTACTTAGATAATGATCTATCTGCAATGAAGTTAATGGATGAGACCCGCGACCTCTCATTTTATTATCAAATGAACTATTTGAGATATCAGATAAAGGGTTATTATTACAACCAATAGCATCAGAATAATTATAATAAACATCATCAACCATAGAAGGAGTCCAGCCATCATAATGAGTATGAATTTTTTGATCGTTCATTCTGAGTAATGAAGCCATTACATCCTGAGTATTTACAGAAAGATTGTTATTATTAATTATTGCACTTTGAGTTAGATAACAACTATTAAGCGGATATGGTCCAAACCCGTCAGTATTTCCCCAATCAAATGCAACACTGCCAGCAGGAACTGCCGTAATAGTAATTACAAATTCAGCATCTGTATCAATTAAAAATCGTCTATCTATAACAATATTTTCACTAGGCATAACTAATTGCCAAGTATGAGAAGAATTAGAGTTGGTATTTGCGGTATATGGTTGGTAAGTGTTTTGTTGAGCCCCACCTTGAACTGCAAATGAAACTTCACCGGAGATGTCTTCAATACGACTATCATTAATTAAAACTGTTTTTAGATCACTCATTATTATATATAAGTTAATATATATAATAATTTAGAATATTTTTTTATAATTTCTTTCTATAAATATCTTTTAATTCGAATAGAAATTTAATAGAAATACTACAACCCGCAGGAAGCAATACGGGGTTTAATTTTCCTAATCGATCTTTATAAAATACAGAAATATCAATATTTGAAATAGGACTATCACCAATTAAACATATTCTTCTATATTCTCCAGCAGGTATATAGGTTACTATAGGTTTATATAAACCATCAGCAACAAAATCAGTAATTACTTGAGATTGAATATTATTATTTCCGCTTTGTTGTTGATTAACACCATTAACAATTAAAGAAGGGACACCTTCATTGTTTGGTAAAATTGGTAGTGTATTTGAAGCAAGAACTATTGACATTATAGGATTCCACGCTGAAATAGTTGAATACTCTTGAAATACTTGATTAGCAGTAAAAAGAGTTGTACCTGTTGGAGGATAAGATGCCTGATTTGCAAGACTAAAAACTGTAGTTTGTAATTGAAATATTCTATTATATTGATCGGTAAAACTATTAATAATAAATGGAAATGAACTAAATAAACCACCTAATGCCTGATTAAAGTAAATTTTAATACCTGTTATTTCCATTGTATAACCATCCTTATCCGCATTTATTATCGCTATTTTATTTAATGTATCAAATGTCATAACTGGAGCATAAGCACTAGGAAGATTAATACTACCACCAACTAAAACGGCTAATGCATTATATGCAGTTTGAAAAGTATTATTAATTAAATATATCCAATATTGATAAGTATATATATCATAATATCCCTGACTATTATCTTGTAATGTATTTTCTGTATATGCTGGAGCTTTTGGAATAGCCGCAACTTTATTTTGTGGGATAAATGATACATAAGAAGGATTCGTAACAGTCCCATTATATTCTAAAGTTATACTATATATAGTTTTATTTGTATCTGTTGATGCTGTTTGTATTAAAGGTATAAATACTGGTAAATAATTTGTATCTATCTGCCATCTAGCAATAATTAAATTATATTTATATGGATCATAAATTATAGGCGAGTTTCTTGTTTCATTATAATATGCATATGGAGGAGTAGAATTTGTATTATTTAAATTACTAATTACTGTATCTAAATAAACCTGTTCGGGCAAATATCTTTCTTGTTTGGTTGACATTATATAATAGTGTTATAGATATTAATTATATTATTTTTTTGGTTTAATTGGTATTGACATAATAGATTATATAATAAAATAATTTTACTTTAATTTTATTCATTAGAATAATCTATTTATAAGATTATCATTTTTAGATTAAATCAAATAATCTAGATTTAATCTAAAAATAGATTATAATTAGGTTATATACGATGATAATTTATAAATTATCCCCAGTATTAATGTATATTTAATGTAAATCTAGATTATAATGAATAATCTAAATTAAAATAATCTAAAATAATGTTATTTTAGATTAATCTACTGAAAAATAATATAGTTAAAAATGTTAAAATGTTAT
>Ga0209085_1000659_pt1 | contig 24429 bp, 24 predicted proteins | sample C_131016_EF_Meta_FD_187310 | JGI IMG/M metagenome (GOLD analysis project Ga0209085, IMG submission 187310) | Freshwater microbial communities from Lake Croche, Canada to study carbon cycling - C_131016_EF_MetaG (SPAdes) (version 2) | ecosystem: Environmental > Aquatic > Freshwater > Lake...
ACGGTTCGCTCCGGACTTTTTAGCCGCATCGAGCAAGCGGGCCATCTGCCCAACCCTCATCCACTCGACAGCATCAACCATTCCCGCAAGCTCCCTCTTGGTCTCCCCTTCAAAAGCCGCCATCACAATGCGGGAGACCCCCGACTTTCTGGCTCCCTCGATCACAAGCCGAGGATACTCACCGCCGCCAGCGATGAGGAACAACGGCGACGTGTCTTGAGAGGAGATCATTCTCAAGTATTAATACCCCAAATCATCGAATCGATTCACGCGGAAATTACCGCTCCTCGCAGACGATGGCTGTTTTTTCAGCGAGCCTCTCGAGTCCCCGCCGCCCGATGGAAAGACGAAACCCGGTTGATCGGTTTTATAGGTGTTCACGACTACCTCCGCCGTCTGGCCAGCACCTGGGAGGCTTCGCCTTTGGGCAATAAACTGACTCGGGCGATAGTAGTTGGTGAAGTCTTTGGCAAAGGCCGAGCGGTTGATGCCGATGAAGAGGTTTTTTCGGATTTCATGGTGCAGATGGGCGGTATACATGCCGCGGTTCGTTCCAATTGTTCCGACCTGCTGACCACGCGAAACCTGCTGACCTTTGCGAACCATGATCTGGTTGAGATGGGCATACATGGAATCCACGGTCTTAAGTTGTCCGCCCTCGACGAATGCGTGCCTCACGATGACCACATTCCCCCAACCCATGCGGGCATCCATGGCAAAGGTCACATAGCCATTGCCGATGCAATAAACCGGGGCACCGAGATCGCTATTCCCGCCAGCCACGCCATTCCAGTCCTCACCCGGATGGTAGGACAAGAACCCTCTGGACATGTAGTAACCATCGGCATTCGGCTTGCCGATCGGCATGTCAAAACCATCCGCCACCCTCACTGCGACACGATTACCCCCGGGGACAGCCACAAGGCCTCCCACGAAAAGCATAAGAAAAATCCAAAACAGCCAGCGTCGCATGAAGGTGAAATTTAAACCCGCTCACGCAGGAACCGCAAGCCACACGGGCCGCGCGGACATTTTAGAAAAATCACGTTAGGGTTGCAGGCACGCCGAAAATCGACAACATCGCGCCCATGTCAAAAGCCTTTCCGCCGCGACTTCGATCATCAGGCCCCTCGAGTGCCTCGTATGCGATTGTCGCCAGCAAATTCAATCAGGAATTTGTCCAATCCCTCGTGGACAATGCCCACACGGAACTCAACGCCCTGGAGCCGGGCGCTCAAATCGTCCTCGTCTGGACTCCTGGTTCGTTTGAGATTCCCCTCTTCGTCCAAGCCACTGCGGAGCTGAAGCGTTTTCAAGCCATCATCGCCTTGGGTGTCATTGTGCAAGGAGAAACCGATCACGCTCGATTGATAGCTGAAGCTGTGACCCACTCGCTGCTGGACCTTTCGCTCAAGCACAGGGTGCCCGTCATTCATGAGGTGCTCCTTGTTAAAGACGAGGCTCAAGCCCGCGCCCGCTGCATGGGCACTGAACACAACCGAGGAGTCGAGGCCGCGCGAGCAGCCGTTTCGGCATCCCGCAAACTACCGGAGATCGTTTAACCATGGGAGTCCGACGCGATGCCCGCGAAGCTGCGGTGCAATATCTTTACCAAAGGGAAATGCAGGGCGATCAAAGCGATCAGGCCCTTGAGGAATTTTACGAAATGCGGGGGCTCAGCCCGAGCGGCAAGCGTTTCTGCGACGAGCTGCTCCAAGGGTGGATGCAACACCGGGAGGAAATCGACGAGGTGATCGCAAAAAACGCGCGCAACTTTGAGTTCAACCGCCTCTCGGCTGTGGATCGCAACGTGCTGCGCATTGCCTGCCACGAAATCCTCTTCCGCTCCGACATTCCGGCCCCGGTGGCGATCAATGAAGCCATCGAAATCGCCAAGAAATACAGCACAGAGGATTCAGGCAAGTTTGTGAACGGGGTTCTCGACAACATCCGAAAGCAAAAATTGTCCATAGCCTGACGTATGGCTGCTGGATTTTTTAAAAGCTTCCTCTCTCGCTTCACTGGAGGCCCGGTGGACTGGGACGAACTGGAGGAAACTCTCATTCGCGCCGATTTGGGAGTTTCCATGACCACCATCATCCTCAAGGCCATGAGAGCCCGAGGCAGCGAGGTGAGCGGCGAAACCGCCTTGCAAGTGCTACGAGAGGAAATTCTCAAAATCCTGCCCTCCGAGAACCCGCCATTGGTTCCCTTGGCAAGCGGTCCGCTTACCATCCTTGTGGCTGGAGTCAACGGCACCGGTAAAACGACCTCCTGCGCAAAGCTCGCGAACTGGCTTAAATCTCAAAACCACTCGTGCCTCCTAGTTGCCGCAGACACCTTCCGCGCTGCAGCCATCGAGCAACTCTGCGCATGGGGAGCCAAACTGGGCATTGAAGTCATGCGGAGCCAGTATCAAGGCGACGCAGCAGCACTCTGCCACGATGCTTGGAGCAGCGCCCGTCGCCGCAATATCGAGTTCCTCCTCTGCGACACCGCAGGCCGCCTCCACACGAAAAGCAACCTCATGCAGGAGCTCGCCAAAGTGGTCCGCACCCTCGGCAAGCAAGACGCCACGGCTCCCCATGAGAAATGGATCGTCCTGGACGCCACAACCGGTTCAAACGCCCTCGTCCAAGCCCGAGAGTTCCACAAAGCCATCGTCCTCACCGGTGTCGTCCTCACCAAACTCGACGGCAGCGGCAAAGGCGGTATCGCCATCGCTATCCAGCACGAACTCGGTATCCCCACCCGCTTCATCGGCACAGGAGAAAAGGAAACCGATTTTGCTCCATTCGATCGCGACAAGTTCGTGGATTCGCTACTCTGAATTAGGATTCTCCGGCCATGGCATGTCCGGCGATCCATCCGGTGGTCCACGCCGCTTGAAAATTAAAACCTCCCGTGATGCCATCGATATCGAGCGCTTCGCCCGCGAAGTGAAGCCCTGGGACGATGCGGCTCTCCATGGTTTTGAAGTCCACTTCGCCCAAGGGAATGCCTCCACAGGTGACAAATTCCTCCTTGTTCGTGCTTTTTCCGCGAACCGGTAATTCGGTGGATGTCAGAAGGGTTGCTAAATTGAGAGCCTCGGCTCGTGACAAGCGAGCCCATTTCGTGTCGGGCATGATGCCGGATTGAATGACTAATGATTCCCAGAGGCGTGCTGGCAGGGGATTCCAGCGGGTGCGCAGGATTGTTTGGCCCCCGGAACTTTCGCGACGGGCCTGGAGCTCCTCAATGAGAGAATCCCGGTTGCTTTGAGGGAGCCAATTGATTTGAAGGGGGAATTCATAACGGAGCTCGTGAAGGTTCCTTGCACCCCAAGCAGAGAGTCTCAGGACGACTGGACCACTGAGACCTGTGTGCGTGATGAGTAGTGGTCCACATTCTTTTAAATCGGTTCCTGGCACGGATACCTGCGCAGAAGCGACGGAGATGCCAGGCAAGTCGCGAAGCCAAGGCGTGTCGATATGAAATGTGAAAAGGGATGGCACCGGCGGCATCAAGGAATGCCCAAGCGCAACGGCGGGGTGACCCTCAGGGCGGCATCCCCCTCCCGCCCAGAGGAGCCGATCGCAATCCATGTGCTCGCCATTTGAGAGATCGAGAAGGAATCCGCTGCCTGGGCGTTTTTTGACGGCGGTCAGAGCTGTGCCGGTAAGCACACGAACTCCTGACTTCTCGGCGGCGCTGGTCAGGCAATCGATGATCGTTTGCGAGGAATCTGTAACGGGAAACATGCGGCCATCGGCTTCGGTTTTGAGGTGAATGCCACGACTTTCAAACCATGCCACCGTGTCAGTTGGTCCGAAGCGGTGGAATGCCCCTATGAGCGCACGGGCGCCACGCGGGTAGCGTTGCGAAAGCTCGCGCGGCTCAAAACATGAGTGCGTGACATTGCAGCGCCCGCCACCAGAGATTCGAACTTTGGAGAGTGTGCGTGGTCCTTTTTCTAAAATGACCACACGGGCATTCGGCGTGGACTCGGCGGCTGCAATGGCTCCAAAAAAACCCGCTGCACCTCCGCCGACTACGATTATCTTGGTATGTGAATCACTGGCCACGCGCCATTAACCGCATAGACAACCCTGAACGCAAAGAAGAACGCTCGGTGACAGAGCCTGGCTTGCGCACAGATGGAATCTGGACTTATTGATAAAGCATGAAGCCTTTTTTCTTCCTCTCGATGCTCGCACTTAGCTGCGTGCTGTGCTTTGGTGAGTCTATGAATGATGAAACAGCAGTTGTGGGGGGAGGATGCTTTTGGTGCGTGGAGGCAGTGTATCAAGGCAAGCCGGGCATCAAATCCGTAATAAGCGGATATGCAGCGGGAAAAAATCCGAACCCAACCTATGAGGAGGTTTGCACCGGCCAAACGGGCCATGCGGAAGTAGTGAAGATCACTTACGATCCGTCGGTGATTTCCTACGAGAAGATCATTGAACTCTTCTGGGACGCGCATGATCCCACGACATTGAACCGACAGGGGGCCGACCGGGGCACGCAATACCGCTCGATCATTATTGCACAAGACGCGACCCAGCGCTCTCTAGCAGAGAAGTCCAAGGCCGATGCACAAGCCCGGTTCAGTGCCCCCATCGTCACCGAGATCATTGATGAAACAGAATTTTTTCCAGCCGAGAGCTACCATCAGGATTTTACAGCCAGGAATCCAAGCCATCCGTATGTGCAAGCTGTGATTGTGCCGAAGCTTGAAAAACTGAAAAACAAGTAAGGCTGGCGGATTGCTTCTTGACGGATGCCTCGTTGAGAATTCACGATTCTTGTTGTTGCCAATTAATCAAATAGGACGCAGATAGCAGTGATGACGAGGTTTTTATCATGAATTTCAGAAGCCAATTATCAGGAATTATTCCAGCGATACCATGTGCCCTTCTTGTTCTGTCTCCGATGAGGATTTCAAATTGAATATGGTCGTCTATGTGAAACCAGGTTGTTTTTGGTGCTCCGATGCTATCGCGTGGCTTGGCTCCAAAGGCATAGCGCACACGGCAGTGGATGTTTTTGCAGACCGCGCGGCCTTTGACAGAATGAAGCACATATCGGGTCAAACGAAGGCTCCCACACTGGAGATGCCGGATGGCGAGGTGCTGGCGGATTTCGATGTCGCCGAATTGGAGCGCTTCTTGAAAACAAGGGAGGCTCGATGATTTCGGAGCTTTGCGTGGTGGCCGCGGTGGGCGTTCTTTCTGTCGCCCTACGCAGCTTTCAAAACCAAGCCCTTTTTCGAATCGGCACACTCGGCTTCATTGCCTCATCCTTCCTCGCCGGTTGGCTTCTGGGAGGCAGCATGGTTCTCGGAGCGGTTTTCGCATCGACTTGGTTTCTTCTCCCGTGGCTCGAAATTCTGACCCGCGTGCGCCGACTGCGTCTACCTCTGGACCGACAGCTTGAAAAGTGTCCGCCACCGCCATCCAGCAGGTTCCCCGATTTTTCAGCTCTCTCGGATGAGATGGAGACGATTGGTTTCGAGTATGTGGATGATGTGGATTGGAAACACGACGACTCGCGGCATTTTTACCGGCTTTTTTACAATCCCGAGAAGCGCGCCTCGGCCTCGATCTGCCTGCTGGAACAGGACAAATTTTGCTTTTTTTATGTCACCTTCACATCGCGCGCGGCAGATGGCCGGGTTTTCATGACATGGAACTATCCGTTTTCCTACGGCATGCATCTCCTACCGCAGACGGTAATGAACACGGTCGACGAGGAACTGAGCTTGGAGGAACTGGCCTTGTCGCACATTGATTTTCTGAGCAAACAAAACAACCTGGAGCTTCTGATCCTGCAGGCGCCGAGTCTCCGCGCGGACATAGAGAGGGAACTCCGGACGCAACTGGAGCACAACATCGCCCGGGGGATTCTGGTGCGCGACAAGAATGAGATGATCCGCTACTCAGTGCGCGGCATGTTTTTCCTGTGGGGCCAGTTCCTGCGGGAGTTCGTCAGGTTTTCCTGAGCGGCAGGTTTACTCGGGCGATTCGTTCCAGAATTTATGGAAGGCCTCAGTCCAGTCACGGGTTTCAACGCGGATACGCCCAGATTCTCCCATGCTTTTTCGGAGACCGGCATCCGCAGCAAGCTTGCGGATGGCCTCAGCCAGGTCTGCTGCGTCTAGGCCTTTGGTTACAAATCCATCGACGCCGTGGGTGACGAGGTCCCTTGGACCTCCGACATCCGAAACAATGACTGGAATACCACTGGCTTGAGCCTCAAGGATGACATTTCCAAAGGTGTCGGTGGTGCTCGGAAAGACAAAGAAATCAGCTGACGCATAGGCGCGGGCAAGGTCCTCGCCGCCGAGATAACCTGTAAAAATGGCATCACCGAGGAGCCTCTTCATCTCGGCCATGTAAGGCCCGTCGCCAACAATCACCGGCCTCACATGCGCGCCAGACTCTGCCAGGCGCCGCGTGGCCGATACGAGAAGATCGAGGTTTTTTTCCTTTGAAACCCTGCCAACAAAAAGCATAGCCAACTCACCCTGGCGCAGGCCGCGCTCCTCCCAGAAACGCCGGTCTCGCTTGGACGGATGGAAGAGATGCGTATCCAGACCTCGTGGCAGGATGCGGAGACGCTCGCGGGGAATTCCCCGTTCGATCCAGCATTTACGGTAGTCTTCGGAGTTCACATAGAGCACATCGAGTTGGTTGTAGAACCAGTGCATGTAATTCCATGTGAGAGTTTCCATGAAGGAGTCGTCCGTGAGGATGCGGACATATTGTGGAAAGTCGGTGTGGTAGATACCGATCGCACGGAGGCCGAGAACTTTGGCCGCCGCAAGGGCGCAGAGCCCCGTGGGACCGGGCGTGCTGATGATCAGCTCCGAAAAACCTCCCCGCTGGAGGTAGTCGAAAATCTGGAGCACTGGAGGAAAACTCAGGCGCTGTAATTCATACTCGGGAAGTTCAAATTCGCCAATGGGCTCGAAATTTTTCAAAGGAACCCCATGGTCTGCGATCTCCGAGCGACAAGTCATAATGGTGACATCGTGCCCAGTCGCTACGCCTGCGGCTGTCATCTTGCGGATCGTAGTTGCAACACCGTTGACATCCTCAAGAGTGTCGGTGAACCAGGCCCGTTTTTTGTTTTTCAAAAATTCCGGCACCATGCCCGCGATTGGGAGGGCGGTCTCCCTCATCCAATCCCGCTTCGGAAGGCGGAAGGCGTGAATGTATGGACTGAGCAAAGCCACAACCGGCGCGAGCGGGATGATCGTCTGAATACTTTCGAGGAGTTTTCCTTTGGAGATCTGTTGAATGAACTCAGTGACGAGGCGGTAGCCGATTTTGTTGGCGATGAGATTCGCCATCAAAAAGGCACGCCGTTCCGCCTCGGCGATTCCGGCAGTATCTCGTGCCATCGCAGCTTTGAGTTCCGGTTGATTGAACGCCTCCGAGAGCTGCTTCCAGAGCGACATGTTACCGGACTTGGCGATTTCAAAAATTTTCCCTGTCAGGATGCCCTGGGTAAGAAATCCAAACTTGTCCAAAAGCGAGAACTCCGTGGGGTCGCGTCCTTCCATGAAACGCGAGGTGATCTTTTCAAGTAAAACGGATGTAGGGTCGCCCGGCTTCAAAGGAAGTCGCACCTTGGCGTATTCGATGGCTGTGCTGTAGGTGCCGTGGGCCATCGCGAGAGGCGTGCCGGGCTGTCCAGCGGCCGAACAGCAACCTGTGCGGATATTCTCCAAAAAGGCCAAGGCATCGGCGGCAGCAGGCGTTTCGGTGAACGCCACGCCGGGACTTGTTCCACCTTGATCATCGGAGCCGCCGGTGAAGACTTTTTTCCATGGTTCGGCGTGCGTTGGGGAAATCCCCGTGCGGGCGTTAAAAATCTCGATTTGACGTGGAGTCAGTGCGCAGAGGACCTCACGAGCTGTCTCGCTCAACAATCCGCAATAACGGCCATTAATCGACTCGAAATGCTGGAACAAAAGGATGAGCTTTTGCAGATGCAACTCAGTGAGCTTGCCGTTCACACTGTGAAAGGGATGAGCCACCGAGTGGGCGATATTCTCCGAAAAAATATACTTCTGCAGGTCGTAAATACTGTTCCTCGCCTGCTGGATATCCCGGTGCTGAGACTCTGTGATGCCCCACACCAAAAGATGCACGCGGCATTCGTCCTCGGGAAAGACAGTGGAAACTTCTTCGCCGATGATCACATCAGGCAGGTGCGCGATTTCAAGGCAACCATTGATGGTGTTTTGATCCGTGAGCGTTACAAAGCGCATGCCCGCAGCCCGGAGTTTGCTGTGGAGTTCAAAAGGGTCTGAGGCACTGGCAGGGAAATCCAGACGCCGCAGAACCCAGTCCGCCGCTCGGTCGCTGTGGCGGGAGTGGATGTGCAGATCGGCGCGTGTTGTGAAACGACTCATTTTTGTCCTCGCATGATGGCGAGCCATTGCTCATAGGTCATTGCGCGCCTTACCGCAAGCGCGGTGGCTGTAAGGTTTAAAATCTGATTCTGGATCGCGGGGTGATCCCAATCCGGGGGGTGGATACCGACTCGCAGCAAGGGAGCATTGCGTAGGCTAAAGGCAAGAAGTCGATTCCAAGCGAGACTGCACACACGCCGCCATGGGACGCGCACGCTCCAAACAAGGCTGCGCGCGCTGTGGACATCGCCACTCATGAAATCGCTCACCGTTGCAATGCGTGTCGTATATTGAAAACCGAGACCTCGCACCGCGAGTTCCGCATCACTCCCTAAAAGCCACGCAGGAGCTACGAACCCTCTGGCCGTCAATCCGCAGGCTTTGAATTCCAAGAGACCCAAGTTCAGCCTCTCGCGGGCGTCGCTTTCACTCAGATCGAAAAACTCCCCCTCACCCGCTGTGTAAGATTGGGTGACCATTTTTTTAAAAAGGCCATCACCCGACTCACGTTCCCGCAAATGGTAATATCCGTGTAGAACGACCTCATGCCCCTCGCCAACTCGTTCCCGCAACCAACTGGCAAATGCAGGATCAACGGAAATTCGCCCGCGTCTGTGGTGGTCGGGAATAACCAGCAAGGATGTCGTGGCGCATCCGATTTGTTTGAGGTCGTTCAGAATCTGCTCTGTCTGGCGCAGCGTGAGCGGGCTCACATCATGGATGGATGCCACTAGAGCGCAATCGGTGTGTGTTTTTTGCATTTGCCAAGTGGGCATCTTGCGCGAAGCTTAGGGCAATGTCAGAAGAAAACCAGAAGCCATCAAACGACAACCGCCAACGGCAAAGCGGAGGTCAGGACCCACAACTCAACTGGCGCGGACTCGTGCTCTTCGCCATTGCCTTTGCACTCATCGGCGGGGCGTTTTTATTCCGTGGAAACAATCTCTCTCAGATTCAGCAAATCCAATACCCGCGCTTTATCCAGCTCGTGAAACAAGGGAAACTCGTTGCGACACCCGAGTCGCCACTCCAACTCGTCGTGGAGGAGGGCCGCAATACCCAGTATTTCGAGGGTAAATTCAAACTCCCCTCTCCAACAACCGGCGAAGAGGTTCCTATGGCCTTCCACACCCCGATCTTCACGCAATTCAATGGCTCCGAAATCGAGCAGACCCTCAGCGAGGCAGGGATCACGCCAGCGATCACTCCGAAGTCGGATCTTCTCGCTTCTGCCATCGTAAGTTTTCTGCCGATCGTTTTTTTCTTGGTCATCCTCTACTTCTTCTTCCGCTCGCAGATCAAGATGGCTGGCAAAGGCGCATTGAACTTTGGCAAGTCCAAGGCTCGCATGCTCTCGAAGGATAAAAACCGCATCACCTTCAAGGATGTCGCCGGCGTGGAAGAGGCGAAGGAGGAGGTTCAAGAACTGGTGGAATTTTTGAAAGATCCGAAGAAGTTCCAAAAACTCGGCGGCCGCATTCCCAAGGGCATCCTCATGGTAGGCTCCCCGGGAACCGGCAAAACCCTTCTCGCCCGCGCCATCGCTGGGGAGGCGGATGTGCCCTTCTTCTCGATCAGCGGTTCGGACTTTGTGGAAATGTTTGTCGGCGTCGGCGCCTCGCGCGTTCGCGACATGTTTGAGCAAGGGAAAAAATCTGCCCCATGCCTGATGTTCATTGACGAAATCGACGCCGTGGGACGCCATCGCGGACACGGCATGGGCGGAGGACATGACGAGCGTGAGCAAACACTCAACCAACTCCTGGTGGAAATGGACGGTTTCGACACTCAGGAAGGCGTCATCATTATTGCCGCAACAAACCGCCCGGATGTCCTCGACCCCGCGCTCCTTCGTCCAGGCCGCTTTGACCGCCAGGTCACCGTAGCGCTGCCGGATGTGAAAGGCCGCGAAGAAATCCTCAAGGTGCATGCCAAAAAGGTGAAAATCGCCGAGGGGGTAACCCTCGCCGTTCTAGCCCGTGGCACGCCCGGATACTCCGGTGCAGAACTGGCGAATGTCCTCAACGAAGCCGCACTCCTAGCCGCGAGAAAAGGCCTCAAGGCTGTAACCATGCGCGAACTCGAAGAAGCCCGCGACAAGGTCCGCTGGGGCAAAGAACGCCGCAGCATGGCAATGAGCGAGCGGGAAAAAACCTCCACCGCATGGCACGAGGCTGGGCACGCGATCCTGAATGTCCTTCTCGAGCACACCAGCCCTCTCCACAAAGTGACAATTATTCCGCGTGGCCCCTATCTCGGAGCAACCATGTATCTTCCAGAGGGCGACAAGTATTCGACCCAGCAAAAAGAAGCCCTCGACCTCCTCGCGGTTACGATGGGTGGACGCATCGCCGAGGAGATGTTCACCAACGACATCTCCAACGGCGCCTCGGGTGATATCCGTCAAGCCACCAGCCTTGCCCGCAAGATGGTTTGTGAATGGGGCATGAGCTCGCTCGGGATGATCAGCTTCGCCGATGGCGGTGAGCATGTCTTTCTGGCCCGCGACATTTCCCGACCACGAGAATACAGCGAGCACACCGCGCAGCAAATCGACACCGAGGTGAAACGCATCATCGACGAGGCTTATGAACGGGCCCGCGTGCTTCTCGAACAACGCCGCCAAGCCGTGGAAACACTCGCCAAAGCTCTGCTTGAATACGAGACCTTGGACGCATCGCATGTGAAGGAAATCCTCGATCACGGGAACATCCAGAACCCGCCAATCGTGGAGGTCGCACCCCCACCCCTGCCGCCACCACCATCCGACTCCGCACACGAGCCGCAGGCGCCCATCAAACCGGAGTTTCCATCCGGCGGGCTCCCTGCCGCAGCCCCAGCTTAGACTCTGGCAGATGAATCCAACCGATGCCGGTTTTTCTAAAATGGGCATCGAAACCGCGCAGAGGCATGTTTTTTTCTGCATGGGGCCGGATTGCTGCGCCGAAAGCTACGGTCTTGAGACATGGGAGCTTTTGAAAGATCGCATCAAGGAGCTTGGAATTCCCGTCTTGCGAACCAAGGCCGCATGTTTCCGAATCTGCTGCAATGGGCCATGGATGCTCATCTATCCAGAGGGCATCTGGTATGGCGGGGTGACCCCGGAAAAGTGCCGCCGCATCATCGAAGAACACCTCCTTCACAATACGCCGATTCGCGAATGGATAGTGCGGGAACAAAACTTATCGAAATACTGACCTGACCTCCCTTCTTCTCAACCGGAGAGGTCGATAAATACGAGCGATGTTGGGCCGCTGGGAGCGCGAAAGGTTTCGCGGACGAGATCAAAGATGTAGGTTTTGACTTTTTGCCAGCTTGAACAATCAGCTGTTACAAAATTTTTAGAGGGAAAGTTGGCCTAGCCAGTTTATCCCGGCAGAGCGAATTGGAGGGTGCCGCGCATTTCCATTGGTTGGAAAATGATCCAAATGCCGAGGGCGTAGAGGGCAGACGCTAGGACAGCCCACGGCAGGAATGAGAGGAGGGGGCGTTTAGGGGATGCGGCGAGTGTTTTTTTCCAGAGGAGCCAGAGGGTGAAGAGACAACCAGCGTTAAGGAGGAGGATTTCGAGTGCAGGGAGTTCGGCGAAGCCCAAGGAGGCGATGTTCCAATTCGGAAGGGATGAGGAAATACCGGCATCCTTGGTGAGGCGTTGGAGGACGGGCCAGGGCGTGAGGGCAGCGGTCACGAGGTGGAAAAGAAAATGCGCGGCCCACATGGAGACTCCCAGCGGGGCAAAGAGGACTGCCATGCCGCAGAGGTGCTCGCGCCAGCGGGTGGCGGTTGCGCCACACTTCAGGCTAAACCACGCGCAGGCGGAGGCAAGTAGGAATGGTAGCAAGAGGACGAATGCCAAGAAGACGAGACCGCTCGCAGGACCGATGTTTTTCTCCATCTCGAGAGCGGGCGCGGTCATGCCGGCGGCATTGGCAAAGGCGGCGAAGGTGAGCACCAAGACCAAGGCGGCGAGGTCGGGGCGGCGGAAATAGTCGCCGACGGCAGAGCGTTTGCCCTCATGGAGGAGGTCGCGCCCGGGAGGGACGGCGAGGATGCCGACATTGTCGGACGGGCAGGCTTTCACGCAATCGAGACAGAATGTGCAGTCCATGTTTCCCGACTTGGCGGGTTGGAAGAGGTGGAGTTCACAACCGCGCTGGGACTCGTTTCCACGCAGGCAATCATGGGTGCGGCAAGTGGCGCAGACGCTGGAATCCCGGACTCGGACTTCCAATGGGGAGACGAGAGAGGAAACGAAGTGGAACTGACCGATTGGGCAGACATGTTTGCAGAAGCTCGCACCTTTGAAGAAGCCGTCCACAAGCACGGCGGCGGCGAAGTAGAAAATAATAATCCAAGCCGTCCACCACGGGGTTTCCCAGAGGTCGAAAAACTCGTAGGCCCAGAAAAAAAGAACCAGCAAGGAGATGGCGAGCCACTTAGAGCGCAGGAATCGCGGCCAGCGGTGCGTTGCGGGAAGAATTCTGCGTCCGAGATCCCTCGCAAAGGTGAACGGACATGCCATACAAAAAAGATTTCCTGCTACCAGCAGAGCGAGAACACTCAAGCCTCGCCAGTGCGTCCATGGCAGCACACCAGCGAGATTCATCGCCCCGACTTGTGGACCGAAAAGGCCGTCAATTACCACAAGGATGGCCAAACCAAAGAGCAAAGCCTGCATGGATACCCGGAAATACTTCGATCCAATGAGCGTGCCGATGAGTGGCACGCGGAGGAGATCGAACGGCCTGCGCGACTCGAGGGGTTGCGGCTTTATTTTTACCTTCGGACGCCGCCTGACGAGGTTGGAGCCGGACAGGTATTTGATGGCAATGACCGCAGCAGGCAGCAGAAAGGCCACCGAACCGGGCACCCACATGATCGTTCCGGCGAAGGTTTGATCATCAATCGCAGAAAGGCCCGTAATGCGGGGCGCAGCGGCGTAAGTCGGATAGAGGACACGACCGTAGAATGTGAAAAAACCCGAAAGCACTGTGTTTTGAAGGTCCACCACCAGCAAGTAAGGAATGAGAACCCAACGTGGCACAGCGGGGCGCGAAGGCCATGGTTGCACGACAGGCCACCAGAAAAGTAGTGCCGTCGTAAGAAAAAACAGGTGCTCGACTTGGTGCCAGGCCGGTGAGTTTAAGGCGAGCTCGTAGAAGGCAGGCATGTGCCAAAGCACATTCGAAAGCATGAAAAGCGGCCCCGCAAAAAAGGGATGGACAAGGAGGGCGCCAATTTTTTTGAGTCGGGGTTCGTTGAGAAAAGGCCCTAAACCCGAGCGCACAAATCCACGGGGCAGTCCCGAAAGCATAGGCAAAAAAGGAGCTCCGTGAAGAATCAAAGGTGGCGCCACCATAGTCAGAAGGAGGTGCTGCACCATGTGCACGCTGAGTAACCACGAGGCGAAGGCATCGAGGGGCGATGCCAATGCGATGTAGATGACGATCAAGCCTCCCAGAAATGAAGCGAGCCTCCACTCCGAAAAACGCTCGGGAGCCAGTCGACGGACCTTGCGCCATCCGCGCCAATACAGAAATGCCGCGAGGATCAAGCCGATCGCGGGAACGGGCTCGAAACTCCAAGAGGCGAGAACCAATGAGGCTTGGGCATTTCCCATACGGGTTGGCAACCGCCTTAAAGCGGGACGATGGCGCCTTCCTCCATCGCGTTGCGGGGAGGTTTCCCAAAAAGAAAAAGCCTGCTGGGAATGACCTGCTCGAGCCAGCCAAGATACGGCGGCAGGATGCGATGGCCTGCCTTCCACCCCGATTCCACAAAGAGGAAATCCGGAGCAGTTTCCTGAACCACCTCGCAAATCATAAAACCGGTATTGGATCGGATGCGGAGCAGATCCACGGCGGGAGTGATCTCGCTGAGTTCGTCGCAAATATCCTCGAGCGTGCCTTCCTCCGTCTCGGCTCCGAGGAGAGAGCGGCGCGCCAGCGCGAAGGGACTGTCGGCGGCGAGGATCGAAATTTTGGACGGCTTGAGAGTCTTCAGCGTTTCCTTGGCGGCCCGCCAACGCGGCGAGTGGGCCTCCACCAGAAGACAGGCGTTCAGATCGGCAGGAGCCTGTTCCCTGGGATCAGGGATGAGAAGAAGGTCGCATGGCGTCCGCGAAAAAAGCTCCCTCACGATGGTGCCGGTGAAGTTGCGCGGGTCATTCGGACGGGCAATCGTGCCGGCGATGAAGAGATCGAATTTTTCATTCGCTGCGGCTGTGACCAATGCCTGCGCAGGCGCACCGCCCTCACACCAGTAAATCTCCACATTTTTCCGCCCCAAGGCCGCAAAAGCCTCCTGAAAGCTGGAGGCTTTTTCCTCCGTGCGCTCGCCAGCATGCAGGACGCTCAGGCGAGCGCCAAACATCCTCGCCGCGCGATCGGCTTCGGCCAGGACTGCTCGAAAGCGGGGTGAGAATGTCGATGCGACAGCGAAGTGGAGTGAGGACATGGAAAAAATTTCAGTGATGGCAAAACTCGCAGGTCACGTCTTTGAAATCTGCACGATTTTTTCAAATGCTGCCTTTGTGAGTGCCATCACACTGAGGCGCGATTGACGCAAGAGTCCGATCTCGGCCAGCGAGGGCTCTGCTTTGATTTCCTCAAGGGAGACAGGATTCTTCAAAGCGACGACTGGCATCAAATCCACACAAGACCAGTCGCCCTCGGAAGCCGTGGAGTCCGGATAGGCTGCCCGAACAACCTCGGCAATACCTACGACACATTTTCCAGTCACGCTGTGATAATACAGGACATGATCGCCCGGCGCCATAGTGCGGAGATGGTTTCTGGCTTGGAAATTCCTCACGCCGGTCCAAGCCGTTTTTCCATCCTTCACGAAATCCTCCCACGCGTAGGCTGTGGGTTCCTGCTTAACGAGCCAGTAATTCATTCGAGCTTTGCTAAAATGAAATTCCCCGAATATCAAAAGACTTCTCAACAAAATGTCGAAAAAAGGTCTCTTCATATCATTCGAAGGCTCCGAGGCGTGCGGGAAATCCACCCAGATCACCCTCTTGGCCGACAAGCTCCGTTCCTCGGGATTTGATCCCCTGCTCTTTCGCGAACCTGGGGGCACACCTGCCGGCGAGGCGATTCGACACCTCTTACAACATGCCCCTGAAGGCGAGGCACTGACTCCCGAGGCCGAGTTGCTCCTCTTTGCAGCCAGCCGCGCGCAGTTGGTGCGGGAAAAAATCCTTCCCGCGCTGGCGACCGGGCATGTCGTCATTTGCGACCGTTTTCTGGATTCCACCACCGTCTATCAGGGAGTGGCGCGCCGCATTCCTGCGGATGACACCGCCCGCATCAACGCCTTCGCGGTCGGGGACTGCATGCCGGATATCACCTTCCTTCTGGACCTAGACCACAAAACCTCGATTTCTCGCATGCAGGCCGCCAATCGGAAACCCGACCGCATCGAACGCGAGACCCCGGAATTTTTTGAGGACGTGCGCCGAGGTTACTTGAAAGTTGCCAAAGAAAACCCCAAACGCGTGCTTCTGATCGACGCCTCGCGTTCGGTCGAGGAGATCGCAGGCGAGGTTTTGGCAAAGACGATCGCAGAAATTAATAAATAATAAATATTTAAGTTTTGCGTATGGTCTTTTTTTAACTGCAGCTTTGTTATTCCTATTTCCTACCATCCCGGTTGCGACGCATCCTTCCAGCACGATACTCGCTAATTTTTTTCTTAACATTTCTGCGGATTTTTCACATGGTCGCTGTGTTGGAGCAGGAGTGCACCTCGCATCTGTCGGCCAAAACATAAATAACACATAATGGAAAACACTACACCACAAGGAGACATCGGTCTCATAGGCTTGGCCGTGATGGGCCAGAACCTCGTCCTCAACATGAACGATCACGGCTACACCGTCGTCGTTTATAACCGCACCACCTCAAAAGTGGACGAATTTTTGGCAAATGAGGCAAAAGGCATAAATGTCCAAGGGGCCCACTCCATTCAGGAACTGGTTTCCAAACTCAAGCGCCCTCGCCGCGTCATGATGCTCGTGAAGGCCGGCCAGCCAGTGGATGACTTTATTGCTCAAATCACCCCGTATCTGGAACCCGGCGACATCATCATCGATGGTGGGAATTCACTCTACAACGACACAAACCGTCGCCAGCGTGAACTCGAAGCCAAGGGCTTACTTTTCATCGGCACAGGCGTTTCAGGTGGAGAAGAAGGTGCTCGCCGCGGACCAAGCATCATGCCCGGCGGATCGCCCGCCGCATGGCCTCATGTGAAAGACATTTTCCAATCCATTTCCGCCAAGGTCGAAGATGGCTCGCCGTGCTGTGATTGGGTCGGCGAAGAGGGTGCAGGCCACTATGTTAAAATGGTTCATAATGGCATCGAATACGGGGACATGCAGCTTATTTGTGAGGCATACAATATCCTCAAAAATGGCCTCGGTCTGAACGAGCAGGAACTGCACGATGTTTTCGCCGAATGGAATAAAGGCGACCTCGACAGCTACCTTGTCGAAATCAGCCGCGACATTTTTGCTAAGAAAGATGCAGACGGCACACCGCTCTTGAGCAAAATCCTCGACACGGCTGGCCAAAAAGGCACAGGCAAGTGGACGGTGATCAACTCGCTGGAAATGGGAGTCCCGATTACCCTCATGGCGGAAGCAGTTTACGCCCGCTGCGTGTCCGCTCTCAAGGAGGAACGTGTGAAAGCCGCCCGCAAACTGAAAGGCCCGAATCCGGCCATTCCAGCCGCGCGCAATGCCAAGAGACGCGCCAAGCTCATAAACGAAGTTCGCCAAGCCCTTTACGCTTCGAAAATTATCAGCTACGCCCAAGGCTACATGCTCATGCGCGCCGCAGCTGCCGAATACGGTTGGAAGCTCAACTGGGGCGGCATCGCCCTCATGTGGCGCGGAGGTTGCATCATCCGCTCCCGCTTCCTCGGCAAGATCAAAGAAGCCTTCGATAAAAAACCCAAGCTCGCGAACCTGCTCTTCGACGACTTTTTCAAAGGCGAAATGAAGAAGAACCAGAAAGCCTGGCGCAATGTGGTGGCGATCGCGGCCAAACGCGGAATCCCTGTTCCCGCCTTCAGCACAGCCCTCTCGTTCTTCGACAGTTACCGCTCGGCAGTTCTGCCTGCGAACCTGCTTCAAGCCCAACGAGACTACTTTGGCGCCCACACTTACGAGCGCGTTGACAAGCGCCGTGGCGAGTTCTTCCACACAAACTGGACTGGCCAAGGCGGCACCACTGCCTCCTCGACCTACACGGTCTGACCGCGCTTGCGCGTTTTCATTCTCAAACCCGACGCCATAGGCGACTTCATCCTCGCAACAGGATGCATTCGCCTCATGGCTCGGGATTTGAGTGAAAAAAATCTTATCATCGCGGTTAGGGCGGATGTCGCTCCGCTGGCAAAAGTTCAATTTCCTCAAGCTGAAGTCATCCCGCTCCCTCTGAAGGAAAAACGCCGTCTCGTTAACTTGGCGACGGTGAATGTGATCAGCTGCCTGCCGGCTTGGATTCGCCTGCTTGCCCTACGCGCAGATGCCGCGATATGCCTGCGCAGCATGCGCGCATATCTACACACAATCACATTCTATCTCCCACGTGCAAAGCGCTATATCGCCTGCGAAAACCTTCTCCTGGCAAACCCTCGCATGCGTCGCCCGGCCGTCGAGAATTTCGTCCGCTACGCCTTCAAACCAACCCTCATCTCCTACCCTGCGCCAGGACGACTTCCCACAGATGTCGAAGCAAACCGCCTCGTCGCGGAGGAAGTTCTCCAACGCGAGGTTTCTGAGGAGGAAATCCTTCCCACACTCACACCACCCCGCAAGGTCTCTGCCAAAAAACACTGGCTACTCTGCCCATTCAGCTCAACGAAATCCAAGGATTACCCAGCCCAGGCCTGGGCCGACGCTTTAAAACTCCTCGAGCGCGCCGACGCCCCGCTCCACCTCGCCGCGGGGCCAAATCAAGCCGAGCGTCTCCACGAATTCGCACGAACACTCGGAGCCGCTGGCTTGCCGAATCTAACCATCGACCCACCCGTCCCGCTCCCCGATTTCCTGCAATCCATCGCCGAAGCCCACCTCGTCCTGACGGTGGATACCGCCGCCGCGCACATGGCGTGCGCACTCGATACCCCGGCCGTCATCATCTCCGCCGGCCAACATCCCGGAGTCTACGCCCCCTACTCAAAATCCGGCCACCAGAAATGGCTTCTCCCACCGTCCGGGCTCTCGAAAAACGAATGGCGCCAGCATCTCGATCCCGAAAAAGTTGCCGATTGCGTGCGTGAGGTGCTCGTAGGTGGGAAATCCGCAGGCAGAAATTGATTTTATAACCCATTCCGCCTTTACTTCGCGATCCATGCCACTTCGTTTTTTCAATACGCTGACCCGTCAACTCGAGGACTTCACGCCGTGCGAGGCGGGGAAAGTGCGGATCTACACCTGCGGGCCGACTGTTTATAATTTTGCCCACATCGGAAATTTCCGTGCCTACGTTTTTGAGGACTTGCTGCAGAGGCATCTCGAGTATCGCGGGCTGAAAGTCGAGCGCGTGATGAATCTCACTGATGTGGATGACAAGACGATCCGGGGTTGCCGGGCTTGTGGCATGGCGCTGGCGGACTTCACAGCACCGTTCAAGAAGGCATTCTTTGAAGATCTCGACACGCTTCGCATCAAACGGGCGAATCATTTTCCCGAGGCCACGGAACCTGAGCACATCACTCGGATGGTCGAGATGATCTCGACGCTCATCGAAAAAGGCCACGCCTACCGCGCTGAGGATGGCTCGGTGTATTTCCGCATCCGCTCGTTCGCCGACTACGGCAAGCTCGCACACTTCGATCTGGAAGAACTCCGCGACGGGGTTCGCGTCCGCAACGACGAATACGAAAAGGAAAATGTCGGCGACTTCGCACTCTGGAAGGCATGGGACGAAGCGGATGGCGATGTTGGCTGGGAAAGCCCGTGGGGACGCGGACGACCGGGTTGGCATATCGAGTGCAGCGCCATGGCGACAGGCATTCTTGGGCCCGAACTCGACATCCATTGCGGCGGTGAGGACAACATTTTCCCGCACCACGAGGCGGAGATCGCACAGAGCGAGTGCGTGACGGGGAAAAAATTCGTGCGCCTTTGGATGCACTGCCGCCACCTGCAGGTCGAGGGCTCGAAAATGGCCAAGAGCGCGGGGAATTTCTTCACCCTGCGCGACCTCATGGAAAAAGGATGGAGCGGACGCGAGGTGCGCTACGCGCTCATTTCGGTCAAATACCGGGAACCGCTCAACTTCACCTTCGAGGGACTCGCCGCGGCACGCAGCGCCCTACAACGCCTGGATGAATGGGCTACCCGCCTTCAGGAACTCGCGAACGGCGCCTCGGGGGAAAACCTCATGGATGCAGGCGACGCCTTCGGCGAGGCGTTGGATGACGACCTGAACATCTCGGCCGCCCTAGCCGTAATTTTTGACATGATCCGCGCGACCAACCGCCGGATGGACGAAGGCACACTGAGAGCTGGTGATGCCATGAGCCTTTTGAAATGGCTCGAGGGTGTGAATTCGGTGCTCGGCTTTGAAGCCGAAGCCGAGGCCATTCCTGCTGCCGTCGGCGAACTCCTCGCCCGCCGCGCCGAGGCCCGCACCGCGAAGGAATGGAAACTCAGCGATACAATCCGCGACGAGATCCTCGCAGCTGGATGGATCGTCAAAGACACCAAAGAAGGCCAAAAACTCACTTCTGCACCGCGTGGAGGGGCATGAGAATGATTGACCACAGAGGGCACAGAGAACACAGAGAGCTAGGGTTTTTAGTTTTTCACAGGCCTTCCTGAGAATCCTGCAAATCCTGTCATCCTGTCCAAATTCCAACAAACCATGTTTTCCATCGACGAATTTTTTGATCTTAGCCACTGCGAGCACCAGGCCCTTTTTGAGAACACCGAGCATATCTGGGATGTGCTGCCAAAAATTGCCACCTATCTGCAATTCCGCCTCAAACCTGGCATCCATGGCCGCCTCATCGGGAAGCCGTTCGTGAGCGGCGCTGTATTTGTCGGCAAAGGCACGGTCATCGAACAAGGGGCCATGATCAAAGGTCCAGCATGGATCGGCGAGAACTGCGAAATTCGGAATGGGTGCTACATCCGGGAAAACGTGATCCTCGGCGATGGAGTCGTGGCCGGAAATTCCTCGGAGTTTAAAAACTGCCTCGTCTTCGACAAGGCTCAGATCCCCCACTTTAACTACGTCGGCGACTCGATTCTCGGCTACGAGGCCCACCTCGGCGCTGGCGTCATTCTCTCGAATGTGCGCCTCGACAAGGCGCCCGTAACCATCCACACAGCCGAGGGCCCCGTCTCCACCGGCCTCCGGAAATTTGGCGCCCTCATCGGCGACCATGCCGAGATCGGTTGCAACAGCGTTCTCAGCCCAGGGTCCCTCGTCGGGCGGAACAGCGTGATCTATCCTGGCAGCCAATGGAGGGGACATCTCCCAGCGGGACACATCGCCAAGCTGCGCCAAGAGTTCTCAGTCGTTCCGAGAAAAAATTGAGACAAAAAATGCCAGCGCTCGCACGCTGGCATTTTAAAAGATTTCTCGAAGGAGTTTTCTCAGATCGAGAGGGTCATCGAGTAGTCAAAAAGCTCGCCGTCTTTGAAAAAACGATTCAGCTCGACAGCTGCGCTTTCGGCGCTGTCCGAGGCATGGGCGATGTTTTTCATCATGGTCGTTCCAAAGTCGCCACGGATCGTGCCCTTGGCGGCTTTCGTAGAGTCGGTTGGCCCGAGAAGCTCGCGCACACGATCGACAGCATTGTCTGCAGCAAGAGCGACAGCGATGAGAGGCGTGGCTCCCATGAAGGCCTCCACTTCGGGGAAGAATGGCTTCGTGGCGATGTGAGCATAGTGCTCGCGCAGGAGGCTCGCATCGGCACGGAACATTTTGCATCCGCGAATCTGGAAGCCGGCGTCCTCAAAGCGCTTCAAGACCTCGCCAGCCTTGTGCCCAGTAATGGCGTCGGGTTTCAGAAGAATCAGGGTTGTTTGCATAAGGCGTGAAAATCTAGCCGCCTATCTGCCGACGAAAAGCAGATTCTCTCGCAGCGGCTAAGCCCCAAACGAAAGATTCGCCATTCCACCACCGGTTAACTACGTTTCAGAGCGTATGAAATATCGTCAATTCTGCGGCTCGGACCTCAAGGTCAGCGAGGTGGGTTTTGGTCTCTGGACGCTCTCGACCGGATGGTGGGGCGACTACTCGGACGAGCAGGCCGTGCGCCTCATGCACTCAGCGAGAGACAAAGGCGTCACGCTCTTCGATGCCGCCGACACCTACGGCAACGGCCGCAGCGAGGACCTCATCGCAAAAGCCTTCGCAGGCCGACTCGATGACATCGTGATCGCCACGAAGATCGGCTACGATTTTGTAAACCATGGCGATGGACGCCGCGGTCAGCGCGAGATTCCCCAGGACTTCTCGCCCGCCAATCTACGTGCAGCGACAGATGCGGCCCTCAAGCGCCTCGGTGCCGAGCGCATCGACATCATGCAACTCCACAACATCCGCATGGAGCAGGTCGAGGACGATGCCATCTGGGCGACGATGGAAGCCCTCCGCGCAGAAGGAAAAATCGGTTTCTACGGTGTGGCACTTGGACCTGCCATCGGCTGGATGGCTGAAGGCGTGCTGGCCATTCGCCGCCGCAAGCCGGCCGTCGTGCAGCACATTTACAATCTCCTCGAGCAAGAGCCCGGCCACACGATTCAGAATGCTGCCGAGGCCGCAGACGCCAATACGATGTTCCTCATCCGCGTCCCCCACTCTTCTGGAATGCTCGAGGGCAAATACACAGAGGACACGGTTTTTGCCGAGAACGACCACCGCCGCCACCGTCCGCGCACTTGGCTCATCAATGGCGTGAGAAAGGTCGAGCAACTCCGCTTCCTCGAGCACGACGGACGCACGCTCGGCCAAGCCGCCATTCAGTGGCTCCTCCGCGACCAGCGCACAGCTTGCGTGCTGCCGAACATCTACGACGAGGAGCAGATCGCCGAATTTTCCTCGGCCCCTGATCAGATCCCGCTGGGCGACGAAGAGGTCAGCCGCATTCAGGAACTCGTTGACGCCAACTTCGGCCTCGAACCCGAAGAAGCAAAATTCAAAGGAACCATGGTGCTGCCGGAAGAAGCGACTGCATGAAAAAACGCTCACGGGTCAGGCGGTTGGCGCGTTTCGTCCTGAGGGGCGGACGCCGCCGCGTCGGTCCTGCTGGGCATTTGCAAAATCCTCCGCGCTATGTGCTGTTCGACTTCGATGGCACACTGGCAGACACCTTTTCAGCTGGAATCGAAATTCTAAATATTCTGGCCGTGGAGTTTCACTTCCGTCCACTCCCCCCCGAGGAGGTCTCCCTGGCCCGCGACCTCTCCACGCGTGGGCTCATGAAACATCTCGGCATTCCCCGCATGAAGCTGGCACGGATTTCTAAGCGCGGCACCGAAGAGATCGGCAAACGCATCGATTCGATCGTTCCACTTCCCGAGATGCCTAAACTCGTTCGAAAACTCCACGCCATGGGATATCGGCTCGGTATTCTCACATCCAACTCCGAAGCGAATGTCAGAGCCTTTTTGAAAAACCACGATCTCGAGATTTTCGACTTCATCAAAAGCTCATCCAAGCTTCTCGGGAAAGGCAGCGTGCTTCGCCGCCTCATGCGGGAATTTCAACTCAAGCCGCGGGAGATTTTTTTCGTCGGCGACGAACTTCGCGACATCGAAGCCGCCCAGGAAACCGGCGTGCACATCGCCGCTGTGACCTGGGGCTACAACAGCACCCCGGCACTAACCGAAGCCGGTCCTGATTACCTCTTCACAAAACCATCCGAGTTGTCCTCCCTACTTGAAACCATACCGCTCAAGGCCGAGAGTTGAGAAAAATGATGGTATATTCGGGAGGCCTCACGGCAGCATTCACGCTCGGTTTCTTCTACTTTGTCGGAGCCGTCCCCGGTGGCGTTGCAGCCGGTCTCCCTATATGGCTCGCCGCTTTCACTGCATGGCTCGGCTACACGGCAGGAGCCGCTGTGATGCTCCTCCTCGGGACACCAGCGAGAAGCTGGGTAGCAAGAAAACTCCACATCCCCCTCGAGCGTGATCCGGACAAGTGGATTTGGAAGGCCTGGTCCCGCTTCGGTCTCATCGGACTCGGCTTGCTCGCACCGCTGACCATCGGTCCCCAGACCGGATGCATATTAGCACTCGCCGTAGGTGAGCGTCCGCTGAAAACATTTCTCAGCCTCTCGCTGGGAGTCATCCCCTACTGCTTCGGCTTTGCACTCGCAATCGCATGGGGAACCTCACTGGTGAAGTAAGACTTCATTTTTTTCAGATTTTCCCCTTGTCAAAAGAACTCGCTCGAGTTCTACTTTCGTTCCTTTTCGATCCTGAGTAGCTCAGTGGTAGAGCGGTCGGCTGTTAACCGATTGGTCGTAGGTTCGAGTCCTACCTCAGGAGCCACTTTTTTGAGTGACCATCTCCCAGAGAAACCCCATACAACCTGACTCTGCGGACGTTTGTGTTTTTTTCGGAAGCGGCAACAATCTGTCAATTTGAGGACATAATTTGTCCAACTTTTGCTCAAAGAATTGCAAAGAAAACGCGCGTTCAGCTTAAAATATTTTTTCAGGAAAAACGCCCCTATCGCTGGCACCCGAGTAGACCCTGAAAAACTCAACCCTCTAATACCAATTCCTATTAGGTAATAGACGTTAGGTCGTGGCGATAGCGTTTACTTGAGTCCTCATCTATTTGTGAATCAAGGACGCCACTTGCTCGGGCGCGCTAAGACTCTGGCGACCGCAATCAAATGGTTCTCCAGGCGCTCTAGACTCTCATAAATCCGGTTCACAGTTGGTGCCTTGACCACTCGACCGAACCATTCGGCAGGATTGAGCTCTGGACAATACGGCGGTAGCGGCAAAACTCGACTACTGGGTGGAATGCGCACATCCTACTC
>Ga0209085_1000660_pt1 | contig 24412 bp, 21 predicted proteins | sample C_131016_EF_Meta_FD_187310 | JGI IMG/M metagenome (GOLD analysis project Ga0209085, IMG submission 187310) | Freshwater microbial communities from Lake Croche, Canada to study carbon cycling - C_131016_EF_MetaG (SPAdes) (version 2) | ecosystem: Environmental > Aquatic > Freshwater > Lake...
GCCTCAACTGCGCCGCAGTTGGATTGCCAGCAGACCTTCGAGCGTTATCTGTGCTGGAATAACCCGCTCAACCCGGAAAATTGGCTGGCTTCACCCTCGCCTTGAACTCCCAACTGCGGGATTTAGGTTGAATTGTTGTTTTCTTACTCGTTTATTTTACTGGAGTAAATTTATTGTGTCCATCTATTTTGTATAGATAGTATCAAACGCATGAGCAAAGTCACAACGAGCGAAATCTATATCAATATGCAAAATTTCACCAAAACATCGCACTGCTGGGGGATTGAAAACAACAAAGCAGGAACAAATACCAATCGAATTGTCGTATTTCAGAAATAATTTTATTGAGGATTGGTCGAAATCTACACCACCACCCCCTTTAGCGAAGGCGTGAGCATCACATAAACCCAAAAAAAAGCCCGGTGCTTTGTTTCCAAAGCACCGGGCATAATCCTGGCAACGACCTACTCTCGCACAACCTATAGAAGCACTACCATCGGCTCTGCAGCGTTTCACTTCCGTGTTCGGGATGGGAACGGGTGGGTCCACTGCGCGGGATCACCAGACTTCGCAGAACTCGGGTTCAAAGAATGAGCAATGAACCAAGAGATCGTCGCCTGTCTGGCGGCCAGAATATGTCAGAGAACAGAGCACTGTTCTTTGAAAATCGCACATTAGGGGAAAATTATACTCTTCGCTAATTTTAGCTGAGTAGATGAAGAAAAAAAGCCGAACGAACATTAGTATTGTTAAGCTCAACACATTACTGCGCTTACACCCACAACCTATCAACGTGGTGGTCTACCACGGTTCTTCAGGGAGATTTCATCTTGGGAGAGGCTTGGCGCTTAGATGCTTTCAGCGCTTATCCTTTCCAAACATAGCTGCCCAGCGGTGCTTCTGACGAAACAACTGGATCACCATAGGTTTGTCAATCCCGGTCCTCTCGTACTAAGGATTGAACCCCTCAAATCTCCTGCGCCCACAGTGGATAAGGACCGAACTGTCTCGCGACGTTCTGAACCCAGCTCGCGTACCACTTTAACCGGCGAACAGCCGGACCCTTGGGACCTTCTCCAGCCCCAGGATGTGATGAGCCGACATCGAGGTGCCAAACCATGCCGTCGATATGAGCTCTTGGGCATGATCAGCCTGTTATCCCTAGCGTACCTTTTGTCCGTTGAGCGATGGCAATTCCACATTCAACCACCGGATCACTTGGGCCGACTTTCGTCCCTGCTCGACGTGTGTGTCTCGCAGTTAAGCTGGCTTATATCCATATACTCGTCACCCGATTATCAACCGGGCTGAGCCAACCTTCGCACTCCTCCGTTACTCTTTGGGAGGAGACCGCCCCAGTCAAACTGACCGGCTGCCAGGGTCCCTCGCCCAGATAATGGGCCGAGGTTAGATTCTCCAATTTGCAAGGGTGGTGTTTCATTGACGACTCATCGAACCCCGAAAGATTCGAATCAAAGTCTCCCACTTACACTAAGCATGAAAATCGAAAAACCAGTGACAGCGTACAGTAAAGGTGCATAGGGTCTTTCCGTCCTACTGCGGGCAGGCGGCATCTTCACCGCCATTACAACTTCGCTGAGCTCCTCGTTGAGACAGCGGTCAACTCGTTACACGATTCGTGCAGGTCGGAACTTACCCGACAAGGAATTTCGCTACCTTAGGACCGTTATAGTTACGGCCGACATTCACGGGGACTTGGGCTCAAAGCTTCGCCTTGCGGCTAACCTCTTACCGTAATCTTTCCGCATTGGTCACGTGTCACACCCTATACGTCGTCATAAAACTTTGCAGAGTGCTGTGTTTTTGTTAAACAGTCGGTTGACCCATTTCACTGCGACCCATTTCTGGGCACCCCTTCTTCCGAAGTTACGGGGCTAGATTGCCGAGTTCCTTAACGAGGTTTCACTCACGCGCCTTGGCACACTTATGCCCACCCACCTGTGTCGGTTTACGGTACGGGCGCCTTAGTATACGCCGGTGCTTTTCTTGACGGATTCTTTAAAGAATCTGCTTCGGCCGAAGCCTCCACATCCGCTTGCGCGACGGGGACATTCATCACCCCGCTCTTCTCCGAACCCGTGTCACACCGGTTTAAATGTCGGCGGTGCAGGAATATTAAACCTGCTGGCCATCGTCTACGCCCATCGGCCTCGACTTAGGACCCGACTAACCCTGGGAGGACGAACCTTCCCCAGGAAACCTTGGGTTTACGGCGGACAGGGATTTCACCTGTCTTATCGCTACTCATGTCTGCATCCTCACTTCCCATCACTCCACCATGCGGTTACCCGACGGCTTCAATGCAATGGGAACGCTCCCCTACCACGCTAGTAAACTAGCATCCAGAGCTTCGGTATATTGCTTATCGCCAATCATTATCGGCGCAGAATCACTCGATGAGTCAGCTATTACGCACTGTTTAAATGGTGGCTGCCTCTAAGCCAACATCCTCACTGTTTAAGTAACTCCACATCCTTTCCACTTAGCAATATTTAGGCACCTTAGCTGCTGGTCTGGGTTGTTTCCCTCTCGAATACGAAGCTTATCCCTCGCATTCTGCCTCCCGTATTTCACCCTGCGGCATTCGGAGTTTGATTGAATTCGGTACCCGGGTATGGGCCCTAGTTCATCCAGTGCTCTACCTCCGCAGGTCAGCATACGAGGCTCTACCTCAATAGATTTCGGGGAGAACCAGCTATCACCGGGTTTGATTAGTCTTTCGCTCCTACCTACAGCTCATCCGGGGGCTTTTCAACGCCCATCGGTTCGGTCCTTCACGTCATGTTACTGACGCTTCAACCTGGCCATAGGTAGATCACCTCGGCTTCGGGTCTAGTGCCCGCAGCTAATCGCCCATTTCGGACTCGCTTTCGCTTCGCCTCGGCCCCAGAAGGGCTTAGACTCGCCACAAACACTAACTCGCAGACTCATTAAGCAAAAGGCACGCTATCACCCTTGCGGGCTCTAACACCTTGTAAGCACATGATTGCAGGTACTATTTCACTCCGCTCGCAGCGGTTCTTTTCACCTTTCCCTCGCGGTACTTGTTCACTATCGGTCGCCAACTAGTATTTAGCCTTACGCCGTGGTCGGCGTGGATTCATGCGTCGTTTCACGTGTGACGCATTACTCAGGAATTCCCTAAGCGTCGTTTGGTTTTCGGTTACGGGTCTGTCACCCTCTATGGAGCACTTTTCCACGTGCTTCGCCTAACCTCTCGACTGCTACATTGGGCTCCTACAACCCCCGAGAGCAAGCTCTCGGGTTTGGGCTGTTCCGCTTTCGCTCGCCACTACTTACGGAATCGCTTCGCTTTCTTTTCCTCTGGTTACTGAGATGTTTCACTTCACCAGGTATTGCACGCACTGTGCTATGTATTCACACAGCGGTGACTGGATATTAATCCAGCCGGGTTACCCCATTCGGACATTCACGGATCGTAGCGTATTTGCCGCTCCCCGTGACTTATCGCAGCTTATCACGTCCTTCTTCGCCTGTTGGCACCAAGGCATTCATCATGTGCTCTTAGTAGCTTTTGATCTTTTTAATTTTGATATACTGAAATTTCTCCTTGCTGTGCATCGGTAAACCGATACACATGCAGACTCAGCTAATTATTTTGGAAGTTGTAATTTTCTTCCCTAATGTGCGAATGTCAAAGAACCGTGCATGGAGTTAAAAAAATAACTCCAAGAACTTAATCCAAAACGAACATGCTTATGTTCTTGTCGGAAAAATTCAAAACGCGATGTGAATGGTGGGCGAATGGTGGGCCTGATAGGACTCGAACCTATGACCCTGCGCTTATCAAGCGCATGCTCTAACCAACTGAGCTACAGGCCCAAAGTGAGTATTAAGAGATTAAGTTTAAAGTTTTAAGTGAAAACTGACGGAGGGCAGCTTTTCCAAGCTGACTCCGAACTACAGAACTTAAAACTTAATTCTGAAAACTTAAAACTTTTTTGTGGAGGCAGGGGGATTCGAACCCCCGACATCCAGCTTGCAAAGCTGGCGCTCTACCAACTGAGCTATACCCCCTTAAAGTTTGAGACACTATCCTTGGCTGACGCCACTGACAGAGCCTGACTGGGACCCAGTGGCTGGCGGATTAGAAATATTATACAGTGCTAATTATTTAATTGTTCAATTGCTGAATTGTGCGCTTCTCATGATTTCGACCTCATCGGCTTTCGCTTCTGAGGGTTTGTGCAAACTGGCGAATGCCAGAGTGCTCAGACTTACCATACAAGCAAACCGTAGTTTGCATGGTTAGGTGTTCTCCTTAGAAAGGAGGTGATCCAGCCGCAGGTTCCCCTACGGCTACCTTGTTACGACTTCATCCCAGTTACCGCTCATAGCGTAGGGCGCTGCCTCCTTACGGTTGGCTTACGCACTTCGGCTACAAACGACTTCCATGATGTGACGGGCGGTGTGTACAAGGCCCGGGAACGTATTCACGGCGCCGTAGCTGATGCGCCATTACTAGCGATTCCGGCTTCATGGAGGCGAGTTGCAGCCTCCAATCCGAACTGGGCCCAGTTTTTGAGATTTCCTCCACCTCGCGGATTCGGATCATTCTGTACTGGGCATTGTAGTACGTGTGCAGCCCTGGTCGTAAGGGCCATACTGACTTGACGTCATCCCCACCTTCCTCCCCGTTTCACAGGGCAGTCTGTCCAGAGAGCCCGAAGGCAACAGGACACAGGGGTTGCGCTCGTTGCGGGACTTAACCCAACATCTCACGACACGAGCTGACGACAGCCATGCAGCACCTGTGCAAATTATCGGTATTGCTACCGACTCGCTAACTTTCATTAACTTAGAGATGCATGTCAAGACCAGGTAAGGTTCTTCGCGTTGCATCGAATTAAGCCACATACTCCACCGCTTGTGCGGGCCCCCGTCAATTTCTTTGAGTTTTAATCTTGCGACCGTACTTCCCAGGCGGCACGTTTAACGCGTTAGCTCCGGCACGGACGGGGTCTGAGCCCGCCCACACCAAACGTGCACCGTTTACTGCCAGGACTACCGGGGTATCTAATCCCGTTTGCTCCCCTGGCCTTCGTGCCTCAGTGTCAGGAAATGCCCAGAGAGTCGCCTTCGCAACTGGTCTTCCTCACGATATCTACGCATTTCACTGCTACACCGTGAATTCCACTCTCCTCTACATTCCTCTAGCATGGGAGTATTGAGTGCAGTTCTAAGGTTAAGCCCTAGGATTTCACACTCAACTTTCCACGCCACCTACGCACCCTTTACGCCCAATGAATCCGAACAACGCTTGAGACCTCTGTATTACCGCGGCTGCTGGCACAGAGTTAGCCGTCTCTTCCTCTTGCGATACTATCACTTTCTTGTTCTCGCATGACAGGAGTTTACAATCCGAAGACCTTCATCCTCCACGCGGCGTCGCTCCATCAGGGTTTCCCCCATTGTGAAAAATTCTCGACTGCTGCCACCCGTAGGTGTCTGGACCGTGTCTCAGTTCCAGTGTGGCTGGTCGTCCTCTCAGACCAGCTACCCGTCATTGCCTTGGTGAGCCGTTACCTCACCAACTAGCTGATAGGCCGCGAGCTCATCAGGAAGCGTCTTGCGACTTTGACTTCGGAAAGATGTCTTCCCTTGTCATATGCGGTATTAATTCGCCTTTCGGCGAGCTATCCCCCACTTCCAGGCAGATTACTCACGTGTTACGCACCCGTTCGCCACTGGATTTAGCGTGTATTACTACAAACTAAACCCCGTTCGACTTGCATGTCTTATCCACGCCGCCAGCGTTCGTTCTGAGCCAGAATCAAACTCTCCGTTGAAAAGTTTGTTCCTCGCGCTAAACGAGGGAAATTTTTTCTGACTAATCATGTTTGCAGTCCTGTGAGACAGGCGCTGCAGTATGTTGTCGAAGCTTTAAAAAACAAAATCGACGAGAAACGCACAATTCAGCAATTGCTGTATAATTGTCATTTCTATATATTCTATATATTGCGTTCTGAATTTTACCGACTAAGGCAAAATTCGAATTGAACTTTCAAAAATCTGCTTCACTGCAAACCCGTGGTTGCATGGCTTGATTTAGCCTTGCGACCAACGCTTTTAGAGATTCGCTTGAGATCGTTTCCGCTTGGCAGTGATGCCAGCGGGGTGAAGACCATATGACACTTCCCAATTAGGTCAATAGCTTTTCGAAAATTATTTTTCCGGACACCCGATTGTGATGAAGATTTTTTCAGCAGGAAGCTCGCAGAAGTCGATTCCAAGGGCCTCTCAGTCTGTCAACAAATATTTTCTGCAGTGAAAATCCGAAAGCTGCGATGAAAGGAAGTGTTTGGTTTATTCCTACTGCACGGGAATGTTTTCCAGCAGGCAGATTGAGCGCGCCAGTCACACCGATGTGGCCGTGCGCTTTGTGTGTGCGAATACCCATCCCGACCATGAGGCCCTTTGCACATTCCGGCGAAATAACGGCGCGCTCCTCCAGCGTGCGTTTGCCCAGATTTTGGAAATGGCCGCGCAGTGCGGTATCTTGAAAGTCGGGCAGGTTACCGTTGCCATCGATGGGACGAAAGTTTTGGCAAAGGCCGAGCAAGCCGATTCCACGCCACTTCAAGACGGGGTGACGATTCCCGATGAGGTGCAGCGCCACGAGAAACGCCAAGCCGCGAACAACGTAATTTCAAACAGAAAGCGCTTGTTCATGATTCGCGCATGGCATCAAAGAGGGCGTCGGACCACACCATCACGCCCGCAACCGCCAAAAGGAGCTAAAGCAAGGTTTTCATAAGCCCACAGTCGCAAAGCAAATTCGCATCCGCCATGGGGGAATTGCCCCAGCGGATGGGGTAAACCGACGAAATCGTAACATTGAATCGCTTTAGTTACACCACGCACGTTGGTTAGTAAAGCGAGGTTTCCAAGATCACAATCGTAATGCCGCGTTTCGTTTCTCAGATCGCCAGAATGGCTGCAGTTCTTTGCATCCTTTCGCATTCCGCTGTGGCGCAGAGCGAAAAAAAACAGGATTCTCAAGAGGCGACCTCCAGACTCACGGCAAATGAGTTGTTTGAACAGGCACGAACATTGTTCAACCAAAAAAACTACAAGGATGCGCTAGAAGCTTACCTGAAATTCAAAGCCGAATTCAGCTCATCCCCCGAAGCGGCAAAAGCTCTTCAAAACTCGCTTTACCCCGTAGCCATTTGCTTCGTGCAGCAGAGCCGATTTGCCGAAGCGGTTCCCGCCATTTCCGAAGCTCTGGAATCGAAACCTCCACTCCCTTCGCAGCAAATCCACGAGCTCTCCTTCTGGCTGGGAATAGCCAACCTGCAAAGCGAAGACTACGCCGCTGCGCGCGCTGCTTTGGCGAAATTCATCGCCCTCTTCCCTGCCGGAGCCGAGAAGAATCCCTACTTTCTCCGCAGCAATCCAGCCGCCGCTCGAATCCCTGAGGCTCGAATGCTCATCGGCACATCTTGGATTTTGGAGGAAAAATACCGCGAGGCGACGGATTACTATGCTGGACTAAAACCCACTCTCAGCGGGGAAATACGCGGACGCGCGGTGATTTATCAGCTCCATGCCTTGCTGCAACTCGGAGACAACGAGGCCGCGATGGCCGTCGTGAACGAGGAATTCCCCCGCATGGCTGATATCCCTCAACTGATCTCCTTCCAAACACTGACGCTTCAACTCGGCAACCACTGGCTGGAAAGCGGAGAGTTTCGCAAAGCCATCCTCTGCTTTCAGCGTGTGTGGTCGCGCGAACGTTTGCTCAAGCACCAAGCCAAGCGACTTGAGGAATTGCAAAGCCGCCTTGCTACGCAGCGCGCAACGGATGATCCTTACCAGAAAATCCTCTACTCAAGATTGGTCAGTGAAGTCCAACGAGAGACCGAAAATTTTCAAAAAATCGAGAATTTCGATGCGGCGCTGAGATTCCGGATGGCAATTGCCTATCTCCAAATGAAACGCCACCGCGAGGCGGCACTGATCATGCAAAGCATGCTCAAGGAACTCCCTCCAGACAAGGTGACCGAACAAGCTGCTGTCAATGTCGTCCGCTGCTGGAGCGCCTTGGAGGACTGGCCTGAAACGATCAACGCGGCGAAGGAGTTCGGGCTCAAATTTCCCGAATCCTCTCTCATACCGCAGGTTTACCTCATGCAAGCCGAAGCCCTCCAATCCAGCCTGCGCTACGACGAAGCCGCTTCCGCTTTCGAGGAAATCGCCAAGCGTTTTCCAAACTCCGAATACACTCCTCGTGCGCTTTTCCTCAAAGCCTTCTCGCTCCTTCAAGCAGAGAAAAACGCTGAGGCGGCCACAGCCTTCGAGAGCTTTCTGTCACAGTATCCGAAACACGATCTCGCCGACAGCGGCTCTTACTGGCTTGGAATGAGCTACTCGTTCGACAAGCAATACGAAAAATGCCGCAACCTCATGGATGATTACCTCAAGAAGCATCCCGACGGCATCCACAAAGGACCAGCCGTTTTCCGAAAAGCCTATTGCTCTCAACAACTCGAGCGCTACGGCACTGCCATCGATGAACTCCAGGATTACCTAGAGAAATTCCCAGGTGAACAGGAAAACAATGAGGCGCGCACTCTTCTCGGCAACGCTCTCATGAACGAAGGCTTCGTTCCGCAAGGCATCGAGGCGTTTCAAAAAATTCCTTCTTCCGACACCAGATCCTACGAAGAGGGCATCTTCCGAACAGCCGAAGCACTCAAGCTTCTCGAGGAATACGACAAGTATCGCGACCTCATGCAGGCCTTCACAAAAGACCACCCCCGCTCGCCTCGAGTCGCCGAGGCCATCACCAATCTGGGTTGGTATTATCGCAAACAGGAGCATCCCGAAAAAGCCCGCGAAATCTACTGGCAGGCTATCCGTGATCTCGGCAACGATCCCGAAATCCGCTCGGTGGACGACCTTTTCCCCGCCCTCGCCCGCCTCTACAAAGGGCCTTCCGAATCCGCCGAATACCTTGCACTCCTGGACGACTTGGTCTCCGAGTCCAGCAATCAGAAAAAAATCACCCTCCGCATGCGCCTTCTCCATGCGCAGGCGCAGGCACTGAAAAAGTCCGACCCCACCCGTTCCCAAGCCCTCCTGATCGATGCGGCCGCCTTGGCCGATGTGCATGAGGCGAATCCTGCCTTGCTGGTCGATTTTGGTAACGCTCTGCTCGCATCGGGCCAAAACAAAAAAGGCGAAGAAATGCTGCGCGACGCGTTGCGATGGAACCCCCGTGCCATGCAGAAAGATCGCATCCTCGCCGCACTTGGCGAAATGGAGATGAAGCAGGGAAATGACAAAGCCGCTCTGGATTGGTTCAACCGCTTCGAACGCGAAAACCTGGGAACAACGCTCTTCGCCCCAACCATGCTCTCGAAGGCTAAAATTCTTCAGAAACGCGGACGCTTCGATGATGCCAGAAAAACTCTCGAGGAGATTCTTAAAAAGGAAACCGCATCCGGCGAGCGCAAGGCAGAAGCACTTTGTCTAATCGGCGACCTTCACATGGCCGAGAACAACCCCAAACTCGCCATTCCTTACTACCAGCGGGTTTACCTCATGCACGGCCGATGGAGACCGTGGGTTGCCCGCGCCTACGCATGCAGCGGCGAGGCGTTCGAAAAAATCCAGGATTCCACCGCCGCCCGACGCACCTACAGCGAGTTCCTTTCCAAGCCCGAGCTGGAGGAGTTTCCAGAGGCCACCACCGCCAAAGACAGACTGCAAGCGCTCGGCGGACCGCTGCCGTCCAAAACCAACGAGAAGACACCTGAAACAGAGGGGACACCCGTAAAAGGATGAAACACGCGATCCTCATCCTTCTCGCCTCCTCATTGCTCTGCCATGCCGCAGATGTGCTCGAGTTAAAAAATGGTCAGCGTCGCCCCGGCAAAATTCTGTCGACCGACGAAAAATTTATTCGCCTCGAAATCGAGGTTCCCAACCCATCCGCCCAAGTGCCGCCCCCAGTGGTCTCCACCGCCATTCCACGAGCGGATGTCCAAGCGATCGACTTCGCCGCTGCCCCGGATCGTGAAGCCGCCGTCCGCTCTGCTGGAGTCCAAGACATACCAGCCCTCGAAGCCTGTTGGTCGAAGTTCAGCCCTTGGCTGGAAATGCCGCGATCTCCCGCAGGCTCTATCGCCTGCGCACTTGGAAATGCCCTGCTCGCTACCAAAGAACGCCGTCAAGCCGACCGCGCACTCGAGTTGTTCACTCTAGTCGAGGAAAAAGCCTGGCAGGACTCGGACAAGGCCCGCGCCCGCGAGGGACGGCTCCGCGCCATGACCGCTACCGGCAAAGCGGCGCAAGCCATCGAAGAAGCGAAAACCCTCGCCGCTGAAACGGAAGATCCCGAAATCCTCATCGAGGCAAACTACCTCATGGCCCAAGCCACTGCCAAAGAACTGCAGTCTTTCCTAAAAGAAAACCCGCGCTGGAACATCGACCCCTATGTGATCGACGAGCGCCACCGCCTTTATAACAGCGTCCTCGCACTCTACCTCTACCCAGCCCTGTTCTTCGGCTCCGAAAACCAAAAGGCCGCCCGTGGCCTCTGGGGTGCTGTCGAGGTTTACCGCCTCTCTGCCAAAAATGCCCGCGAGGCCGACCTGCCCGACTCCGAAAAATCTCAAACCCATCTCGCTATCGAGACCTCGCGCGACATCCTCGCACTTTACCCGGCCACCCCAGAATCAAAACTCGCCACCGATTTTCTCGCCAGCCTCACCCCGGAACAACTCGCCGTAAACTTCGAAGACGAGGCCCGCAAGGAATTGAAGGAACTCGGGGAGACAAGCTCCGCGACACCAACTCCCCCACCAGAAAACTCTCCAACCCCGAAAACTGAACGAGTCAAAAAAAACAAAAAAAATGAAATCAAGTAAATTACCAACCGCCCCGCGAACCCGCCTCCACCGCTGTGACAACTGGCTGATGCTGGCCTTTGTCCTCGGCCTCCTCGCCATTCCAAACTCCGCCCACGCCATGGGCGTTTCGACCGACAAGAGCCTCATGGATCTCTATAAGGAGGGCGGCCCCATCATGCACATCATCGCGCTCTGCTCCGTCGCTGTGACCTCGGTTGGCGGCTACTGCGCCTTGATGTTTCGCAAGAAGAAACTCATGCCGCCCGCATTGGTGGCGCAGCTCAATGGATTCATGACCCAACGCGACCTTCAGAGCGCCTACAGCCTCTGCAACGCCTCGCCTTGCATGATGACCGACATCCTGGCTGGCTCTCTCACAAAGGCGAACTTCGAACGCGACATGTATAACAAAAGCGCGATGGAAAACCACATCAGTGACGAGTGCTTCCGAAACGAGACAAAAATGATGGTCATCGTCAATTATATGAACACCTTTGCAGTCCTCGCTCCAATGATCGGCCTCCTCGGAACCACCGCAGGCATGATCACAAGTTTTAGCGCACTCACCGCTGGCAAAGCCGAAGCCACAGACCTCGCCAAAGGTATCGGCGAGGCCCTCATCGCCACCGCCGGCGGTCTCCTGCTGGCGATTCCCTCGATGTTCCTCTATTTCTTCTTCCGTGGGCTCCTGACCAGCAACATGGCAGATCTCCACAAAACCCTTTCTCACATGCTCGACCTCTTCACTGGTGAGGCTCACAGCGCAACCCCGCCAGCACACGATCCCAACCAGCAGGCCTAAGACAACCCCATGGCACGTCGCCGCCAACGCAGAGTCGAACACGAGGAGATCGGGCTCCAAATCGCCCCAATGATCGATCTCACCCTTCTGCTCCTGTTTTTCTTCATGCTCGCGGGCAAAATCACCAAGAGCGAAAAACTCCTCGATATCAAAGTTCCCAAAGCTGCCTCAGGCAAAATCCCATCCGACGAGGGCGACCGCGATGTCGTCAATATCGACGACAAGGGCCAACTCTTCTCCGGCAGTCGACCCGTTAGCACCAAGGAACTCACCACCCACCTCAAAGAGCGCTTTAAAGCGAGCCCGCCCCTGAAACTCTATGTCCGCGCCGATGCGGGCACCCCAGGCAAAAAAATCAAAGAAGTCATGGCCATCGCCAGCGAGGCCGGAGCCGTCGATGTCATCTTCGGAGTTGTGCAAAAATGAGACGCATCGAACACCCGCAGATCGAACTCCAGATCGCTCCAATGATCGATGTCTGCTTCCTTCTGCTCTTTTTCTACATCCTCACCTCCAAACCCGTGAAACAGGAGGCCGACATGTCCATGACCCTCCCCGGCACAGTCTCTCAGGATCAGGCCCTCGAAATCCCCGATGAACAGCGCGTCGTCATTCAAGACAACGGCCAGATCGTTCTCAATGACCTCCCCCTCGACCAGCCTCAAAGCAAGGAGCTGCCCTCTCTTCTCTCCACACTCACGCGTTTCAAAGAATCCTGCAAAGCCAACAAAACCGACGCCATGGTGACGATTGATGTCTCAGACAACGCCATTCACCAGCGCGTTGTCGATGTCCTCAATGTCTGCGCCCAAGCGGGAATAAGCGGAGTAACCTTCGCCGGAGCCACGGAGGACGCAGAATGACCACCGCCCCGACATCCAAAAAGGGAGGAGTGAAAAAACTCATCATCACGATTCTTATCGTCAGCGTTGGCGTCCACTTGGCAGCGGGACTCGTCGCAGGAATTGTAGTCGTCGCCCGCTACTTCACCGCCCCGCCTGCCGAGTTCAAGGCCGCTCGCGATATCCGACTCCCAGCCAAGAAGCGTGAGCAAAAGATGAATATGGCCGCCCTCGATGCCGCCGCGCCGAAGCCCACATTCTCCGACCGCATGCAAAGCACACGCCCCACCGCATTCTCCCTCCCCGACCTTCCCAACATGGCAATAGATCAACCCTTGCCACTCGACCCCTCGCAACTCATCAGCGACAACATCAACGCTCTCGGCGTCGGCGAAGGTATGGGCACCGGATCGGGCTCCGGCGGTGCGGGCGCAGGAGGATTCGGCGGATCCGGCATGAGCTTCCTCGGCGTGCACTCTACCGGCAAACGCATCCTCCTTCTCTTCGACGTCTCCACCAGCGTCCTCAACAAGGCAAGCGGTGCGGGAATCCCACTCGAAAAAATCCAAGAGGAAACCCTCAACCTGATCGCCAAACTCCCCATCACAGCCCGATTCGGCCTCATCCAATTCACCCAAAACTACAAACCCTTTAACCGGGAACTCCTCCCCGCCACAGACACCAACCGCTCTGCCGCCACCGAGTGGGTCAAAAACGAATGGGTCACCACAGGCACCATGGGAGCCTCGTCCAAAGTGACATCCAACCCCCGAGGCTTCATGGGAGTCCTCGAACTCGCCGCCCAGATGAAACCCGATGTCCTCTACGTCATCTCCGATGGCAGCTTCCAATGGAAACCCACCGGAACCATCGACAACATCCCTTGGAACGACATCAAAAAAATCCTCGATGGATCCTTGCAGGAGGGTCAAAAATGCGTTGTCAACTTCATCGCCTTCCAACCGAAAGACGACGACCTCAAAGAACTCAAACGCCTCTCCTCCAGCACCCACGGAAAAACCGTAGAACTTAAAAAATAACCCCCACCGTTCAAAGGCCAGCGACGCGGAATCCAGCGCCTTCGAAATAGGCACGGATTTTTGGGGCATTGTCGCCTTGGAGTTCAATCTCGCGCTCGCGCACTGTGCCTCCGCAGCCACAGGCCTGGCGAGCCTTGCGGGCAAAGTCCTCGATTTCGGCATCTGAAATGCGGGCTTCGAAATCCGACACCACCACGACGGTTTTTCCACCCCGTTGAGCTTTCTCGCGGCGCAGCACGATGCGGCCCATTTTAGTTGGAGCAACCGCAGGCGTCTCGCGCTCGGGTTGCGGCGGCGCATCGGGGAGCCCTTCCATTTGCAGTGCGGCAAAGGGCGATTGGAACGCAGCCTGCTGCCCAGATGTGTCGATGCGCGTTTTTTTCACGGGTCGTCTCTCCTCAGGGCGCGAAAAATGGAGGCAACAAGTAGACGCGACCTGGCTCAAGAGCGTATTTTTTGCCCGGCAAACCAATCTCGACCTTTGCCGATGAGGACTCGCCAAACAACCGCAGGAAGCGGTCGAAACTATAAGTTCGCACATAACGGACAACCTCGGCTCCGGGCACCTTGCCGAGAGTGCGGGCCTTTTCGTAGGCATCTTCGATGTAGCCCAACTCGTCCACCAACTTCGCGGCATAGGCATCCGTGCCGCTGAGAATGCGGCCATCGGCGGGACCGTTTCGCAGCGCTGAGGCGTCCAGCTTGCGCGCGGAGGCGACGATTCCGAGGAAGCGATCGTAGCTTTGCATCACGAGCCCTTGGACATACTCCTTCTCCTCTTTGCTCATCTCACGAGCCCCGTTGAGCATATCCTTGAACTTTCCGCTTTTGAAAACCACCGACTCGAGGCCGATTTTTCCAAAGAGGTCGCGGTAATTGAGTGTGGAAATAATGACGCCGATACTACCGGTGAAAGTCGTGTCATTACACATGATCCAATCCGCTCCGCAGGCGGTGTAATACGCCCCCGAGGCCCCGATCGAATTGAAATAAGCGATCACCGGCTTCTCCTCAGGGAAATTCCGCAACGCATTGTAGAGGACATCCGACGCCGTTACCTCGCCGCCAGGAGAGTCCATTTCGACAATGACCGCTTTCACATGGTGATCCGCAGCAGCCTGCTCTAATGCGGCCTTGAAATCCTCCACCATCGAATCCCCGAGGCTCCCGCTCATGCCAAAGCCGATCACGCCATCCAGAGGAATGACGGCAACCTTGGAATGCGAATCCGAACCCTCGGAAAGCACCTCCTCCTCATATTCCTTCTGAGCGAGAACCTTCACCCCCGCCATAGCCGCTGCGCCCCTAGTTCCAATCAAAGCCAGCAAAAGCAAATTCACAAACATGCTCGCACAAACCGCCACGAGCAAAAAAGCCACGAGACACCCGGATTTTTTCATCTGTGCGAAGCTGACGAAAACTCCTCTGGAAGCCAAGAAAACAATGCGCATGGGCGCAAAAACGGATCTTGTTGATGTTTTTTTCACGAATGGTCATTTTTATGACGTGAGTGGTTGTTTTGGACCCTTGAACGGTCTTTTTTCGTGTTTAATTGTATGACAATACAAACTCAAAAAATATTTTTACTGGTTATTAAATTGTTTTAGAAAATAATTTTATACAAATTTAAGAAATTTATTACATATTTTACCATAAATCTTCATTCATTTTTTCCTTGCAATCCTCGGGGTAATCTGATTTAATAGCTAACCTGATCAGTCATGACAAGACCTCTACTAGATAGAGTTTATATCTAAAAACAAACCCCTTAGAGTATTTATAAAAACACTATTTCCATATAAAAAAATGCGCCATTTTGACTCACATAAAAACAATCCATTCTCGTAAACTTTTGTTAAGGGCGACTTAAATGAGTTTCCCTGCCCTTTAAAACCACTTGAAAAAATTTGTAAGGGTGTGACACGCCCTGCAACAGGCACCTGATATAATGAGACCCAAATCCGCACCAAGACGCTTGCGTTCAAGCACACCAAACAACACATCACCAAACACCCAAAACAATATGAAAAAAGTCCCAGTAGGCCGCAAAATCCGCATTGTCGGAAACTCAAATGAACATAACTATACCATTGGAGGAATTTACACTGTCACGCATATCGACGACAGCGATGGCACCTTGAAGGCAGAGGACGCCAATGGCGTGACTGGAAATTGGATACGTTGGAAGGATGTGACCCCAGCAGGAACGGTTGGGTGGGACTTTATTAAAAAAGTTCTTCCTGCGGATGTAATCGAGTTTCTCGGAGCCTTCGATGGCATCGACCAACTGGAGCTGTCTGGAGATGTCAAAGATGCGATTTTGTTGAGCCTTCCAGACCTTCACGAACGCATCCTTAAGGAGACAGCAAGACTAAAGAACGCGGCAAAAGGCGAGCCGAGCGAGCAAGATATTGGCAATGATGCGGATGACATTTTTGGATAACCCCGCAAAACCACCAACACAACCCTCTACCAACAAGGAGATTTTATGACATCCACAGAAACCAGTCAGCCAAAACAGGCCTTGTCCGTGATCGGACAGGGAACACGCCTCTGCATCAGCGGGCTTGGCTCCCATGCCACCACAACTGCGCGCCAAGTGATTATGGAACTAGGCGCGGAGGCCACCTCCTTTCGTGCTGGGGCGGATGGCATTGTGCTTCCTGACAACGCATCGCCGAACGACCGCGCAGAGGCTCTCGCTCAAGGGTATACGGTTTTCACTCTTTCCGAACTCACCCGCTTGGCACGTGGCGCTGAGGAGGACCGTCCAGCCATCGAAGCAGGAGGTAAAACCCTTCGCATTCTGGATATTGAGATACCTTACGGGGAACAAAACCCTGATCAGGACGCCATTCGATTCAAACACCTCTGCCTCGACCGACTCTTTCTGACCACAGCACGCAAAGCGGCACTCGCCGTTCGCCATGGAATCCCTTGCATGCTCGAAGGGGAAACGGCCACGGCCAAAACTACCGCCATCCTGTGGCTCGCAATGATGGCACGTCAAAATGCGATCCGCGTCAACTTGAGCGGGCACACCGACACAGGCGAACTCGTTGGGCGTTTCATTCCGTCGACCCAATCTGGAAAAAACCGCCCAGCTTGGGAATTTTCCGAGGGCTACATTCCACGCGCCTTGCGTAACGGTTGGTGGGTAATCCTCGACGAGGTGAACCTCGCTGAACCCCAAGTGCTCGAGCGTCTCAATCCCGTGCTGGAACTCCCACCGACACTCGTCCTGACCGAGCATGATGGGCGCCGCTTCGGCAGCGGGGGCGATGTGCCCATCTCGGAAACTTTCCGCCTCTTCGGCACCATGAATCCATCCGAATACGCAGGCCGCGCCACGCTCTCGCCAGCTTTCCGTGACCGCTGGGGAATTTGGGGACACATCAGCAAGCCGTCGGAACCAGAGCTACTTGATATGCTCCGCTGTCTAGTGACGGGAGAAAGCCCCGCCTTTGTTTGGGAGGGCGTGCGCTGGATACCCCCGCACTCCGAGCCAATGTATCCATCGCTCGCGGATTTCCCTGATTTGGAAATGACCCTCAAATCCATCTCCTCGTTCCACGCCCGCATTTCGGGGGCGGCAGGCGACAACGAGTCTCCAGCGAGCATCGGTCGCGTGCGCCGCGAGCGCTATGTATTCACCCGCCGCACGCTACTCAATGCGATGCGCCTCATCCACGAAAACGCCAAGAGCGCATCCCGCCTGCGTGGAATCACAGCTCGCGTCATGGCGGAGATTTACATCCAACGCCTCGCCGACCCTGCCGACCGCGCAGCGGCTCTGTCACTGCTCAGAGCCACAGGTCTCGCCTGATTCTCCTAACACTTTCACATCCCACAAATCCGATAATTCCATGATCAAATCCCACAACCGCTCCTTTCTTCTCCGCGAACTTCAGGCCCTCGCCTCCCAAGTGACAGGCGAGGAGGTCAGCTTGATCGAAGGGGATGCCGGCGCGAGTTGGAGTTGGAACTGGAGGGACCGAGTCATCACGGTTGCCCCAGACTACCTTACGGAAAAATCGGCCGATGTTTGTCGAGCCATCCTGCTTCACGAGAGCGCGCATTGTGCGATCACACGCATTCACAACCTCTATCCCATCGAACGCCACCAACTTTATCAGGATCTTCTCAATGTTCTGGAGGATCTGCGTATCGAGTCCTGGCTCGGTTCGAAATTTCCGGGCTGCGCCGAATGGCTCCGCACGGCAAATGAACTCATTTTTCAGGCGATGGTTGGATCGAGTTGGCCGATGAGTTACCAAGTGCAGTTTCTGCGCGCCCTTCTGGAAGCCGCCCACACAGGCCAAATATCCGCAGGCGTCGCGCAGGTTGTGCGCGAGGCTCTGGAGGAGACGCGTGAAGCGGTCTCAGCCCAGACGCTCTGCCATCCAGGCATTGCGCGAGGACGCGCGGTTGCAAGGGAAACATTGAACGCCCAGCAGCGTATGCTGTTAATTTTCGATGACAAAATCCGTCCAGTCTGGGAACGACTCGTAGCCCTTGACGAATGCGCGGGCCGAACGCGTATCACCACGCTTGGACCGAAGGACAACCTCCACGCAGGGGGAGATCGCAACAAACGCATCGAGCGTGCAAAAAAAGCAAAAGCAGGGGACGGCGGGTCGGAATCCTCGGAAACGCTGAAAAGGGGATACATGGAGCGCCAGAAAGCCCTATCCCACTTCATTGAAAGGCTAGCAAACGAGTTCATCGAACTCTTCGAGACAAACTCTCGTCAAAAACTCCTACTCAACCAGCGCAGCGGCGAGTCGATCAATATCCGCACCGCGATGCAGGCGGAGGCGAATCCACGTTTGCATGACAAGGTCTGGTCACGCCGCCTGCGCCACAAACGATTCGACCCGCTTGTGGTTCTCGCCCTCGACATCTCGTCCTCGATGCGCGGAGACAACTTCGATGCCGCTTTCGATGGGGTCGTCCTCCTCTCGGAAGTCTGCCTACGCTCTGGGTTGCCCTTGGCCCTTTGGAGTTTCAACAATACAACCCGCCAGATTCTGCAGCCTCACGGCCAATGCGACTCTCCGTCGCGCCGCCGCAAAATCGATTTCCTCCGCTCCCAGTGCAGCGGTGGAACGAATATGCACCACGCCCTTGCCAGCATTAACGCAAGCCCCGAAATCAGCCAGTTCGAAAATCCCGTCGTCTTTGTCATTAGCGACGGGGAACCCAACGACGAGTCTTCAACCATCGCCCAAATCTCAAAATTCGAAGCCGAGGACATTCCGCTCATCGGCCTGGGAATCGGTCGCGATACGCGGGAGATGGCCTCCCTTTTTAAAAATGCCGTTGTCGATGTGAATGTGGCATCCGTCGCCTCCACGCTCTGCAACACCGTGCGGAACGCTCTGCATCGACACCTGAAGCCGGCTGGTCCGCACTCGCATCTTCGCGCCGCCTGAGGAGGTCATCCAGAGTCAATTATCGAAACCAGCCACTCCCCACCCGCAGACTGCTTAAAACTTAATTCTAAAAACTTAAAACTCTTCAGATGCACTTCAACCTTGCCGAAAAAAACTCATCCCGTCTTCTCACCGCTCTCCAAGCCGCACTTGCCGATGAGCCTACAACGCTGAACATCGAACTCATCGGCCCCGGCGCGCTTTTTCATGATACCGCCCTCATGCTCCATGAGGAAATTCGGAAGCGACCGTCAGGAACTCGCATTCACGCACGAGCACGCACTTGCCTCATAGACGGCGCCATCCTGCTCTGGCTCGCAGCCGACTCACGCTCGATGCGGAGCGACACATGGATTCAGCTTTCTCAACTGCCAGAGGAATCCCATTTCTGCGCAAACGAGAACTATCCAAGCTCCATCCGTGCGAGCGAAGAAGCCCCCTCAGAAACGGACTTCCGCACCATCGTTCGCTACATCGACGAGTTTCTGCCCGTGCACGAAATCGCCGGATTCCGCCTCTTCGAGCCCGACCTGCGCGAACTCGGCATCCTTGACGACATCGATGAATCAGATCGCTTAGCCCAACTTTTCAATCCCGCACCAACTGAGGATGTGAGCAACCCCTACGACCCCACAGCGACCCGCGCGAGTCTGAAAAAATAGCCCGACCAACCACCTAACAAAACCAGCCTATTATGAATCAACCTTCATCACCCGACTCCAACCAAGGACTTCCAGACAACGCGGAATCCGAGCAGAAAAAAACACCACCGACCTGGGACTCTTTGGCGAACAAGCTCCCCAAGGACGCCCCAGCGCCAAAGAAAGCCCAAACCAAGTTGGTGTCGAAAGTCGACTTCACCTGCGACCTGTCATCGATGCCGATGTTTTCCTCGCCCTTCAGCACGGCCGCCCCCGTTCCTATCATAGCCACCTACGGGATCGATGCCGCCCACCGCTTCTGCATGAGAAACAGGAATTGGGATTTCCACCGCATTTTTCTCGATAAGAAAGACCAGATTTGCCGCTCGGACTGCTACCCAGCCAACTCCGGCATCCACTGGCGCGATCTCATCATCGCAGAGGATAACAAGGTCTTCCTTCACATCGAAGAGTGCGATCTCTCCGTCTACGCACCGGATATCGATACCGCGAAAAACATCGCCACGAATTTTGCCGACAAATACTCGATGCCGCCGAAAGCGGATGCGGGCTGCTACAATCTTCTCTGCTTGTCCAACGAAGGCATCGACACCGAGAGCGTCCCACTTCAAGACCGCAACAAGCTGGATGAAGAAAAAATGGACCTCTTATACGGTGAGGGATTTTCCGAAAAAAACGAAGCCTTCATCGACTTTCTGCAGACCCAGCGATCCGGCCTGACCATTTTCGAGGGCACGCCAGGCACAGGAAAAACATCCTACATCCGCCACCTCATCGGCAAACTTTACAAGACACACCGCTTCTACTTCATCCCGCCAGCATCCACGAGCGTTCTTACGAATCCCGAATTCATCCGCTTCTGGTCGCGACAAAGCGCCAGCTACAGCAACCATCGATTCGTGTGCGTGCTGGAAGACGCCGATGGCGCGCTCATGACACGCGACCTCGATAACCGCCGCGAGGTGGGTGCGATTCTCAATATCACCGACGGCCTGCTGGCGGATTTTCTAAAGCTTCAGGTCATCTGCTCCATCAATTGCTCATCCACCGAGATCGATCCCGCCTTGATCCGTCCAGGCCGCTTAAACACTCACCTTCTTTTTGATCGCATGCCAAGCTGGCGTGCCCAGCGCATCGCGGGAGAAGCCGGTCGCGAACTGCCATTCCAAAACGATTACTCGCTGGCCGAGATTTTCAATACTCCGGCTACGGTCCTTCTCAACAAGCCTCGCATTGGCTTCGCCGCATAAGCGATGACCGCCTACGACCCGACTACGCCGCCAGATGTCCTTGCCAATCTGGCACGCTCCGAAGATGCCTCTGTGCGTCGCGCCGTAGCGGAAAATCCGAACACCCCTTTGGAGGTTCTCAACAGGCTTTGGAGCAAATTCCCCGAAGCCCTGCTCGCCAACCCGATCATTGCATTCTGGGAGCTCACCGAACCCGCCGCCCTTCAGAAAAACATTTCACCTGCAGCATGCCTCGCCTCCTACAACCACCTCCGAAAAAAAGGCGCTTATCTGGCACCCCAAATTCACACCCACGAGGCCCTTAAAAAAGCGGTAGAACATGCTTTCCGTCAGCAGGACACAAGGGTCTTTGCCCACGCACCCTCCGATCCCATCGCCGGGGTGCGCCTCATGTTTGTGAAAATCGCAAAGGGAAACTCATCAAACGCACGCTTTTTTTATGAGAAGGCACCCGAGGCGGCTTGGCAGAGCCTTTCCAACGACTCGGATCCTGTCGTCAGACTCAGCTTTGCCGAGTGGCTTCGAGAGGCGGTATCCAACGAAATGGAAAAGCCAATCCCCTCTTTCAACCAGGCCGCCCGTGCACTGGCCGCCTGCAAGCAAGAGGATGTTTTCCTCCAACTTGCGAACTGCCCGCCAATTCCTGCGGATGTCGTGCAGAGGCTTGCTTTGAGCGATTCGCTGGAAATCCGCAGCGCTCTCTCGAGGTGCACAAACACCCCACCGCAATCCTTAGAATGGCTCTGCAAGGCCCCTGATGAAAGCGTGCGTCTCGCCTTCGCCAAAAACTGCCGACTCGCGCAGGCACACATGCTGCTGCTGAGTGACCCCTCCTTGGAAGTCCGAAAATCTTTGGCGTCCAACTTCCGCGTCGCCCGAAAAATCCTTCTGCAATTCGACCCGAACGACCATCCCTCCGTCCTGCGAAATGTTTTTCTGAATGGTCATGCCGGCGCAGAACTCCGCAGCCGCATTTTCACAAATACCAACCCGGATCTAAAAAAGGTCATCGCTCATTCGGGATTCCGCCTCACACCAAAATTCTACTTTGCCCACAAAAACCACATTCCCCACGAAGTTCGCTCTCTGCTGACCGAACGCAACGGACTTCACCCGCAGATCGCAGCCGATTTGGCTGTGGATTCAGACCCGGAGATACGGATCAAAATCGCACACCGCCTGCGCGGGCAATACTGCTGGCGAGACCATGATGCAAATCTCGCGCTTCTGGAACTCTTCGCCACCGACTCGGACAAAAACATCCGCGAGTATGTGTGCACAGATTCCAGACTCAGTTTGAAACAAACGGAAGATTTGGCGAGGGATGCCGAGCCTGAGGTTAGAATCAAAGTCCTCGCCCATTTCGTTTCCCGACTGGAGGACTTCCGTAATTGCAGTTGTCCCGGCTCCTACGCGGAGCTCTACCACGAAATGCGCCATCTTTTTTTGGAGGCCGCGAAAGACCCATCCGCATCTGTTCGATTGAGACTCTCCTACGCCAAGGAGACGCCGCCAGAGACTCTGGGAATCTTATTTGATGATCCGGATTCCGAGATTCGGATCAATGCCCGTGCACACAGCGCGTGGCCATTCGGCGCAGTGCTGGATTTTGAAAAAGCCCATCCTCGCTTCAAAGGCACGACTCGCCACGGCAACACCACTCCCTCACTTCATGTGCTCCATCAATTCGCCCGCAGCCCCAACCCCTTCCTCCGCCAACTCACCGCCCAATGCTCGCGAACCGGTATGCGCGATCTCCGCGCGCTCGCAGCGGATTCGCACCCCTTCGTCCGCGAAACAGCGCTGGCGAAGATCAGCAAACGCAAGAAGCCCAAAATCTCCGCAATATGAACCCGTCACTAAACCGCTTTCTGGATGCGCAGGATGACATCTACGAAACCGCCTTGGAGGAAATCCGCAATGGCCTCAAGGACTCACACTGGATGTGGTTTGTTTTTCCCCAGATTGCGGGACTGGGGCAAAGCTCGATGTCCACACGCTATGCGATAGCCGATTTGCGCGAGGCTGCCGAATACCTTGCCCATCCCGTCCTTGGCTCAAGACTCCAGGAGTGCACGGCAGCCGTGGTGGATCGTTCCGAATCAATTGCCGACATCTTTGGCAGCCCAGACAACTTGAAGTTCCGCTCGTGCATGACACTTTTTGCCACCGCCAGTCCGCGCGACTCGATTTTCCGCAAGGCTCTGCGGGAAAAGTGCAACAACCTTCCAGATGCCACGACCCTTCATATTCTCCATACCAAGAGATACCTGTGACACCTCCTGCGACACTCGGTAAGAGAAACTCCAGAGAACCAAAATGAATCCATCGCAACTCGAAAACCTGCTCGGCACTCTCGTTAAAAAACACCTCCTCCAATCGGTCATGATCTGGGGCGCCCCCGGCATCGGAAAATCCCACACCGTTGCCGCTGTCGCACAAGCAGCTAAGATCGACCTCATCGACCTCCGCATCAGCCAACTTGCCCCCACCGACCTGCGCGGTCTTCCCGTGGCCGACCACGATGCCCGCACCTCGCGCTGGTATCCCCCGGAATTCCTGCCCCGCAGCGGCTCGGGCATCCTCTTCCTCGATGAGTTGAACATGGCACCGCCAGCCATCCAAGGCATCGCCCAGCAACTCGTCCTCGACCGCAAAGTCGGCTCCTACACGCTACCTGAAGGCTGGCATGTCTGGGCCGCCGGCAATCGTTCCGAGGATGGCGCATCCGTTTTCAGCATGCCATCGGCCCTGCAGAACCGCTTCATCCATGTCACCGTAGAGCCCCATTTCGAGAGCTTCCGCAGTTGGGCACTTCAGAATGGCATCGATGAAAAAATTGTCGCCTTCCTCGCATGGCGGCCTGAACTCCTCCACAAGCGCGACCCGAAGAATCCCGCATGGCCGTCGCCTCGAGCGTGGACCGCAGCAAACGCGCTCCACCTTGCCGACCTGCCCATGGACCCCGCCATAGGCGATGCCCCCGCCGGAGAGTTCCGAGCCTACCTCAAGGTCTACAAGACGCTGCCGGACTTTGACTCCATCCTCGCAGGGAAGGCAAAAGAAACTCCGTTTCCCTCCGAGCCCTCCGCCCGTTATGCCGCCTCACTGGGCCTTGCGATCCGCGCCAAGTCGGCGGAGTCCGTCAAAAACGCTCTCGATTGGATCACCTCGAACGCCGACCCCGAATGGATCCAGCTATTCCTCCACGCGAAACTCGACACGGCCCGCGCCGACAACACCTTTGGCGTTCTTGCCCACCACCTCGCCGCGAACCCGAAAATCAAAAAGTTCCTAGACTCCTACCGCAAGCTCATCGGCAACGCATGAGAAAACCCGACGCCCACCGTATGGGCCTTCCATTACTGAAAACTGACCGCTGAAAACTGAATCACTTCCTTGGATCTCTCGCTCCTTCTCTTCCATCTTCGCAATGTCTCGCCATTCTTCGCCTCACTGGCCCTCTTCGCGGAGTCCGTG
>Ga0209085_1000662_pt1 | contig 24301 bp, 50 predicted proteins | sample C_131016_EF_Meta_FD_187310 | JGI IMG/M metagenome (GOLD analysis project Ga0209085, IMG submission 187310) | Freshwater microbial communities from Lake Croche, Canada to study carbon cycling - C_131016_EF_MetaG (SPAdes) (version 2) | ecosystem: Environmental > Aquatic > Freshwater > Lake...
TTTTTTTTTTTTTCTTTTTTTTTTTTTTTTTTTTTTTATTTTTTTTTTATTTAATTTTAGCATCTTTAACTAATTCTTTAAAACTAGAAATAATTTTTTTTATGTCACCAATTTCAGTATATAAGTAATTATACCATTCTTCCATCGCACCTTTACCTTTTGGTATTGGTAAATTAGTTTTAGAAGCAATCAAATCTTTTTCAATTCGAAACGCCGTTTCAACCATATCTTGTAGATTAACTGTAGTCCCAATAGAGTTTGACATTTTAGTTTCTAAATCTTTAATTAAAATTTCAACAACACCTAATCCTGAACTATTTCCAAGTTTTTTGTAATATCTACTAACCGACCCGTGTAGGCTTGCTAATATATTAATATTATCTTGTAAAATCGGTTTAACACTTTTATCAAAAATAACTTTAGTTGGTATTTTACTTATAAAATTTTCAATTTCGTGAGGTAGACTTTCAACTGCGACTTCACCCATTCTACCACTTCCCTTTGAAAAGGTTTTACCTAATTGACTTTCTTCTTTTGAAAAAAGTTTTGCTAAAAATTCAGAACCCGCTTCAATAGCTCTACCCAATGGTCCTTGTTCGGATAACATTCTTTTTTCTAATCTTTGATTAGCTTCTTGAATATGTCTGATTTTACTGTAACTCCTATTCATAATAATATTTTATATATAAATATATCGTTACTTGCATTCTTTATCGTAAATTTCTTGGAGATAGTTAGCAAAATTATCTACCATAAAATAATACAAATCGTCTTTGGTTTTATTATCTACGTTTTGATTACCATATTCATAATAATCGTCAATCAAATCATTCACCAACATATCACACATCTCACCAATAAAATCTCCTAAACTTCCATAATCACAAGGGGTGATTTCTTCCATTATGAATAACAAATGACCTTTAATTTCGTTATAGTTAAACCTTCTACGAAATGATACCGGGATATTCTCCATCAATAAATCTTCCTGTCTCTCAGTAATTATTATTTTCATTCTTCAACCAAATTATTAATTATTTCACTTAAACTAATTCCCAACATATTAATATTAAGCATCGACAAGAAATCATAATAGTCAATTTCATAACCGGTTGTTGTATTCACAATAAACCAAATTTGTTTTTCTTGTTTCTGAACCAAATAGTTATGTCCGTGAATACTTGAAAATAAATACATTGGACCATAGTTATTCAGATAATGATTAAAAACATCTTTCCTATCACCAAACACATTATGTTTTTCTGAACCGGTTAAATTCTCCCAACTTGTAATCATCTCAATACGATGGGACAAATCATACCCAACGTATTTGTTGATTAAGTTTTTAAATTTATTTTCTGATATTACAATCTTCATACAAATAAATATCCCCCAACTCCAAAAAAAAGGGGGCGGGGGGATTTGAAATCGACCGGAGGGAGTTCGGGGTGGGAAAGATATAAGTTATTCTCTAAACATCTTAAGATATTTATTTCGAACTTCCAACGCTTTACGTTTTTGTCCAAATGTGGATGGGGTGTTCATACTACCAAGTCCATCCAAGAAAATATTTAAATCTTCATCCGAAGTTTCCCCCGCAATAAAGTTATATTCTTCATCGGTAATGTTATAGGCTTGTTTAATCATATTGTCAACCAAATCACCCATACCACCCGAACCTTTAAACTTAATTTCTTCTCTAATTTTTTTCATAACAAATTATTTATTAATACCAAACAACTCAAAGAACTTATCCTTATTGGTTCTCTCGGGGGGAAAGATAAATGACTGAACGTGAAAGGATACAAATTCCATCTCACTTCCATAAGTCATTCTAAAATAATCTCCAATCTCCTTACCGTATTCATTCTTACTTTTCTTCATACCATTGTGGTCATCAAAATATAAATCAACACCAACCAAATACTTATATTCCGGACTGAAATTCATTGGGTCATACACAGATTGTTCTCTATACCCAATCGAAACAATATTCAAAATCTCAGGACACATCTTTACAACAACATCCTTGAATGTCGGGGGGATAACAATCTCCTTGTTATCAGGAAATTCATTGAAGATAGGTTCCGGTGGAATAATCCCCCTACTTACACCATAGTCATTTACAAGTTGGTTATATAAATTATCTTCGTTTTCCATATAATTCTTTTTTTAATAAACATAATAAATTAATTTCAAATAAAAAAGGGGGCGGGGGGATTTGAATACGAGTGAAACGAGTTCGGGTGGTCCGTCCCCCATTTGACTCCCAAATTTTAATTCACTATATTTAACCTATGAACTTATACGAAGAATACGAAAAATCAAAAACGGGGGGAATAGATGATAAAATTAGAGTTATCACCAAAATCATTACAGAGTACCCAAAAATAATAGATTACATATATAACCGAATAGATACCTGTTTTGGAAAACATATTGTATACGTTGTCCATATGAAAGTGGATAGTGTAGATATGATTAAAATTGGTTATACCAAAAATTCTGTGTTAGATAGATTCAAAGAAAAAAGATGGACAGACCAACACAAAATAGAAATCATTCAAGTCATCAGAGAATATGTTCTCCAAGCCAAAGGTGCCGTAGAGTTTGAAAAAGAATTGAATTGTCAATGTGTAAATTATAGAATAGATTCAAACCTACAACTTCCGGGTAAAAATGAATTTATGGATTTTAATTACAAAGATGAGGTTATAAACCAATATGATAATCTGTTCCCACAATACACAGATGTAATAGGTCTTAAATCCCCCAATTAAAAAACCCCTCCGTTGAAGAGGGGTTTTTTATTATTATATATTATTACAAACTTCCTTCAACAATTTTATATATTCATCCAACGATAAATTATTTTTAGATGAATTAACAAATTTGGTTACCAATATGGTATTATCAATTGTATAACCCGAATTACTATCCAATCTATCTAATGATATTCCATACCAATCATTCTCCCCCATAACCAATGGTTGTTTAGATATATAACATTTACCATCTTGTTCTTCTAATTTCTGTTGAATAATGTTATCCGTAATTTCAAACACCAACCCTTTTCTAATTGCCCGGTGTTTAGCACTCTCAACTCTATATCGTATTAAATTACTATCCCTCCATTTTTTTTGTTTATCTATATACTCTTTTTTCTCATCTTCAGATTTATTCTTATATTCATCCGACATACACTTCTTACACTTATTTTTTCTATTTGGGTAAAACATAACCTCGTCATTTTCACCACATATTACACATAACTTTTCCATATACTATAAATATCTGAAAAAAAATTTTATATATTTTTTTTTTATATTTTACCATAAAAAATCCCAAAAATTTTTTTTCACTATTTGACCTTTTCATATATAAGGGGGTCTTACTTATAAATCATATCTCATATTCCGATATACGATATGACCCACCCGGAAATTTTCCGGATTACTATAAACAATTTCCGGATACCCATTTAACAGGGGGAATTTTACCCATTTTTTTTTCAAAAATTTTTTTAGAATTTTTTTTACGAACACATTGCAGAGAGGATTATCCCCCCTATTTGACCATTTAAAGGGGGAGGGAGGGGAGGGGGGATACCCCCACCGGATATAGGGGAGGGGTATAGGGGGGTAAACAGGGAGGAGGGGATATAAAAAACCCCCCTGTAAATTATAGGAGGGGAGGTGGTATATTCGACATATCCAAATAACATAACATAAATGTTATGAATAGTTATCAACCTGACAGGGTGTCAGAGACCGACCAAAGGGAGTGACAGTTGTTAATAAGTTGTGATAACTTATCTCATTATGTATCCGTTAATCTTTAGTCTTACGGGATAGATTGGTCGTGGGGTAAAGTAAGATGAGGTTGATTCATAATGTAGAACATATTCTTCGGGTAGGTATTCGTATATGGTTCCAAGTAGTTGTGTGATGTCTTGACCAAGAGAGTATCCGGGATGTTTGGTTATGTCCTTATCATATTCAATTTCATTGGGGAACTTAAGGTAAGACCATATTGCATATATCTTTTGATATCTTGGGTCATTCTTTAGTTCGTTCTTCCAATAGGGATTAACCGGAACCCCCATATAGTCAGAGAGTTTATCAAGGTCTATTAGTAGGTCAATGTAATGTGCTGATTCGTATTGGTCTGACTCATCATCTTTATATCCTATAACAAATGGATATGTTTTGGATAGACCTTTGACTGACATCTCAATCCCCTTTCTTTTCATTGGGGTTATATCCTTTGGGGTTTCTTCTTTCATACTAATAAATATATTGAATATTTTATTTGGTTATGTCATTTGTTATTCGTACCTTTGTATCACTGAATTGGTAACCACACCAACAGGGGGCGGACCTTAAGGGTGGAAGAGTAGACTCCACAGCGCTTTATATTTTTTATATAAATCCCCCCGTTTAATTTTTGTTGATTCTAAATAATATTATTCCTATCTTTAAATAAAAACACTATGAAAGACGAGACTTATAAAATCATCATTCGTGATTCTAAATCACAAACCACAGTTGAGACAACAATTACCGCTAAAAGATATCAGGATGCTAAGTTAATGGCTGAATCTATGTATGGTGGAAAAAACATTACTATCACAATTATCTAAGATTTTTTGAGAATATCATAATTGACCCTACGTGGTTTTGAAAAAATAGTGTAATGATTCCCCCATTTATTTGAGAATGTCATAATTTATTTATATCTTTGTACTTTACCGGTGTTCATCGCCGTCAACTCTTAATAACTTAAACTATTATGACTATGTTAATCATACTATTAATTTCCGGAATCCTACTTCTAATGATGGCTTATATGGATAAACATATTATCCCCACTCTTAATCCGGAAAACAAGTTCCGTAAATGGTGGAGAAAACATATTATTGATGAAGACCCTTTTGACCATTTATAAAATCGGTCACATAAGATAGGGAATGATTTCGTATCTCCATATTTAAATCCTTATAATCCCCCTCATTCAGTGGGGACTCTTGGTCTATTAATGTAATCACCTTCCACATATCCGTTTTGATTAGTTGAAGGACATCCTGTTTTATTCTCTTCCCTATCCTTGAATAGGTATATACACATTCCCCCACTCCATAATCTACTACATATGTCTCACCTGACACACTGACAGATGGGGTAAACCCGGTTAAGTATTTGTAAATCGACTCGTTAGAGGAGTATTGTTTTGGTACCATAAATGTTAATAACTTTTTATAAATATAGTTATCAACAATGGGGATATCAATACTGTCAGGGGGAATTGTTTATAACTTTTTATGTTAAAATTCTTGATTTTGACAAAATGTCAGTCACGTTCGTCGATGGGGATAATCCTTTTCCCCCCTTTTAAGGTACAGACCTTACCCCACTCTACCACTTTTTACCACCAAATATGTGTTCCAGCATAGTGAGAAGTCAATTTTTTCCCCCTGACGATACTCTCAGGACCAATTATTTTACTATATACGTTTCCCAGTAAATTCTGTAAGTAATGGTATAGTAGGCGTGGGAACCGTTAGGTGTTAGGAAAGTATCTTCAACGACCACTTTAGTGGGGTATTTATGACCTATAATGAACGAACTCAATCATCCATATATGGGACACCATACAGACACAAAATACCATTAAAAGTTATTATTTGTATCACTCTTATGAGTTTAAAACTGACTACACTGATACAAAACATAACTTATTATACCGGATTATATTCATTCACATATAATTAACCACTTGTGGTTCCCTTTATATGTCTTTACATATAATCCACAATAATAAAAGAGTAACTGTCCCTTTATTGTCCCCCTTCTTGGTGGGGGGAACGTAGTTCCCCGGTATAACGGGGGGGAATATTCGTATTTATCCGTATATATACGAATTGATATACGTATAAATTATTGAGTTTTTTATACAGATGAATATTGATGTGTATAAAAAAATGGATTTTCTTTACATAAGAAAATAGTAAAGGATGAAACTATGAGTGAATTCCGGAGTGAAACGTAGGACTATGAACGAATAGATTTATCGTTTAGTATTTTTCTAATACAACATACATAATATAACCATCATCATAAAAGTATCCGTAGTCTTTTATTTTCATATTAAACTCTTCCCCTATTCGTGGGAATCTATTTGTTACGATACTTTCTATAACTTCTGATTCGGACATACCTTTGTATTGTGGTTTGTTATATACGGCTGACCAACAAGAATCAACCCATCCTTCATAGAATACAATTGTGTTATTATCTAATATGTTCTGTATATATACTTGGTCATCGTAACCGTCCCAATCATCCACCAACATATCGTACTCAGGTTTCTCTATATTGTAGTTTGGATTTTCATTAACTTGTTTGAAGAAATTATCTATTAACTCCATTCTTGTTATATCTGACATTGAACAAGACCTATATTGTTCTTCCCCCATTTTTTCGAATCGGTTCTCATCAATTGAATCCATCATTTGTTTTATCCTATGTATGTTTTCGTGTAAGTTCATACTAATAAATATAAAAAAAGGGAGAATGTTACTTCCCCCTTTTAATTATTTTCTGATGAAGAACATATCTCTTCTTACTTTCTTCATTGTGGATAGTGAATCATTCTCTGTGTCTCTATATCCTAATGGTAATACAAGTGTAGATTTTAATCCTAATTCTTTTAATTCTAATATCTCATCTACTTGTGATGGTACGAATCCCTCCATTGGAGTTGAATCCACCCCTTCTATTGCTGATGCTACTAATGAGAACCCTAATCCTATATACGTTTGTTTCTGAGCCCATATTGTTTTTTGTTCTTCAGACATATTTGTGATTGTTCCCACCATCATACCTTTTAAATCATCTAATACATTCACCGGGATGTTTCTTTGGTCCGCTATAGTGTTGATGTAGTTCTCCACCGACCATTCGGTAATCTCGTCCCATACAGCGAATACCAATACAGCTGATGAATCTTTTAGTTGCGTTTGCCCGTAACACGCTCCTACTAACTTTTCTTTTAACTCTTGGTCCTCCACCACGATTACCTGATACGGTGTTAGCCCATATGAACTCGGAGCCAATCTTGTTGCCTCTAAGATTCTCTCTAATTTATCCTGAGGTATTTTATCCCCATTCATTTTCTTGGTGGCATATCTCCACTGTAACGATTCTATTAATTCCATAGTGTTATTTGTTTTTTATTAGTTTTATTATGTTTGTTTGAATATCTATGTTTTCTATATTCCATTCACCCTTTGGTAAGGGAAAATAAATTTCATCCCAATTACTACTATCGTTTGTATCAGCAATTAATTTATTGCTAGTAGATATTCCCACATTCATATACCCTTTTGGTATTTTAATTATTAATTCTTTCATATCCTCCTCACTATAACCTTGTTGTTGCTTTTCCATTTCTTTGGCTTGTTCAAGTAATTTACGTTCTCTGTCATCAAACTCACTTGGTTTCATTTCTGTAAGTTCAGATTGTTTAATTAGTTCTTTTAGTTCAATATAGAACCATTCTACTGCTGATTTTTTCATACTAATATTTGTTGTTTATTTGTTTTAATTCATTCTCTATTAACTCTTTTTTGTATATTAACAGTAACCTTTTACTCTCTTGTCGCACAATATCTTCCGCTATAAGATAAAGTTGTCTTCCCTCCTCTGTTGACCATCCTGTTCTTGTAAGACATAATGCCTGTATTAATGTTAATTCTTCCATAATCTTATTTCTTTTTAATTTTTTGTTCGTTTTCATCATATAGGGGTTCATTCCATAATATTCCTACTACAGCAGCACCCAATACAAATCCTATTATCATTCCTATAAATAATAGTTCCATAATCTTATTTGATTTTATCTAATTATAATTATTTTCCCCCGGATAATCAATAAAATGTTTTATCTTTGTTTGATATTTATTTATATGAAAGTAACGATAACCGAAAATAGAATGTATAACCTCCTTAATAAATCCCTCGAACATTTGTTTGATGGCTTTGATGATACCTATTATACTTGGGCAGACTTTAACTGTGGTTGGGGTGTATGTTGTGATATATATGCCGTTGGTTTTACACTTCCCGATAGGGAACACGATGACTACCTTTTTAAACTAATTGATAGTGAGAACTATGATAATAACGGTGACTACGGTGAAGAACTAACAGGCGAACTACCTGAAATATGTGAAGAACAACCTGACATAACCAACCCCCAATTTGATACCATTATCTTTTATGAACTATTTGTAGAAGAACTTGAGAGTTACTTAGGTCCAATACGTAATTGGGGTAGTGAATTGTTAGGTCTGTTAAATACTAAGTTCGGTATGAATGCTAAGAAAATAATATTCATATGAGAATAATAATCACAGAAGATAAAAGAAATCGTCTCGCAATTAATTGGTTAGAAGATGAATATCCCGACTTAAAAAAGATGGTGTTCCCCTCACACGAAGGTGTATTTATATCCGATAAAGGAATGTTCAAAATGCTTTACAACAGTAGAGTAAAAGGATTCTATGTTTTAAGTGAAATATGGGACTTTATCCGTCATATGTTTGGATTTGATAATGATGAAGTTAGTAAGATATTATTAGAGTGGGGTAATAAAAAGTTTGGATTCAGAGCCAAGAAATGTTATAAAGTAGACCAAATATGAAAATAGTTATAACTGAGAACAAAAGAAACAAAATTGTAACCAAATGGTTGGATATGAACTATGGTGACTTAGTGATGGGGTCGACTGGTCATAGATATATATATTATCTTGATAAGGGTAGAAACAAAATCTTTACATTTAATCGTAATACAGCAGGGATAGTTGATTTATCTGAGGAGATATCAAATCAATTAGTATCTATGTTTGGTATAACAAGTGGTTATGATATAAACGATATCTTTATCCCTTGGCTTATGAAAACATATAATCTATATGTTGAAAAGGTTAGGTATACTACTTGGCATTGTAATAAGTGTGGTAGATATCATATCACTAAATATCATATTGATTAATCCCCACGCTTATTAGTTTGTAGACTTATATTGTTGGGTTATAAGGTTGGTGACTTATATTATGAGTATTCGTAGAAATCATCCCCATCTGTGGTGAATCTAAACAAAAATCTGTAGGGTATTGAACCAAGAATATTTAAAACACTATGACATTCATCTACAATCTGTTCCTCAACTTCCTCTTCGGTTCCTGCCATCCAAAATGTAATCTCTATTAGGTTATCATACGATGTTATGTGATATTCCATAATATCATCATCCATAGGTAATACGTATTTATCTATTAACTTATCTACTATTTTTAATATTGCCTCCATAGTGTTAAATGTATATTATATAATACATTATCCCAGTTTTTATTGTGTTTTGTATATTATAATATACATTAATAACTTTTTCCTGTTCCTTTATGTAACAATCTAAGACAGTCCGGCAATATGTTCTCAAATGTTACTATATGATGTTTATAGTCACCATCATCAAAATGTCTATCTTTATACCAAGTAACCCCGGCACATTCCGTATTGATAATCCAAATGTCATCATCATAAGTAGAATCAAACATTTGTTTTTTGTCTAACGAATCTGTTGCGAATATGGATGGTTTACATTCCGTATCACCCCCGACGTGTTGTTGGTAACAATCCCCTACCGATGTTTGAAGTCCGGTAAGTTCTATGTTCTCCCTCCACGCAGGATTTGATTTATGAACAATATATTCTCCCGGAGTATATTCATCACTCGCCGGAGAATAGGTTTCTTCCCTTAATATTCTTCTTATGGTATTTTTTAAACTCATATCTATTTGTAGTGTTTTAATGCGTCAACCATAAATAAGAAAACCTCATCTAATGTATTATCATCTAAATCTGTATATCGTTCAGTAAAACTACTTTTGTGTCTTTCATAATCTTCACCATCATAAACATCTACGGTAACAAAGTCCGAATGGAAATACTCAATTTGATGTAACTCATCACCAGGAGAACCATATGGAATTGCATCCATATTTAATTCATACGTAGATATCCCGGTTGAGTTACGTTCTTCGGCCAAATGTTTGACCACATCATTAATAAAATCAATCATTTCTTCATTTGAAAACACATAATCCCCCATCATTTTTGTAAGATTATTATATCCCCCAAAATAACGAATGGCTTGGTATAACCCCATTTCTTGAACAACATCAACCACTTTATTCTCATTGATAATCCCCATCATCTGATGGATTCTATGTATGTTCTCGTTTAAATTCATATCTTAATGGTTTAATAATATCTCAACCAATTCCTCAATTATTTGCACAGGTAAACTTTCATACTTAGCATAATAGTCCCTTAAATGACTACTATACTCATTTTCATATACACTAATGTCCACACTTGTTAGTCCTAACCATTCTATTTGATGTTCCTCCCCATCTTCATTACTATAATGAAGTGGTTCTTCATCTATCACTTGTAAAACAATACCACTACCATCATCACTTAATTCTTTAACTTTTTCTTTAATAAAATTAACCTTATCAATCACTTTTAAGTATGGCTCAATTGTGTAGTAATTCCCAAAATAACGGATGGCATCAGAAACCCCCAAAGTTTTAATCATATTGGAAATACTATTATCTTTATCCTCTTTTATAATATCATTACAACTATTTACGTATTTGGTAAACATATCTAATTTCTGTCCGGTATAATTATAAACCAAATCCCACACTTCATTCATTACATTATCCATCAATTGAGCTCTTGTTGCTGAATACCCACCTTTATGAGCGATTAAATAAAATGTTATCCTGTAATTCTCATAATTATTATCCGAATGTGGTAGTTTGGTTCTATTGTCCGGATGTTTAACCTCAACCTTACAAAGAATGTCTTTGTGGTCATCAACAAACCCATCTAGCAATGTTTCAATAACTGAAGTTAAATCTCTTTTAGATTCCTCATTAACTATACTCTTTATGGTTCTTATTAATTTCATTAGTAACTTACTAAATTTGCTGCCGTTATTTCTCTAACACCATAATCCGGGAAATGTTTTTTGAAGAAGTCCTGAAGTGCGTATTTAAAATGTCTTGATAAATAACCGTATGGTATATAACCTTCCAAATTTTCTTGTAAGGAATAATCATACCATAATCTTTCATTTATTTTATCGTATTTAATTAGATTTTTGTCAAGGTTTTTCCCATTAAGTAAAACTATTATTTTACCATTGTTAATTTCCGCATATGAATTTATTTCTGACTCTAAAAGCTTAATTATAGTTTTTTTCCATTTTGGATATTCTTCCTCATACTCTTGGTCAGAACGAGCTCTTGAGACGTAGGCATCTTTACCTTCCATCATTTCTTTGATTCTATCAATGTTTTCCTGTAAGTTCATATTATTTTTCTTCAGGTAATTTAGTATCTTTAATAAACTTCTTGTGTGAATCTTTATACGATTTCTCAGTCTCATCATTTACATCTTTGGTGTATTGCCAATTCCAATACAAGTCATCGTTTGGTTTAAATCCATAGAATCTGTGAACTTCTTTCTGAACTTCAGTAACATTCTCACCATTCCAATTCTGTCCAACACAAATGAATCCGGTCTCAATATCTTTAACAAGATTTGATTCCCCAAGTGTTGCGTGTCTGTTCTCAATCCAAGTCAATCTCTCAATTAAGTTCTGATAGAACATATTGGTTTGTCCCCATCTAACTGAACTGAAGAATACAACAGCATCAGATTCAAATAACTCTTTGGATATCTTCCATAACTCATCCTTTGGATTGTTATAACTTGCCCAACATCTATGGTCTCCGGATGGATTCTTTTTCTTATCTTTGAGCATCGCTTTAAGTAATCCACAGCTGTTCCCGTCTTTTCTTGATACATTCCCCTCACAAGGAACAATATTAAGTTCAGAGACATCAATTAACATTGAGTCTTTTAACTCATCGTTAAGATACATTGCAATCATCTTTGATTTTGGTATGTCAAGGTTTTTATCATCCCAATTATGTCTGTTGGAACAACTTAAGATTAAAACTTTTTTCTTTTCTTTAAGAATATCTAAGGTTTTTTTAATTGATTTCCACGCATCTGATTGAACCATCTCTTCCGAAATCATCATTTCTCTTATTCTTTGTATGTTCTCGTGTAAGTTCATAATAATAAATATATTATTTGGCGGAATAGTTTTAATTTTATATCTTTGTTGTCTAAATAATATACGATGGAATCACAAAATCACAACACCGCGCTTAAACTTATATCACATATTAAAAAATATGTTAAAAAATACCCTGTAACCGGAATGGTCGAAAGAGAACAATGGTTTCAGTTTAATTATAGAGTCACCGGAGTTAAATTTAATGACGACAGATGGTATTGGAATAGAGCTCTTTATGTAAATGTTGAAGTGTCTGACAAATATTGGTTACAATCAACCCAAGAATGGAGTTACGTAAAATACTATATGTGGTCATCAAGAAGAAGAAACCAACACATTAGAGCTTTGGTAAAAGACGAGGTAAAACAATTTTTTGACATATTCTCATTCCCTTATAGAGTGGTGATTAAAACAATTAAAATGGTGAAACCTTAATTTAATACCTTTAAATAATGAAACTACTTAAATACTTAATCATCCGAGTGACTTGTAAGAACGCCGACACCGCTCTTAAAGTATATACAACATTATATTCTAATGTAACACCAATCGTTTCTCAACCACAAGTTGTTAAACAATTTATTAATGTACCTAACTCTCCTCTTAAACCTATGGATAAGAAACAGGAGATGATTGAATCATTGGAATACCTTAAATCAAAATCTGTGAAATCCAAACAAGATAAGGAATCTATCTCTATGTTGGAAGCTGTGTTAAAAAATATGATGTAATTACCTTTTATGGTAGGATAAACCCCATAAATTGGGGTTTATCTTGTGGTGATTGGTAATATATTTCATTCACGCTTTACTACACATTTTGGGTAGTTTTGCAAATGAAATATAATAAAAAATGCTCGTTATTACGGACATTCGTAATTTTGTTCAGAATAACGGACATTTAATCATAACTCATTATCTATCCACAGCTCAGAATATCTAACTATTTTATCTGTTAATTCCTCAAAACATATCCCTATCATTTCCTCAAATTCTTCTTTAGATGAAACAAACATTCTTAAACTCATAAAGTAATCCGGATATATAATTAATTGATTGTTACTTGGTCTATATAACAATCCTGTAACATTATTATCATCATATACCTCATCAAAGTAAATATAAATAATACTTGTACCACCACCCATTCTTGTTGGAGTTAATTTATTAAACAGGTTTTTAAACTCCTCTCTAAATAACATATCTCTTTTATCTTCTGTGATTACTATTCTCATTTTTCCCATTTACCATCCAATTCCCATTTTGTTTTTCTTTCACCAATATTAAGACCAAACATTGAATTGATTTCACGTTTAATTTGTTTTAATGTCCAAGTTGGACTATGTGTCATTTTACCATTAATAAACCCAACACTAATCACATTTTTAAGTAATGGACTTTCCTTTGAGGTAACATCATTATCTTCAAAACCCCAAATATAACCTTCAGGTCTTGTTGAAAATGTCACACTTTTAACCATAGGATATCCATCAAGGATATATCTCTCGATGGCGTTATGTAATTTATTCTCTGTGATTAGTACTTTCATTATCTATTTCGTGAGTTATAAACACTTCTGTATTTACTTTTTAGTTCATTATCAGACATATCTTCTAATTCATTTTTTCTATAGGCTGTTTGGTTATCTAAATAATCAATCATCTCTTCTCTACTCAAATTTTCAGTATTAATCATCTGATAACATTTACGCCAATCATCCATCTCGTGAGTTTCATCTATTTCAAACTCCGGGTGTCCGGTCTCTTGACCAAACTTGGTAGCGTATTTATCATCATACCATTCGGTAACCACATTAAGTATAAAGGATTTTCTAACTTTTAACATTTGAGATAAAAAATCAATCTCTTCTTTATCAATATATAAATCACCAGCGAAGAACTTTTCTTCATCACTATCTTCACTATTGAAAAAGTATCTCGCCTCCATAATAATTTTATTACCTTTACACCATTCCTCACTATAATTTCCGTAATTATCATCAGGTGGAACAATAACTCTATTTGTTTCAGAAATTAAAGACTCCATTTGTTTAATAATAAGACGCTCAAAACTTTGATTAGATTTTGTAAATCTTTTCTGAACTTCCTCTCTCAATATCTTTTTAATTAACTCTTTCATATTAGTTTAATACTTCTTTATTTACGTGATGAACAATCTCAACCGGTAATTCAAAAAACTCTAAAAACCATTCACCAATAATATCTCTAACTTGTTTTTGTGTATAACTCAACATTCTAAGTGGACGAGTAACATCTTCACAGATATATAAAGATTTTGCGGCACTACCATAAATCATAATAACACCATCACCATTACGATATTCAATACGCATCTTTTCCCCCATTGAATCAGTGTAATAATTAACATCCTGATACATACCGGAGAACTCCTCAGTTAATATCTGTTTGGCTAATCTGTCTCGTTTATCTTCCTTAATCACAATCTTCATAACAATAAATATCTTATAAATTAAAAACCCCCAATTAATCTTGAGGGTCATCTAAATAATCATTTTCACACTTCTTTATTGATGTAGGTTTTTCATACTCACCAATAGTTTCTAATTTACTTTTTAACACGTCAATGTCTTCTTGAGAATACATTGGAGCAAAAGATGGTCTTGAATGAAACGGAATGTTCTCTCTATCTTCCCATTTTTTTAGTCTATACTCATAATTTTTTATGTCAGCAACAAATGATGATGCCCCATACCACTTATCATAATCCTCCTCAGATTTGATGTAACTAACCTCGCCATAGTTACTAATGTTAGCATCCGGATTGGTTGTATACACATCCACGATACCATCGTAACCATCATACTGCTCGCATAAGTCATTCACAGCACGTTCGTTGGTTAATGTTTGTTTCCAATTATTACCATACGACCTAACCTGACAGATATAAACAAACCCATCGTTAAGATTGTGTATGTAATTACCTATCTTGTTTTGAAGTTCTCTTAATTCCGATACCGAGTATTTTGTAAAGTCCATTTCCATTTGGCAAATGTAAGCATAAAAAAAGGAAGTAACAAACACTTCCTTGATTTTTTATTTCTTTTTTTCGATTGCTTCATTCAGTGTCTTGAGAACTTTATTGACCGATTCTTGAACTGCTTCAGGTTGGGGATTATTACCTACCGCACAATGTTGAGCCATTGGTAATTGAATATTAACATTAAAACTGTCATTTAAAGCGGTTTCAAGTTTACGAAGACCACTATTATCACAACCGTAAATGTTAATCACATTTTTAATAAACGCACCCGGTCTTTTTCTTATATTTTGAATAATTAATGGATTTAAACTATTACCTCTTTCACCAAATAATTTTCTAATAGCCGCTTCTCTACCTTTATCTGAAACTTTAGTTTTAGTTAGATACAACCCTTTTGATTTTAAATGAGAATAGTCTAACAATTTTTTTATTAATAACTCTTGTTCAGGTGTTCTTTTTTTATTTCTACTTAATGTTTCAACATCTTTCAATATTGCTTGATTAATCATTTCCTCCCTTAATGATTTATCTAATACAATATTTCTACCCATATCATCAACCCTAAGTGTTTGAATAATAAAATATTCCACATCATAATCTAAATTATCATCAACAGTTATATCTACTTTTCGTCTTCTAACTTCAGCAACAGTTATATCTCTCCCATCAATATTTTTAGTAATTCTTGATGCCAACGTTCCTTCATTCGTAAAACTATTAAAATTAACATTAATCCCTCTTCTGTTTGAATTGAATATGTTTCTTTTTGATTTAACAAATTGAGGGAATTTTATTAAAACTTTTATTGGGTCTACACCAATTAAATTTTTAACCCCTATCGCACCATTAACAAAATAAAAATTATTTATATCCTGAATAATATGGTCAATTATATCGTTCTTGTCATATTGATAAACATCTATTTCATTTATAGTCGCAAAATTACCAAACATAAAATAAGTTATTGGTTGGAATGTTTCCGGTCTATTCAACATTTTTTCAATAAATTCTATACCTGTATCACCAAAAATAGGATTAGTCATTAAATTATTAAAAACATCTTTAATATTTGCACCAGTTATTTTTTTATCTTTATATAACTCATTTATTTTTTCTTTAACACCTGTAGTATCTTCATCTAATTGTGGGTGAAAACCTTTCATTATACCCCCTAAAGTTTGTTTTTTATTTGGGTCAAAGGATTCGGAAAATTTAATCGATATGTTATTACTCCCAACTTTAACATCAGTTTTATCCAAAGTACCTTCCAAATTAACCACACTACCACCAAATACACCACCAATTAAACCTTCAAAAGCTTTACCTCTTAAACTTACAGAATCAGGTGATAATATTACATCATAATACCATTGTATAAATCTTTGTTGTGATTCAAGTTTAAAACCATCAGTACTACTCACTCCCGGAAATGAAAGTGTGCTTGGTCGACCAACTCTAAGTGGTGCTATGTCATATGACGTTAACGCTAATTTCATCGCCTCACAAGTTGCCGCAGGTGAAATGTTGAATGGAGCGATTTTACTAATACTCCTAGAATAGTCACTTTCAACATCTTCAGACAATATTAATTTATTTAATTGTGATTCACTTATTTGTATGTTAAACTTCATTACTTATTTTTTATTAAATTCTTCATTATTCATATATTTTATGGTCCGGATATCTTCATAATTTCTTTTTTTAAATCTATCTGTGTAAACTTTAAAAATTCGTTTGATTAAATCATCTTTGATTAAATCATAAACTTTATGTGAACCAACAAATTTACTAATCAAATCATAAAACTTATCATCATTTACCACCGTTAAAATTATATCAGGATAATATCGTGAAATAACACTTTGTCTAGTTCCAGGTGTTACAAATTCTATACGATGATTAGTAATACTTCTTGATTGAAAAGAATCATACTTATCAACTCCAAGACCATCAAAGACAATATCTTTCAAATAATTTAATTTATCCTCACTAATCTTAATTTCCATATCTATAAATATAACACAAGGGCGAAAATTACTCCCGTCTTTTGAACGAGGGTAATTCTTTTAATTTTTTACTCTCGTTTTTATTACGAAGGTAATTATTTTAATTTTTTACTCTCGTTAAATAAAAAACCCATCCGGAGATGGGTTTGATATTAGTACTTATCCTTGTTGTGTTTTGGTTTTCTGTTGTAAGCTTTCTTACTTTTTTGGATTGATGGACGAGATGCCGCCCATATCTCTTGCATTGTGAAGGTAATTGTTTTCATAGTTTCTGTATGTGTTAAGGTTGTTGTTTCATTTTGACAAGACAAAAGTAATTCTTTTAATTGAATTATACAAGTATTTATTTAAAATATTTATATTTATTACTATGAAGGAATTAATCAGACAGATATTAAGGGAATATACAGAACCAAAAATTACATTTAAAGTAATTGGTAATATTCACGACTCAATTAATGAATCTGCAAAATATGGTAATTTTAGAACAGGAGAACAAGTATTTAAACCTTCATTTGAAAAACAACCACCTCATTTTAAACCTGAAATACCAAGAGATATTTTTGATTTAATCAACAATGAAATTAAACAAACAAACCCATTCTTTGGTCATTTTATTGATAAACATACCGGTGAAAAGAAAAGAGTTGAATTCCATATAATCCCAACTAAACATTATATAGATAGATTGTATAGATTAAGTGACCCTAACTTTCAAGTTGGTGGTAAAAATTATAATCCTAAATTAACTAACCCACTTCCTCTTGAAGGTATTGATATGATAGTTAATAATAGAGACAAATTAGCTCAAGAAATTTTAACAAAACGTATTAAAGATGGAGATGAAGTTGAAGTTTCATCAATTGACGGTTCTAAATTTAATATAATTATCACACTTAACCATAAAAAAACCCTTAAAAATGTTCCACAATATCTTATACATTTAAAAACACAAATTAAAGGTGATAATTTTTATGATAAAAAACACCAAAAACAAATTAAAGTTCACCCAAACCCAACTAAATAACAAAACCCCCACTTTTGATGGGGGTTTTTTAATACAATAACCTCTCGCGTTGTATTATAGTTTTGCGTTTGGTAGGGTTAAAAACCAAATTACCCACTTAACCACCATCTTTCAATGTATTTGCTGTATCGGACAAGCCTTTACCCACTTATTTTCAGTTAAGATTTTTTATTCCTTATTTGTTTGACAAAGATACTACTTTTTTTAATACTACCAAACAAATTTCATTTTTTTTTCATTAATTCTTTAATATATTCGTGAGTTTCAAATAATTCAGGGTCAGTTTCCAAAAGATAACGAGATTTTATATTATTGTAATTCACTCGGATATCTGATATACACCATCCGAAGAACACAAATAATAATTTAACTCTTATCTTTAGTTTTTTTAAACTCATCTTTTATTAAAATTAACGCAAATACACAAATAATACCAATCAATAATGGTACCGGAGCAGAAGGGTCTAAATGTTCCATTAGTCCTTCTTTGTTTTCTTTTTATACACCCTTTTTTTCTTAACCGGTGGTTGGACGACCACTTCCTCTTGAACCAATTGTTTAGGTTTTTTCTTTACTAAATAAAGAACAAGCGACACTAAAATCGCGAGGATTGCGGCAGATGCAATAAAATTCATTTTTTTTGGGTTTGCTTATAGATTAGGGAAGATTAATACATCTTCATCGGATAAATATACACAAATTTCCATTTATTCTTGAGATTATTTAATTAAACATCTTTTTTTTCTTTTAATCGTCTAAAAATGTTTCTAAATAACTCAATCATTATAAAAAACCAAGACCCAACACCTAAAACAACAAATATTGATAATATAATTACTTTAAACATATTAATTGGTTGGTTTGCAAACATAATACCAAACATAGTCACTATACTCAACACCTAACGCTAATTTGCCCGGATTATCTTTTAATGATATAAGATATATGTTACAACGAACACCTTGTTCATCTAAACAATACCACTCACCACCTTCTGCAGATTTATTAGCCATTGAAATCACATTATAAATTTGTGATGTTTTTGAATAAATAGTTATTTTGTTAGTATCTAATTTAATTAATATATCACAACTTTTTAATGAAGTATTATCCCACATAACTTCTTTGTTGTAGTTCATTTTCCCTGCTTGGAATGTCTCCGCTCTCATTAAGAATGGATTATCCTGAGAATACATCAATGTTGTTAAAAACAACACAAATACTAATAATAGTTTTTTCATTTTATATTGAATAAATTATGTGACAAACAATTGCAGTAACTACACTACCAATAAATAATCCTTTAATAAACCAATAATTATTAACAGGTTCCGGAACAATAACCTCAACTTCTTTTGGTTTGTTGTATTTCTTTCTGTAATATGGTTTTTTCTTTCTAACCGGTTTAACGTCAGATTCACCCGTTACAGGTTCTTTCGTAATTTTAGGAGTTGTTGCTCTTTTTTCTTTGTTGAATAATTCTTCTTCAACGTGTTCGCTTAATTTTCTAGCACTCATTTCTTTTGTTTTTTTTCTTTTGTTTGATGCCGCAATGGCAGGAATAATGTTTGGTCTCATTTCTTTTGGTTTTAAGAAACTCCAATAATTTTTTTTGAAGTTAACTAATTGTTCCCGGTATTCATCCATAGATTGTCCGGGATATGGTATTGGTAATAACTTTCCCATTAATGTTCTGATTTACTTTCTCCAATTACAAGAAAGGCAATTGCCGGGATGGCAAATATCGGACTAATAAATAACATTGAAATTATACAACCTGCGGATAAAAGGTCGTATTTTTTCTTGATTATAAATTCTTTTAAATTATCCATAGCACAAAGATAAATAAAAAACCCCAAGAACTCAACTCTTAGGGTTATTTTTTTTAACATTTACAAATTCCGTCACCACCTTTAGCTGGGTTACAAACACATTCCTTTTTGGGTTTACCGGTAATTAGTTTATATTCAGGAAATAAAGTCATTAATGATTTAATCTCATCAACTTTTCCGGCACTATCTTTAATGGTAATAGTTTTGGTTTCAGTATTAATTTTATACTCCATAAAAATCTACAATTAAAGCTCCGACAATAATCAATCCTATTATAACCAATAACATTATTGACCCCCTTTTATATTCTTTTTGCATTTCCATATATTCTTTCTTTTTCATTTTATTTTTTGTGGAACTCAATAATCTTCCACTGACCTTTGTTTGTTTCAACAAGAGCGGTGCAGTTCTCACACCAATCCCCACTATTCATATAATTATCTTTTAACTCCGGTTGATGAATATGACCACATACGGCAACATCACATCCTTTTTTGTAAGTTAATAATATTGCGTTGTGTTCAAAATCATTAATAAAGTTAACGGCTTTCTTAACACCATTTTTGATATCTTTGGAGATGGAATAATAAGGTAACCCTCTCATCTCACGATATTTGTTGTAAACTCTATTCATCCATAATGCTAAATCATATCCTATTGAACCAATGTGAGCCAACCATTTTGCTTTGGTGATGAACACATCCAATACATCTCCGTGAAACACATACATCTTACGACCATCTATTGATGTGAAGGTATAATCCTCTGTAATTGTTAGATTGGATAATTGGAATGGGATAAAATCTTTTAGGAACTCATCGTGATTTCCTCTAAGCCAAATAACATTCACACCCTTCTCGCTCATCTTCATAATCTTTCTCAATACTTTGGTATGACTTTCCTTCCATTTCCCACCTCTTTTGAGAGCCCAACCATCAACGATATCCCCATTTAATATTAAGGTCTCTGTGGTGTTGTTTTCAAGGAATTCTATAACATCGTTGGCTCTACTTGATTTGGACCCCAAGTGAATGTCAGATAAGATTATTGTTTTGTATTTCATATTATGTTAATTTGTAATCCAACGTAGGTAATGGTTTTGTTAATGTGGACATTGTTGTTGTTACCCTTAAATTGTAACGTTCCTCCACCACCGCATATGCGCCTGATGGAAAATATGGGTTGTTGTTACCCTTAAATTGTAACTTTCCTCCACCCATACCTTTGTTAGGTCCCGAATTTGTTCATATTCCATACCAAAAAACGATTCAAAAAATGACCAAATTTCCTCGTAATTAACATATACATATCCATTTTTTTTATTGTAATCAAAGATTATTTTTTTACCTTCTAAGTAAAAAACGTGGTCAGGATGTTCTTCCGTCTCATATGGTTCCAAATCACCATAGTTATTGTTCAACCAATTAATGGCGACTCTCTCTAATTTACTTTCTGTTATTATTATCTCCATATTAAGTTAATTTGTAATGTTCTTCCAACTGTTATTTTCTTGACCGGCATTTGCTGGGTATACTACCGACACCTCTAAATTGTAACGTGACATCACCCATAACTTTGTTAAATCCTGAATTTGTTCGTATTTCATACTAAAATAAGATTCAAAAAAATTCCATATTTCATTATATGATATTGTAACACTCTCATCTTTTTTATTATAAGTAAATATTATTTTACCATCTTTCATAAAAAAAATCACATTCTCATATCTTTCAGTTTCATATAGTTCCAAATCACCAAAGTTATCATTCAACCAATTAATACCAAGTTTTCCTAATTTACTTTCTGTTATTATAATTTTCATATTAATTTCATTATGTCCAGTAATTATGTTCCTTTGTAAAGAACTCATCGTTATTTCTATTAAACCAACATTTAATCATCATCTTAACCACATAGAGTAAACCTTTGTTTTTGAATCGTCTTGATGTGGTATAAACAATTTTGTCAGCCACATAAAACTTATTTGGTTTTATCTTTGAACTTAAATGATAATCCTCAGCAAATTTATCTTCCGGATTAAACCCACCCAATGAATTGAATGCCGCTAATTTAAATAACATAAATCCTCCAACAGCAAATGGTGTGGAGAATTTGGTTAGGTATTGGATAACATCAAATGATTTATATACATAATTGTATTGACCATCGTCAGTTCTTATTTTAGTTGTGGATAAATGATAATCATTTTCTTTCATTTGTTCAACCATCTCCTTCAACAAATTATAATCGTTCAGGTATATGTCCGCATCCAAGAATAAAACATAGGGTGTCGTTATCTTTTTGGTTCCATTGTTTCTGGCCTCAGCAGGAAATCCACCCTTAACAATCTTTACATTAATATTTGGATGATATGAATTAAGAATACATTTTTGGGTATATCCGTTGTCCGTTGAAGAATCGGCAACCATAACATTTACACCTTTGATATTAGTTTGCAGGTTTAACAATCCTAAAGTTTTCTTTATGATTAATCCCTCGTTTTTGCAGGGTATAACTATTGTTAAATCTTTACTTAAACTCATACTTATAAATATAACGAAACTAAATTATTGATGTGTATATTTATTGTTAAATATAAATTATGAAAAACTTTTTATTAGTATTACTTACCCTAACCACATTCACATCATTTTCACAAGTATTAAGAGATAGTATTGTGGTTAAAACACCAATGTTTGAGATTGTATACTCAGAAAAATTGGAACAACCTAAATTCATTCGTTATACCGTTCAATGTCCAAATGGAACCGCATCAAGAACAGGTATGGATTTTTATGTTGATAAAACAATTAAAACATCTGACGCTAAAGATTACGAAAAAAACCCTTATGACAAAGGACATCTTGCACCAGCCGCTGACTTTAATTGTGATAAAGAAACTCTATACAAAACTTTCACCTACCTGAATTGTTCCCTACAACAAGAGAACCTTAACAGAACAACTTGGAGATTACTTGAGGTTAGAGAAAGAGAACTAGCAAAAACAAATAAAGTAGTTGTGGTTGAAATCAGATGTATCTTCGGTCCAAAATCAATTATTCTCCCAACCGGAGCAACAGTCCCAACAGCTTACAGAAAAACAATTAAGTATGATAAAGTAACAGAAGTATATTACTTCAAAAATGAAAAACCATTATCAACCGACTTCACAAAATATAAAGTAAAATAAAAAAACCCCCTGAATTGGGGGTTTGTTTTTTTATAAAGGATTACTCCTAATACCAATCAATTTTAGGACAATACTTGTTGTATTTTGCTTTAATAAATTCTGCAGTCATATTAACTTTGGTTTTCTTATAAACCCATTTGTTTTCTTCCTCAGAGTAATATGATTTATTTGTGGTCGTATATTCTCTCAAATGTTTAACACCCTCAATGATTCCAATCACAATCAATGCTGCCCAAAATAAACTTCCACCAACTACCAAATGTACAAATAAAGTGTCTTTCTCAACTTTGATGAATAAGGCAAGTATTGCTGAGATTAAATTCACAAGAATAAATAACGCAATATAAATTCCCACACTAACACCTAATCTTTCACCGGTCTTTCTATCCCCATTATCATACCCTTTATCAAACAAATCATAAACAACCACGGGGATTGAGAATAATGTGTAAGGAATGATTGTAAGATACATTAACACCATACGCCAAAAATAAGGGCAAAGGTTGTTTGGTAATCCTTGATACTCACTAACAGCATAAAACCATTTGTATAGTTTTGCACTAACAGAATTTTGATTTAATTTCATAATTTTTATATTTAATATTAGAATACAAAGATAAACTTTATTATTCAATAAAACAACTTTCTTTATTCTTTTTTTTCTTTATCAAAGAAAACACCTTTCATATTCTTTAAAAACATACAAATGTTATCCCAAAAATATAATATTGGTGCACCATACAATATCACACACAATACAAATCCCGAGTAAAAAGTTAAATTATCAGTTTTAGTCATTAGGTAAAATGATATATTAAGTAATCCTTTCCAAATAGCAAAAACTACTAAAACAACAATAAACCAAATTAATGTTCTCATATTATCTCTGAATTAACATATTAGTATTTGCTATCGCCACTCTTAACACAGGAACTACACCTCCGTTTTCTCCTGATTTTTGCATTACTTCGTAATACCCGTTTTCCACTTTTACGGTTGGAA
>Ga0209085_1000663_pt1 | contig 24272 bp, 22 predicted proteins | sample C_131016_EF_Meta_FD_187310 | JGI IMG/M metagenome (GOLD analysis project Ga0209085, IMG submission 187310) | Freshwater microbial communities from Lake Croche, Canada to study carbon cycling - C_131016_EF_MetaG (SPAdes) (version 2) | ecosystem: Environmental > Aquatic > Freshwater > Lake...
GTCTATTCCCAATTTACTGTCTAACTCATTCACTTACTCTGTTGACTTCTGTCTATTCCCAATTTACTGTCTAACTCATTCACTTACTCTGTTGACTTCTGTCTATTCCCAATTTACTGTCTAACTCATTCACTTACTCTGTTGACTTCTGTCTATTCCCAATTTACTGTCTAACTCTAATTCTAACTTACTGTCTAATCCAAGTCTGTCATCTGTCTGCTCCACTGAGTCTGTCTCTGCCAGATCCGATTTATTTCTTTTTATTTAATTCCACGAAATCACTTTTCCAATTTGGAGCCAGCCAGACTTTTGTCCCCGGCCTACTTTCTGTTTTCTACTTTTCGGAATTTACAATTTAATTAATTCTAAATTCACAGATCTGTCTGACTCTTCTGTCTACCCCATTGACTATCCATACATCCCCATACATCCACTCATCACTCGATCACCTCATTGATCCATTGATATCTCTTCTGCGTTCCCACATCATGCCCCATTCTCTTACTTATTGCCTCCAGGCTTCTTAGCGGAGCATTGAAGTCTATTTGACTACAAAACGCATGTCTTATGATTGTTAGTGTCATTGGCTTATCAAAAATATCAGATAGAATACGATTTGCCCAATTACTGTACTGTGGACGTTCAAATGGTTTCTTGAAACGGTTGACGAACAGGTATTGACGTGGTTGTTCTGTAACAGATAATGCGATTTGTCTCATCAACTCTGGTGGAATGTCCTGTTCTAGCTTATCGTATTTTTTAGCGGTTTTAAAGTCTGTAATGACTAATTTACTGTCAGATAGATTAATGTAATTGGCAGAAGTTGCCTTTTGCCCCCTATAAATGAGCTCGCATTCAAAATAATCTGCCCTTTCCGGTTCTAAAAGAGTATACATGGATAGCAGAAGTTTTGGAATTCCGTCTGGGAGCCTGTCTCTAACATTACATATCTCTTTCCATGACATTACTTTATCTTTTTGAAGTTCGGAGGGTTTATTATCTTTGTAGTGTTCTTGGACTATTTCACTGTTACCTCTAGCTAGCTTTATCCATTCTTCTCGCACTTTTTTGTCCACTTTTACAGGATTATGTTTCATATAACTTACGATTGCGTTCAAATACAAGTGATATGTTACTTCCGTATGCGTAAGATCCTTTACTTGTTTTAGAAGATCGAATGAACCCTTGGGATCTTTTATTATGGCACTCAGTGGTTTATTCAAATATTCCTTCCATTTATTTAATCTAGTATCGTAGTTCCGTTTACTAAATTCTGATAGATCCGTGTGTTCAAAGTGCTTCATCTCTATAAATAGAGAGTATACTTTATATTTAATTATAATTAATTTCTAGTCTTTTAGTATAACCATATGTCTTATATTTTATCAGATGATGGAACTACTATTACTGGGTTTACTGGTTATTTCACAAAACTTCCAAGTATTCCAACAACTGTAACTACGATTGGAGGGGATGCTTTTTGGGAAATAATAGATTCTTTGAATTCTATTACACTACCGTCTAACATAACTACAATTGAATCACGTGCTTTTGCTGTCTGTAGACAATTAACTTCTATTACAATACCATCTAGTGTAACATCTATTGGAAGTTTTGCGTTTGTAGGATGTAATAACTTAACAGCTATTACATTACCGTCTATTTCTTCTATTGAAGATTCTACTTTTCGTGATTGTACTAGTTTAACTTCTATTACAATACCATCAAGTGTAACTATAATTAAATCTGCTGCGTTTTTTAATTGTACTAGTTTACAATCAATTACAATTCCATCGAGTGTTACAACTATTGAATATGATGCTTTTAATTCATGTACTGGTTTAACATCCGTTACAATTCAATCTGGGTGTACAAGTATTGGTTCAAATACGTTTTTTGGTTGTTCTAGTTTACCATCTATTAGAATTCCATCAAGTGTTACAAGTATTGGTATTAGTGCTTTTTATGGATGTTCTAGTTTACTATCAGCATCCTATTACTATGGAACGTCAGTTGGCTCTATGGCTTTTCCGGCTGATATATCTGTAACAATAATTAATGGTAAAATAGCACCAACAATTTCAACTATTCCTACAACAAGTAATATTACAGATGCTCAGACCCTTTCAAATTCAACATTATCTGGCGGTGTTGCGATTGATCCAACTACTGGTTCAGATATATCTGGTACATTCACATTTACTAATCCTTCATCTACACTTTCATTTATTGATGATCTACAGGATGTAGATGTAACCTTTACACCAGATGATGTATCAACATATAGCATAGTTACAGGAATAACAACATCAATAAATATACTTAGTAGTGCTTTAACACTATCTAATGATTTAACAACTGTTATTGGATACAATGGAACTCCAGTTGATATTATAATACCATCCTCTGTAACGGACATAAATGAATCTGTTTTTAAAAATTGTTCAAGCCTTGTATCTGTTACAATTAATGGCACAGAGTGTACTATTCATAATAATGCTTTCCAAAATTGTACCAATTTAACAACTTTAAATATTAGTCGTGATAATAGTCCAGTTAATGTAGGTAATTATGCTTTTGAAAATTGTAGTAAATTTGCTAATATAACATGTTCAAATGCCGATTTTAGAGGTATGTTTGGAAGTATAGGTAATTATGCTTTTGCTAATTGTACAAACTTAGTAGCTTTTCCTATTTCTGTTTTTGCTAGTACTACTATTGGAAACTATACTTTTTCTAATTGTACAAAATTATCATATTGTAATACAGAGGGTATTTTTGATATTCAATCAGGTGTAACAAGTATAGGAAATAATGCTTTTGAAAATTGTCCAAGTTTATTGAATCTTTCATATTACTCATCAACATCTGTTGGATCTAATATGTTTTTAAATAACAATACAAATGTAATTATAATAGATGATCCAAGTTTGACAAAGCAAGATACCTATGTTGTAACATCTCCTACTGCTAGTTCTATAACTGATAATGATCCTCTTAGAAACTCTACTCTTACAGGAGGATCAGGAATTGGTAAATTCGATGGTAGTATAGCAGGTACTTTTTCATTTACAAATCCAAATTTAGTACTAGCAGGTGGCGATCAAGCAGTGGCTTGTACATTTACACCAAATGATTTAAATACTTATAATATATCATTCTGTACTGTACATATAACAGTAACATCTACTTCTTCAACTACTACAACTACTACAACTGCTCCACCAGCCACTACAACTTCAACTACTACAACCACAACTACCCGTGCCCCAAAAACAACTCCCACAATTTTATCCCAGCCAACTGCGTCATCTATCACCAATATTGAACAACTATCTAATTCTGTTTTGAGTGGTGGATCAGCATCTGTACCAGGAAGGTTTACGTTTACAAATCCCACATCTGTTCTTCCAACAGGCAATGGGCAAAGTGTAAGTATAACTTTTATCCCATCTGATAGCAATAATTATAACAATGTAACAAGCACAACCACAATTAATGTAACAAGCATTGTACTAAATCAAGATACAACTATTACAACAACAATTGCTTCAAAACCTGTAGTCTTTACAGCCACATCAACAGCACCTGTAAGTAATACTGTAACATATGCTCCTACAGGAACCAATTTGCCATCTGTAACAGTTACAGCCCTCCCACCAACTGTATCTACAATGACAATTGCTGTTAGCCCACCTGTTAATAATACAGTAGCACTCATTGTGAATGCTTATGCTAATGATGGAGGCAGTCTTCATAATTTTGCTTCAAGTCCATTGACTCTTCAGGTAACTATTCCTGGTATCACTACCCCTACAGCAACTGTAAATACATATGATACAAATACAGGCACCTTAACAGACACAGTTCAAGCAACACTTATTTCAGCACCTTCTACTTATCAATTTACACTGAATCATTTAACAACTATTGTTGTTACCGCAAACACAACTGTTCCTTGCTTTCCTAAGGGAACTCGAATCGCTACTGCCTCTGGATACGTCCCCGTTGAGACTCTTACAGCAGGTGATCTTGTTTTAACATCAGACAATCGCCAAGTCCCAGTGAAAGTCTACAGTCGTACATTGAGAGCCACAGAACAGACTGCCCCCTATCTAATTCCTAAGAACAGTCTGGGGCCTAGCCAACCAGCAGCAGATCTACGTCTATCCCCTCTTCACGCCTTCCAGCTCAAGAAGGGACTCTGGCAGATCCCCCAGTACGCATCCAAACTGTCTAATAAGATTGCCCAGTACGATATTGGTTCTACTGTGACCTATTATCACCTTGAATGCCCCAACTTCTTCACTGATAACCTCCTAGTCGATGGGTGCGTCGTTGAAAGCTTTGGAGCCAATCAAATATCTAACATTAAAACCTTATACAAATACAATGCGAATCGTAAGGGATTCACAAGAGCTTCTGCTAGTTCCAAGACTCTCAGTCTGTAAATTCTGAAAAACGTGAATTTCAAATTCCAGATCAAACTGTGCCATCCATGAAGTTCTTTAGGTCCTCAATAATTCTTTGTCAAAGAACCTTTATTCTTTGACAAAGAGTTTATTTCATTTATTTAATGACGACGTGTTTTACGTTTAGCATTACGTTTTTTATTGGTTTTGCTCAATCGTTTTCTACCACCAGCAATCCCTGATGCCAGTAGAGCTGCTTTACTTAACGTATTACGAGGTTCAATGCGTACAGTATCACTTACTTTCTTATTACAATTATCTAACGCAACTTTTGTATCAGATTTATCAATTTCTAACAAAGTATCATCATTATCTTCAATTAGGTCTATAATATCTTGGGGAAGCTCTGTAAGATAATTATTTGGACTGGAGCCATTTCTATCTTTCTTATATTTATTGGCCCCTAGTCCGCATAGTATAGCAACCGCTTTATCATTTCTAACTGCGACTGCCCAATGAAGTAAGGTTCGCCCATCGTTATCAGTTAAATTAACATCAATTAAATTTTTAGGATGCTCCCTAAATTCTTGAGGAAGTAATAAATACATGTATATAATACCCTGACGTACACAATCATTTACTGATGTATAGGATCGATCTGGGAAACACACATCCAGACTTCGACGAATAGTTTGTTTGATTGTACGATCACTTGACTTATCTGTATCATATAATGTATTAATATACCAGTTAACGACCTCAGCACCCTCTTCGTCATAGTAAATGGGATGTATTGATCCATCTGATCCAGAGTAGGACATAGGTGGAACTGGCTTTGGACCAGGTTCAAGATACTGCTTAATCTGTGAAAACATATTGTTTATTAAATAATCCCCATTTGGATCGTATCGTCTAGAACCAATTAACCTATAACCCATGCCAGTATTTAGTAAATTATAACTAAGATAATATGGAATGTCACAATTTAATCCAATTAACAATAATTCAGTATTCAAATCCCCTGCTACTTTTAAAGGGGTAAATCCCTCTTTACTTTTTACTTCCTTATCGGCACCTCTTTCAATAAGCGTAACAATTATCTCAATGTTATTTTTCCTAGCTGCTGTATGTAATAATGTTCCACCATTATAGTAATAATTTACTAGCTCTGGATATATAGTAAGTAATTTTATTACAAATTCATTTTTTTCAGTTGTATGTATTGTTTCAACAATATAGGCAAATATTTGGTTTAAAATAGTTGTTTTAAAGGACGGATAGGATGCTACTAAGGCAGTCAGTTGATCAATATCATTTGCTTCTAGTAAATTGGCGACTTTGAGTTTAATGAGCTCATATATTTTCTTGGTATTTCGATTTGCTAACACACGTTTTAATGCTTTTTGTCTTTCCTTATTATTTTTAATACTTGTGATATTAGCGATACTCTTACGCAATTCAACCACGTTTGGATGAGTATTACCTTTTTCTTGTAATTCATTACGTAAGTTTTTACTTAGCTCTGTTAGACTCTGTCCAATTGTAAAATTAACTGGTCCAGACATTCCCTACAATGAATGGGTATTATTTATTAGATTTCTTTGAGTATTTGTATTCAAGGAAATTCTAGTAGTATCTATTTACTTACGAATTGTGTAACGTCTTCGCTTAGACCGGACCTTTTTGGATTTACGCCGCCCCCCTTGGATTCCTGTTGGTATTTGACGTGATGGAAATGGATTAAAAATAGACCTTGTGGCATTCGGATTTAATACTGATATTGATGACTTAGGTAGTTGAACTCTTGAATTCCTCCTAACACCTTTGACTTCTCTGCTTTTCGCAATTTCGAATGCCGTTTCTGCCTTTTTAATACCTTCCGCGTATACAATAACTGATTGTATTTCGTTTTCAATATTATGAAGTTGATCATCTAATGAATCTAATATACTATTGGCAAGTGAGAGAGCGTCTGCGTTTTGTTTGGTTATTCCCTTACCAGTTGAAAGCTTGACAGTTATTGTTTCTTTTAATCTACCGACAGTATCATTAATTTCGTTAAATGACTTAAGGATTGGAACTTTTTTATTTTCTAATTCCTTAATAATATCTTGAATACCAGTATTATATGTTATAGGTGTACTTTGATTTGATCCCATTTCCCTACCATTCCCTTACAATTTAAAACAGCTTAAGCTATTCCCTCGTTATTATAGTAACATGACGATAAAATCAATTTATCATTTATCCGATATTCATATTCGGGCGGGCAATTCAGAACGCTCTCGTGAACATGAATATCTTAGCGTCTTTGAGAATCTGTTCCAGACACTGTCTACAATTAATCCAAATGAGTCCGTTATTGTTTTAACAGGCGATCTGTTCCATAATAAACACAGGCTGGAACCGCATGGCATGCGACTGGCAATTAAGTTGTTCAAGGGTCTCAGTCAAATTGCCCGTACGTATGTGATTCGAGGGAACCATGACTATCGTCAGGATGCTCCTGATGAGCTGGATCTCATTAGTGCGTTTAATGAATGGGATATTCCTAATCTGTTTTACATGGATGACACGGGTACGTTTGAAGTAGACAATATCGGGTTTGGCTTGGTTGCCATCCAAGATACTCTGCTCCGTAATTCTACCTCGGGGATCACAGATGAGCTCCCTGAGTTCCCTGAACCCGAGTTCTCTGAAACAGTGACGCACAAGGTGGCATTATTTCATGGCTCTGTGATACAAGCTAAGCTACAAAATGGGATGAGTGTAGAGCGAGATGGCTACCCTTTAGAATGGTTCAACGGGTATGATTTGATTCTGTTGGGAGATATCCATTTACAACAAGTAAATCGGGCTAGTCGCATAGGTTTGTCAGGGACTAGTGGATCAGTAGCGACTGAGCTGACATCCTATACCTGTAAGAAAGGCACTTGGGCTTATCCAGGCTCACTGTTACAACAGGACTTTGGTGAGGCTCTTCTGGGACACGGATTGCTTCATTGGGACCTCGAAAATAACAAGGTGACCGAACATCACATTCACAATCCTTATGGGTATGTGACTGTCAGGATAGTCGATGAGAAACTGGAGGTGCTTATGAGGAAGGACGGAAAGGGTGTGTTTGTGGGGTCCGAGGTGGTGGGATCGACCTGGTTTCCCTCGAAACTGTATGTGCGGGTGGCTGGGGGTAGTGTAGGGGGTATAATTGCGTTACAGGACGCTGTTCGAATGCTTCAGGATTTGGGTAAGGAAGTCCTGGGAATTTCGGAGCTGAACCCCTTGGGGCCTGCTGTCACTGGATCTGCGGAGGAGGTAAAGGTGGTGGAGGATGTGGATATGATGGAACTTAATAGTCCTGCGATGTGGGAACAGTTTATAACGGACAACTGTAAGGATGGGGTGGTCCAGGAATCTGATCAGTGGAAGAACTGGTTCCAAAGACCCGAGGAGATCCTGATTCCCAGTGAGGGTCTGGATGGGTCTTTGATTGGGGCTGTCAGAGAGAGGAATGAGAAGTTGCTGAAGTGCGTCGAGGGATTCAATGAGGCCCTGGAGAACCATGTGAGGGACTCTGGGATCTTTGGAAAGGTCAGTCTCAAGTATCTGTCGTGGAACTGGCTGTTCAATTATGGAGCCGGCAATCACTACAACTTTGGCGAGGCCGACGGAAAGTTGGTGGTGTTAAATGCCAAGAATGGATGTGGTAAATCTAATTTCTTCGAGGTGCTGTGTGTGGCCCTATTTGGTGAGGGATTTCCCAGCAGATTCAACAAGAACTTCTCTGCGGCGATCCTAAATGATAAGACGCCTACGGGATCGAGTCCTGGATCTTTATTGGTCTTTGATCTGAACGGGAAGGAGTACTGTATTGAACGCACGTTTCATGCCAGAACCAAGAAGGGCATGGAGAATCTGATCCAGTGCGACAAGATCGAAGTGCGAGAGGTGGAGTCTGGCTTAGTGGTCTGTCAGAAGAAGGTGGCGGTGGACAACTGGCTGGCATCACATATCGGCACGCTGAACACCTTTCTGTCCTCTTGTATGCTGACCCAGGACGGGGACTGTAACTTCTTCAGCCTCGAGAAGGTTGCTCAGAAGCGACTGATTGATGATGTGTTTTCCTTAAAGGCTGTTCAGAGCCTACAGATGATGTTGGAAGAAGGGAAAAGGGCATACAAAGGTGTCTTGAAGGACATTGGATTATGGCTGGCGGCCAAGAAGGGATCTGATGAAGAAGTTGGAGATGATCTGAAGGAGGAACTAGAACAGGTGACGAACAGGTTGTTGGTGATAAGGGAAGAGGGATTCAGGGTACGAGAGAGCTGGTCGGCTTACGCGTCTAAAGTCTTTACTGAAAGGACAGAGGAGTCCTATCGAAAGGAGCTGGAGGAGCTGGGATCTGGTGGGGTCGGTGGCGACAGGGGGCGACTGGAAGCCTTGATCACGGAACGGACGTTTCTGAAGAAGCATATTGCGGATTTGAAACGAGGGTTACAAGGGAGGGTTGCTAGTAAGGTAGGCAAGGTAGTAAAACCCAAGGTGTTATATGCCGATGTTATGAGCAGGTTGGAACGATTCCAGAAGGAGGAGAAGGCCTTACAGAGGTCATGGATAAACAGGATAGAGGACGAAGAGGTTGTGGATTGTGCTATTGTGAGTCAGGCAGAGTATGAGGCGATCGTAGCGGAAAAGAGGGGGTTGTTGGAAGGGTGGAGGCGACGGGGAATCACTGCTGCGACAGTGGGTGGAGGAGGCGATCTAGAACAGATCAGCACAGATTTAGCTGACGCAGAGAGCCGACAGATGCTGGTGTTAGGTGACAAGCCGAATATGCCAGTGAAAGGACTGATAGGTGTTGGCCTAGGGGGGCTGGAGTCTGAGTTAGCTGGGATCGGATCTGTGGACGACAGTAAAATTGGAGTGTTGGAATCGGTGCTTGTAGCCTATCCTGGTCACATGGATCGCTGGACTAGGATTGGTGCTGAAATAAAGGATCTGAAGCAGCAGATCAAGGAATACGCTGCCTATCCATTTAATGATAAGTGTGAGGCCTGTAAGGCCCAGCCGTGGAAGAAACGGGAACAGGAGGATAGAAGTCGGTTGGCCAGACTCCAGGAGGATCGCAAGCATCTCCAAGCGGTCTTGGCCGATCTGGCGGAGACCTATGGAGACGTGGAGGACGTGAGGGGGGGCCTTAAGGATCTGAAAGATGCCGTGAAACGACGAGGAGAGTTGGAGGTAGCTATTGTATATTGTAGGTGGTCAGAGGAGTCTTCTGGGATTGCGGGAGAAGTGAAAAGGCTGAGGGCTTTGAAGGAGCAGGCAATCCTTGGGGAACTGGTGACCAGGTTCAAGCAGGAGCAGGCCGTGTGGGACGAAAAGGAAGTGGCGGGACGGTTGGGCTGGGCTAAGGGGGTGAAGGCGGGATTGGCTCGGGCTGTTGAGGAGGCCGATGCCTGGGCTGCGTGGACAGATTATCAGGAGCGGGAGGATCTGGCGACGTCCGACAAGCGACTATTGGTATTGGAGGCGGAGATCGGGGAACTGGAGGCAGGGAAACGCCGTGAGGAGCTGGCAGGGGTCTTGGCGGCGTTCCCTGGGTTTCGTAGGGATCTGGAGCTGCGTCAGGAGGAACTGGACCTGCGAGGCAAGCAGAGCGAACTCATGGCTAGAGTAGCGGCAAGTGCCGCAGTTAATGGGATAGCCGAGGTGGCCGCTGCCAAAAAGAAAATTGAAGTCCGACAGGTCCTGATCGAGGTCGTCTGCGAGGCCTTCAAGACATACCGGCAATGGCTCTACAGAGAAAAGCTCCGGCCAATGATCGAAGGGGCTGTAAATGAACTGCTGGTTGGTATTTGTGACGGTCGTCCGCTGTTCTTGGAAGCCGAATGGCTTAATACAATTGATACATTTGCGTGGTTTTTGAGGGATGGTACCAGTCGTCCTATTATCGAAAAGGCTTCCGGCTTCCAAAGATTCATTGTGGGCATGGCGATGCGTATTGCGATGAGTCGACTAGGAATTTGTAAGGTTGTCTATGAGCAGCTGTTCATTGATGAAGGATTTACAGCATGTGACGGTCCGAATCTGGAAAAGACCCCGGCATTTCTGCGAGGTCTGCTAGGATCCTATAAAAGTGTGATGTTGGCCACACATTTAGAGGAATTGAAGTCCTGTGGAGACGAACAGGTTGTGATTCGGCGGCCCGAACTCTCCGGCATTGCTTTGATCTGTGCGGGAAATCTCCGGCAAGTGTCGACTGTCCCGTCGAAACGTGTAAAACGATCGGTTTAGCCTGGGACTTTGATTGTTCCATCTTCGATCCCGTCGCGGATCTGTTCAAGATAGACTGGATCAAACTGGCCTTTTACGGGTGGGCCATACATTTGGATATAGATTACATATTCCCACTTTACATCTACTCTGGCTTTTACCGCAATCTCGGCAATGATCACACCCTTTGCCTTTTGCTGCGTAGAAGTCGAGTGCGATTCAAGATAGGCAAATTGCTCTTTCAGACTCTGGGCCATTAAATACAATTTATCTGTCAATGTTGCCAAAAAGTTTGTAGAGGACGGGCAACAACAGTTAGTTCCGGTTGAACTACCTGGATTAACTGCTCCTTGATTGGTACCTGTTTGAATCGTTGTCGGTACAAGACCCCTACTCGTCAGAGTCGTGCTGCTGGAAGGTTGTATATAATAGGTCGGCATTTCTAATCCGCCAGAAATTTTTTTCTAACAAGTAAGTACAAAAGAAATGTCCAATACTCTCGCTGGTACAACTCTTGATGCGTCTAATCCCGCCGCAAACAACGTACAAACAGCTAACAACCCTGGTATCTCAGGTGAAGATGCTGGTGCCCTGAAGGCAAACAAGCGTGTGATTGTGAACCTTCGCACATCCATTAATGTTCAGGGCGACGTCGACCTGGTTAGTGCGTCTGGTGAGCTCCTCAACAACGTCGTGGTTGCCCAGGTGGATCTCTCTGCCTCAGCACTGTATGCCGATGCTTCTCATGGTGTGATCGAGTTCTGGGAGACCAGTGGTACCCGTGGCACTATCTCCGCCTGTATCTCTAAGTCTGCCAACAGTTCTGCTCAGTACGATGGATTCACAGGTCTCGAGTCAGATCTATCGGGTGGCCTTCATGGTGTGATCAATGGTCAGTTGAACGCCATCGCAGCAGCTCCTTTCAACGCTGTCGCATATTCTGCCGCTGAATACAATACCTTTGCCTCCTTGGGTGACATGGTGCTTGGTCTCTATGCTCATTACCTGTTCGGTCACGTCGCCGCCACTGCCGCCATTGATAACGATGCGGCATTGGTTGCGTACATGAATGGCTCTGATTCTGCGGGTGCTCAGGTAGGAAAGAACCTCACAGCTGCTTTGGGTGCTCTCCCCTCCTCGTCTGCCAAGGCAATTGCCAACCAGGTTATCAGCCAGGATCCTTCTCGTACTCGTGGCCAGGACAACAATGAGGCACAGGACCCTGTTCACCAGGCACTCATGTTCGCCCCTGGCGACATTGTGTACGTCCAGATCGCAGTTGATGAACCCATCATCACTGTGAATCGTGAGGGTGCGTCATCTGGTCCTGGAGAGGCCGTGCCTGATCTCACCTCAGAGTCAGATGGTGCTCCTTCTTCCACCCGAGCCACCACCAACTTGGTTGGATCTGCCTACCCCACTGCCTCTCCTTCCTTCGCCATCCAGATCACCCTCAACTAAACGTGATGTAGCATAAACAAATAATCACTATTTAATTTACTTGATTACAAGTAAATTAAATATGCCAAGTCGGCGAACTTATCATCCTACGGGCAGATCCAGTAGGTCTTATCTTAATCTAAATATACCAGCCAGCAAAGCCTCCGTCTTCTTAGTTCCATCACTACCAGCAATGTATCAAATTGTGACAGAAATAGTGTCTGTACCTGTTACAAATATTTGTGCGTTCTATTCCGAATATGAAGCCTTTATTTTAAAAATCATCCAATTTATTATCGACAAAGTCAGTCTTGATACAGTTATCCTGGAAATTCAGGCCCTTCATAAAGAAATTCAGACAGCTGTTCAGGCAAATGAAATACTTAAAACGATTGAAACCATTATGTTAACAATCGTGGACAATATTGCGGCGGGCGTTGACATCAACCTTGTGCTCAGTCGTATTGCCTATTTAAAACAGGAGCTTACCTTAGCAAAGGACCTTCCCGTGGTGTATAATGATATAGCTGAACTAATTGGCCTTGTTATAGACCAGATCACTAACAAAGAGCCATTGGACAATGTCCTGACAAACTTGATTGCGATCCACACAGAGATGGTGACCGAAGTTCAACTTGCCAAAGAGATTTTGGAGATCCAGAATGTTATCATCACAATCATTCAAAATATAATAGATGCTATCGATATAAATCTTATTATGAATCGTATCACCTATTTACAAGGTCTTGTTAAAGCCTATTTCAAATAATTTAAGGTCCCTTGCCGCCCAGTAATCCCTGTGCCGATCCCGTCACATTCGCAGGGACAGATGGAATAGTGCCTAGCCAAATGTAATTCCTATAGAACTCATACATCTTTGTATTCATGACCTCGGTAATCTCTAAGGAGAATGAAAAGTTCAAATAGTTAAGATCAATTACTTTGTTATAAGGATCCGTTAATCGAACACGAATCTGTTTGAGATCCACAGGAGACGGAAAGATGACATCATTAGATAATAGGGACGATCCATCGTCATATATCACATTCAGTTTGTCTTCACGGACAATAATTTTAGCTAGGCACTGAAAATAATTATCGTTAGTCTTTTGTTCAACACCATGTAAATCATCAATTGATAGAAAAAGGTATTGATTTGCTATAACATCTAAAAGGGATTCACTTGTCTGTATATATTGTGTTCCTGAGACATCTGGAAGAACTGTTGTTACATTATAAAAATTATTCATAAACCCTAAATTGGATCCTAAGCCAAAGTCAAAGGGCTGATAACAGAGTTCAGGGACCTTAAAATTAAGGATAAACGGTTTCGCAGATTGGGTGGGTACCGTCGATCCTTTTGGTCCTACCCCCGTATGAATAAAACTGACTTTAATCGAATGAGGATCGACTGTGACATCAATGAAGATCCCATAAGGAGTATTAAACGATATATTTAGTTGTGTTTGGATCATCGCAATTAGATCTGCGGCAGAATAGTTCCCATCAGGTATTTGGATTTTTGCGGACTGAAGGACATTGCTAATATCGTAAGCACAGATATGAAAATAGGTATTATGATAGGTATTATTACAAAACTCATACCACATATTGGGAATTTCCACAGATGCTACACGCATTCGAATCACATTCTTATAGGGGTGCTCGAACTTGTATAAAAAATCAGTCGAAGCCTCTGTTAATACAGATCGGAACCTACTATCCACGTTCACAATTCGTTTCCTCAAGTCATTTGAATTAACCACCTCATTGGCATTATATATCTCGTTTCGCCGTGAGTTAATCATCTCTTACTAAGGACGGAAATATGTGAATGGGATAATCCACGCTAGTTGATCACTATATTGGAACGACTTTGTTGAGTTCGGAATACATTTGCGTCAATATTCAAGTTCATAGACTCCATCTCCTCTAAGGAATACCAGCCGGCCGTGCCAATCTCGTTCATGTCTCTTGGATTCAGAGGCCACTCGTTCGGAATATCGAAGAAGTAATAGTATCCTACACGAAGTGGTAGGCCCTTCTGGGGCATGGGAAGACTATCAATACCGATCTCTTCGCCGATCTCACGGCCGACGCATTCGAAGGGGCTCTCATCCTCCTTGACATGGCCCTTTGGAAAGGACCACTTTCCTGATGATTTGCCTTCGACGAGACAGTATTTATCGGTGGCACGGCTATGTATGATAGCCCCATATACTTCTACCTTACCGGGCCTTGGTCTGGGTCGTTGTTGTCTATACACAATTTGGTTGCGACCAGTAGGAATTTGTAGTCCGAAGGTGCGTCTAGCAGCTTGCCTGGTTGGACTTGTCGTACGCATAGTAAAGGATAGACACGTTGTATCATTAAGTTGGAAAGACACAGAGTTTCAAGTTTATTGGAAAATGTCAAGCTGTAGAATATGTTTTGAGGAGAGCGAGGAGGACAGTCCTTTGATCGTACCTTGTAAATGTAGTGGATCAATCCGGTATATTCACGAGGGGTGTCTGAATCAATGGATTGATACAAATTATCGCAGGCTAATTCCTGCCCTAGCACATCAAGACGAGATTACCTTGAAGCATGTGCGATGTGAACTATGTCATGAACGATACAAAATACGCTATAATCGCCCCTTTGAATCGTCACCTATTCGACGATCGACGAAAATGGATCAGTTCAAACCTGTTACGCATTTCATTGTAAACTTTGCGTTTTTTATGATGTATAGTTCCCTCTATACATTAAGGGGACCACCTATCTATTTAATTCTATCGAGCATAATATACCACATTTTGTATATATTCTATGCTATAGACTACGTATGTTCAACAGTTAAACGGCCTCTTATATATTTGTATTATTCCTTGTGTGGTACTCGTGGTGTCTTTGTGTGGGTTCATTTTCTTTTAATTTTTACTTTACTACTTCATGATTACAATCAAAAACCAGAATTTTATCTTTTTGGAATCACGGTATCTCAGGCAATCTTTGGCATATATTCAATGTTTCATAGTGATATTCTCTACGATATGAATATACATAGAACTCGTAGGTTTTTGCCTTACAGATAGACGAATATGGGTCATTCCGGCCACGTGTATAAACATAAATTAATTTAAAATCCGTGAAATTAAGGAAATGGGCTGCGGGTGTAAAAAAGGGAAATTAACGCTTATGGCGGATCATAGCAAGGCGGATGGTAATCCAGATACTTGGGGTCCTGCGATTTGGTCCATATTTCATATTATTGCCTGTCGAATAGGAAAATCTGGCGTTGATGCCGATCAGATAAGAGAATTGGAATTTGTACTAGGTCATTTACCGAGTATTTTACCTTGTCCGACCTGTCAAGGACATATGCGATCCTATTTGATCACGAATCCATTTCGTTGTGATAGCCTGAGAGGAGAAGAGCTCTGTATGTATGCTCGCACATGGATGATGAATTTTCATAATGCTGTCAGGGGATCTAAGGGGCAGCCAGTTGATGTTTCAACGCTTGAAAAACATGGAGAAATCTATGCGTCAGAATCAATCCAAGAATGTCATATAAATACACTTGTGGGCCACGTAACCTATGGAATTCGTAATGGAATTGTTAAAATAGATGCGTGGAAACGATGGATTCCACATTTTAATCGACTAAAGGTAATGGTTGGGCAATAACACGTTTACGTGTTATACTAGCAATAACACGTTTACGTGTTATACTAGCAATAACACGTTTACGTGTTATACTAGCAATAACACGTTTACGTGTTATTATATGTTAGTAAATTACATGTTGTTTGAAGTTGCCCTACAACAAACTGGTCAATTTCGGGTGGTGATATATTCTCATAATTATAAATAATCGTTTCGAAAAACGTCCATTCATAGAGGCCCAACAGAGTCACCATAATCAGATTTTCAACTAGGATTCGCTTATAGGCGATGCGTAAAGACGCGTGCGAACCAATGAATCCGCAAATAAGTATTGATGATAACAATCCAGCAAAATACATCCATGACTGTACCTGAAGAGCCGAATTGTAAGCATTGCGTTTAGATGACGCAATCCTACCTTTTTTATCTACCTGTGTCACATTTACTAGGACGGACAGGATGTCATTTATGACGACATGTTGTTCTGAGGTCCAGTTATGACACGTTGTTAGGATATTTTTGACGTAACTATCGATGGTCGTTTTGAGTCCAGTGTCTTCTGATACACTCACGAAGTGGAAAAAGAATATTGTTTCGAAGAGACTAATGAGGGTAATATGAACGCCTAGACTCATGATCCGATTGAACCACTTTTCGGCTGGAGTATGAGGCTTAGATACGGGGATCTGTGGATCTGGTGGCGACTGTAGAATTGACGGTTCTAATGGCGGTTCAATGAAAAACACACTGGAACTACTTAACAAGGGGCTCTTTAAAGGTTCTAACTCGGTTTGTTTCCCTGATAGGATTAAGAAGGAATCTGAATAAGATGGTGGCCGTTTTAACTTTCTGTCCATTCTCCTTACTAGAACATAGGATTATAGTCTTATGTTCTAGAATCTGCGAAGACTCTCTATTTGCTGTCGCTACGACTACTACTTGTTTTACTATGACTAGCACTTCTGCTCCTATCTGCTAAATAGCCCGAGGTTGATCTTGATGGTCCAAAGACAGTCGATAACTTATGCCGTTGTTTACGCAAGGTATACCGTTTCGGCTTTGGCAAACGAGACTCATTCATTGTGACTTCCATTACATCGACATGGATTGACGGATGAATTGTTTGGATGGCTTTGACAGACTCCTTGTTCTCCTTGTCAATTTTGGCTAGGACTGTTTCTGACGTCGTCATATGCCTATAAAACGGCATACTTAAGGACGGTGTCTGGTACTCTTGGCGATGATGGATTCGTTTGGCAATTTCCTTAATCGGTGCCACAATATGAAGAAGGACGACACGATAGGGCGTGTCCTTGAGCAGATCCATGATCGCATCAACCTTTTTCACTCGCTCCTCTTTTTTATTAAACGACAGGTTTGTCTCATATACAATGTTGACCTGCTTTTTGACAGCTCGTTCAATGGCCGACTCTGCGAGCTCCTGTATAGCATGAGGTTGAATGGCAGTGGCGTCAGAATAGCGTGATCGGATCTTATCGAGACGTTTTCTTGTCTGGGGATCCAGGGACGCATGAATCTTATCGTACCAGTCAAACAGTTCCAGATCCTGTCGTTTGCTTTGATACGCTCGAATCGTCCCGAACTTGACATCCTCCTGTCCGTCTAATTTTAAAAAGTGGGCCATCGACGAGGCTGCTCGGAAGACCTTCATGCTTTCCACAAGAGTATCCAGGTTAATTGTGGCATAATCATGTTTTGGTACGTAACCACGTTTAATGGCCTCCTTGTGTGCGGAGCTCTTTCCTACCCCTGGAACTCCTGCGATAATAAGAAACACTGGATTTGTTGTAGGAGTCGCATCCGTTATATGGAAGATGTTGTCTACTGTTTCATCTGTAAGATCATCCAATGTATTCATCCCTACTTTACGTAATCTAATTTATTGTCGATAAAATCATACCATGTACCATTTTTTAAGCATTCTTTTATAAGGGACACATAGTGTTGTAGTTGAAGAGGAAGGACAGTCTGTATATAGACACTTCGAGGCCTTATTTCTATAAACTCAATCTCATCCTGTTCATCTTTTAGAATCTGAATGGGTTGAATACCCATCATACACTGAATCCATTCTATTGCGTGACTAACAGGCATTTTAAAATGAACCTTTATCAGCGGGTTATTATAAGGGCTGGTTCCAATCTCCAGAACCTTCACAGACATCCATATAGGATAAAAATAGAATGGTTTTAGGTGCTATGACAGATAGTGTTGACGACAGACGGGTATATAGGTATCCGAAGATCCGATAGCCACCTGTTCCGTTTTCGCCTTTATACACTTGCTGAACATCGCCACTGTTCCATCCTTACAGACAGAACAGTACGCTGTAAGATGCTCTGTTTCCTCGGCCATCGGAATCAGTTTTAGCATGGCTCCAAACGGTTGTCGTTCCGAATCGCCACTGAGACCCGCAACAATGATCTTGAGGGGAAGTCGGTCTGCCCACTTCGTCACATGCTCATATAGATCCGGATAGAACTGACCCTCATCGATAATCAGGGCATCATAAGAGGATACTTGACTGGCCACTTCCGATAAACTGTTTACGCAGATGGCATCACATGTATCCACATCATGTGATGCGATCCTGTTAGTCCCATAACGTGTATCGCCGACATAATTGACTACTAGAACCTTGTAGCCGATCGCCTTGAATCGGCGAATGCGACGTAACAGTTCCGTGGTCTTTTGAGCGAACATACAGCCCATCAATACAGTTAAATGGCCCATGATTGATGATTAATGATTCTAGTGTAAGTCATTTGAATCAAATTTATGGATACTTAGTAAGGAGTCATGGCCTACTATAATCAAGAGTCCAATGCTTGGCGAGTCGATAAAATTCCGGCCTTCTGTATTAATTTGGAACGGCGGCTCGACAGATGGAAACAGTTCACAGGGCAAGCGGCGATTCACGATTTACCGAATCTGAAACGCTTTATTGGGGTGGACGGAAAGGGATTGGATGTGAGGTCTGATGAGAGGATTCCACTCTTAACGAAACGCAATATTCTGGCAAAACAGCGGCGGTCACATGAAGATTTGGACACGATGGGAGGCGTTGGGTGTGCTCTCAGCCACATTGGTGTCTGGGAATGGATGGTAGCAAATTCGGCTCCGATCTGTTTGATCTTCGAAGACGATGCGGCAGTACCCTTTGACTTTGTGGCCCAGGCAAATCACATGGTAGATCAGTCCCTTGTGCTTCAGGATCTGAAGGCCTGGGACATATTCACTTTTTGTCATCAGGTTGCTGGTCTGACACCTGTGATCGAAGATCCTAAGTTAAATAATATTACTGCGTTCATGGGACTTCAGTGCTATGTGATAACGCTGGACTGTGCTAAGAAGTTCTTGAAGGAGGCCTATGTGATCCACATGCAGATCGATCTTTGGATGTGTGTCTACAAGTCTGTTTACGGCCTGACTATTCTGGGACCACAAGGATATCATGTAAAACAACGTAATTCCAAGACAGATATACAGTATGGTACAGAGTGTCGTATCTGTGATATAACGAACAGTCAACTAATTGGAAGGGAACTCATCAGGAAGGAAGAGTTGTGGTTGATCAGAGGCTTGGAAGTGGGTAGTATCTGTTTAATCGCATATTTGACACACAAGTGGCTAACGAGTAAATAGATTATTCAGAATCGGAATCAGAGTCCGAATCTGGTGGAATTACAATGGAGAGATTGGGTTCTATAATATGGTGATTCGCAAAGACTATAATTCCAGCGGATTCAGGGATTTCCTCATTGAAACTGTCCTCCATTGTTATAATGGGATACATGGTATTAATGGATTCACTGTCATCGTTATAGACAAAGCGAAGCCCCTGGCTCCGCTGTTGAATTGTCAGGGAATTTAAATAACAGTAGTGATTCTCATACTCGCCGAACTTTGTATATTTATCGGATGGGTAGGATAATTGATAACCGAGCTCATAGCAGGTATCCCATAATAATTGGAGTTGAGTGCGACTTGGACTGGAAGACGAAAAGGCGTGCCAAATAGTCTCTGTATGACCTGTATCGGCGATTGGAACTGTAAATTGGATGATGAGGAGGGGGGGCATCTAGTTATTTAATAGGTGTATTATTAAATAACTTTATGCTGTTTTAAGAAGGTTAGAGAAAAGGGTCATGGGACCACAGTGTTTGGCAGCAAAGCTGCCAAACAATATGGAAACACGATCCGTTCCTCTTAGAGGAACGGATCGTGTGACCACAGCATTAAATAACATCGCTTTGCGATGTTATTTAATGATATGTTGCCTATGGCCCTTTTCTTGTTAGAGAAAAGGGTCATGGGACCACTGTAACAGTCCCTGTCTGCTCCTCGTATAACAGGTCAAATCCCCCTTCTTACAGTTGGCTTTGATCTGTCCCGCATGTCTGACGAATGCCTTCCACCTCTTAATTTGAACTGCGTCCAGTTCAGGGATTCGTCGGCCCAGATAGTACCGAAAGTACCATTGGGCCCAGCCCCTTATGTCAGGATTTTTGGTCGGATCTGACAGAATCGGATACTGTTTGGCGACATGATAACTCTTGTTCGGAACCCAGCCATAGTCTTTCCAAGAAGTCAGAGGCAAGCGACTATCTGTCTGGAACAGATTGACAGTGATATCCGCCTTTTCAGGACTGAGCTTGCCCAGCATGATCGCCGGCAGAAACCAGTCCTTCGGGAACTCTAGAATACAGTCATTGAAGTATTTCCCCTCAAAAACACCGAGAGCCAGCATTTCTTTTGGTGTTAACGCAGGTTTGAAGGCAGGGTCAGATATCATGCCAGGATCTGCTTCCAGAACGTAACTGTAGCCTCTTTCCATCCGATTATGGACTTTCACAGTTGTTCCTTTTTTATAAGCCGATTCGGGATTCCCCTTAGAATCTAAGACAGATAGCATGGTTGCTATAGTTGGTTTCAATAAGACTCGTTTGTCCTCAAAGTGTAGTGGCATACCCTACTTATAGGCGTGAATATAAACCGTTCTCACCTGTTCGTCTTAATGAACGCCGAGGTATCAGCCCTTCAAAAAGAGGTCGATATCATTCATATGAGACTTCTACGAGCCAATAAAGAACTAAGTGACATCAGTCATAAAATTAAAGATAATCGTAATATACGAGAACGAACACAGATAGCATTATGTGACACGGAACTACCTGTATTAGACGCAACTTTTAAGAACGCATTAATCGAGTCCTGTCGTAATACTAATACATGTCTAGAACTGTCCTTTGCCGATAAAAAAGTATCCTGTGAAAAGTTGGAGCTACAGCATACAAAGCTCCTCAAAAAGCTGGCTACTCTGCTTACTCAATGACCATCGGAACCTTGAACTTCGTACACAGCTCTGCGACCTCTGTCAGCTTCTTCAAACCTATATCCCCTGTCCCAATAAACGCATGCCGATCTACGCAGGACCCACATGGAGTCGAAGAGTCATTGAAGTGAACCAGTATCAATAGATCGGGTCGTCTTGCCAAAATCCCTTCAGCATAGTCCTTGGGCTCGTAGCCTGTCGCAAACACATGGCACGTGTCGACACAGATTCTGAGCCTGGGATCGTTAAAGGAGACCACAAAGTCCAGGAATTCATCGAAGTCTGTCAGGACTTCAGTGCCCTGACCGGCCGGTGTTTCGAGGAGGATCGGGCACGTCTCAGTCGCATAAGGGATCGCTCTCATAAGATTGGTTCGCATATTGTTCATGGCTACTTTGAGATCCTGTGTTGTAGATTTTCCCACATGAACGACAACTCCTTTTGATCCTAATGGTACTGCGATCTGTAGGTATTTGATCAAAAGTCCAGTGGAATAATCATCTTTGACGGCAGGGTCAGAACATAAGTTGATCATGTAGGGGCTATGGACGAACAGTGGTTGGGTTTCTGTAATAAGGGCCTTGGCTGCTGCTACGTCCTCCTCTTTTACGGTCACCTTGCTGTTCATGGGACCCGACAGAAAGATCTGGCTCGGGACAGACGGAGGAAGCGATTTCACTGTGTCTGTCAGAGACTTCAGTTTCGGCATGTGACTGCCGATGCCATGGAGGGTCGCCAGAGCTTGTCCTGGCAGAACAGACTTGTCAGCGTCAGGATTTAGAAGTCGCTTGGCTAAATGGTTGAACAGATCCCTATACTTGACCCTGTTCGTCCATGTACTGACATTGTAATGCCAGACAGTTTCTTGAAGCGGGAGTACCAGATAGACATCTGTCGCTGTCAGATCTAGAGCAGCATAGGCGAACACTTGGAGCAAGAATTGTTTCCAGCTGTCCTCGAGCATTCCTGTGGTTTTCACCTCAAAGATCTGGGTCGGCGTCTGGGCATCAGGATGGCCCTCCACAGAATCAAAGGCAACAACTGTGTCAAATGTTAGTTTACCTTTGACAATGGCATCGAGTTCTGTCCGTGTTTTTCTGACATGCTCCAGAAACGGTTCTGTAGTTTTGGAAACGGTAAGTTTGTCCTTGGACTTTGGATCAACTCCAGGATACCATAGCTTGACAGCTGTCCAAACAGCATCTATAGTAATATCTGCGACGGGTAGTCGTAACAGTTCTTCTGTGACACAGCCGAGAAGAGAATACCGCTCTTCAGCAGGAAAGACGGACAGGAGTGCGGCAGGATATCGGTGGGTTGTAAGAGTGGGTACAGGAATCTTGGGCAACAGCTTCTGAAGCTCTTTGAGAGCGTCAGAAGGTGCGGTTTTAATAATGTGGCGAACTCGGACAGACATTATGATAATTTGGATAGGAATACGGGAGGTCAGAGAGTTTTTTTGGTAGTCGCGTGACTTCAATTTTTTTTATAAAAAAATATGGATGGGAACTAACGAACATACCCAAAATGGCCATTCGATTTCCAGGGAGCTTCAAAGGTCATCGTCTTTAGGACAGGGTTGCCAATGAGACAGATCTCTTTCACAGACTCTGGAATGGACGGAAAGGTGGTCAGATGGTTATTATTGAGGAGGATCTTTACGCAACTATCAGGAATAGTCTGGAACGATTCGAAAGGACAGTTCATCGCATGGACCTCCTTGATCGTAGAGGGAAGAGGAGGGATCGCCTTGAGCCAGTTATTGTTACCACAATGTAGCCTTTCCAGCCGAGGAGGAAGGGGTGGTAGTTCCTTCAGTTCTGTATGGTCGACTGACAGAGTCAAAAGGCCCTCTGGTAACTCGGGAAGGGTTTTGATGGGGCTGTGATTTTGCGAATAGAACCGAAGTGACTTGGGAACAATGAAGTCCGTGAAACTACATTGGCTGAAGCCGAGAAAGGTCAAGCCTTCGTTCAGGGTAAGAGATGTGAGGGTCGAATTCAGAATTGTGAGGGTCTCGAGGTGTTCAGGGGTCTTACAGTTCGCTATATAACAGTCCTTTATTTCAATAGACGTGATATTGGCAGGTATGGAGGAGATATCGTTTAAAGGCAGATTATCTAGACTTAGTGCTCTGACAGAGGGCGGCAGCTCAGAAAGAACGGCCAGAAGATCGCTCCATGTAAACGCACGGCCAAGGCCCTTTTCTGCTGTTAGGATCGCATCACGGTTGAACCTTAGCATGCCAAGGAAGATATAGGGTTTGTACCATGGACTGGACATTATGGAAATATGGATATGAATAAGAGGAGGTGAGGGCTTTGACTGAGGAGCCCTCCTAGTTCAATTTTTCTTTTACGAACTGGGCTATGGGCCATAAAAGAATCGCAGCATATTGAATGGGTACAGCAAGTATATAAGAGAGGATCTGAAGAATCGGGGCTGTAAACGCAAGAGAAGGTATATATACAGATTCTGTATTACCCTGTTGGTCAAACAGATAGGTATCATGCTGATGAACGAGAAGAAACTGGGTTGTTGTTTGAGTATCAATATGGGCCTTCAATAGACCACTGTTCGTAAGAATCAAGGTATTTTGCTGAGCGTTCAGTTGCGTTGGTAAGGACATTGGCCATCCCAGATGACTCCCTTTGCTGACAGAAAGTGCGGGCCCACGATGTTCATAATGGATAGCTAGATACGTTGGATACGTCGTTGGCTTAAAAAAAGTAGAAGCTCGCCAGTAAAACGGGTTACTGCCGCCCCTCTGTGTATGGGTATCAGGTAAGACAACGTAGTTAGGGAGGACGGACAGGATTGTGGCGGGAACAGTATCGAGGCTTGACTGAAGTAGACAATAGCCATCTGTCTCAAGAACTGAGGGTCTTTGGGCTAGAATTTTAAACATATCCAGAATGGCCTTCCACCAGGTAAGAAATCTTACAAAGATGCGGTCCTCAATTGATAATACAATCATTAATAAAAATATGGGCGGGGGGTTTAGGTTAGGCCTCTTCAAGGTGTGACCCCAATAACCTGTACGATTCGCATCTGCTTAGGCAGATGCGAACCCTAGTGGTTACTTCATTCATGCCTCATCAAGGCATGAATGAAGTAACCTGTACGATTCGCATCTG
>Ga0209085_1000665_pt1 | contig 24265 bp, 20 predicted proteins | sample C_131016_EF_Meta_FD_187310 | JGI IMG/M metagenome (GOLD analysis project Ga0209085, IMG submission 187310) | Freshwater microbial communities from Lake Croche, Canada to study carbon cycling - C_131016_EF_MetaG (SPAdes) (version 2) | ecosystem: Environmental > Aquatic > Freshwater > Lake...
TCCAGGGATGTGACGGTGTAATGGTGTCACGGGCTTCATAAAGGCGCTCAACAAAGCTCATTTGATACCTCACGGTCCAATGGTCACATCAATTTATATAACAGAAAATTTATGTAAAATAAAGGGACGGAGGTTTATCCGTTGATAATATTTTACGGTGTTACGGTTGAAAAACATGAAGAGTAAGTGAGATTTAAATCTAATCTTAACTTTGACTATTTGGGAGGGTAAATCTACACAATGTCCGGCATGATGGGCAGGTAGATCAAAAAAATAATTCAACATAATCATATGTTTGTCAGGGGTGCCCGGGTTGGCCGCATGAAATTCTATTCCCCTATATTCAATATTTCTATTTGATGTTTATCCTTTAAATTTTTTCTTATAATTTTAAATCAACCCGGACAACCCGGACATCCCGCCCAAACGATTGGAAAGAAACAATAAAAAATGGGCGGGATGTCTTAACATCCCCACCCATTCTGGACATCTCAAATCAGAAAATCTTGGGGAAGTTTCAAAACCCCAGCAATCAATTCGCGGATTTTATCGGCATCAGGGATATCGTATCCACGTTTGCGATTTTTAGCAGTTGGGCCTTTTTTACTCGGTCCAAAAAGTTTTGACATTTCCTTCCCAAACGATGTTGTCGAAAAAACACGAAGCCGGCTTGAACCAATATGTTTGTTGTAGGACGAATAAAGATATTCCGTTGCAATATGTGAGCCTAAGTCCTTATCCTCATGAATAATTTGATTGGCATCACTGCACGCCAACAGCCATTGAATGACAGTATTTGCGCTCATCAATTGCTGTGTGAAAAGTTCATTTGTTTTAGGCATTTGACGAGGATGCCAAGAGCCTAAACGGATATTTTGGAGAAAGTTAAGAAATTGCTCATATCCTCCAGAATTAAGGTCTTCATTCAGTTGATTAAAATAATCAGCATCTCCAACCATTTCATCTGAAACATCCAAGACAAACCAACGCCGCGAGCCTTCACCGGCAGGAATGGCCCATTCGTGGTTTGTGGTCAGCATCAAATGTATGTGATTGGGAACTGTCCGAACTTTTTTGAATTTTGGGTTCACTGTGATTGTAGGTGAAGTCACAAGCGTTTTAATTTTATCTGCCTTTTCAGGATTTCCTGCATACATCGCTTCTTCAGAAGCAAGAAAGCTTACCATTTCAAGGTGATCATTGTGATCGCCAATAATGTGGGCGCTATCCTGAGCGATAAATCCGTGATGACCAAAAATCTTGACCATAACGTTACTCAAAGTTGATTTTCCAGATCCTTCGATCGAGCTCTTGAGAACGATCGCAGTTTCAGGAATTTTATCAGGATGTTGGACTGCCCACGCCAGCCAACGCATTAAATACTTGAATTTGAGATGATCCATCCGGCAAATGATTTTGAATACATGACGAATAAGTTTACGGCATTTATCCCATCCAGGGTTTGCTGAAACCCCAAACCCAAGCCATAAATTAAATTCTCCAGGGTCATCAGTACCGGATGGTTTGAAAACTACATTTTTAACTGGAGGGCGATCAGGATTTTCAAGCCAAAATTTGGTGATTTTCTTTGTGTTGCGCTTATCCTTAGTGTCAATTTCAACAAAAACATTACCCAAGCTAAGTTCCATGTCTTGTTGGGTCGTGGATGAAATCTTTCCATTAGAATTTTTTTCATAGATCGTTGTTTCACCATCATTTTTGACGACCGTATAAATTTCGTTCATCATTTCCATGGCGACTAACTCACCATAAAATCCTCCAGGAATTGTCAAATTCTGATTTGGTGAATTGCTATTTGACAATTTGATCGTATGATAAGATTTCTCAAGAGATCCGACTGCAAGCTTTTTCCATGGCGTCAAATCCAGCCCTTTGTCTTTGGCAAGACCCAAAAGCGTTCCAATAGTCATGCGCCCAGGATTGAACGAGTCCCAGGCAATTTTATAATCTTCTTCGCTGGTCCACCCAGCGCCTTTTTTTGACCATTTCAGACCCAAATGATAGGCGTCATCACAACCTTGGCTCGCAGCATCCGCAAGGCTGAAGATAATCCTTAACCATTGATCGCGTGGATCATCTTTGGTGTTATCAATTTTGCCAAGGCATGCAGCAATAAGATGACTTTGATTTTGCGGGGAAAGTCCCGAAAACCAATTTGTACTTTCCAGCCCAGCCCCCAGCTCATGATTGACGATAGGTTCTGATGACTTGATAGGCGAATTCTCATTTGAAATTTCAAGCAGTGATTGGCAATCCAGGCCGTTTTTTGTCCAGCCAAGGGATGCAGAAAGCGTGTCGAGCAGGATGTTTACCTCATTGGGTTGCAAAACTACCAAATCAGCATGTGCAACGGTCCAGGGCGCTTCACCATCCTCATAATCCAAGATTTCACCGATTTCGTGTGGGCCGTCTACCTGGATTACCTTTTCGCCTGCCAAAATCTCAATCATTTGTACCTTATGAGGTAACAAGGGTGAATGCGGTCCATGAATAGATGTTTTGCCATATTTGCCCTCAATGGCCACGATAAAGGCTTTACGGGCAGAGCTTTTACGACCGCGCAAGATGTATTTGCCCGGCCGAGCATCCAAAAATTCACGAATGATTGTGCAGGCTTTTTGAGCAAATTCGATATCATCAATATCGCAATCAATCGCGATCACATTCGAGCACAAAATGCCTGTATTCAAAGAATTGGGATTAGGATTGAGCAAAACATTTTCAGCCACGCCATTTTGCCAATCCTTATGTAAAGGGCGCTTTGACATGGTTACCATCGGGATGAGCCGATAACCATTGTTAATCATTGCTTTCCGGCGTTGAAGCACTTCGTTGATATTTGGAAGTTCCTGCCTATGCAGAAACCCAGCTGCGACCAAAATATCAAACCGCTGTTGGGCGGTTAAATTTTGATGCAAAAGATCAATGTGGCCGCCTTCAGCGACGATCTCGAGGTGACGAATATGTTCTGTCATGACTTAACTCCATCAAGGAAAAAACGTTAAGCCATTGCAATTATGACGAAAATTGGTTATATTGATTTGCAGTTATCAAAACCAAAAACCGCCTTGCAAAGGCGGTTTTTTATTTATAGCCACTTCAATTGACTTTCACGCTACCTATTTCTCGGTTTTCGGGATTTGATGGGATTTTGCCCATAGACCTCGGTGTAGATTTCAATCGCTTGATCAACATCGCTTTGATTTACTGCACTATCCAAATCAGAATTAATCGAATTTTGAATTCTATCTTTCTTAGGTCCAACATAATCTTGATACACACTCTTGATTGAACTTTCAGAAAGGTAGGGAGTTGGCAGATCTTTTTTTATTTCTTCAATCGCTAATTTATGCGCGTCCTCACTCGAATATTCCGATCTTATAAATTTACTTTTCATAATCTGATAATCGATATCCAACCTAACCAACATTATCGATATTTCATTCGTATAACCCTCTGCCTTCAAACCTTTAATCATTTCAGAAATCCGCCAGTCCCTATCTGCCAAATCTGGATTAGGTTTTGGCCCTGGCTTATTTTGCGGCGTAATTTCTGTTTCCTCAGGCTGGAATATGGAATTGCCATTGTTTTGCATGTTTTCAATCTGAACATTTATGAAATGAAATTATGGGGCATGGGAAGACTTATAATTTCATAAAGATTTTGATATTTCGACTCCAGCCTGACTCCTTTTCACCAAAAAAATAAATAATTGAAATAAATCATATACATGATCGAAGACCCGCGCTGGAGTACGTCAAAGTCTGCCCCGCTTACGGCCCAGGCTTCTTCTATATTCCAGGCTCTGACACCTGCTTGAAAATTGGTGGTAACGTTTGGTTTGAAGGGCAATACCAACAATCCTATACCCGCAACAACGATACTCTCGGCTACCGCACCCAGATGCGCATCACACTGGACGCACGCCAGAACACCGAATACGGCCTGCTCCGTACCGTTGTTGACCCCCGCTTCAACAAGCGTACCGGGGCTGAGAATTCCGGCTCACAAGAGCGTGAAGGCAATGCTGCACCTACAACCGGTGTGAACGGAAATAAGCAGGTTCACATCAATACAACGGCCTACATCCAGTTGGGTGGCCTGACTGTTGGTCGTCTTGGCTCGTTCTTTAGCAATCAATTTGGTTTTAACGACTTAGTTGGTTCGCCAGGAGTTGATGCGCGTGACGAAGTCAACACCATTGCCTATACCGCTTCGCTTGACAATGGCATTACATTGACGGCTGCTATCGAAGACAGCGCAGACTCGAGCCGTGACGGTATCTCCTCTTACACTGCTGGCGGTACAGCTGGCACAGTCGGTTACGGTAACAACCGTTTTCCTGATGCAGTCTTGGCATTGAAGGTTGACCAGGCATGGGGTTCTTTGAATCTTGCTGCGATGACCCATGCTATAAACTATAATACCACGGCTTTGGATACTGACTTTGGTTATGCAACCCAGCTCGGCGCAAAAATCAATCTGCCAATGATTGGTGCAGGAGATTACCTGACGCTGAATGGTGTCTATTCTCGTGGCTTCAACCAGGCTGTGTTCCGTAACGTCACTGGTGACCGTGGCAACAACGACAACAGCTTCGGCTCTGGTTACAATGGTAGCTTTAATGCTCGTGCAACATTGAACGACGCTGTTGTGAATACCACAACAAATGATACCTATCTTGCAAAAGCCTATGGTGGTGTTGGTGAATTTACGCATTATTTCACACCAACGATTGCTGGCTTTTTCGGCGGCGGTTATGCGAAGATTGATTGGGATAATGCAGCCCGCTTGGCTGTTGCTGTTCAACCAGCCTCAACCTACAATCTTTACCTTGGTGCCATTTGGTCGCCAGTGAAAGGTTTCAGCGTTGTGCCTGAAGTTGAATATACCAAGGTCAATGTGAAAACTGCTCAGCAGAATAATGCTACCGAGGCAGCGGCAAAGAGCAATGATCAATGGCAGGCTCGTATCCGCGTCACACGCGCTTTCTAATCCCCTGACCGGATAAGCGAAAACATGATCCACCGGCAGGCAACTGCCGGTGGATTGATACGATAAACGCCACTGGGAATGAAAGCCATCTGGGATTCGAAACGCTCTGAGATTGCGCATGTGATGTGACTTCGGACCCTGTTGTTTCCTGTTGCTCCCCGCGTCATTGCGAGCGCGAGCGGAGCGAGGCGGGAGGGAGGACACGATACCAATCTGCTTCCCGCGTCATTGCGAGCGAAGTGAAGCAATCCAGAGCAAGCAATGCGGGTTGGAGTGTCGGAGGAAAGATTGGATTGCCGCGCCGTCTTCGACGGCTCGCAATGACGGGGTGAGAGGCAAGTTCAAACGACCATGAGCTTCGTCAGGATTGTTCTGACTTGTCCTTTGAGCCAAGACGTAGAGTGAAGACAGAAGGCCGATGTTTTAAGATCGACGTTTGAAGACCGACTTCTGAAGAGTGGAGTGCGAAGATCAAAGACTGGAGACTGAAGTGTGACGTTTGAAGTGTGACGTGTGTTGAGCGTTTTTGTGTGTTTTGTGTTGCGTAAGAGAGTGCGAGCCCATGAGATGGACTGCGTATCCTGTCCCCTATCAGGCCGGTGAGGTCTGGTTGAGGCCCATGAAATGGACTGCGTATCATGTCCCCCATCTGGCCGATGAGGTCTGGTTGAGGCCCATGAAATGGACTGCGTATCATGTCCCCTATCAGGCCGTTGAGGTCTGGTTGAGGCCCATGAGATGGACTGCGTATCCCGTCCCCTATCAGGCCGATGAGGTCTGGTTGAGGCCGATCAGGCCGACCCTGTCTGAGATGCGGTTTCGCATGCTGCGACCGCGTGAGTCCCCCTGTGGACAAAATTCCCTTTTTTTGAAAAAAAGATGTTATTTTTCAATCCCTCACTGTCTTTTGTCACATTTGAGAGATTGCCGAAAATTTGTGCAGATTTTATTTGCGGGGGCCGATAGAGGGCTACCGTCTATGCGGGGCTTGGCCCTTAAAGCCTTGTGGCCCCGCCTGAATCGGGCACTTGCGCTCTGGCCATCCTGCCGACTGTTCCCCCTTCTTTTGTGTCAGTGTCTCTTTTTTGAAGCGGATGGCGCTCTTGCCTTGTCCGGCTTTTATCCCTTATGGGGCGAAAAGAAGCAGGCTCATGTCGGGAGGCAGAGATGAGTGCTCAGCCGCAGGCGTTGCGTCAAGCGTATCTCAGTTTTCATGAATTCATCCGGTCGATTTACATGCCGCATGCTCTGTCGACGCGCCGCGCCGCGCATCAGGATTGGGGCTTGTTTCGCAATCATCTGTTTCCGGTGTTTGGCGACATGCCGCTGGATGGCATCACGCGTGCGGATATTGCCCGCTTCATGCAGGAGAAAAAACAAGCGGGCTATATGTCCTCGACCTGCAATCGTTTGCTGGCGCGGCTGAAAGCCTCTTTGGCCTATGCGCAAGAAATTGAATTGATCAAACTCGATCAAAATCCGGCGCGCGGTTTCCGACAATTTCGCGAGCCGCCGCATCGGGATCGGTTTTTGTCGCGCGAAGAGGCGCAGCGTCTGATCATCGAGGTGTCGGCATCGGGCAGTCCGATGCTGAAATTCATCATTCCGTTTTTGCTGGTGACCGGTGCGCGCAAAAGCGAGGCTATCCATGCCCAGTGGTCGCATGTGGATTTTGAAAGCAAAACATGGGTGGTGCCTGTGTCGAAAAACGGTCGTCCGCGCTATATTCCCCTCTCGGAAGGCGCGCTCAAAATCCTTGAAAAAACACGCAAATTCACGCTTGAAAAATATGGGATCAGTCCGTTTATTTTTCCCAATATCACAACAGGCAAGCCCTATACGCAGATTTTTTATCCATGGGATGTGGCGCGCAAAAAAGCCGGTTTGCCCGATGTGCGCATCCATGATTTGCGTCACTCTTTTGCCTCGGCATTAGTCAATGAGGGCATGACGCTTTATGATGTCAAAGAGTTGCTGGGCCACGCCAACATAGCCACCACGCAACGCTATGCGCATCTGTCGCGCGACCGATTGATGGAGGCGGCCAGCAAAGCCGGCGCGCATTATCATCTGGCTTTTTCCTGATCGGGGGCAGACGGTTTGTCTGCCATTTCCGGCTTGTCACATGTCCTGTCTGGATGGCTTTGCTCCGCGCGCCATGACGCGGGTGGATGACGCGGGGGGGTTAAGTTGGGTGATGACGTGGTGTGATGGCGCGGGTGGATGACGCGGGTGGATGACGCGGGGGGATGAAGTTGGGTGATGACGTGGTGTGATGGCGCGGGTGGATGACGCGGGTGGATGACGCGGGGGGATGAAGTTGGGTGATGAATTGGGGAGATGACGCGGCGGATGACGCGCACCATGACGCGGGGGAATGACGCGGCGGATGATGTGGTGTGATGACGCGGGGGGATGGTGATGAAGCGCAGGCCTCTTCGGTCTGTCGCGCATCCTTAACCGCCTGACAAAAAACCGTTTTTCATCCCTTGCGGGCCGATCAAGACACGAATCAGGCGCTTTGCTAAAATGGCTTTTGACACAATGAATGAGCGGGCATGATGGCAGAGCCGCACAAGCAGGCTAATACGGGCAAGGCGTTTTTGGGCATCGAGCGGTCGCTGACCGGCCAGATGTGGCGCGACCGTCTGGATGATGCCGCCCGCGCCCAAGCCTTGGCCATGGTGCAGGAATGGGCGCTGCCGGATACGCTGGCGCGGATTTTGGCCGGACGTTCGGTGATGGCGCATGAGGCGCAGGTGTTTCTCGAACCCCGCTTGCGTGATTTGATGCCTGATCCCCTTGTCATGCGCGATATGGACCGCGTGGTGGAGCGTCTGGTGCGCGCGGTGACAGGCCGTGAGGCGGTCGGGGTGTTTGGCGATTATGATGTCGATGGGGCCTGTTCGGTGGCGCTGTTGGTTGAGGGCCTGTCCGCGGCAGGCGTTCCGTGCCGCTTTCATATTCCCGATCGTCTGACGGAGGGCTATGGCCCCAATCGTGATGCGTTGCAGGGTTTGGTGACCCAAGGCATGCAGTTGTTGGTGACGGTTGATTGCGGCGTCACAAGCCATGAGGTGATTACCGACATTGCGGGGGGCGGCACGGATGTGCTGGTGCTCGATCACCATCAGGCACCCGAAATCTTGCCGCCCGCTTATGCGGTGGTGGATCCCAACCGGCTCGATGATTTATCCGATCTCGGGCATTTATGCGCTGCGGGTGTGGTGTTTCTGACCTTGGTGGCTTTGTATCGTGCCTTGCGCCAACAGGGCTATTGGACGGCGCAACGGCCCGAACCCGATTTGCGGCATGTGCTGGATCTGGTCGCTTTGGCAACAGTCGCCGATGTGGTGCCGCTGCGCGGGTTAAACCGTGCCTTTGTCAGGCAGGGTTTGCAGATCATGCGGCAGCGCCAGCGTGTCGGCTTGCGGGCTTTGATTGATGCGGCGCGGCTCAATGGCCCTGTCGAGGCGTGGCATCTGGGCTATCTGCTCGGGCCGCGCATCAATGCCGGTGGCCGCATCGGCGATGCCGGTTTGGGCGCGCGCTTATTGCTGACAACGGATGCGGATGAAGCGGAGCGGATTGCCTTGCAGCTCGATGCGCTCAATCGTGACCGGCAGGTGATTGAAACATCCATGGTGGAGCAGGGCGAGGCGGAAGCCTTGCGGCAAGTGGGCCTTGATGAAACGCGCGGGCATGTGATTGTCACGGCGGCGCCCGATTGGCATCCGGGCGTGGTCGGTCTGGTGGCATCGCGTCTGAAAGAGCGTTTCAACCGCCCCTCTTTCGCGCTGGCCTGTGATGACAAGGGATTGGCGACAGGGTCGGGGCGTTCCATTGCGGGGGTTGATCTCGGGCGGGCCGTGCGTCAGGCGGTCGAGGAGGGTTTGCTGCTGCGCGGGGGCGGGCATGCCATGGCGGCAGGTGTGACCTTGCGTCAGGAGGCCATTCCCGCTTTTGCAGATTATCTGGAAGCGGTGCTGGCGACCTCTGTTGAAAAAGCACGCGCCGATCAGGGCTTGTGGATTGATGCCGCGATGACGGCTGCGGGGGCCACGCCTTCCTTGTTGCAAGCCATCGAACAGGCAGGGCCTTACGGCTCCGCCTATCCGGATCCGTGTTTTGTCTTGCCGTCGCATCGCTTGATGCAGGTCAGCGAATTGCAAGGCGGCCATTTGCGGTTGTTATTGCGCTCAGGTGACGGCTCCACCATCAAGGGCATGGCCTTTCGGGCCGCAGGCAAGCCTTTGGGGCAGGCTTTGCAGGATCAACGCAACCAGACCGTACATGTGGCGGGACGCTTGTCGATCGACCGCTATGGCGGCGGTGAAAAAGCGCAGGTGCAGGTTGTTGATATCGCCAAGCCCGTCTGATGATCGGCTTTACACTTCGACGGGCGGGGTTTTGCGGCCTTCGTGTAAAAACAGATAAAAGCCCGCGGCAATAATCATCAGGCTGCCGATGATCAAACGCGCATCGGGGACATCGCCGAAAATCAGATAGCCGAACAACACGCCCCAGACGATTTGCGAATATTGATAGGGCGTCACCACAGCCGCCGGTGCCAGTTTGAGCGAGCGGTTGACGCATAAATGCGCCAGAGCGGCGACAATGCCGAGCAGTGCCAGCAAACTGCCATCCACCCAGCCGGGCGTTACCCAACTGAGCGGCACCAGAACGGTTCCGAAAATCAGGGCGCCCAGCGTTTGGCCGGTGACCAAAACGAGATCCGGTGTGCCACGCAAACGGCGCGACAATAAAATCATGATGGCAAAGGCAAAGCTGCCCGAAATGGCAATCAGCGCTCCGCTATTCATATTATCCGCAGACGGGTTCAAGGCGACGATCACACCCGCAAAGCCCATCAATACAGCCAGCCATTGCGCGCGGGTGACGCGTTCCCCCAAAAAGGGGCCGGACAAAGCCGTGACAAAAATCGGGCCTGCCAGATAAAAGCTGATCACATTGGCGAGCGGCAATTCACTGACCGCCCAATAAAAACAGGCCACTTCCAAGGTGGAGCAGACAATGCGGGCCACTTGCCAGCGGGGCTGGCTGATTTTGAGAAAGGGGGCCAGTCCCTCGGCCCGATAGAGCGGCAGCAGCATCGGCACCAACATGAGGAGTGCTGCAAAGCTGCGGATCATCAAAACCTCGGCAACCGAATAGGTGGCCATCAGCCATTTTCCGATCACGTCGTTGACAACAAACAGAAAAATGCCAAGCAGCATGAGGCCGATGCCCAAAAGGCGAGACTTTGGCGAGGTGGAGGGCATGCGATCTCGATCAAAAGAGGGAAGAGGCTTGGCTGCACCGCAGGGCTTGGCCATGTAGGGTGATGGGTTTCTCGCTATCGGATAGAGACTGATTTTGAAAGCGGCAAGGGGTCTTCTTGCGGTGCAAAAATCAAGCGGGCTGCGCCAGAGGCGGCTTGCAAGGGCTGATTTTTCCAAGACTTTAACCGATTTTTGCTCCGATGCGCAGGTTTTACAGGGATCGATAACGGGGATTTTGCTGTGGGAACCGCCTGTTAGCAGGGGTTTTGACGATTTCGTGTAAAAAAGACAAAAATTCCGTCCCTTGGGTGCTTGTCGAAAGCCGATGAAGCCCCTATAAGCCCAATCACCGCTTGCGCCCTTCGTCTAGCGGTCTAGGACGTCGCCCTTTCACGGCGAAAACACGGGTTCGAGTCCCGTAGGGCGCGCCAGCGATTTCAATGGGTTAGCGGTTTTCCAATTTTTTGTGTCTCGTTTGTGTCCCGTCCGTGTGTTTTTATGGATTGGGTTGAGTTAATTTATTCGCGTAAGTTTTGGCTTGTATTGCAAAAAAAATCGAATCATTTACGAAATTGATATTACTCAGCGTCCCTCGGCGTGGACCGCATTATTTGCAGCTGAAGATCGAGCCGCCAGCTCCCCGGTGTGAGATTAGGGCGACAATCATCCCCAGAATAAATTTCTGGGATTTTTGTTCTCTAATTGGGGGAGGCCCTCGTGTCCGCCATCAAAAAATCAGTTTCATTTTCTCAGACCCTTTCGAAGGAAATCCTCGTTTCTGAATTGAACAGGGAATTTGAAGTTTTTCCGCGCCTTAAAAGTCATGGCCTAATTTCGTACACGGTAAATGAATTTTGTCATTTAATTGGCATAAGTCGAAGTACTTTTTATGAGCTTTTGAAGGAGGGAAAACTAAGGACTGTGATGATTCGGGGACGAAGATTGGTTCCAGCATCTGAAGCGCAAAAATTGATGGATGAGGGGCACATCTGTTACCCTAAATTTGTTGAATCCACTGTAAAATAATTTCAGGCTGTCATTTGTAATGGTCGGCCTGAGAAGTGATAAACAGAAACCCTAATATACTGTTTTCATATAAAAAAATCCGGCTAATGCAATGTCGCCTTAATGCCTTTATAGGTTTTAAGACATGTTTAACTCATCGTTCGATGCGTCCTTTGCGGGCGCGGCTGATTACGCCCAAATGTATCGTGACCTTGGCTTGCAAGTGGTGCCAGCCAAGACCCCAAAGGAAGACAAGTCTTGGAAACGTCCGGCGCTGCCTGAATGGCGGGAGCTGGAAAATGAATTGGCCCCAGATCTGACCTTCCAGCGTTGGTATGGCGCAAACGGTATGCACGCCAACCGTGACAACATGGGCATAATCACCGGCAAATGTTCAGATCTGGTGGTTGTTGATCTGGACATTCAAAAAAACCGGCAAGCCTCCTTATGGTGGCAGATCATGCGGAAAAAGCAGACTAAGGCGCAGGAAATCACGACCGTTTGCCAAAAGACCGGCGGCGGTGGCTTTCAGCATCTGTTCAAGATCCCCGAAGGGTGGACGCCTCCAACGTGCAAAACCAGCATTGGCGTCGATATTCGCGGGCAAGGCGGCTTTATCATGTGTCCGCCATCAATGCACGAGAGCGGCGACAGATATGAATGGATGCATGACCAGGAACCGTGGAACATGGACATTGTGGTCATGCCGAAGTGGCTGTGCGATGAAATTGACGCGTTGGTGCAACAGCACGGCGGATCCGGCGGGTCAACCGGCGGCGGGATCAGGACACAAAGCCCGGATGAAATGTTGACGGCGTTCGGTCTGAAGCAAGACGGACGCGAAGAATTTATGACCAAGCTGGTTTGGGGCCGCATGGTCAGCCTCCGGCGCGAAGCCCCAATGATCAGCGATGCCTTCATGGCGACCGAATGCCAAAAAGCCTTTGATCTTTATTTAACCAAGGTCAAAAGCCGCCTGCCGGATGATGGCACGTCTCAAGCCGCCCGGTTGGAAAAAGAAAATCGCGGCCTGTCTATGTTCAAACAAAAATGGAAATATGCTCTTTCTCAATGGGAAACGGACGTTGCCGAGGAAGCCAAAAAGGAACCTGCCAATCGCCCTTTAGATTTAAGCGGGATTGAGTTTGATCCCGAAACCGGTGAAATTCTGAACGAAAAACCAAATCGTGATTTGGGCATTGACGATGAATTTGCGGCTGTGGCCAAACCTGCAATTGTTGACGATTTCCGGCTGATCCCCGCGCATGAATTGGTTTATAAGCCGGTCAAGTGGCTGGTGAAGGATTTGATACCCGCCTTTTCGCTGGCCTCGCTGTATGGCAAGCCCGGCACTTATAAGTCGTTTGTGGCGCTTTATACGGCCTCCCATATCGCGCTTGGCCGTTCGGTCTTTGGCAAGGAAACAACGCAAGGGGACGTGGTTTATATTGCAGGTGAAGGCGCTGCCGGTCTGAAGGTTCGATATGATGCACTCCGCAAGCGGCACGGCCTGCCGCACATTCCAAATCTTTATTTTCTGCAACGTCAACTGAACCTGCGGTCAAAGATTGACGATTTGGCGCGGTTGGTGAAGGAAATTAAGGCGAACAACATCAAGCCTGCCCTGATTGTGATTGATACGCTGGCCAGAGCATTTGCAGGCGGTAACGAAAACGCCTCGGAAGACATGGGCGCATTCATTGCCATGATTGGATTGCTGCAACAGGCAACGGGCGCTGCGGTCCTTCTTGTCCATCATAGCGGCAAAGATGAAGCACGCGGACAGCGCGGCCATAGCAGCCTTCTGGGGGCCGTGGATGCGGAGCTGGAATTGATGAAGTTGACTGATGATGACAGCCTGCACCGGATTGGCCAATTGACAACCACAAAGCAGAAAGATGGTGAGGATGGACTGAAGTTTTTTTTCCACATGGAAGTCGTTAAACTGAGCAGTATCGATTCAAATAATACAAGTTTAGTGGTTGTGCCTATTGATGAAACTGCCGCGCCTCAAAAGATTTTCAAAAAGAAATCTAAAAATATGAGTTCCAATGAAAAAAATGGCGTCACTGCATTAAAAAAAGTATATTCTGAAGGAGTATTAAAAAAAGTCGGCCACAACATCCCTCCAGAAACTGAAGTTGTGGAATTTAAACGTTGGCGGGAATCTTTTTATCAAATGCAAGGCAAAGAAAAAAAACAAATCCCAAGAATATATTTTAATAGAGCCAAAAAGGGATTGGAAGACCGAGGAATTGTTACGGTCTGTGGAGAATATTGTTGGTTTACAGAGGGTAATCACATTATAAAACAACCGTAACTGAGCGTAACAATCCGAGTAACAAATTTTCCGTAAATCGTAACGTAACGTAACACACACCCTTAAGGGGTGTTACGGCGTTACGCAAAAATTTTGTTTCCTATTTGTAGTTATGCTTTCCTTAGATTGAGAAAATGTTTTGTTGAAAAACATCCATCTCAAGAATCGAAGTATTGTCGTGAATTCTTCATAAAATTTAATTAGCCAAATTGAATTAATATTTTGACAGTCTTAAATGCGAGACATTAAATGCGGGTCATACAAATTTCTGACACTCATCTCTCTGAAAAACATCAGTTTTTTAGGGGTAATAATGATGCGATCACGCAATGGCTTATCGATCAACAAGCTGATCTCATCATCCATACGGGCGATCTGACAATGGACGCCGCCGGAACGATGGAAGACATTCAATTGGCTTTGGATTGGCTGGGTCAATTTGCGCCAGAGGTTGTGGTGGTGCCTGGCAATCATGATGTGGGTGACAGGCTCGACATTAAGCCAACCCAACCCGTCAATGATGAACGTTTAGCGCAATGGCGTGAGACAATCGGCCCTGATTATTGGTCTCTCGATCGCGGTGGTTGGCGGTTTATTGGCCTTAATGCCATGTTGTTTGATACGTGCCATGTATCGGAAGAAGAACAATTTGAATGGCTGCAAAGAGCCATTGCAACCCATGATCCCATTGCCGTTTTTCTGCACAAGCCGTTGTTTATTGAGCATCGTGATGAAGGACCGCGTGGCTATTGGACTGTGACACCAGAGCCACGCAAACGGCTGTTGGCCTTGCTCGATCAGGCCAATGTCAAACTGATCGGATCCGGTCATTTGCATATCCATCGCGAAATCGAGGTGGATGGCATCAACCATGTATGGGGGCCTGCTGCGTCTTTTGTCTGTGGTGACAGCCAAGAAGATCTGGGCGGCAACCGCTTATTGGGTGTGATCGAACATAGCTTTGGCGATAAGTGCGTGCAAAGCCGGTTTATCCGCCCTGAGGGTCTTGAAGATTTAACCATCGAACCTGTGCAACACCATATTTATCCGTAAGACACCGTGAGGACTGAGTGATGAACACGATCTCCTTACATCTTGATAAGATTGAAAAATCTTATGGCCAGACTCGTGTTCTTTCTGGCATCGATCTTACAGCGCAAGCAGGTGAATTCATTGCCCTGGTTGGGCCTTCTGGCTGCGGAAAATCAACCTTGTTGCGCATAGCGGCAGGGCTTGACCACCCCGATCACGGCAGAGTGCTTCTCAATGGACAGGATGTCACCGGCAAGCGTGCTGCTGATCGTGACATGGCGATGGTGTTCCAGTCTTATGCGCTTTACCCTCATTTGACCGCACGACAAAACATGGCCTTGCCATTGGCCATGCGCCGTCTATCGGTTTGGGAGCGCTTGCCCCTGATCGGAAAAATCACTGAAAGGTCACGGTTAAGCCATACCACCATTCAGGCCGAGGTTGAACACGCAGCTGACATTTTAAAAATTAAGGCCTTGCTTGATAGAAAGCCTGCGCAGATGTCAGGCGGCCAAAGACAGCGTGTGGCGTTGGGTCGCGCACTTGTGCGCCATCCCAAAGCCTTTTTAATGGATGAGCCGCTGTCTAATCTGGATGCCGCTTTACGGGTCCATACACGGGCTGAAATTGTTGACCTTCATAAGCGCGCTGGCGTGGTCACTCTTTACGTCACGCATGATCAGGAAGAAGCACTCAGCATGGCAGACAAGGTCGCCGTGATGATCCGCGGCCAAATCATGCAATGCGATACACCTGCACATATTTACAATGATCCCGCCCATCTTGATGTTGCAAGCTTTATCGGCAGCCCCCGCATCAATCTCATTCATATCAATCAAAAATCAAATCCAAAGGCGCAGTGGTATGATTATCCTTTGATGGCCGATACTGCGGTTTTAGCTCATTCAGACATCACCATGGCCATTCGGCCAGAACATCTCATTGTGAGTGTTGAAAAAACGCCCATGAGCCTGCCAGCCACCTTTTTGCGAACCGAGTTTTTAGGCTCAGAAGCCCTCATTCATCTTCTGTTTGAGGGTGACAATACATTGCTGATTGCGCGCGCAACACCACAACACGCCTTGTCTTTGACTGAGAGGCAAAAATTGTTTGTCTCTGTGCCAGCAAATAAAATTTTATATTTTGATGCAGAGGGTAAGCGGTTGCGCTCCAATCATTTGTCTGATGTTCGCGATGAAAACCATGCAGCGTGAAAAGTCATGACGCGAACCGATCCCATCTCTCGACATGAAAATCGCGCCGGTCTTTTCTTGGTGTTTCCGACCTTCACTTTGATGGTGCTGTTGTTGATTTTGCCGACCTTGGCTGTGTTTGCATTGTCTCTGACAGATGCTGAATTAGGGTCAACAACTTTTACCTTTTTAGGATTAGACGCCTATAGCGATTTGTTAAGTGACCGAAATTTTTTACGCGCTTTCAAAAACACCTTTATCTATGTTGGGCTTGTATCCCCTGCATCGGTGATTTTGGGATTGATGCTGGCTTTACTGATCGAAGCCGAAACAGATGCGCGCGGGTTCTTTAGATCCATTTATTTTCTGCCCGTTGTCGCGTTGGTCGTTGCCATGGCCAGTGTCTGGCAATATTTGATGCATCCGAGTTTTGGTCCCATTAACTTGTTTCTCAATATTTTTGGGATTGCCAGCATCAATTGGCTTGGCTCCAGTGACAATGTGCTTCCCGCGCTGGCGATCATCGGCATTTGGCAGGGCATCGGCTTCAATATGGTTTTGTTTCTGGCCGGCTTAACAGGGATCAATCGCGATCTTTATGCGGCAGCTGAAATGGATGGAGCAAAAACGGCATGGTCACGCTTTTGGGTCGTCACATGGCCCATGTTGGGGCCGACAACATTATTTGTGATCACCATCACCGTGATTAATGCCGTGAAGGTTTTTGAAACCGTTGCAACGCTGACCCAAGGCGGACCCGCCAAAGCGTCTGAAGTGTTGCTGTGGAGCATTTATCAAGAAGGCTTCGTCTTTTTGCACATTGGCACCGCATCGGCGATGGCCATGGTGTTTATTGTTGTTTTGCTGGTTTTGCTTTTGATCCAGACGCGTCTTCTTGAAAAGCAGGTCCATTACACATGACAACGGCCAGCACACATTGGATGCGAGTTCTGCGCCTCATGATATTGGGCCTTGGCGCATTGCTGATGTTGTTTCCGTTTTTCTTTATGATCTCAACATCATTCAAGCCGCAATCAGAAGTATTTTCGGCAGGTCTGTCATTGATACCGCAACAATGGGCTATCATTGCTAATTATTCCAAAGCGATGACACGCATCCCGATGCTGCAAATTCTTGCAAACGGATTGATTGTCTGTGCCAGTATTGTGTTTTTCCAAATCCTGTTTGCATTGCCCTGCGCTTATGCATTAGCCAAATTAAAATTTAAGGGCCGTGAATTTTTATTCGGTCTCGTTCTGCTTGGCTTGCTGGTCCCTATCCATGCCATCTCTATTCCTCTCTACGCAACGGCCCGCTATGCCGGTATTTTGAATACATTGGCCATTTTGGTTGTCCCTTTTACGCTGTCTGTCTTTGCGATTTTTCTTTTCCGGCAATTTATCAAAACCATTCCTGATGATTTGATCATGGCGGCACGCACAGATGGTTTGAGTGAATTTGCGATTGTCTGGCGGATCATTCTTCCCAATGCATGGCCATCCGCATCCGCATTCGCCATATTTTCCGTAGTGGCACATTGGAATGACCTTTATTGGCCATTGATCTCTGTCTCTAAAATGCATCTGGCAACACCACCACTGGGCCTGCTTTTTTTCAGAGCCGCAGAAGCCGGTGATGATTACGGCGCCCTCATGGCAGCAACGGTGCTGATTACAGCCCCTCTCGTTTTGTTTTTTCTATTCGCTCAAAAACTGTTCATCGAAGGCATGACGATGACAGGGTTAAAAGGCTAACCACCACCCCAACCAAGACCTAGGAGATATGATGAAAAAGCTACTTGCCACTGCATCCATGGCCATCGCCATGTTGACGTCCGCGCTTCACGCGCAAACCGTCGATATTGTCGTGCATTATCCAATGCCCGGCTTTTTCAAAAATGTCATGGATCAAATTTCAACAGAATATGTGAAGCAACATCCTGACGTTAAAATTACCTTTGCCAATCCGTCGCCCACCTATGAAGACGGTTTGCAATTGATGCTCCGTCAAGCAGGCACGTCCGAAATGCCGGATGTCAGCTTTATTGGCCTCAACCGTTTGCGCGTTTTGGCTGAGCGCAATGTCGGCGTGGATCTGAGCTCATTTGTCAAAGCTGATCCCACCATGGCTGCGGAAGGATATTCAGAACGCCTGCTCAATCTGGCACGCTTTAATGGCCGTCAAGTCGGCTTGGCTTTTGCAACGTCTAATCCGATTTTCTATTATAATGCGGATCTTGTACGCAAAGCCGGTGGTGACCCCGACAATATGCCCAAAACTTGGGATGGCGTTTTGGCTCTGTCTGCCAAAATCAATGCCTTAGGGGATGGCGTGAATGGAATGAGCTATCGCTGGCAGGGGGACGATTGGATGTTCTCTGCGCTTTTGTTTGGCCATGGCGGCACCATGTTAACGTCGGATGAAAAGAAAGTTGCGTTTGACGGACCAGAAGGTTTGGCGTCCTTCAAGCTCATCGACCGGATGGTCAAGGAAGGGAAGATGCCTGCCATGACCAGTGATGCAGCGGTTCAATCATTTACAGCTGGCAAAACCGGTCTGTTTTTCTGGACAACGGGTGCCTTGCGGTCGGTGATCAATGGCGTTGGTAATAAATTTGAATTGCGGACCACTTCAATGCCCGTCATTGATGCACAAAAGGGACGTTTGCCCACAGGGGGCAATGCGGCTGTGATGTTTACAACAGATCCACAAAAGCAAAAAGCAGTGTTTGATTTCATTAAATTTGCGTCTGGTGCCTATGGGGCGTCTGTGGTCGTGCCAGGAACAGGTTATGTACCAAACAATGATCTGGCTCCGAAAGACCCCCGTTACCTCGGGAATTTCTACAAAGAAAACCCGCTTTTCCGTGCGGGTCTCAACCAGATGGAATTGATGATCCCTTGGTACTCTTTCCCCGGCAATAATGGCGTGAAAGTGACGCAAACCATCGTGGATAATTTGGCTCAATTGGTTGAGCAAAAAGTGACCCCCGAAGAGGCCTTGAAAGCAACCTCTTCTGAAGTCCAAAAACTTTTACCACGCTAAACAAAAAAAGGGCTGCAGAAACGCCTTTGCAGCCCTTTTTTCCCATATGAATGGCCTGAAAAAAATTTGTCATATGGCTTTCACAAAATTGTCCAACATGCTGGCAGAAACGACGTTCAAATTGATGTCTTTTCTTCCCTTGTTGAAAGTACCTCCCTTTGTCATCAATCCAAATCATCCACGCAACCAAACACTTTGACGGTGTACCCGCATTGAGGGGTGTTTCGCTGAAAGTGGAGCGTGGCCAATTAACCGTTTTACTTGGCCCATCCGGTTGTGGGAAATCAACCTGTTTGCGATTGATTGCGGGGTTAGATTGGCCTGACACGGGACAAATTCTGATTGCCGGAAAAGATGTGACCCGCCTTGACCCTGCCAAACGCGGCATTGCGATGGTTTTCCAGTCTTACGCCTTGTTTCCGCATTTGAACGTGGCCGATAATATTACCTTTGGATTGAAGGTTCGTGGGGTTGGTCGTGCCGAACGTGACCAACGTCTCAAACGCGTGGCCGAAACTGTGGGCCTCATTCCTTATCTCGATAGAATGCCGTCACAATTATCGGGAGGCCAAAGGCAACGCATTGCCTTGGCTAGGGCTGTGATTGCTGAACATTCTGTCTGTTTGATGGATGAGCCTCTTTCCAATCTCGATACGCAATTGCGTCATGAAATGCGTCTCGAAATCCGCGCGCTCCAACAGCGGCTTGGCATGACCATGGTTTATGTCACACATGATCAGGTTGAAGCTATGACAATGGCTGATCAAATCATTTTGATGCGCGATGGATTGATTGAACAAGCTGGTAATCCAGACGCGCTTTATAACAGCCCTGATACACGTTTTACGGCCAGTTTCATCGGCGGTCCGCCCATGAATTGCTTTCAGCATCCGCACCATCCGTCTTATGTGTGTGGCGTGAGGCCTGAACATATCGATCTTGTTTCAAATATCGACCCCATCAAAGAAGGCCATATCAAACTCTCAACTGTTGTTGAAACCATTGAATATCTCGGCGCGGACAGCCTCGTGAGTTTGAAAATGAATGACGACAGGCTTGTGGCCCGTGTCGCAGGCCATTGCCGTCTTCAGCCGTCATCCCCAGTTTGGGTGACATGGCATGAAAATCATCAACATTTCTTTGACAGCCAAAGTGGGACGCGGCTGGCTTTGAAACTTTAACTTTTTTAGTTCATCCATGATCAAGGAGTTCATCATGTTAACATTCAATCGCCGATTATTTTCTGCCATGGCACTGGCATTAGGCTTGGCAGCAACACCAGTTATGGCCGCTGATGTCGAAGTCCGGTTTTACTACCCTGTGGCCGTGGGTGGTCCTGTCACCAAAATCATTGATGACTATGCGGCAAGCTTTGAAAAAGAACATCCTGGAATCAAAATCAAACCTGTCTATGCGGGTGATTATGTCCAGACTCTGGGTAAAGCATTAACGGCAGTCAAAGGGGGCGATTCACCCGAATTGGCGATTTTGCTGGCCGCCGATTTGATGACACTCACCGATGATGATGCGGTGATCCCTTTTGATGATGTTTTGAAATCAAACGCCGATAAAGCATGGCTTGGTGGCTTTTATCCTGCATTCATGGAAAATGCGCGCGTAAAGGGCAAAACCTACGGCATCCCTTTCCAGCGCTCCACGCCGGTGCTTTACTGGAACAAGGACATGTTCAAGGCCGCTGGTCTTGATCCCGATCAAGGCCCAAAAAACTGGGATGAGATGCGTGAGTTCGCCAAGAAATTGACGAAGAAAGATGCGTCAGGTGCCGTTACCCAATGGGGTATTGAAATTCCCTCCGATGGCAACACATTGTGGTTGTTTACAGGCCTGACAACCACCAACGGTGTCAGACTGAATAATGCGGAAGGCGACAAGGTAACCATTGATCACCCCAAAGTCGCCGAAGCTCTAAATTATTGGTACAACCTTTCTAAAGTGGATGGCTCGCAACCTTCAGGCCTGATCAATTGGGGAACAACCCCTCGTGATTTCATCGAGGGACGCACCGCGATGATCTGGCATACGACCGGTAATCTGACCAATGTGCGCACCAATGCCAAATTCCCGTTTGGCGTCGCTTTCTTGCCTAAAAACAGCCAATATGGTGCGCCAACCGGTGGTGGCAACTTCTACATGTTCAAAGGGATTTCGGCTGAGAAACAAGCGGCTGCTTTGACCTTCGTGCAATGGATGACGGCCCCTGAGCGTGCTGCTGATTGGTCCATCAAAACCGGCTATGTTGCAACCCAGCCTGCTGCATATGAAACAGCGGCCATGAAAGCCTATACCGCTGATTTCCAGCAAGCGATTGTGGCACGCGACCAGTTGCAACATGCCGTTCCTGAAGTCACCGTGCATGACAATCAACGTGTCACCAAAGTGTTTAATGATGCGGTTCAAGCGGTCATAACAGGATCGAAATCCACAGAAGCGGCTCTTAAAGATGCACAGCGTGATGCTGACCGCATTCTTAAAGAATTCAAATAAGCGAGCAAGCGGAGACCGGACTTTGCACCGGTCTCCGATCCTTTGACGATGAATTATAAACCACAAACGACCATCACAGCTTGGTTACTGGTGATGCCCGCAGTCGCACTTCTGGGGATGTTTACCCATGTGCCGATGATCGGCAGCGTGCTTCATAGTTTCTATTCGACAGAACGCCCGCGTCGTCCATCACGCTTTGTCGGCCTTGATAATTATGATTCTATGCTTGATGATCCCATTTTTTGGAAAGCCCTTATCAATAATTTGATATACGCTTTGGGTTCCGTGCCCTTTTCAATTGCCTTGGCCTTGGCGATGGCGCTTTTTGTCAATGAACGCATTACGGGGCGCGGGTTTTTAAGGCTTGCTTATTTTACGCCGACCGTCATGCCGATGATTGCCGTGGCCAATATTTGGATTTTCTTTTTTACGCCAGATTATGGTTTGATTGAACAAGTTTCCCAGTTTTTCCATCTTCCTGCCCATAATTGGTTAGGCTCGACCAATACGGCGCTTTTTTGCGTGACGCTTGTGGCGGTATGGAAAGAAGCTGGATTTTTTATGGTTTTTTATCTAGCGGCCCTCCAACAAATCCCCAATGATTTGAAAGAAGCCGCACGGCTTGAAGGTGCAAGTGGCTGGGCAATCTTTTCGCAGATTACATTTCCATTGTTGATGCCAACCACACTTTTTATCATGATCAATGCCCTGATTAATGCATTTCGGGTGGTTGATCATATTTTTGTGATGACGGGTGGTGGCCCCAATAATGCAACAACGGTTCTGTTGTTCCGATTGTATGAAATAGGATTTAAATATTTCGACCACGGGCAGGCATCAGCGCTCAGCGTTGTCTTGCTTGCTGTGCTGGGCATGATTGCTTTGGGTCAATTTTTACTGTTTGATCGCAAGGTACATTATCAATGATCTCCTCTCAGCAGACCGGCTTCATAGCAAGGATCATCAACACAGCCGCGGCTTGGTTGCTCGGGCTTGTTTGGTTATTGCCTTTGCTGTTTGCGGCATGGGCTGCCTTTCATACGTCTGCCAATACCGCCAAGCTTGATTTTATGGCCCCAATCACGTTGAGCAATTTTGCAACAGCTTGGGCATCGGCACCCTTTGCGCGCTATTTTCTCAATACGGCCTTATTGGTGACAGGCATTTTGATCGCTCAATTTATTTTATGCACCTTGGCAGCCTTTGCCTTTGCGCGCCTGCCTTTTCGTGGTCGCGAGGCCTTGTTCAGCCTTGTCTTAATTCAATTAATTGTCGCGCCGGATATTCTTCTGGTCGAAAATTACCGAACCATAAAATGGCTTGGATTGGTGGATACCTTACCGGCCATTGCTTTGCCTTATCTTGCGTCCGCTTTTGGAATTTTTTTATTGCGCCAAACCTTCAAAACCATTCCCACTGAATTGGAAGATGCCGCACGGGTCGAAGGCTGTGGATGGTTTAATATTTTATGGCGTGTATATGTTCCGCTCGCCAAGCCCGTCTATCTTGCCTACGGTCTCGTTTCGGTCAGCTGGCATTGGAATAATTTTTTATGGCCGTTGATTATAACAAATTCAGTTGAAAATCGCCCCTTAACTGTTGGTCTCTCCGTTTTTGCATCACTTGACCAAGGGATTGATTGGTCGATCATCACCGCAGCGACGCTCTTATCGTCAAGTCCTTTACTGCTTGGCTTTTTTCTTTTTCAAAGACAGTTTGTGCAAAGTTTTATCCGCGCTGGAATACGATAAAAATAATCACTGTCATAATTTTGCTGCATTGCACAATTATCAAGCATTGTCAGCATTGAGGTCCCCCTCTGCTGTGTCCCCATGTGGGGCGTTTCCTCCCTTGACTAGACCGCCAGAAATGGCGGTCTTTTTTATGTAGTCGTTCACAAATTTAATGAAAGACAGTGGAGCATTCCATGTCGAGTAAAAGCTGATCCTGCTCATCAACCAATTCGGTCCCAGCAGCATCACTGGCATCATTGTGTCCGTCGTTTAAGCAATTGACGGCTGCGGATGCCAATTGCATGACAGATCGCGTATCATGACTAGCCCCTACAACAACAGCAAGTTCCAACATCAATCGGGCTGCCAGTTCAGGAAATTCAAGCTCGGCAACGGAGGCAACACTGGGTATAAATTGATCAACAATCGCATCAATGGCGCTTTCCATTCGATTGTCTATGGAGGGATAATTTTCGGAGATGACGAATTCAATCACTTTGGTATTTGACATGGAATCAATTCCTTTTGTGTGACAGTCGCATGCCCATCATCGTCTGAGCTAAATTAAAAAAGCATTACTGAGCGGAAGAGATTTTATTTAATTTTTTGAACGGCAAACGTCACAAATAATTCGCTAATCTGTCTCTCAAACGTAAGATCAAACAGATCTAATAAAGCTGAGCATATGGCTCATTTTGTTTATTTGGAGAGTTAGACTATGCCACATTCAAAAGTCACCAAACACGAACATGACGTTCATCACACAGCTGCTGATCATCACCGTAAGGCTGCGCATCATTTCGAAGCTGCTGCCAAGCATCAAATTCTGGCTGCTGAAGCTGATGATAATGATGATGAAGTTGTCACAGCACACCATGCCTATCTTGCTTATGGCCATCAATTGCAAGCCATCCACTTCGCTGAAATGGCTGCTATTGAAGACGAGTCGGTTGATCATGCTGACGTTGATCACGGTCACCACGACTAATATTTTTTGATTTTTAAAGCATTTAAAAACCCAGCTTTGGCTGGGTTTTTTTATTCATCAATCGAGTTGTTTTTTGATTTTAAATCTGATTTGTATCAGCAACTTAGACTAGGATTTTTACTCCCACTCAATAGTTACATAAAAAA
>Ga0209085_1000667_pt1 | contig 24245 bp, 22 predicted proteins | sample C_131016_EF_Meta_FD_187310 | JGI IMG/M metagenome (GOLD analysis project Ga0209085, IMG submission 187310) | Freshwater microbial communities from Lake Croche, Canada to study carbon cycling - C_131016_EF_MetaG (SPAdes) (version 2) | ecosystem: Environmental > Aquatic > Freshwater > Lake...
TAGCCGGAACCAAGTTCCCAAATCAAATCGCCATCATAGCGACGATGATAGTCAGACACAGAACCTTCTCCTGTGTCATGGGCAAAGCCACCCATTTTGGCACCTTTATTTAATGCCATGATGGCATTGGCCGATAAAGAACCAAAGCTCATCGCAGAAACATTAAAGATGGATATTGAATAAGGCTTCTTACAACTCGAACCACCAACGGTGACTCTTAATGATTCTGGCTTGACATGGCCGACCGGATTGATGGTGTGCATCAACCACTCCATACCATTTTTATAGGTATCTTCAATGGTGCCTAATGGTCGCTTATCAGAAGCACCCTTGGCACGTTGATAGACTAACGCACGTTGATTTCGTGAAAATGGTAGTTTTTCTGTATCAGATTCAATCAGGTATTGCCTTAACTCTGGACGAAAGGTCTCGAATAAAAAACGTAAATGACCAGAGACTGGGTAGTTTCTTAAAATGGCATGCTTCTTTTGGGTTACGTCCTGAAAACCAATCACACTTAAAAAAGTAAATGCCCCAAACCAGAGAAAGGTTACGAGACTATCGTGACCACCCTGAATTTGTAAAGCCATGAGGATGGCAAAAAAAATGCACACCCCCCATGGCACATATCTTGAAAAACTACGCAGTGTTTTAAACATAAAAGTACGAAGGATTAATTGCCTACGCTATCCTTGATACATTTTTTGATGTGAGCTTCTTTTGCTGCACCATTAGTTTTTTTACTAATCTCATCATTCTCACAAACTGCGCGAGCGTCTTTTTCGCACTTCTTAACGAAGCTATTTTTTGCTGCGCCATTTAATTTTTTATCAGCTGCTTTCATTTCACAAGCATTTTGAGCGTATGCAACATTAACGGCAAAAAGAGCTGCAATTGCAAATAAGGTAGTTTTCATATTAATCTCCATTTAATTTATTAACCATAACAAAGGTTTATGAACATTTGTTACATTTCATCGATTTAATGCTTCGATTCGAATAATAATATTACAGCCCCAACGCCTAAGCAAGCAACGCCAACTAATGCCCCCCAACCCGAATAAGCCAAACTTGACCAAAGTAACCAAGCCACAGTCAGAATAAAAATAATTGGCAAAATTGGATAAAACGGAACTGGACATGGAATTTCTTGGTCAGGGTTCTGTTTTCGCAGGATAAATAAAGATATTCCAATCAGTAGAATGAAGAACCAAAATACGGGAGCAGTAAACTCCACGACTGATTCAAAACTTTCTCTGGCAAAGGAAGCCCCAAAGACAAGAACTAAGGCAATGAGGCATTGCAGAAAAATTGCTTTTCTCGGTGATCCTGATTCATCCCATTGTCCAATCCAAGAAAACATCTTCCAGTCTTGCCCTAAAGCAAAACTGCTTCTTGATCCAAAAATAATGGTTGCATTGATGGAGTTCAAGCAGGAAAAAACGACGATGGCACTAAATAAAACAGCGGATTGATGCCCATAAGCTAAATCAAATAGATCACTTGCAAGGGCATTGGATTGGCCCATTTTAGATGCCCCAAATGCGTGAATTAAGGATAAATTAACTAAGACATACAGTAAGGTCACAATCCCAATTCCCAAGACAAGCGCTTTTAGAATGCCTCGGCGCTGATCAACTGCTTCAGCAGATACATAAGCAGCCTCATTCCATCCACCATAAGTCAATAACACAAAAATAATAGCTAAGCTTGCTGCGCCAAAACTAGGCTGGCTAGTACTTGTCTGTATCTCTTGAGGGACAGCACCTTGAACCAAGAATCCGGTAACAATGATTCCTACAACCCCTAAAACTTCAAAAACGGTCAAAATATTTTGCGCTGTTTTGCCTTCTTTAATACCGATTGCATTTAAAACACTTAAGACAATAATGACCAGCATGGCCCAAATGGTTGAAGAATATGACCCCAAAGAGATAATTTTCGTCATGTAGTCACCTAGCGTAATACCTAAAATACCTAATGAGCCAGTCAAAATCACAATCGACCTTGCCCATCCATACAGAAAAGCTAATCGACGTCCGTAGGCTCTTTGTAAAAAATGATATTCACCACCAACGCTTGGATAAGTGGTCGCTAATTCGGCATAGCACAATGCCCCAATAATCGAAATCAAGCCCCCTAATAACCAAGCTCCAATAATGAAATATTCATTATTCAATTGGCCAGCAACCATCGACGGCACTCTAAAAATACCAGCGCCTAAAATAGTACCAATGATGAGTGCAGCAATATCAAACGTTTTTAAAGACCTTTTAGGGCTTGTGGCGTGATTAGTCTTACTGGAATTTGTCATTATGTATTAAGGGCTTATAAGAAATAGTAGAACGAATCTCTGCAATCGTGCAAAATAGCATTATGATGCTTGTTTATAAAAAACATATTATTTTTAGTTCTTTTATGTTGTTTCTGTTGCTTGGAATCAACTCTGCCCCTTCACAAGCTCAATCATTCAACTTGACTCCAGCTATTCAACAAAAAAGCTTTATTACCTCTGACCATGTCAAACTGCAGTATCTGATAGGCGGGCAAGGGACCAAAACCCTGTTTTTTATCCCTGGATGGATGATGCCTGCAGAAGTTTTTAATGCACAGCTCAATTATTTTGCCCAAAATTATCGTGTGATTTCTTTTAGTCCTCGTTCCCAAGGTAAATCCGATATCTATTTAGGAGCTAATTTAGCTGAACTGCGTGCAAGAGATATCAAAGAATTGCTTGCTAGCACTCAAACTACAGAATTTACCCTCATTGGTTGGTCATTAGGGGTCATGGAAGCTTTGGACTATATCAATCGTTATGGCGATCGCGGCTTACAAAGCCTAGTACTCATCGATAATTCGATAGGTGAAGGAACTCCCCCTAAATCCACCATAGCTCATGGAAATAGCAAAATGACCACGGAGTCTTTTAAAAAATATGTCAAAGGATTTGTCGGCGCTATCTTTAAATCCAAGCCTCCGCCTGATTTTATTCAAACGGTCGAAAACTCGGCACTACGACTATCCTCAACCCCTGAAAATGCCTTCGCAATTCTCAGAAAACCTTATTCACGTGAATACTATAGAGATACCGTTTATAAAACCCAAGTACCTATTTGGTATGCTATTACTCCGAGGTACACCGAACAAGCTCTATTGTTCAGCGAAAAACATCCGATGGGTGAATTTAAAATTTATGAGGACAATGCGGGTCATGGGCTGTTTGTGGATAGAGCAACTGAATTTAATTTGGATTTAGAAAATTTTCTAAGGAAATCGAATTGACCTTTTCTGTTTATCGTCAAATCATCTGTTTGGTTTCTTTGTGCTTATTATCTAATTTTGCAATCAGTGCCGACACTAAAAAGAATAGTGCGCCTAAAAAACCAGTTCCACAAAAGCAATTGAGTTCTGTACCTTCCCCAAGACTTGGGAGTCAATCTTCATACAAGCAAAACTATTTCAATACCTATCCATTGGGAAATGCTCAAAATGTATCTGGCGAGCCTCTACCAACACCCAATATCATTGAAAACATCCTCAAAACACCAAGTCCTGAAGTTGTTAAACCTTCATCCAATTTCCAACGATTTACATTTAGGCATGGTTGTGGCGCAGTTACAACTTCGATGGCGAACTTATTAAAAAGTCTTTATGTTCAAGATAATGAATTTCTCTCTGCGTTTAATCGTCAAGCACCAGATTTTTTCAACAATCTCAAAGCAAATTGCCTTCCTTATGCTTATTCGATTGATAACAACACAAATAAAATTCAAGCATTTTCTATTCTCAATAATGAAAAAAGAGAACCAACTACAAACTTAGTCACGCTCAATCGCTCCCCTAATACGGAGGGTTATTTGGTTAGCTCTCAACCCCTCGGGCGTGGCTTTGAGAATTATCTAGAAGTCACTCTAGATTTAAATGATTTGGTGATTTACAAAGCCAATCAGGCAAACACCTCAATTCCACCAGAGCTCATTTGGGAATTAGCGTCCCTAGTGAAGGAGCTATATCCTAAAATCAGGCAGAATGAAAAGAGCTATGCTCGCGTTGTCTATGACGCTGGAGGTAAAGATAAATGGGCTCAAGTGATTAGCTTAGAAATACTAGATCAAACACAGAAAAGCGTTTTGGCTGATGCTTTTTGGGTGCAACGAGATGATTTACCCGGAGGATTTTTTACATCGTATGGCCAAGAACTAGAGCAAAATTTTTGGATCAATCCTTTGAATTACACCAGAATTTCAAGGGGTGTGGGCAGCTTTGCTTCGACAAGTCGTCGTCAAGCCATCGTTAAAAAAGGTAATAAAAATGTCGTCGTACTCCAATCCTATACTAGCTATTCAGGTCATCAAGGTATCGATTTTGCCGCCCCGCCAGGAACCCCGATTTATGCGGTGGCAAATGGCAAAATTGTTCAATATGGCCCCTATGCTGGATATGGAAATTTTGTCGCGATTGAACACCCAGGCAACTATAAAACCTACTATGCACATTTAAGTGCCTATAACCCAGAATTATCCGTTGGTAGTGAAGTCAGACGTGGTCTAGAGATTGGTTACGTAGGTTCAACTGGACACTCTACAGGTCCTCATTTACATTTTGAGTTGCGTAAAAATAATGTCTACCTCAACCCTCTATCCAATGGCCTCGAACTTGACCTGTGGACTCTAAGTCCGTTTGATCAAAATCAACTTACGAACAATATTGCTCTCTTCTCTTCTCTTCTGAAGTAGCTCTTATTTACGTTGCCCAATCATTAGCATCGATCCGCCGGCTTTCTCATATCCAAGTAAAAAAGGAAGCTCTTGTTTGCTAGGATGCTCTTGGTAATATTTGGCTAAACGCTGTGCTGATGGACTTTTTGCCCATAAGGTATTTGGTGTGATGAACTTACCAAAGAGTTGCAAATTGAAATTTTCTGAATACGGAACGATATCAAGACCAGTTTCATCTTGCGTAATCCATTTTGCATGTTGAATCAATACATTTTTCATGGTTGAAAAATAGGTATTTTGGAGCAGGTGCGAGGCTGATTTAATCAATACTACTTGACTCGATTTGCGTTCAAAGGCTTTGACAAAATGCGCTTGTTTTTCTAGACCACTGTCAGAAATATTGGCGCTGATGTAATCTACGGTCACCGCTCGACCATCTTTAGTTTCAATCGAAAAACGAACTCCATTCGGTTGACTATCTTTCATTTGGGGCACAATCATGCCATCAGAGCTAATAGTTAAGGTTTTTACCTCATTGATTTTCGCTCCCGCAAAAGCTAAGTTATAAATCAATAACTTGATAAATCTTGGTTTAGGCCCATTTTTACCAACTAAATCGTTTGTTAAGTAATAGCCTCTTCTTGAGAAATTACTCAACATTTGACATTCAAACGACTGAGAATCGTTACTCAATTTTTCCGGGGAATTGATATAGGCATATTCTGGAACTTGATCTGCCACAAGAACGTAGTAATTCGCCTTAGGATAGAGAGACATGACGGTAACAACATCTGGGCCAGAGAAAGGATAAAAAGCCGTTTGATAATCAGCTTGAGATAAGTTAGCCGAACTCCAATTAGCCATCTTGGACACAAACTTTTGCTGATAATTAGTCACCATCTCATTAAAATTGGGGCATGAAATCGCTAATAAGGTTTTGAACTGTTCAGACTTTTCAGGTTGAGTATTCTGCGCTTGTGCAGACCCTATGACGTTTACATGAAAAAAAATCGCCAAAAATATCAGTGCGATAAAATGTTTAAATTGCCTAGTTTGTGTTTTAATCGGATTCAAGAATTTGATCATATGAATAAATTTAAAAGTTTGATTTTGTAGAAGACTTTATAACACCTTTTTCTTGCGAAACAACGATTTAATCCCCTTTACTTCTAAAAAAGCCCTTATGAAACTTCTCCTTACCCAACGTGTGATTCGTCAAATCAGTATTTTCATATTCACTTTTTTTTGCAGTCTTTCTTGCTTGGCACAAAACTTTCCAGTAAAACCCATCAAAATCATTGTTCCATTTGGTCCTGGTGGTATTGCTGATCTGACAGCACGGATTGTTGCCCAAAAAATGAGTACTAATTTAGGGCAAGGTGTTGTTATTGAGAATAAGCCAAGTGCTGGCGGTGTTGTGGCTGCAGATTTGGTTGCAAAGTCTGAGCCTGATGGTTACACCTTATTACTGATGTCAAATGGCACTGCCATTAGTGCCAATTTATTTCAAAAACTTCCCTATGACACCTTAAAGGATTTTGAACCTCTTTCTACACTTGGTTTTTTTGATATCGCTATTGTGGTGAATGAATCTTCAAAATACATGCAATTAAAAGACTTGATTCAAACTGCTCAAACTAATCCAGGAAAGCTCAATGTCGGCAGTATTAATATTGGTAGTACGCAAAATTTAGCAGCGGAATTATTTAAAAGTTCAGCAAACTTAGATGTTCAAGTAGTTCCATTTAATGGCACTCCAGCTGTAATAACTGCTCTTCGCGGTGGACAAATTGATGCTGGTGTAGAAATTTTAGGGCCACTCGTTCCTCAAATCAAATCAAAGGCCATTCGCCTCCTTGCTGTGACCGGCAATAAACGCTCAGCCTTCTTCCCAGATGTCCCAACAGTAAGTGAGGTAGGATTAAAGAACTTTACGGCATCCTCATGGAATGGTTTGGCAGCTCCTGCAAAAACACCAGCCGCAGTTATTAGTCTTTTGAATAAAACAATCAACGACGCTGTCAACGATCCAGAAGTGAAAGCTAAATTACAAGATATATTTGTGGAAGCCCAGTCATCCTCAACTAAGGATGCTAAATCACTCATAGAAAATGATATAAAACGTTGGGGAAATATCATTGATAAAGCACGCATTCCTAAACAGTAATACATAGTTATTCATTACAAATCTTTCTAAGGAAAAAAATGATTATTGATTGTCATGGTCACTACACTACAGCACCAAAAGCCCTAGAAGAATGGCGTAATCTTCAAATTGCTAACTTAAATACTCCTGAGCTGGGTCCCAAAGCGAGTGATTTAAAAATTTCTGATGATGATTTACGCGAATCAATTGAAAAAAATCAGCTCGCCAAGATGCTTGAACGTGGCAGCGATTTGACAATATTTTCCCCAAGAGCTAGCTTCATGGCCCATCATATTGGTGATTTCAACACATCATCCACCTGGTCAGCTATTTGTAATGAATTGATTTACCGAGTCAATCAGTTATTTCCGAATCATTTTATTGGGGCAGCCATGTTGCCTCAATCTCCAGGTGTTGACCCCAAAACATCCGTAAAAGAATTGGAAAAATGTATTCGTGAATATGGCTTTGTGGGTCTTAACCTCAACCCAGACCCATCTGGTGGTCATTGGCGTGAACCCCCTTTGTCTGACAAACACTGGTATCCCATTTATGAAAAAATGGTGGAATACGACGTTCCTGCAATGATCCATGTAAGCACCAGTTGTAATCTGTGTTTTCATACAACTGGCGCACACTATCTCAATGCAGATACAACCGCCTTTATGCAGTGCTTAACTTCGGACTTATTCAAGGATTTCCCAACCTTGAAATTCTTAATTCCGCATGGCGGTGGTGCAGTTCCTTATCACTGGGGAAGATTTAGAGGACTTGCACAAGAACTGAAAAAACCATTGCTAGAAGAGCATCTCCTCAATAATATCTATTTTGATACTTGCGTTTATCACCAACCAGGAATTAACTTATTAACTGAGGTCATACCAGTCAAAAATATTTTATTTGCTTCAGAAATGATAGGGGCTGTGCGTGGGATTGATCCTCAAACGGGTCATTACTTTGATGACACAAAACGTTATATTGAATCCAATACACAACTCAACTCTCAAGATCGCGAACAAATCTACTCTGGTAATGCACGCCGGGTTTTTTCTCGCTTAGATAGCATATTGCAACAACAAGGAAGATAAAAGGTATACCTATGAAAGCTTTTGGTATTGTAAAAACAAAGATTAATCGTGCAGATTCTGCTGCAGTTGAAGCTCTTTCTCATTTTGGAGTTGCGACGATTCATGAAGCGATGGGGCGTATTGGCCTCATGAAAACGTATATGCGTCCAATTTACACTGGTGCACACATGTGCGGGCCAGCAGTAACAGTCTTACTTCAACCAGGCGATAACTGGATGATGCATGTGGTAGCTGAACAAATCCAACCAGGTGATGTAGTCGTAGCAGCTTGTACAACAGATAATACAGATGGTTTTTTTGGTGATTTGTTAGCAACTTCTTTTCAAGCACGTGGTGCAAAGGGATTAATCATTGATGCTGGAGTTCGTGACGTTAAAGAATTAACGCAAATGGGCTTTCCAGTTTTCAGTAAGGCTATTAGTGCCAAAGGAACTGTGAAAGAAACTCTCGGCTCAGTCAATGTTCCTCTAGTTTGTGCAGGCGCCCAAGTTCATCCTGGAGATGTCATTATTGCTGATGATGATGGGGTAGTTGTCGTTCCAGCTCACTTGGCTCAGGAAGTTGCTAAAGCTTCCCAAGCGCGTGAAAGTAATGAGACGGAAAAGCGTGCTCTACTAGCCTCAGGAGTTTTAGGGCTCGATATGTATAAAATGCGCGACAAATTAAAACAAGCTGGTTTAGAGTACATTGAAGATTGATTTAACCCATGACTACATTTGAAAAAACTCCCGGCTGGTTAGATTGGTATACCAACCCTAGCCAACCACGCTTTCAATTACCAAAGGGGGCTGTCGATGCTCATTGCCATGTCTTCGGACCTGGTCATTTGTTTCCATTTGCCCCTGAGAGAAAATATACTCCCTGCGATGCAAGTTATGAGCAACTGTTTGCTCTGCGAGATCGTTTGGGATTTGACAAAAATGTTATTGTCCAAGCAACTTGCCACGGCGCTGATAATAGTGCCATGATAGATGCTCTTTCTCGGAGCGCGGGTCGTGCCAGAGGTGTTGCCACTGTCAGAAGAGATATTACCGATCAAGAACTCGAAAGACTGCATACCGCAGGCGTGAGAGGCGTTCGATTTAATTTTGTTAAAAGATTAGTTGATTTCACCCCCAAAGAAGAATTACTTGAAATTGCGCATCGCATTAAAAGTCTTGGTTGGCATATCGTTATCTATTTTGAAGCAGTTGACTTGCCTGAATTATGGGATTTTTTTACCGCCTTGCCAACCAACGTCGTTGTTGATCACATGGGACGTCCGGATGTTAGTCTGCCGATTGAAGGACCACAATTTCAGTTATTCGTAAAATTCATGCGAGAGCATGAAAATATTTGGAGCAAAGTGACTTGTCCTGAAAGACTTTCTGTAACAGGCCCTAAGGCATTAAATGGTGAACAGCAGGCCTATACGGATGTTGTACCATTTGCTAAATATTTAGTCGAAAATTTTACAGATAGAGTTTTAACTGGAACTGACTGGCCTCACCCTAATTTAAAAGATCATATGCCGGATGATGGCTTATTAGTTGATTGGATTCCGCGGATTGCAAACACGGCAAAACTGCAACAAGCTTTGCTCGTTGACAATCCTAACCGACTGTACTGGAGTAAATAAATGGTTGATTATTACGATGCTTTTAAAAAAATACCTGGTACTGTCATCTTTGATGCAACACAATCCAGAATTGGTTATCACCTCAATATGTTTGCTATGTCGCTCATGAAAGATGCAAATCGTAACTCTTTTAAAGCAGATGAGGACGCTTATCTCAAGCAATTTCCGATGACTAACGAACAACACCAAGCTGTTCGCGTTCGGGACTATAACCAAATGATTCAACTCGGTGGCAATATTTATTTTTTAGCCAAAATTGGTGCAACCGATGGCCACTCCTTTCAGAAGCTGGCATCACTTATGACAGGTATGCCTGAAGAAAGTTATCGACAAATGATGATCGCTGGTGGACGAAATCCTTCAATGCCTGTTGGACCTGTGGAGAAATAAATGGCCAAAATAATTGCTGGTGTAGCAACTTCTCATATTCCTGCGGTTGGCGCAGCTCTCGATTTGGGTAAAACCAATGAGCCGTATTGGAGTCCCGTATTTGCAGGTTATGATCGTGCTAAAGAATGGTTCAAAGAAGTCAAGCCTGATGCGATTATTTTGATATATAACGATCATGCTTCGGCATTTTCCTTAGAAATGATTCCAACCTTTGCCATCGGCTGTGCTGGATCATTTGCTCCGGCAGATGAAGGCTGGGGTCCAAGACCAGTTCCAACGGTAGAGGGCTATCCAGAACTGGGCTGGCATATTGCACAAAGTACGATTTTGGATGAGTTTGATATGACTATCATCAATAAGATGGATGTTGATCATGGTCTAACGGTTCCGCTATCGTTAATGTTTGGGCAACCAAGTCAGTGGCCTTGCAGAGTAGTTCCCCTTGCCGTCAATGTAGTTCAATACCCTCCTCCTACCGGTAATCGTTGTTACCAGTTAGGTAAAGCCATTCGAAAGGCTGTTGAATCTTTTGGCAGCGATGAACGGATTGTGATTATGGGTACTGGTGGAATGTCTCATCAATTACAAGGGCCTCGTGCAGGGTTTATCAACAAAGCCTTTGACAAGGATTTTTTAGATGGTTTAACGAAGGATCCTGAGGGTCTAGCCAAAATATCTCATCTCACCTATGTTGAAGAAGCAGGCTCTGAGGGTATCGAACTCGTCATGTGGTTAATCATGCGTGGGGCTCTTGATGCCTCAGTAAAAGAAATTCATCGTCATTATCACGTCCCTGCATCAAATACTGCTGTCGGACATATTATTTTGGAGAATCTATGAAAGTTGCTTTAGCTGGCGCTGGCGCCTTTGGTAATAAACACCTCGATTCAATGGCTCAAATTGGCGGTATCGAAGTTGTTTCATTGGTGGGAAGAGAATTATCTAAAACGCAAGAAATTGCTGACAAATATAAAATCCCGCATGTCACGACCAATCTTTCAGATAGTCTTGCGATCGCTGAAGTTGACGCAGTTATTTTATGTACACCAACACAAATGCATGCTGATCAAGCAATTGCATGTCTCAAAGCTGGCAAGCATGTTCAGGTAGAAATACCGATGGCTGACTCTCTTGCTGGTGCGCAAGAAATTGTCCGCTTACAAAAAGAAACTGGCAAAGTTGCGATGGTCGGTCACACGAGGAGATTTAATCCTAGTCATCAGTATCTCCATCAAAAAATTGTTGCTGGTCAAACCAATATTCAGCAAATGGATGTGCAAACCTACTTTTTCCGTCGCACAAATATGAATGCCTTAGGACAACCAAGAAGTTGGACTGATCATTTACTTTGGCACCATGCAGCACACACCATCGATCTGTTTGCCTATCAAACGCAAGGTACAATCATCGCCGCAAGTGCTATGCAAGGTCCGATTCACCCTACTCTTGGCATTGCTATGGATATGTCAATCCAGTTAAAAGCAAGTACTGGCGCCTTATGCACTCTCAGCTTATCCTTTAATAATAATGGTCCATTTGGAACTATTTTTAGATATATTTGTGATGAGAACACCTATATTGCAAGTTATGATGATTTATTTGATGGTAAGAATATTCAAATAGATGTGAGTAAAGTGGATGTTTCTATGAACGGGATCGAACTGCAAGATCGTGAATTTTTTGCTGCGATTGAGCAAGGGCGTGAACCGAACTCTAGTGTTGCCAGAGTGCTTCCTTGTTATGAAATCATGCATCAATTAGCAATACAGCTACAAAACGCCTCTTAAGAGAAAATAATGTCTACTCAACTCTCCACGCGTCAATTAGGCCCCTACCAAGTGAGTGCCATTGGTCTAGGCTGTATGAACTTGAGCCATGCTTATGGCGCTCCGCCAAGCGATGAAGATGCGAACCGCCTCTTGCATGAGGCTTTTGATCTTGGCATTACCCATTTTGACTCGGCCGCTCTTTACGGTCTTGGTCATAACGAAACACTTTTGGGTAAAACCTTTTTAAAAAAATATCGTCAACAAATTACCTTGATTAGTAAAGGTGGTGTCGGTCCTGCTGAAGGTAAACGTGTCATCGATAGTCGTCCAGAATCCTTGCGTCGTGATATAGAAGGTAGCCTTGTCCGTCTCCAAACTGATGTGATCGATTTATATTATCTGCATCGTTGGGACAAAAAAGTTCCGATTGAGGATGCGATTGGAACATTAGGAGATTTTGTCAAAGAAGGCAAGGTTAGAGCCATTGGAATGTCAGAAATTTCTGCACAGACTTTACGAAAAGGACATGCAACCTTTCCAATCGCAGCTCTTCAAACTGAGTATTCGATGTGGTCGAGAAATCCAGAAATTGCGCTTTTGCAAACCTGTCGTGAACTAGGTGTTTCTTTTGTTGCATTTAGCCCTTTAGCTAGAGGTTTTTTTAGTCAATCCTTACTCGCTATCGATCAATTTGTAGAGAAAGATATTCGTCGTGCCATGCCGCGTTTTCAGGCGGAAAATTTCGAGAAAAATATTCCTTTTTATAACGCCTTAAAAGAATTTGCCAGCAAGCATGACTGCACACTGCCACAACTCGCACTAGCTTGGTTATTGCATCAGGGTAGTGATATTTTAGTTATCCCAGGTACAGCAAAATTATCCCATCTGCGGGAGAATGTTGCAGCAGATCAAATTCAACTATCTGCACAGAGCTTAAAGGAAATTGATGAGATCCTTCAATCGATTCCTGTCATTGGCAATCGCTATAACGCGGTTAGTCAATCCGAAGTAGATACAGAGCAATATCCAATATAAAGTACTTAAAATGACCTTACATAAAGAACTGCAAACACAAGTTGCGATTATTGGCGCTGGTCCATCAGGATTACTCCTTGGGCAATTACTCACTAAAGCAGGTATTGATAATATCGTCATTGAACGTCAATCCAAAGACTATGTTCTGTCACGCATCCGTGCGGGGGTTCTTGAGCAAGGCACTGTTAATTTACTTGATCAAGCAGGCGTAGGCGATCGACTTCACCGCGAAGGACTTGTCCATCACGGTTTCGATATTGCTTTTGATCATCAACACTTACGCTTAGATCTTGAGAAGTTAACAGCGGGTAAGCATGTTACTGTCTATGGTCAAACCGAAGTAACCAAAGATTTAAGTGTGGCTAGACAAGATCTGGGTCTACCAACTTTTTATGAAGCCGCAGATGTTACAGTCCATGACTTACTGAGCGAACAACCCAGCGTTCAGTTTATTCATGAGCAACAAACCTATTCCATCAAAGCTGATTTTATTGCTGGATGTGATGGGTATCATGGCGTCTGTCGAGCTTCCATTCCTAAAGAGTCGATCCAAGAATTTGAACGCGTGTATCCATTTGGTTGGTTAGGAATTCTTTCTGATACTCCACCAGTCCAAGAAGAACTCATCTATGGCAACCATCCTGATGGGTTCTATTTATGTAGTATGCGTTCCCCAACTCGCAGTCGCTACTATTTGCAATGTGCTGTCGATGAAGATATTACTAAATGGTCTGATGAGCGTTTTTGGGATACTCTCCAATCACGTTTGCCTTCTGGTATTGCAGGCAATCTTGTACGCGGTCCTTCCATCGAAAAAAGTATTGCTCCCCTTCGCAGTTTTGTTGCAGAACCTTTACGTTACGGTCAGATGTTTTTAGCGGGAGATGCTGGACATATTGTTCCGCCTACTGGCGCAAAAGGTCTAAATCTCGCAGCGTCTGATATTTACTACCTGTCTAATGCATTCATTGAGTATTATGTCGAGCATCAGAAAGCCGGAATTGATCAATACTCAGCCACTGCGTTACAAAGAATCTGGAAAGCTGAGCGTTTTTCATGGTGGCTCACGAATATGTTGCATCACTTTCCGGAAAAATCGCGGTTTGATCAACGTATCCAACAAGCTGAATTTGATTATCTGTGCCAATCAGAACTTGCGCAACAGTCACTTGCAGAAAATTACGTTGGCTTACCTTACTAATTAGATACGATTTCTATTCCAACCGGAATACCATCTTTTTCTGCAGACTCTTGCTTAGATTGAATAATCTTCGCACGACTATCCATGGCCTGGTTAATTTTTGTAATCTCATTTTTAATTGCTAGAGCTCTAGCGTCTGAAAGTTTTTGTAAATCCTCCTCTGAGACATTACCTTTGGAGACAAGTTGTTCATGTAACTTCTTCCAACCCTCTAGACCTTCAGGACCAGCCTTTAAATTAATATCTGCTGGGATAGCGCCAACGCTTGCCGTATACATTCGGCGAATCGCTCGTTGTACCCGCTCATCTTCTAATGGTAACTGCGGTAATGGCTCGCCAATAGGTAGCTGGAAGCCTGCATTTTTAAATATTTCACGGTCTACTTTTTCAGTATTTAGATTGAGTTTATCGACTTCAGGATCATAAACACCATTGATGTTTAGTTTAATTTTTGGTTTTTTTTGCATACCAGCAACTAAGCTTTCTAATTTCAAAGTCTCTGAGGGACGCAGTGTTGATTTGCCTGGTTCAAAATAAATCCCTGTATGGCCTTCAATACCCATCAAGCGGCCAATCATCTTAAAAGGTGCAGTTACGACGTTACCTACAATCGTCCACAAAGCCTCCCAAATTAAATCCCCAACTTTAAATTCTGGCTTATCCACATTACCTGCGACCTTCAGATTTAAATCAATCACACCATTCTCATCTTCCAGTAAAGCCACAATAAGTTCTAAAGGAATATTTTTTCCTTTATAGTCTGGCACTTTATCGCCCAGTTGCATTTGATTAATGATGAAACGATTATCACCATTAAGCATACCGTCTTGTGTCAAAAATCTTGAATCATAAGACAGCGTTCCACCGTTGACCGCATAACCGGCAAACGTCGTGTAGTAAGGATTGATTGACGTTAAAGGTATACGACGAAATGAAATATTCATATCGTTATTTCTTCTTGCATCTTCAAAAGCAATTTTTGCTTTTAATTTCATATCTCCACTCGGTGGAATAATGCCTTCAAAAGCTCCAGTAGCATAACGCTTGGGATAGGTACTGATGCCAATCAAAGTTCCATGAAAATTTTCAATATCCGTTTTAAAGTTTGGCTTGATTGAAAAGTCAGTAAATTCGATTTTTCCATTTTGAATTTGAATCGATTTCATATTGAAATTCATCGGCTTTTTAGCTGAAGCATTTTTGGCTGCATTCATGTCCTCAAGATCTTCTTCACTTTCATTCTTGATCGTGTTAATTTTTTTATTGTCTGAACTCGCCACTAATTGGATTTGATTAGACAATGATGACTTCTGAATAGATTCTCCCGAGGGCGCTAGAGGTGGATTCGTTTTGCTTGGGCTCGTTGGATTGAGCGGCGCATTTTTTCTTTCTTCTTCTAAACGCTTTGACTCGTCTTTTGATGGTTGAAACATTCTTCGGAAATTAGAGCTTTTATCACCATAAATAACAAATCTTCCTTTTAATCCATCAATCTTCACATCTTCGACGCGCAACTTTCTAGATCTTGGGTTTTCTTCAAAATAAAATTTATCCACATTCGCAGATTTCCAACCCAATAGTTCACTCGTTTTATCTGGCTCATATATCGCTAATTGACTTAGTTTGATATCACCTTCTACTTTTGTATTTTCTGGGTCATAGTGAATCTTAAAAGCGCCCTTTGCATCACCAGATTTGGCATTAATCGTATTGACTGTCGGCGCCAAACTCATGAATGGGCCAACACTTAGTCGATCTACCTCAACATCTCCATCAAGCACCATCTTTTTATCTTGAAGAACGAGTTTGAACTGACCAGAAGCGTTTCCTGTTTTTTCAACTCGACTTACTTTGGGAGTTAATAAGTCAATGAAAGGAACTAAGCTTAAGTCAGAAAGCTGAATATCACTTTCAATTTTATTTTGTGTTTTAAAGATTTGCGTAGTTGTATCGATGACCCCTTGATCAATCTTCGCCTTTGCAACTAAAACCATATCTTGCTTGGTATCGAGAAGTAAATCTCCTCCGAGAAGAACATGCCCTAAAGTCAATTGCTGATTCTTTTTGGGGATGGGGATACTCACTTGACCTAAATCAATCCCGTATTTAGTTTCTAAACCCCCAACCCCACCCTTGGAAGTGATGTTCGTGGTATTTTTTAAATCAAATTGAAGTGGTTTTAATTCAGTTCTAAATTTGATAGCCGGCTCATCAATTTTGATACTGCCATCCTTAAATTGGAGATCTTTAATCAAAAACTCCTTCGGTGGGCCGGGCTTTTTATTAGGGTCGGGTGGAAATTTCTTCTGCACTGCTGCAATGAACTTCAGCCAATTCCAATTGTCAGGGTATTTTTCAGCCAAAATATGTGCCTGATCAATTTGTACTGAATCAATGGTAATTTTCTTCTGCAACAGACCTCCCCAAGAGGCTGCTACCTGCAGATCTTTCACTTGGATGAGTTGATGCTGGTTAGCAATTTCAGTAATTTTCAGATCAGAAAGAACTATCCCTGGCTTTCGGATCCCCACCTTTAAATCATTAAAATCAATCACATAGCCTATCGATTGACCCAGTTCCTGAGCATATTTCTTAGCCCACTCAGAGGCGTGCGATTGAGCATACCAAACTCCCCCAGCCAGTACAGTGGATAAACCAATAAAAACAAAGGCTAAATATTTAAAAATTCTCAAAAGTACAATACCTCAAAGGTCCTAAATTAAAATAAATCAATAAAATCAATAATTTAACAAAAAGATGGTTTTTTATATTTTTTCCAATTTTTGTCAACTTTAAAGAATTGACTGCGTTGAATACACAGGTTAAACAATTTATATGAAATTTTAGTAGTTTGGATAGCCTAGTTGACCAAAATGGAGATTTAAATGAAAACGAATGATGTAGCTAGACAATCGGCAAATACTACCCTAGGTGGTTCAGATATTCAAGAGCTCGACACTTTTAATCGTCGCAGAGCCGCCAGAGGTCTCTTACCAGTTACTCAAGAAGAGTTTAATGAGCTATTGATGAAAATTACTGGATTTGCATCATTTGCTTTCTCAACCCCGACAGTACATTAAAACTGCGGTTGTATCCTAAAGAGGAGCCTTTTGGCTCCTTTTTTGTTGGTAAAAATAATCCTTATCATTTATATTATTTTGCATGGCTTATACAGAATTTACTTTTTTTCATCCACTTCGTGTCCGCTGGGCTGAGGTAGATATGCAATCCGTTGTCTTTAACGGCCACTACCTGACTTATTTTGATGTCGCTCTCACAGAGTATTGGCGTTCGGTAAAACTACCGTCACCTCTTTTACAAGCTACTGAAGGAGTTGAGCTCTTTGTAAAAAAAGCGACGCTGGAGTACCATGCCTCAGCCAAATTCGATGATGATCTCCAGATCGGGGTCAGGGCAGGTCGAGTGGGTAAAACTTCCCTAACCATCCTACTAGAAATCTATCGCAATATGGAGCTTTTAGTCAGTGGTGAAATGATTTATGTCTATGTCAATACAAGCGAGGGAAAAAGCACCCCTATTCCGAATGATTGGATAGAGATGCTAACTCAGTATGAAACTGCTTCTGCCCTAATAAAAAATTAATTTGCTTTGGCAATGGTAGTCTTTTTAATCAGAGCATCAATAGCTTCTTGTTTTTTTCTTGCTAAAAGTCCTTGATAAATATTACCTTTGGCTTCATCAAAGCTTGGCATTTTAAACTTACGCACTTCATCAACCCGTACAACATGCCAACCAATATTAGTTTTAACCGGCTTTGGATCAATCTTGCCTTTGGTTAAGTTCACTAGTGCATCTCCGAGCGGTGCTACAACCATATCTGGCAACACCCAGTTAGAAATAGACCCACCTTGCGCACCACTGACTTTTTCCAGGGATTTTTCTTTGGCAAGCTTTTCAAAAGAATCTCCACCATTAATTTGCGTGATCAAACTATTAGCTTCTGCTTCAGTAGCAACAACTATTTGTGAAACTTTATACTCGTTTGAATTACGTCCCTCTTTTGTCAAATTGGCTTGACGATCATAATCAGCCTTAATATCAGATTCGTTAATAGGATGAGCCTTGAGATAGTCTTCAAACCATAATTCTTGTAAGAATTGTTGTTGCGCTAATTTAATTTTTTCTGGATTATCGCCCTTCTTATCAACACCAGATTTTTTAACATCTTGCAAAATGGCTTCTTTTAGAATGAGGTCGTTGACAATAGCTTGTCTTAACTCCGGACCATCTTTAGCACCTCTGGCGACGGCATTTTTAACAATGCCATCTACTTCTTTTTGCAGGATCTTCGTGCCATTGACAGTCACAATTGCGCCAGAAGCAGTGGTTTGAGCCTGCGCAACCGAATAGGGAAGTGCCACAGCAACGAATGAGAAAAACACCAAATGATTCAATTTCATAAAAAATTCCTTTTAAGAGATTCTTAGATTGTACGAGTCAAATACGTCAAATGATTAATCACTCTTTTCAGTCATGCTTAGAGCAACTGCTTGAGCAACTTTAATACCATCTACCCCAGCAGACAAAATACCGCCTGCATATCCAGCACCTTCTCCAGCCGGGTATAAACCTTCAATATTGAGACTTTGATAATTACGACCTCTGGTCATTCGAAGCGGTGAAGAAGTCCTTGTTTCTACGCCAGTTAATACGGCGTCTTGCATTGCAAAACCTTTAATTTTTTTATCAAAAGCCGGTAGTGCCTCTTGCATTGCTTCAATAGCATATGCAGGAAGTGCTTGAGTTAAGTCAGTCAAATATACGCCGGGCTTATAGGATGGTAAGACTGAACCAAACTGCACAGATGGTCGGCTCTGTATAAAGTCACCAACTAACTGTCCTGGAGCTTCATAATTTGAGCCGCCCAACACATAAGCTTTTGCTTCAATCGCGCGCTGAAATTCAATACCGGCTAAAGGTCCCCCAGGGTAATCTTCTGGGGTAATACCAACGACAATACCAGCATTGGCATTTCTTTCATTGCGAGAATATTGACTCATGCCATTGGTCACCACGTGATTTAATTCTGATGTCGCTGCCACAACAGTGCCGCCAGGACACATACAAAAACTATAGACTGCACGACCATTTTTGGCATGATGGACCAATTTATAGTCAGCCGCACCAATGATGGGATTGCCTGCATGAGGTCCTAACCTGGCTTTATCAATAATGGATTGCGGATGCTCAATTCGAAAACCGACGGAGAATGGCTTGGGTTCCATGAATACGCCTGCGTCATGCAGGGTGTAAAAGGTATCCCTTGAGCTATGTCCTAAGGCTAAAACAACATGGTTGGATAAAAACTCTTGACCATCTGCCAATTGCACGCCACGAATTTTTTGATTCTCAATCAAGAATTGCGTCACTCTACTAGAGAAATGTACTTCCCCTCCCAATTGAATAATTTCTTGACGCATCCGTTCTACAACGCCTACCAATCGAAAAGTTCCAATGTGCGGTTTAGCTACAAACTCAATTTCGGGCGGGGCTCCTGCTTTGATAAACTCCGCAATGACTTTACGTCCATAAAATTGCGGGTCTTTGATTTGACTATATAACTTTCCATCCGAAAATAGCCCGGCGCCACCTTCGCCAAATTGAACGTTGGATTCAGGTTGAAGAACTTGCTTACGCCATAAGCCCCAGGTGTCTTGCGTCCTTTGCCGAACGGCTTTGCCTCTTTCTAAAACAATGGGCTTAAATCCCATCTGCGCTAATATGAGCGCCGCAAATATACCGCATGGACCAAAACCAATCACAATCGGTCGTGATTTGATATGCTCAGGAGCTTGGGTTACATAGTGATAAGAAGTATCTGGCGCAATGGTGATATGCATATCACCAGCATGTTTTTTTAGAACTTCTTCTTCATTCTTAACCGATAGATGAATGTTGTAAATTAAGGATAGGGTATTATTTTTACGTGCATCGTGGCTTCGTTTAAAAATCTGAAACCGGATTAAATCCATCTCCGAAATATTCAATCGCGACAATATACTTGCCTCTAAATCTTGAGGCGTATGGTCAATGGGTAAACGCAGTTCAGTAATTTGAATCATGTTAATCACTCATCTCAAGGAAGTGCACATAACTTGTTTTTTGCTTGAGTAAATTCAAGTGCTAGTTGCGTAACAATCTCTTGTACGGATTCAACTGAATCAATTCCAGAGACGCTTTGTCCTGCCCCCCAAATATCTCTCCACGCTTTAGTGGATGACCCAGAAAAATCCATGGTATTTTTGTCAGCCAAGGGGAGATGATCAGGATCAAGGCCGGCTGCGGCGATACTGGACCTAAGATAATTGCCATGGACTCCAGTAAACAAATTACTGTAAATAATGTCAGAAGCTTGACTACTGACAAGACTATCTTTATAGGCTTGCGAAGCTTTTGCTTCTTGGGATGCAATAAATCGTGTGCCCATATATGCCATGTCTGCGCCCATTGCAAGTGCGGCAACAATATGTTCACCCTTTGACATCGCACCCGATAAGATGAGTGGTCCATCCCAGAATTTACGTACTTCAGTAATCAGCGCAAATGGACTCATCATGCCTGCATGTCCGCCAGCGCCAGCACATACTAGGATTAATCCATCAACGCCCATTTCTAGCGCTTTTTGCGCATGACGCACACTAATCACGTCATGAAATACCAGTCCCCCGTAGGAATGAACTGCCGTAACAACTTCTCCAGGAGGCCTTAAACTCGTAATGACGATAGGAACTTGATGTCGAACACACAGCTCCACATCATGCTGTAAGCGTTCATTGGAAGCGTGCACAATTTGATTAACCGCAAATGGCGCAATCACTTGGTCTGGATGTAACTCTTTTTCTCGCTCTAACTCTGCCTTTATGAGTGTCAACCAAGTATCTAATAATTCAGGGGGTCTTGCATTAAGTGCTGGGAAGGCGCCAATAATCCCAGCCTTACATTGAGCAATGACTAGCTCAGGCTGAGCAATGATAAATAAAGGCGCACCAATTAAGGGTATTTTTAAGCGACTTAAAGAAGAAGGTAATGACATTGAATCATCCTTAACATGGAATATAAGGAGTTTAATCCCTTCTGATCCTACTTGTGCTTACAATAGAGGCTGAGACAGTAAAAAAATAAATAAAACAGGTTATTAATATGATGCACCGTCAAATTATCGGCACAGATAGCGTTCAAGCAGTTCTCGACAAAACGATTACAGCCAGGCAGTGGTTGACCGTTACCGATGAACAAATCCCTTCAGTCAAACCAGATTTTATTTTACGTGTCAGCGCACATATTCCAGGTGAATCCCCTGCTGTTAAAGATGTTTTTGAACCTGCCTTTAGACGACTGCAAGTAATGACTCAAGGCGCTATTGGAGTTGAAGCATTTTGGGGAGGGGTTTTACATCCAGAACGCGAGGGTATTAAAGCTTTAACGACCGGCGTTACGGATCTTTGCCCTGTCTACTCTGCCTGGGATGCAGATCTTTTTCCTGCGGCCCAAATTTTAAGTCTGCCATTTATTTTTACGAGCGCAGAAATAGCCACTGCGGTGTCAGAAAAATTGTATCGTACCTACTTTAGCCAAGATGTAGAAAAACATAATATTTATATGGGGCGGATGGTAGCCACTAGCGAATATAACTTATTTAGTCGCTCACCCATTCGTACGCTAAGTGACTTAGCTAATCAAAAAATTGCTTGTAGCAATGGTGTTGAATCAGATATTTTTCGTGCTTTAGGTGCTATTCCAGTTGGATGCAGTACCCCTGAAGCTAAAAAACAATTTGAATCCGATCAGGTATTTGCTGTGTCAATCTCTGATAGTGCTGCGCATACGGTTGGTCTGTATAAGTTCGCCAAATACCGAACAAGTGCCAATCTGGTTCGTGTCAATCTGGAATACGGCTTATCAAAAACATTTTGGCACAGCTTACCGCCAAACCTGCAGATTATTTTTAATCAATGGTTACGCTCATTAGCGCAAGCAGGCGCACAAATATTTTATGGGCTAGCTGGCGCAAAAGCCTGCGCAGTTTTTGAAGCCGCAGGTATCGAATTTATAACCCTGAGTACTGCAGAACAACAAGTTTGGCGTAACACAGTTAAACCGGTAGAAGAACAATTACTGCACCATTTAGAAAGTAAAGGGTATCCCGCTAAAAACATGATGGCCGACTTACTAAGTGCAACACAAGAACTTCAAACCTGGAGCGCCAATGATTTAATGCAGGCAACGATTGTCCAACCTCTTACTAACATGATTCCGCTAAGCCTCACGTAATGACTTTATTTCCGAAAAATCTTACTAAACCAATCGGCGTTGTTGGCCTTGGGCTGATGGGACAAAGTTTAATCAAACGTCTCGATGATGCTGCTCTTCGTGTTCTTGGGTTTGATATTAATCCGGAACAAATAGAAAAACTAGGCCAACATCGCGCAGCCTCTCTAGCAAAGATGGCTGGCAGTTGTGACAAAGTGTTATTAGCGGTTTTTAATACTGCTCAAGTTCAAGAAACGCTCTTTGGTAATGATGGTTTATTTGCCTTTGCAAAAGAACCAATGGTTGTGATTTGTACGAGTACTTGTGACCCTGGTGAAATCAAACAAATTGCAGAGGATGTTGAAAAGGCGGGCCATCATTTTTTTGAATTACCCATTTCTGGGACGAGTATGCAACTTGCCAGAGGAGACTGCTTAGGTCTCATGGGTGGATCACCCTTGTTGTGTGAGCAGTTATCTGACTTGTTAGATGTGATTACGCCTCATCGACAGTATATTGGTCCCGCAGGTGATGCAAGCAAAGCAAAGCTCGCAATTAACCTAGTCTTAGGACTGCACCGAGCAGCCCTTGCTGAAGGGTTAAATTTTGGGGTCAAACTTGGTCTTGATCCAGAAAAATTACTTCAAACTCTACAAAATTCTGCAGCAGCCTCTAGTGTGATGAAAATCAAGGGTCCACTCATGGTTGCAAGAACGTATGACAAGCCCCAAAGTAAGATTGGTCAAAGTTTAAAAGACTTTGGACTCATTGCTGATTTAGCAGATCAGGCAGGACTGATGCTGCCGTTAGCTGAAGTCTACATCAAGTTACTAGAATCTCAACAGCAAGATGGTCACGGTGATATGGATAATGCCATGATTTATGAGGCTATCTATCACAATCGTTTACAAAATAAACCTCTTTAAGGATTGATTATGAATATTAGCAAACAAGCCATAGAGCCACTCATCATTAAACGTGTTGATGCGTTTGGTTTAAATCTGCCACTGAATAAAGTCGTGCTTATGGCCGGTGTCGAATTAAGTACAGTAGAAAGTCTTTTGATTCGGATTGAAACAGAAAATGGTCTTGTTGGTTGGGGAGAGGCTTCTTCTGCTCCTAGTCATGGTGGTGCTTCATTAAAAGATATGTTGACTAGTTTTCATCAAGAGATCCATGCTTTTTTAATTGGTAAAAATGTTTTGGAATTATCTGGTATCACACAACAACTCAATCGCATCACAAAAGATGCAACAAGCACGGTAGCGGCGGTTGACGTTGCTTTATATGATCTACTTGGAAAATATTTAAAAGTGCCGGTGCATGTGCTTCTAGGGGGGCAACAGCGTCATCAAGTCCCACCTCTTTGGTTAATCGGCAATAGCAGTGTTGAACAGGATTTATCTGAGGCTCAAAAAAAATGGGATCAAGGTTATCGTTTCTTTAAGCTCAAACTTGGTGTCAAATCACTCGATGATGATATTGCCTTAACCATTGCGATTCGTGAAAAGTTTGGTGATGCATTACAAATTTGCTCTGATGCCAATATGGGCATGAATTTAGAACAAGCAACACGCTATGTTCAAGCTGTTAAAAATACGCAACTGGCTTATTTAGAACAACCTTTACACAAAAAAGATATTACAGGAATACAAACACTAGCTAAAACAAGTCCTATTCCAATTGGCCTTGATGAGTCAGTAACTTCTACTGACGATATTCTTGCCGCAGCAAGAGATGGTGTACAAGGTGTTTCCTTAAAAACGCTTAAATTAGGTGGTTTGTCTGGTGTTATGAGCGCGGGACATATTTGTCAGGCGTTCAAGCTACAAATTAATCTTGCTAGCAAAATGGCAGAAACAGGCATTGGCGCAGCTGCACTTCTTCATCTCAGCGCCGCTTTACCCAACGTCAATTGGGGAGTTAGCCCAACTCACCTCTATCTCACGAATGATGTGGTCAGTCATCAAGAACAACCTATGAATGGATTTTTTACGATTTCATCATTGC
>Ga0209085_1000668_pt1 | contig 24201 bp, 24 predicted proteins | sample C_131016_EF_Meta_FD_187310 | JGI IMG/M metagenome (GOLD analysis project Ga0209085, IMG submission 187310) | Freshwater microbial communities from Lake Croche, Canada to study carbon cycling - C_131016_EF_MetaG (SPAdes) (version 2) | ecosystem: Environmental > Aquatic > Freshwater > Lake...
TTTTAGGGTTGTTTTAATTTTTTCGGTTAACATTTAAAACTAAATTAATGTATTATTATAGTATTAATGTGGTCTCTCTAAGTTATTTACCCAGTATAATTGGTAAGTTATTTTTAAGCAAGTCCCTAAAGTGTTAAATTAATCATGCCGAGTTTCTTTGCTGTTAAGTCCAGGTCCATTGGATGTAGGTGGAAGACCTTCTAAAGAGATCAAGGCTTCTACAATTGTTTTAGCTACAGGGGCAGATACGGTTGACCCAAATGTATTTTCCCCTTTAGGTTCATCTATCAGTACTAAAACTACATAGCGAGGTGACTCTACGGGTAAAATAGCTACAAAGCTAGTAATTTTAGCATTTGGAATATAACCTCCTCTAGGTTTCCCTTTTTGGGCTGTGCCTGTTTTGCCAGCGATCCTATAATTGGGAATATAGGCAGCAGTACCTGAGCCTTCTGTGACTACCGTCTCCATCATCTCCAGTACTTGACGAGTTACCTGGGGGTCAAAAAGAGGCGTTGTTTTGAAAGAGGGTGTCCAATGTAGTTTACCACTGGGATCTACTAGTCCTTTGACTAAGTGAGGTGTCACTAAACGCCCACCATTAGCAATAGCTGCATGTAGCTGCAGTAACTTGATAGGTGTTAATGAGAAACCCTGACCAAATGCCGCTGTTGCCGCTTCTATAGAGTTATAGAGAAATGTCTTTTTATCTTTCAGGTAACTCTCCACTTCCCCCGGTAGATCTATTCCTACTTTTTCTCCTATTCCTAATTTTTTGATTTGTTCATAGTATGTCTCTTTTGGTAAGCGTTGCATGAGTTGTACCATGCCGACGTTGCTGGAAACTTGGAGTACTTTGGCTACATTGATATAACCATTGCCTTTTTTACTGGCATTGTATATAGGCCACTTATCCACCACGATCGACCCACCGTCATAGACTACTGTATCGGGTTTTATGGCACCTTGGCTTAAGCCTATTGCTACATTGATAGGTTTAAATGTAGAACCAGGTTCATAGAGATCGCTGACTGTCCAGTTTTTAAATAGCTCCATATTGGCGGTTGTATAATGATTTGGGTCGTATGTTGGTTCACAGACCATGGCTAATATTCCGCCATTGTTGACATCCATGATCATTACCGCTCCCCTTTGGGCATGATATTTTTGCATTTGATCGCTTAATGCTGTACTGGCTGCTCTTTGCAATCTTAAATCTAGTGTCAGTTGTAGTCTTAATTGATCAAATGTTAGTATTCCTTGAGGTAAAAACCCTGGTAGGATCGAATGTTGGGCTGTTTGTCGGACGCTCAAATCTGTTGTGTGGCGGTCTAATATTTGATTTTGGCTATTTTCTATGCCTGCTTGTCCTTGTCTACTTGCGTCTACATAACCGACTACTTCTGCAGCCACATCGTCTTGTGGGTAAAAGCGGACATATTCTTTATTTAGGTCTACTCCATCTAGACCGAGTAAATGAATTTTTGTAGCTACTGCTTCGGGTAAGGTTTTCGCTATTTTGAGTCCTGTCTCTTTTGTCTTAAATTTAGCTATTAGTTGCTCAGGGGTTATTTTTCCTGGTAATAGTGGGGCTATTTCTTCGGCTATTTCTGAGTGGGGTTTTTTAAAGTTTTTCGGGTGTACATATAGTGTGTAGAATACCCTATCTAGTGCCAGTATGTTTCCCAAGCTGTCTGTTATTGACCGCCTCGGGACATAGGGTTGGATGCGTGTTATTTGCTGTTGTCTGGCTTGGGCTAGGAGTTTTGGACCTTCTGTTATTTGTAATTTATATAGTCGAGCACCTAATCCTATTATGCCTAAGACCAATATTCCCCAGACCAATATTACCCTGATTGGAGATTGTAGTCGGGGTTTCCTGACCTGTCCTGTTTTTTTCTTTTTACTTGGTTGTACTTTTTTCGCTGTTGATAGGACCCTTGATGGAGGTGCTTGGTGCCTCCGTCTTATCGGTTTTTTCCCTCTTCGGTTTGTCCTTATTTTTGCGTGAGCCATCAGTATGATACGGGAGTTATCGGTTCTTCTTCTTCCTTGGGTGTATTCCTCTGTTGGGCTTGGCGATTTCCTATTTGGGGTTGTGTTTCCTCGATTGTTGGTAAAAATATCGATTGAAATGCTTGAACATCTGTCAGACCCTCGGCTGGATTTTTCGCTTCGTTAGCTAAGCTATTTTTTAGTGTTTCATTATTGGTTACTAGGTCCCGTTCATCACTTTGCAATTTTCCTAGTTTTTTGTAATTTTCACTCCATAGTTTAGGTGCATAAACTGCTGAAGCATACATCCCCAATGTTGTTAGCATTAAACTGAGCATTATGAACAGGGAAATTTTCTCTAACCGTAAAATGCTTTTTAGTTCTTCAGTCCTAGCTTTAGGAAATTGTACCACTTTATTCGCAATCGCTTGGTTAAGACGGTTAGTTGTCTTTGGTAGTCTTCTAGAACTCGGAGTTCTTGTCCTAGTTGAGTTGTTAGAGTAAGGTGCAACAGACATTTTTTAACCCCTTAAAAATGCTTTTTAGCTTTCAGTTTCTGGGAAACGAACAATATCATCATCCCCTAAATATTCCCCATTTTGCACTTCAATCATGACCAAAGGAATGACCCCTGGGTTCTCTACTCGATGTGGTGTGTTCATCGGCACGTACGTTGACTGTTTCTGCATCATTAATGTTTCCTTTCCGTCACAGATCACTTTAGCAGTTCCTGAAACCACAATCCAATGTTCACTTCTATGGTAGTGCTTTTGAGTACTAATATGATTCTTAGGTTTGATTACAATACGATTGATCCTATAACGTGCTCCTTCTTCTAACATAGTCACAGAACCCCAAGGGGGTGTTCTGGTAATTTCTATGTTCTCGGCTTTTTCTAAGGGAGAATTCATTGATTCGTTCATTTTTTGCCCAATTCAAAGTATTTATCCCTAGTTTAGATCCTATCTGATTCGTAAGTGTAAAAATTTTCCAATATTGCTATCGTTTCAAATTGATATCTCGGAATAGGTGCAGGAAGAGATAAATCTGTACTATAAACACTAAAAAGCAAATAGTTATGTCTCTGTGTTTTTTGTGAGATTAAATGTCCTAACTGTTTCCGACTACTATCCAGTAAGGTACGACAATAACGCTGCAAAAAGACCCCAACACCTTGCTCTAAACAGATTTTGTCCTTGACATAAAAAACTAATTTCTCAGCTGCATAGTCGTCATAATCACTCTCTCCAGGGTTAGTCAAAATTAAACAACCAATAAACCCTATTAACAATACTCCAGCACAACCAAAGACTAATGATTTCATAAAAATTTCGTTGGATGACTCTGTACAAATCAGACAGCTTTATGTTATATTAAATGATGTTGGATGGCGAGCGTAGCCAAGTGGTTAAGGCGGTGGTTTGTGGTACCATTATCCGTGGGTTCAAGTCCCATCGTTCGCCCTTTTAAGAAGAGTAAATATGTCACCTTCAGTAGTAGAAATGGCAATCAAAGCTTCTCTGGCTACTCATAGCTTAACAGGCTTGGCAACAGGAGAGAAGAAAAACCAAGCTCTCAGGAAAATTGCTGAAGAATTACAAGAAAATACAGCAGAAATACTAGCAGCTAATTTAGCAGACTGTCAAGAAGCTAAAGGAAAGATTACAGACACGCTCTATGCACGTCTCAAACTAGGGGAAAATAAGCTGCAAGAAGCAATAAAAGGCATCTATGACCTAATTAGGCTAGATGACCCAGTTGGCAAGGTAGAAATGCAGAGAGAACTAGATACAGGTTTAATTCTCAAAAGAATAACCTCACCTCTAGGGTTACTAGGTGTAATTTTTGAAGCCCGTCCAGAAGCTTTAATACAAATTACCTCTTTAGCCATTAAATCCAGTAATGGCGTAATTCTCAAAGGGGGTAGAGAAGCAACTCAGACTTGTCAAACGTTGGTTAAGTTGATTAAACAAGCTTTAGAGAAAACAGAAATCTCCTCTGAAGTTGTACAGCTTTTGACCACCAGAGAAGAAATAGACTCTTTACTCACCCTAGACCAGTATATAGATCTGATTATTCCCAGAGGATCTAATTCATTTGTGAGATATGTTCAAACTCATACACATATACCAGTGTTAGGTCATGCTGATGGGATTTGTCATATTTACATAGATAAAACAGCAGATAGCCAGAAAGCAATTAAGATCACAGTAGATGCTAAAACTCAATATCCTTCTGCTTGTAACACAGTTGAAACACTGCTAATACATCAAGAGGTGGCACCCTCTTTACTCCCCCAAATAGCCAAAGCCTTAGAAGAAAAGCAGGTAGAATTGAGAGGAGATAGTAGAGTAGAGGAAATAATAACCTGTAAACAAGCAACAGAAGAGGACTACCGAACAGAATATGGGGATCTGATACTCTCGATCAAAACAGTTGACTCGCTAGCAGAAGCCATAGAACATATAAATAAATATGGTTCAGGACATACAGAAGCAATAATTACAGAAGATCAAAAAGCCATCTCACTTTTTTTGAGTCAAGTAGATGCAGCAGGAGTCTTTGCTAACTGTTCTACCCGTTTTGCAGATGGGTTCCGCTATGGTTTTGGTGCCGAGGTAGGTATTAGTACGCAAAAAATGCCACCACGCGGTCCAGTCGGGTTAGAAGGACTAGTGACCTACAAATATCAGTTAGTAGGAGATGGACATATAGTAGCTGACTACACAGGCAAACAAGCCAAATCTTTTACACATAAAAAAATAATCCCATGATAGATTGAAACTCTCAAATGCTTACTGAGTAAGAGTTATTGACCATTAAAGTCCATGTTTGAATCAAGAAGCTTAAGATACCAACAATCCAAGTAAGGTGATTTCTAATAATATTTTTACCCCCCCAACCCCCCCTTTCAAGGGTAGGTATTTAAGATTCAGACAAATTGATGTTATGCAGAAGACAAAGAAAAAGAAAGAGCAAGATAATCAGGTTCGGGACAAAAGCGACCAAAGGGAATGTTTAAGTTATTGAGTAGATTAGCAAGAATAGTAATAAATCCCCTGCGAAAACAGCTCAATGAACGTACTGTCGGAGAGAAAGGACCTGTAGGTGGAGAAACAGAATTTTGAGAATCATTAACGGATAAATTTGGTAGACTACTACTAGGTAAATTGGAATCAGCTTGACCACCAACACTAACTAGCCATAAGGTAGCAACAGCGATACATAACCAATGTCTTTGGGCCCTTTGAGGGTCTCTCATTTTAGTATGGTGCCATTGCCAACCACCCCGAAAAGAATCTTTGAAAAGACATTCAATCCAGGAACGCATACCATACCAACAAATGTTAGCTTGTTCAATCGTTAAGTCAGTGGCAATTAACCAAGGTTCGGCATAACCAGCATCCCAACGGGCTAAAAGAGTACAATCAATCGGGTTGGATTTAAAACAACGAATATAACCTGACCAAGCGTCGCCAACTTTTGTGATTAAGGTATTGAGTGGTTGAAAGTTTTTTTCGCCCTTAACACAAAAATGTCCTTGGTCATTAAGCCGTAGGAAAGGATGCCAACCCTTTTGACAGATTGAATCATACAGCCATGGTGCATAAAGTCCTCTATCGGCACTGACAACTACAAACTAATCTTGAGGAACAGCTTTTTCTAGATGTTTAAATAATTCTAACCATAGTGGTTTCCAAGAACCCTTTTTTGTCGCTTCTACCACTTTCCAAGCTACAGGTATTGCGCAACCTTTATAAACAACACTAATCATTAAAATTGTGAATCTGTCTCCTAAAGTTGAAGCATCCATAGCCAAAGCTAGTTTTTTTTCTTCGCTTGTCCACATTGATAAAATCCAAGTTACTAGCGGTCCAAAACAAGTCGTCACATCTAGTTCCCGTCTTTTTTTCCCTTTTTTGGAGTCAGCATTTTTATACCATTCTTTTAGTCTTTGGCGCACTGTATTTTCTTTTTGTTCCATTAATGTGGCTAAAAATACTGATACTGTAGTTAAACCATATGAACTAGTCATCATCATTCCAAATGTCCACATAGCCAAAACCACACTCTCTGGTTTACTTAAATGACTCAATGATGTTGTGACTATCTGTACCCAAGAAAGATAAGCTTGATTTTTTCTCATCCCCAAATTTTACTTATTTCTCCCTTTTTTCTGTAATTTTACCCGCTTTTTTCCCTAAATCTAAAAAACCTACCCTTGAAAGGGTTAGGGGTGAGGGTTTACTTCACTCTCCTCTTCACCAAAACACCCAAACCGAAAGCCACTCCTGCACCTAATATATTTAGAGGTTCTGGAACTGCGGTAATTCCTGCATCAAAGGAGAATATAGTACCATTGTCGTTAATACCTCCAGCATAAGTAGTACCATAGAAGAGACCATCACTGCCTAGTGTTAGACTACCACCAGGACCACTGCCATTAGTACCATTAAAGGAAGCTAGGTTAGTTAGAGTCCCACTTGGACTGACTGAGAAGATATTACCTAAATTATTAGTACCTCCATAAGTAGTACCATAGAATAAATTTGTAGTACTATCATAGGTTAGACTACCACCAAGAAAACTGCCATTATAACCATCAAAAGAAGCTAGGTTAGTTAGAGTACCGCTAGGACTTACTGAGAAGATAGTACCTAAATTATTAGTACTTCCAGTAAAAGTAGTACCATAGAATAAATTTGTAGTACTATCATAGGTTAGACTACCACCAGGATAACTGCCATTAGTACCATTAAAGGAAGCTAGGTTAGTTAAAGTCCCAGTAGGACTTACTGAGAAGATAGTACCTAAATTATTAGTACCTCCTTGGCCAGTAGTACCATAGAATAAATTTGTAGTACTATTATAGGTTAGACTACCACCAGGACCACTGCCATTAGCACCACTAAAGGAAGCTAGGTTAGTTAGAGTACCGCTAGGACTTACTGAGAAAATAGTACCTAAATCACCAGTACCTCCATTAGGAGTAGTACCATAGACCATAGAATAGATTTGTAGTACCATCATAGGTTAGACCACCAATAGGACCACTGCCATTAGTACCATCAAAAGAAGCTAGGTTAGTAATTCCTACAGCAGAGGCGGAAGAGGAGATTAAGAGTGCGCTACCAAGGACGAGAGTAGAGATCGCTAGTTTTTTATACATAAATACTAAAAATTTGTTTGAGTTGTCCGTTCTGTGAGAACAGTAAAACATAATTATTAAATAATCAAGTATTAAAACATTTAAAATACTTATGAATTTAGCATAAAACATAAATAATATTAATATATTGAAATAAAGGTCATCTTATAAGTACTTCACACATTCTCTTCAGGAAAAATAACATCTTCATAGAGTAGAGAAAGGGGACAGTGAAAATCAACACTAGGGAGATAAATGTCTAGATCTGTCTGTTCATCATAGGCTGTAAATTCCCAAATGTGTTGTTCATTAAGACGGTAACACTCTACAGAGATTCTATCTGGATCAATCAGAACATATTCCTTTAAAGTGTCAATTTGACGATAATTGCTGAATTTACGCCCTCTATCAAAGGATTCTGTACCTGGTGAAAGTACTTCCACAATTAAGCAGGGATGATACAGTATCTGACGCGATTTTTTGTCGCTTAGGTCACAACTGACCACCACATCTGGATAGTGAAAAGGACCATTTTGGGAAACTCCTACTTTAGCATCCGCCATCTGAACCTTACATCCTTTACCACGCAGATGATTTTTCAATGCAGAGGCTAAATTTAAGGCTATGTCGTTATGAGGGAGAGTTCCTCCTGTCATAGCCAAGACTTCCCCATTAACGTACTCATACTTAAGAGGTTGTTGTTCCTCCCATTCCAGATACTCTGGAGGAGTCATCAACTGAGGCAGGGGATGAGCAATCATAATTTACTTTTCTTTCCAATCAGCAGTTATAGATTCTAATCTTCATTTTACGATCCCTTTGCCAGCAGACAACAATTTAGCCTCAGCGCTCTCTGCGCTTGGAGGTCACAAAACGTAAGGTCTCTGGTGGTTCTCTTTCGATGTCTCGATTTGAACAAACAGCAGATTTACTATCTGTCATCCAAACTTGTCGACTACCCTACGGGCGGCTACGCCCACAAGGCAAAAACTCAATGGCTTTTTTCCGTGATGCTTTACTTGCCCATTCTTGTGACTTTTTGATGCCTTCTCTAATTCCCGTATCTCAGACCTGAATCCTTACAATTTTTGAATACACTACATAATATAGTGTATTTTTCTATAAAATACTAAAAATAACTACTTTATTTATAGCGGTATTCAAATGGACAAGATACATACTTTTATCCTAAGAAGTTTCTGTAAAAGGAAAATCACAATAACAACAATGAGTAAACCAGTTATGAATATCTCGTAAGGTAATATGTTTAAATGCGTCTTTGATAGCTTGGTCTAATTATTGATAAGTACGAGGAGCGGTTGAGCGCAGATAAGATTTAATTTTTGACCAACAATTTTCGCGCTTGAGAAAAATCAGGAGAATAGGGTGGTAAAAACTGAAGAGTTGCTCCCTTGGCTTCAATAAGTGGTCTAAGTTCTTCCTCTTTATGTAGGCGTAGCCGCCCGTAGGGTATTCTACAATTATCCATAATTACACAATCACCTGGACAGAGATTAGGAATAAGTAATTGGACAATAAACGCTACTCTGCGAGCTGACCAAAGGTCAACAAAAACAATACTATTAGCAGCTCCCCAGAGGTTAATATAAGCAACAAGTCCACGAACGCACTAATGCACCAATAATTGTCACATTTTTGCCTCGATTTAGGGGAACATGTCCATAAGCTCTTTGTCCAATTTCTGCCCTAGCACATTGACGAGACATAGATCTATTCGACCCAGCCTCATCTACAAAAACCAAGTTTTCTGGCGGAATATGTTTAATCTTTTCCCAATATTCTTTTCTTAGAATTTGTACTCTTTCTGTTTGGCGTTCACTGGCTTGTAGTGTTTTTTTTTCCTAGTAAAATTTAGACGAGATAAAGTGCGACTTATAGTTGAACAACTAACTTTAACTCCGGTTTTTTCCAAGAGTTTGTCTCTCAGTTCTGGTAAAGTGGCATCATTCTTTTCTTTGACTAAATCTCCTAAAATAATAATTTGTTCACTTGATAACTTCAGCGTTTGACCCCCTCCATGTGGTTTAGGATTTAGAGACTTATTTTCTCGCCATTGTCTGAGTAATTTAACTATAAAACTTAAAGCAACACTGCCCTCCGGGCAGAAAAATCGAAACCTTGAAGCTAATTCTCTTTGTGATATTTCTTCTTTTTCATAGGTTTCCAAAATTTTCTGTCGTAAATCTCGGGAGTAAGCTTTCATACTAATGTTCCGGTTTTTGCTGGAAATGCTAGTAGTTTCTTTGTTTATTGTATCTCATTCAAGCGGATACCGCTATATTTGACAGGAAAAATAAGTATCTGTATATTGACTTGCTTGGGCTTTATGGTAAAATACTGAAAGTACTTAAAGCAAAGCTCATGTCTGACTTCCTAAGTCATCTAGACTGGAATAAACTAGCCCTAGAATGGACAAACTCTCACTATAGAGTCAAAGAGTTAGATCATTCCCGCTATCTAGTTCCTGGTCTGCCTAGTTTACCACCTCAACTAGAATTGAGAGACTACCAAATAACAGCTATAGCCAACTGGTTTAAACATAGAGGGCGTGGTACCCTGAAAATGGCCACAGGTAGTGGAAAAACAATTACATCTTTAGCTTTAACGAGAGAACTCTACGAAAAAATAGGCTTACAAGTTCTTTTAATAGTCTGTCCTTACCGTCATTTAGTCACCCAATGACGAGCATAATCCATAACCCTTGTTTATCAACACTTTCAAGCTAATGTTTATTTTCTTTCGGGTTTATTTCAGACTTATTAACAAAGATTTATAAACAGGTTGCTTTGTCAGGGAAAGATGACTTTATAACAGAATCTAATCTTGTATATCCTTTTAAGGTCATTTAGATGATAGTTTTTATATACCTTAATATTGGGGGATAAGGTTGAAACTAATAAACTAGTGATATTTGAAATGACAATGTCTCAGATGTTGAGAGATTGTAAAAAATCTCCTTAAATTTACCTTAGTACTCTCCTGAAGATATAATCTATTTAATAGCAAAACTAAACTTGGATTAAAACCAAGCAAATTACCCTCACTCAATATTTACTCGCAAGAGACGAAGAGGCAGGGTTACCTAAACACAACAAAAAAAGTGGGTTCTCAACCTACGGTCAATCTAAAAGTCAAAAACCCCTTGAGCAGTATATGTTCTAAGGGGTTTTGAAATTAAATGGGAACTAGACAATTAGGTAGATATTATTTTGCTTTAAAAATAGTCTTGGAATATAGCGCAAGTAATAAAGTTTACATCAATGACGCTACTGCAACCCAAGCACAGAGAGGACTTTAGAAAAAATCGGTTAAGCAGTTTTGCTTTATATGGGTATGTTTTATCTATAGTAAATTTTACCTTAAGTTACTGGTGTTCCGCACAAAGTAACAGGTTTTTCGTAGTCACGTGAACAACGAAAACAGAGTCTACATAAGACTTCTAGCGTTTCTTGTGTAGCAAAATTTGTCTGTTCTTGTTGCTTCTGGAAGTATTTCTGTTTAAAAGCTAATAGTTTTTTGTATCTGATTAAAATATTTTGTCTATTTAAGCCTTATTCTACAAGGCTTTGAGAGTTTTTGTGCATATTTTCATATAGATCTGGGTCAGCCTCAAACCTATCCTTCCATTGTTCTAAAATTTCTATTAATTCGTCATCTTCCTGCTGCTTCCTGTTATTCATGCGTTCTACTTCTATTTGAAGATTTGCTAATTGTTGTTGGATCTCATCCTGTTTCTTTCTTTCCCTTGAGAAAAAATGATTGAGAATAAAGATGATAGTTCTGGAGCGGTTTGGGTGTCCATCGTGTGTGAAGCCTTTTTCTAGAGCTAACTGCTCCAGAAGATTTAAAAGTCGATTGCTTAATCTCAATGCTATTGGTGGTTTTTGCATAAAAAAAGTTTTACTATAGTAATACTATTTTACAAAACATAACAAGCAATTTTAGCTCTAGTAAGTGCAGTATAAAGAATTTTTTGCTTGCCATCCCGACAAGAACTTAAGTCTAAAGTATCTAGAAAAACATAGGGAATGCTGCTACCTTGCGCTTTATGACAAGTTAGGGCGTAGGCATAGGAGATATTATCAAACCTTTTGAGAAGTGGATAATAAACCTTTTTTCAGATATCAGAACTGCCTTTTAATTGCTTCTCTTCATTGGCTTTCTTAGCTAATTCTTCTAATTTTTTCTGGCGTTTAAATTCGTGCTCAGGAGTGAGGACAAAAAGAGGTTTATCCGAACCATTAACAGGTATTTCCCAATATTCCCATGTTTGTTCAAGATATTTAGTACTCTTGGCGGCTTTTTCACCAGTGATTGTAAATTCATCACTGGTATTATAAAGAATACTCTCTACTCTGCCTTCTTTCCTGAAGAGAGGAGATTTAGCTATGAGAATATCTCCTATGATGTAGTCCTCCACATCAAGACCAAAAATAGCCTGTCTTACGAGTTTGTTGTAGCCGTCTACAGTCTTGTTGCGATAGGCAATAATTCTTGCTGCTTGAACATCATTCTTAAAGCTTTCTACAGCAACAGTAATAAATTTAGTATCAGAAAGTTTAATGATTGTACCGTCATCAGCAGTAGTAAAAGGATAAGCTTGATTGTTCCATTGAGGATTGGAACGTATTTCTTCTGCTACCTTGGCGATCTCTCCATCATATCTAACTATTTCAGATAGGACTGCTGAAGGAATCTTTAAATCACAGACTAAAGACTGTTTCTCATTGATGGGAGGGAGTTGAGCATCGTCCCCGACAAAGACTATTTTGGCTTCATTTACTGCTTGTAGCAGGTCATTGATATTATCTTTACAGATCATGGAGAACTCATCAATAAAGATGACATCATTTGAATCAATGGAGTCGTGCTTATCTCCACAAATGAACTCCTGCTTACCAGTAATGGGGTTTATTTCAGGCTGGATACCAAGAAGCTGGGCAACTGTGGAAACTTCCACGTCCCCCAATCCCTGAGATTGACACATTGACCTGAGATTTTTAGCTGCCTTGTTGGTGGGTGAAGCCATTGTGACAATTAAACGATGTGCTTGACACCACTTTACTACTTCAGCAATTAGGTAGCTTTTCTCTGTGCCAGCATATCCTGATAGTCTAAAAAGCTTTTCGTCAGATTGGATGAAGTTAATGATTTTCTCAAAGGCCGCAGCTTGTGAAGCTGTTAGATTTGTTGCTAGCTCGACTGGAGTTTCCTCATCCTCATCCTCGTCCCAACAAATATTTACTTCAGGAACAGGAGGAGTTTTGTAGGGAGGAACTGGAGGCTTTGGAATATTTGGCTCAGCTTTGTAGGGAGGAGTATGAAGAATAGAAAGAACAGATGGTGGCAGTTTGTAGGGAAGAAGTTTAAATGATTCTTCTAATAATTCTAATCTTTCCTCCATGTCGAGCCTGACGCTTATTAGACGGTCTACATAATTCTCCATTTTGGAAAGTTCTTTGACTTTTTCTTCTAAATAGTTGACCCTTTCGTACAAATCATAGTTATCATCCTGCTGTTTTTCTCCATCAAAATGCTTGCTTAAAATGCCAGCAATCACTAAAGACCTGTTTGGCTTTCCTTGGATCATCTTCCCTTCTTCTATAGCTTGCTGGTCTATTTTCTCTAGAATTTCATTGCTAAGTCTTATACTAATCTGTTTGCTTTCTGCCATATCTTTTACAGTATAATATTCTATTATTATATCCCAAAGGCTGACAGTGTAATTAGTGTTAAGTTATATGTTAAACTTATACAAGTTCATAGGGAAGAAAAAAGATAAAAGAAAAAGTCTTTATTTTTTATGAGTTACTGAAGGAATGTAAATCATTAGAAGAAGATGATTTAGCTAAAGTTTTTGAAGAGTTGAAGACTTTAACCGATAGATTCAAAAGAACGCAAAGCCAAAGGATAGAACTAGAGCCCTTTGGCTTGGGGGAAGAAAGAGAATTGCAGGACTGGTTAGATGAAGATTTAGCTGATGAGGCTATCTTTGTCTCTGGTGATAAAGTATACTAACTAAACGATTAGGAAACAGTAGATTAGTCCCTTATAGGCTTATTATTAAAAATAACAACAATTTAAAATTTCTCGGAATAGCCTCAAAAAAAGGGATAGGACATAACTTAATGCGTCTTAGTTGGAATGAAGTTCGCTCACGTGCCACAAAATTTGCCACAGACTGGAAAGATGCTTGTTATGAGAAAGGAGAAACACAAACTTTTTATAATGAGTTCTTTAATATATTTGGCGTACCTCGTAGAAGGGTAGCTTCCTATGAGGAACCAGTTAAACTTCTGAATAACAAAAGAGGATTCATAGATCTGTTTTGGAAGGGAGTTCTATTGGTTGAACAGAAAAGTGCTGGACGTAATTTGGTAAAAGCTAAGACGCAGGCTTTTAATTATTTCCCTGGACTCAAAGATGATGAATTACCTCGCTATATTTTGTTGAGTGATTTTCAAAGTTTTGAACTCTATGACCTAGATGAGGATACAGAGGTTAAGTTTTCACTTAGTGAATTACCTCAATATGTTGAAGACTTCGGCTTTATTTTAGGGGTTCAGAGGCGAACTTTTAGAGATCAAGATCCTGTTAATATTAGAGCCTCTGAACTTGTTGGAAAATTATATGATGCTCTTAAGAGATCTGGCTATGATGACCATGATTTAGAAAGGTTTCTGGTTAGGCTAGTATTCTGTCTTTTTGCTGACGATACTGGTATTTTTGAGCCTCGTGATATCTTCTTTGATTTAATTACCGAGCGTACTAGCGAAGATGGCAGTAATTTAGGAGAAAAGCTTGCTGCCTTGTTTGAAGTTTTAAATAAACCAGAGAATAAAAGGCAGAAGTCGCTTGATGAAGATTTACAGCAGTTTCCTTATGTCAATGGAGATTTATTCAAGGAGCGTTTATCAATTCCTGCTTTCGATTCAAAAATGCGTGAGCTTCTTTTAGAGGCTTGTCAGTTTAGTTGGGATGCCATTTCACCTGCTATTTTTGGTTCTTTGTTTCAGTCTGTGATGAGTAAAGATGAAAGACGTTCTCAAGGTGCTCATTATACTACTGAAAAGAATATTCTAAAAGTGATTGAGCCTTTATTTCTCGATGAGTTGAAAAGGCAGTTTGAGCAATTAAAAGTAAGACGTGATACAAGGAGAAGTAACGCACTCAAAGCTTTTCAGCAGCAATTAGGTAATTTAAGGTTATTTGATCCTGCTTGTGGTTGTGGGAATTTCTTAATCATTGCTTATCGAGAATTACGTAGCCTTGAAATTGAAGTTCTCCAAGAGATTTACCCCCAAGAAAGCAATGGAGAACGGCAATTAGTTACAGACGTGACATCACTATCTCTAATTGATGTAGATCAGTTTTATGGAATTGAAATAGGTGAGTTTCCTGCTCGTATTGCTGAGATAGCCTTATTTATGATGGATCATTTAATGAATAATAGGCTTTCTCTAACCTTTGGGCAAAATTACGCCCGTATCCCACTTTCTAAGGCTCCTCATATTCATTGTGCTGATGCTCTAGAAAAAGATTGGACAGAGGTTCTAGAGCCAGAAAAATGTTCTTATATTCTTGGTAATCCTCCTTTTATAGGCTCAAAGTATCAAATAGAAACGCAAAGGAAACAAGTACGTAGAATAGCTCAACTGGGGGGAAGTGGAGGAACGCTTGACTATGTTACCGCTTGGTTTCTCAAAGCAGGGTCTTATGTATCTCAAGGAACTGCCGCTATTGGTTTTGTGGCGACTAACTCCATTACTCAAGGTGAACAAGTAGCCCAACTTTGGACTCTTTTATTCAATACTTATAAACTGGAAATTGCTTTTGCTCATCGGACTTTTGCTTGGGGTTCAGATGCTAAGGGGAAGGCTCATGTCCATGTAGTTATTATCGGTTTAACAAGAAGTGACCAAGAACCCTCCGTCAAACGTCTGTTTAGTTATAGCGATATCAATGGTGCTCCGACTGAGAGTACACACAAAGCATTAACAGCTTATCTGTTTGATGGAAGTACAATTAATGACCGACATCTTGTAGTTAAAGAACTTTCTCATCCATTGTGTGATGTACCATCATTGATAATTGGTTCAAAACCTATTGATGGAGGAAACTACATTTTTGAGGCAGAACAAAGAACCGCTTTTCTCCAGAGAGAACCCCGCGCTATTAATTATCTTCATCCCTATATTGGTTCTCAAGAATTTATAAATGGAGGGGAACGTTGGATATTGGCTCTTGACAATGTTCCTAATAGTATCTTGCGAAATATGCCTGCTGTTATGGAACGTATCGAAGCTGTAAAAAAAATGCGTGAAGCAAGTACAAGCAAGCCAACACAGGAACTTGCTCTTACTCCAACTCGTTATCACGTTACAGTTATTCCTAATAGTCCCTTTCTTGTTATCCCAAAGGTAAGTTCGGAACGGCGAGATTATATCCCTATAGGTTGGCTTGACCCCCCAACCATTCCCAGTGACCTCGTATTTGTATTACAAGATGCAGATCTTTGGCATTTTGGTATATTAACCAGTCGTCTGCACATGACTTGGCTCCGACATATTGGGGGAAGATTGAAAAGTGATTATCGATATTCTATAGGACTTGTCTACAATACTTACCCTTGGCCTAATGCTTCTGACAAACAGAAAGAGAAGATCCGAATCTTAGCTCAAAACATACTAGATACACGAGCTAAATATCCAGGTGAAACACTTGCTGACCTTTATGATCCTAAACTGATGAAGGCAGATTTACGCAAAGCTCACCAAAAACTAGATACTGCTGTAGATGCTCTTTATCGGTCTATTCCTTTTGAGAGTGATCGAGATAGAGTAGAGCACTTGTTTAAACTTTACGAACAATTGACATCTCCTTAACTGGCTATGGCTGAACAACAAAAGAAAAGAAGCAGAACTAAAAAGGAGAATGTTGAAGAAGGAAGTTAAAAATGAGTAAGATAAAAAAATGAACTATACTTTTTTCTAAGGAGAATCAGGTGGATAAATTTCTACTTCAGCATTTTTAGCAAAAAATTTAGCAATAGAATTTGGTTTTTTACCAATCACACAAGCATGAGCGTCATTAATAACTTTTAAGTCATCTTGTGAAATATCTTGTTGATAGGTTTTACATTCTTGATTTGTTGTGCAAACATTTGTTTCAGGCTCTACTTCTTTCCTAATAGATGTAGGACAGTAATGTATTTTTTGTTGTCTTTGTTGAACTATTTCTGCTTTCAGAGAGACAACTGCGTTTTTACCATATTTTTTTCCTCTGTCGTAACTTTCTTGTACAGTAGTTAATTTAGCAACATCTACAGACATATAATCATCTTTAAAAGCGGCTGATATAGGTCTTTCTTCATCCCATTTGAATTGACTAGGATGAAGCCATCTAAGCAATTTGTCCTGTGGCTCAATATCCATTAATTATTTAGAGTGAAATAACCAATCAAAAAGTATAAAAATAGAATCATCTTTTATTTCATTTTCTTCTTCTAAAGTTTCTGAAGTTTTTAGATATTGTAGAAGATTTTGAGAATTATTAGGGATGGTAATTTCTAATTGTCTAATAGGAAATCTTTTTCCTCCCCATTCTAGAAGAATTGAACCATCAGAACAAGGAGCAACAAAAGGATTTATGTCTGAATAGTTGTTTTTAATAGTAGAGGAATAATCAAAGAATCTTAAGTATATGTCAATTGCTCTCTGAATATGTTCTTCGGAAAACACAGGAGCATGATAACCATCCCAATTGTTTTTTAAATCTCTTAAATGATTTAGTCTAGCGTAGGGATTTAAGTTATGAATCCAGTCAAATTCTTTACATCTGTTTTGTCCCTGAGCAAATTCAAGCTGGACTCTGTTTAGTGATCCAGTTGTATTCCAGGTTAGTTGTTTTTTGATCCAGTTTAGATATTGTTCAGCACCAGACAAAGGCTCTGTGTTTCTACTATAATATCTACTTGAAATTATAGATCTATACGCTATTTTAACAATGAGTTCTGGTTGGTGTATATTTTCTTGAACATAAGTTTGATATAAACTAAGTTCCTTACTTTCAGGCTGGCTTAAAGGATTATTACTTCTTAAAAACTTATTTGAATATGGATTGACAGATGTTTGTGTATTCATCGGAAACTCTCCAATAGATCGCCCTCAACTAGTGCAAAAAACCATTTACGCGAAACATTATGAGCTTGATTTAACCATTCTTCTGCTTCGCTAGGAAATGCGGGAATATGCTCTTTTTGAGAATTTATAACATAGTCCCAGACAATCGCGTCTTTTTGATTTCTTTCAGCTTTTCCCAAGTTAAAAATCATTAATCCTTTAGGTTGTTTACAGGGAAAAGCAAAACTTAATTTTATATCTACAGGAATACTATCTAATTGATTATTTTGGAATAAACTTTCGTCAAGAGAAATGTTAATTTTTAATTTCTGAGATAAAAATTCATAAATGTTATTTTCTTCAAAATCTACATCAACTACGTCTATATATCTTAAAGAAAATGATCTAATTTTCAACTCTGATTTATTGATGTAGCAATCATGGAATATTCTGATCGCTCTAAGTACTTCATTTTTAAAAATATCCCAATCATAATCTTGATTTGAATTAACAGTTAATATTCCTAAACCAAGTTGAATTATGGGAAATTCATTCTCTCCTTTACGAAAGCGATGTTGAACCGAACCAGCAATCATATCTTCGGGGAAAAAAGATGGTAATATTTGTTGATAGATAGGATAGTCTTTTTGAACTCGATCATAAAATCTACCAACTAATAATTGGTAATTAGGATCGCTATCTCCTTGGGGCGACCGTTGAATTTCCCATTGGAGTTCAAAAATGGCTTCAACAAGCGGTTTTTGGCTTAAAACATCAGACATTAGTATTGTTTTGAGCGAACTTTTTAAATTAACTTAATGAGCTAATTATATTATTTTCAGATAGAAAATTTAGCATTGTTAACATAATGACTAAAAACATTCCTAAAAACTCCTCCACCACATCCTTAGTTTTTTCATAACATTCTTTAGCAGAAAACCTCACAGTAGGAATGCCCTCTTTCAACAGCAGACGCTCCCTGCTATAGTCTCTAGTTACTTGTCCATTCTCATTATGATGTTCTCCATCAACTTCTAAGGAGATACATTTACCCTTATGGAAGACTAAAAAATCAATCTCTAGTCTTTCTGAGTAAACTATCTAGCTTAACTGTAGTATAACCTTATGAATGATTTTTCTCTGGAAAACCCCTCTTCCAGTGTTTTTACTTTATGGAAGACCCCTTTTCCTCTTTAGGAGCTAGAGCTAGCAAGCTTTTTGAGCATTTAGTCCAATGAGGTAACATCAGTTTCCGAGCCTGATTGAAAATCGCCCAAACCCTATATTTCTCGTGTTATCCCTCGGGCGCTTACTGGATAAGGCTTTCAGCGATTTTTTTCTGACCCTTTACCCCGTTTTAGGCTACGATTTTTCTATCCCTCGGAAACTGCCCCTAGACTTCAGTCACAGCAAGGGTTTAAAATGGGGGGACTCTCCACTCGCTGGAGAACCTATTAGATTGGAAACCTATTACTGTAAGACCACGCATATAACGCTGCCCTACTCTCCACTCGCTGGAGAACCTATTAGATTGGAAACATAAACTAGCCGCCGCCCCTAAAGAGCAGAAGATAGTCTCTCCACTCGCTGGAGAACCTATTAGATTGGAAACATCATCTGTACCAAAACCAACCACGATGCTGTCATCTCTCCACTCGCTGGAGAACCTATTAGATTGGAAACAGCAGATGCCCAACCTCGTGGAGGATACAAAAGTTTACTCTCCACTCGCTGGAGAACCTATTAGATTGGAAACTACCTTGATAACAAGGTAGTAATTTTCTCACCAGAAATTAAATAAAAGGGGTCAGACTATATGCCGCCTGTTGAAAAAAAACCTGCTGGAAAGATAATCAATCAAACTAGTGGCGACTACAAGCTAAACACAACCATGATGTTAAAAGTCTTATCTAGACTCTCCCCTACTATGGCTTTTACTTCAGATTTGTTACACGCTAATGTTCGAGCAAAACAGCCTCTTGAATGGAAAATTGGTCATTATGCTTTAAGTTATATTGGTCAACCTGACGGGACAGGGTGACAACATTTCTGGAGAATTTATACAAATAATCCTAGTGAAAAGATTAGATTAGATGAAGCAGTAAAGAGTAAAAGCCCTGGACTAGTTCCAGTTCAAAACAGTCAACAACAGAATCATAATCCAGATAGTCCTTTTGAATGGAACGGACTAACACTAAGGTCGAGAGCTGAACAAAAGATTGCAGAAGAACTAGAAAAAAGACATATTTTGTTTTTTGCTAATGCCCGATGCAGAATTAGTAATAGACAAAAAATTACACAGACAAAAGAATCAGACTTTCTAGTTTTCCATAAAAAACAAGTCAGGATATTAGAAGTAGATGGGAGAGAATATCATCAAGCTGCCGCAGAGGATCATCAAAGAGATCGCTTATTTGAAAGACATGGACTTCGCTGTACAAGGTTTACTGCTAATGAATGTCTAAATGATCCTAAAAATGTTATAGATGAGTTCTTAGAACTTTTTAAAGGAGAACCTAACCTATTTAACTGGGAAGACTCTCAAAATGCTTCAGAAATAATAGATGCAGATATTAAAGATGATCAATCTGATTTTGATAATATCCCTTTTTAGTCAAAAGGAACAGTAGAAACCGATAAAGCTCATCAAGAGCGAGAGTTAACAGCTGGAGTGATTGGTAAAAAAAAAGGGTCTATTAAAAAAAACTTTGGCTCTATCTCCTCTTAAACTACCCTTATAAATCTCTCTTGTTAAACTTGCTCCCAAATCTAGCAACGCTTGACCATTTATATATACTGTTTTTATAGTATATAATCCTAAGTATATTATCAGTTTAAAAAGAGCAATATTAAGTATGGGCAAGCGCGTTGTTTTTTGTTCCGTTGCTAAGTGAAGGCGTATACTTAAAATATAAGTAAAATCCAAAACAATATGGTAAGTTCAAATCAAACCACCAAATTTCAAACAAGAACAAAAAATGCAGGTATTCAAGGAAGTAAGAATTTTGGAACGGGCGATCCAATCCAAGGGGAAATAGATTTAGATAACCGTTTCGTTAATCCAACATCAAATATTAAAATTTCTACTAACCAGACTCCCACTCATCATCAATTTTACAAATATAAAGTTTCAGGCAGAGTTACGAAAGTAGATTCTAATGATAACATAACTGAGATTGATGATTTATCACTGACTCCATTAGCTCCCAACTCTCCTCAATTCCTTTCAAAGGTAATTATTGATTTGAATGCTTATGGAGTTGGAGACTATGACTTATCGGGTTGAGCCGAGATTAATGTAAAAGAGTGCAAGATGAACCTCAAAGTTTAATCCTGTAACCTTTTTACTAAAACCTAATGACAGTTTGGAAAATGGCTGTCATTAGAGTAGGACGCTCATCGAGCTTCATCAATCAGAGAGATAACTGTAGGTTGGATTGTTTTTTAAAATAATGCCACTCATCATCAATTTTTTTAGGGATGATGTTGTACTCTTTTTCTAGTCTAGAGATGCCCTCTTTATTTGGTCTTCTAAGATTGGTTAGTTGTACAGCAGTGGTAACTCCAGTTATACGCATAACCTCCTCACGCGCTATCTCTTCTAAGACCTTATCATGCCACCCTTTGGGTAAATTGTCCGTCTCTTCTGTGTGGTGTTCCTGTGGTTTTATTTCTTCAGCAGGATTAACACTATCTCTATCATTAGTAATATTCTCTCCTTCTCCTCCATCACTATTACTAACACTATCTATATCATTAGTAATAGGGTCTAGAGTCTTTTCTACCAGTTGTTCTTGTGGTTTTATTTCTTCTACTTTACTAACACTAATATTACTAATATTAGTTTCTTCTTCTCCATCCCGACTGCTATTACTAACACTAACACTTTCTCTAATCTCTTCTTCTGCTTCATCACTAGTGTTAGTGTTAGTAATAAGATTAAGGAGTTCTGGAAGTTTAGAAAAGACTTCAGAAATTTTGTCATCTATGGTCTGGTTTAACTTTTCCTCAAGTTGAGCTAACTCTTGTCTGTAGTTGGGGATTTCATCAAATTTGCTTTTTATCTTCTCCATCTCAGCTTTTAGAGGATTTACTATTTCAGACCAATTTATCGCTGCTGAAGCAGTTTCTAGGGGGGGTTGTTTCTCTGCTGGCAGTGGGTAAGAATCTCTCTTTAATATTGGGCAAGTGTTGAAGGGGTCTAAATCATCCAGTTCTTTTAATCTTTCCAGGTAATAGGAGAGAACTGTAGATATACTTACAATACGGTCTTCATTAGTTCTGGCTTGACTGCACTTATTCACAAACCACTCTCTTAGTTCTGGCTTAATAACTATTCCCATTTGAACCAAGTCTTTATCTTTTCTAGACATATTATTATTCCTAAGACTATAACTATACTTTATTATAACACAAGTAATAGTGTTAGTTTTAGTGCTTAATATTCCTATAAGGTACAAGTAACACTCTTGAGAATGAGCTACAAGGTGTGTTAAATGAGATGGAGGTATGAAACATACTTAAATGCTTTTTTGCTTACTGATGGCGAAAAACAAGAAAAAAGTAACTTTTAGCAAAGTTGGTTCTCATCTTTTGTTGCTTCTCGTAGATGGTCAAGCTTCTTTAATAGTATATATGTTTGGTAAAAAGATTACCATCCTAAAGCTAAAGATTTAAGAGTTTTTCAGGTACATTTATTAAGCAACTTTTTTAAACCCCTGATATTTGGTTGTTTCGCTCTCAAGCGAACCCATGAGGTAGGAATCTCGATGGCAAAGGAATGATTGAAAGACTTCCCCTGCATCGTATGATTGTACCTTGAAGAAGGGATTTGGCATTATGAAAATTAACTCTTCTGGTTTTGAGAACGAAAACGTCCTGAAATAAAGTCACGTTCTTGGAGATGTTTAGTTTTGCGTCCTGTGACTCGTTTACGCCACATTTTAAAGCTCGACTCCAACAGTTGTTGACGCATTAAAGCAATAACTTGTTTTTCTCGCAGTCCAAACTGTATTTCAATAGCTTCAAAGGGTGTCCTATCTTCCCACGCCATCTCTATAACACGGTCAATAGTATCAGGCTCTAGAGCAGGTAACTTCATAGTTGGTCTTAAATAGTTGGTCTTAAGGATGAGTACTGCCATCTGGCATAATTGCCTCTGTTAATCATCAGGTATTTGTTCTAGGGTGTTTTTTTTTCTTTGGCTGTACCTTGAATAACTTTAGCTTGTCTTGTCATTATTATTCCTCCTTTGATGCAATTATATCATCTGTAACTTCTCTTTTTACTAGAGAACTTTAGTCAGTTAGAGACTCATTTTGGGGGGGAGAACTTACTTCGAGAAAATGGGTAAATACTGAGAAAATAATCTACACTTTTACCTGCATAACCTATAGATGACAGACAGCTTCTTTAACTTAATGGGGTCAACGACTGCAACTGGAATTCTCTTGGATAGACAAGCCATCTAACTGATTCGTACAAAAGAATCGTCGGGTCGATAGGGGAAGACAAAGCGTCTCAAAGATTTTCTTGAACCTCAACTCAAAGGCGTGAATTGGAAGCATAAGGCTTCAGTTACTGCAAAATTATCCTTCCAGTCTCATAGATGGAGAGTCATTTGTAGTCGTGTACATTTGGTCACTGGAACCGTTACCGCACTAATATCTGTTCTGACAGTTAAGCGGAAAGGAGAAGATTCAGTATATTATGCTCCCTGATAGTTTTCGATATACCCTCAATGCTATTAAGCAGCCGTCTGGTTAAAAGTAGGGAAGTTTAACGTCTTTCCCCAGGACAGTTAATTATTTAAGTGAGTGCCAATGACCGCGATCTAAATGGAAAGATACTGCTTTTAGTTCTTCTGTGTCATAATAGTTCTCAATGTCGTTTACAGTAATAGTTCCCTCCTCATTTTTTTCAATCAATAGGGTTATATTTTTTGGATTGGGAGTTTCTAAATAGTCGTTTAGATCTAAAACTATCGGATTGAATCGCTCTATGTGTCCTACTACTTGCCAATCGGTAGCAATTTTGTCTTTAAGCTCATTAGTTAATACATTCATTGTGATTAATCTCTCTTAGTTAATATTTTTTCTATCTTAATCTTTTTAATTTTGAAACCGCATCAACTAACTCCTGCTCTGATAGGCTAACAAAAATTAGATGATGATCCTATGGATGTCCGTATAGTAGGAGAAGAGGTTTCCTCTATAGGGGGTGAATGGAAATTCAAAATGTCGCCAATTTATATTTTCAACATTTTGAATTGGCGAAAATCAACTTTGACGAAAAGCCAGATTACAATATAGGCAACTCTTATAAAATCTAACGATGCTTATTACCGTAGCTGGCTTTAAAGGCGGGGTCGGCAAAACGACAACGGCTGTCCACCTTGCCTGTTTTTTTTCCAAACTAGGAGAAACTCTGCTTGTTGATGGTGATCCTAACCGCAGCGCGACAGGTTGGAGTAAACGAGGTTCTTTGCCTTATAAAGTTGTGGATCTGATGCAAGCTACTCTCTATGCCCCTAAATATGAACACATCATAATCGATACAGCAGCCCGTCCAGAGGAAAGTGAGCTTCAAGCTCTGGCAGATGGATGTAATCTGTTAGTCTTACCTACCACTCCCGATGCTCTGGCTATCGATGCTCTAATTCAAACGGTTGATATTTTATAGGGACTCGACAGTCAACGCTATCGAGTTCTATTGACTATGGTTCATCCTAAACCTGTCAAGATGGCAAAGATGGCACGAGATGCTTTGTCTGATTTGCCTTTGTTTAAACTGTCGGTTCGCTGATTTTAAGAGAACAAAAGGAATTAATGCCTTTCAGTAAAAAGAATAGAAGCATTATATTCCACAGCAACAGTACTATTCTCAATTAAGATAATCTGGAAGACATTCTTTTAA
>Ga0209085_1000670_pt1 | contig 24106 bp, 28 predicted proteins | sample C_131016_EF_Meta_FD_187310 | JGI IMG/M metagenome (GOLD analysis project Ga0209085, IMG submission 187310) | Freshwater microbial communities from Lake Croche, Canada to study carbon cycling - C_131016_EF_MetaG (SPAdes) (version 2) | ecosystem: Environmental > Aquatic > Freshwater > Lake...
AGTGGAAAGATTGTGCGCATACTCAAAAAACAACACACTGTGCCTTTCAGCGATGAAAAGGACTGGCTGTTGATCGACACTGACCCGGCCAAGGGCAATCGTGGTCTGGGTCTCAAGTGGATACCGGCCCACACACGATTTGAATGGGTCAGGCCCTATCGTGACACCGTGGAGGAAAACTTTGCCGACGGCCGGGGCCCGGGTCGTCCAGGAGACAGCCAACGCCATGGTATTCCCAAGGGTGCTACCATGGCCCAACTGGAAAAGGCTGCAAAAGCACCAGGCCGTAAAGGACAGCTGGCCCGCTGGCAACTAAATATGCGTAGAGGAAAGAAAAATGAGAGCCAATGAAATCATCACTGAAAAGTGGAGTGCCAAATACAAGCGCAGTATCAACTGCAGCCACCCTCGTGGCTTCAGCCAACGGGCGCATTGTGCTGGTAAAAAGAAGCACACGGAAAGCCATGAGGTAATGGAACAGGTGTGTCCCGACTGTGGTATGTGTCAAACACACGGCAATGTCATGGAAATTCGAAAAGGCCAAAAGGACGCAAATGGCTATACCCGTTGCTGGCCTGGCAAGCATGCTGAAGGTACCAAGCAGGGCAAAAACGGTCCTGTACGCAACTGTGAGCCCAACGAGTCGCAAGGTGTGGCGGAAGGTGCCGGCAACAACTTACAAACAATTATAAAGTCTTTCGTTGACAGTCCAAGTGGGCAGAAATATAAAAAATACGATTGTAAAACAATAACCAGGGTATTTGTACAATGGGCAGAACAAAATAAAATTCCAGCACAGGTAATTTCATTGGCTCCGCCCAGTGCTGAATTTATCAAAAAAAATCCACAGTTCAAAGGTAAGAGTGGCCAAGGTGATGGACACATCATGCCTGTGGTCGACGGCAATGCCATTGACTTTACTGTAAGACAGTTTGGGATTACCAAATCTTTTGAAAATCCATTAGTAACACCAACCAATAGTCTGCCAGCAGTGTATGGCAGATTTGGATATTTTACAGACAAGCCAGAATGGTTCTTGGGAGGTAAATCTTATTGGATGGGTCCACTAAGTTCAATACCAAACAAAATTTTTAATCAAAATTTTAGTGATGAAATGTTAGAGCAAGGTGTGGCGGAAGGCGAAGGTGGTTTGGGTCAAACAGCCGGTATAGGTATAAATGGTAAACAGTTTAACTTCAGTATTAAAGACCTTATCGCCAAAGCACAAAATTATCCTGAAAAAAAATTAAATCCGCAGTTATTTGTTAAGCAATTGGCAGATAGACACGAGGACCCAAAGCAAACAGCCGCAAGAGCACAGGCCGCTGATTTACAATATCCTATTATTGTTGTTCAAGATGGCAACACATTGATGATTGCTGATGGCACACATAGAGCACAAAAAGCCATAATGAATAAATTGCCTAGTATCAATGCTCGTGTGATACCAGTAAAAGATATGGATGAATTCAGTCAGCAAGGTGTGGCGGAAGGCTCCGAGAACAATAACCCAATAGCAAATAAAATATTCTTTGCTCGTAGTAATAAAACACCCAAAGGCTGGAGTTATGACCATGTTGGATTTATAACTCAAGATGGAAAACAAATTCAAATGAGTGGGCATAAAGGCAATGATGTATATGTCACTAACGATGTGACTGATGATCCAGAGTTTCCTAAACAAAATATCAAAATTGTATCATTATCAAAACCAGTATTGGTTCCTACAACCAACACAGTAGGAGCAGAAAATTGCGGAACATTTGTAGCAAATGTATTACAAACCAATGGTATAAAAGGTATTGATACACAAAAAATATATAGTGTGTTCAAAAAACCTCATCAGCAAGGTGTGGCGGAAGAACTCAACGAAGAGTTTGATCTAATCGAAAGCATCATTGAAGATATTGCCGCCCAAAATGGTGTAGATGCCGAAGCAGTATGGGAAGACCTAGAATCACTCACAGAAGATGAGTTGTATGCATTTGCTGTGACTTCGCAACTGAACGAAGATTGGCAAAAGGCCAACAAACAGGATCGCACAGCAGGCATGAGTCAGAAAGCTGTGAACGCTTACCGTAGAGAAAATCCCGGCTCAAAATTGAAAACTGCTGTGACCACAAAGCCTTCAAAGTTAAAGCGGGGCAGCAAGGCATCAAAGCGCAGAAAGAGCTATTGCTCACGCAGTCGTGGTCAAATGAAAATGCACAATATTTCGTGTGCCAAGACTCCGGACAAGGCCATCTGCAAGGCACGCCGACGCTGGAACTGTTGACATGATTGACATCTGCACTGTGGTGTTTGAGCCAGAGCTGCTGTATTTGAAAGCCCAGGCACGCAGCATCGAACTGTACTGTGCCAACATTGGCATACGCAGTATCTTGATCATGGTCAACGATGAACGATCCGTGGCCAACAAAATTGATCCTGCTTGGTGGGGGTCTCTACAAGATCGCGTCACGGTGATCCCACGACAGGCATTCTCAACCAATTTTCCCGAACACGGATGGCTTGGCCAGCAAACACTCAAGATGCTGGGTGCTGCTGCCAGCTACAACACCTGGTGCATGGTACTAGACGCCAAAACCATATTTGTAAATCCGTTTGAATTGAACGAACTCATGGATGCTCAACAGAGGCCAAACACCGGAATTAGAACTATACAGCCAGTGTTTGAGCCCAGTCGTGTGCGAGTAAGCAAACTGTTTGATATTGACCAACAACATGTGTTGGGACCAGCTGGTGTGCCATTTTTGTTTCACACTCGGTCCATGAGAGCCTTGATTGCAGATGTAGAACGCCGTGTTCAACAATCATTCCCAGACTGGTTTCATGCACAGGGCATGATAACTGAATTTATTTTGTACTCAGGGTTTTTGCAATCACAAGGTCGGCTGGATCAGTTGTATAACATCGACTCAAACATCATAGAATGCAACAATCTTTGCCACAGCGAAGTGTCACAGTTTGAAACCAAATTTCAAACCATGCCCAGCAGTCACACTGTGAGTGTACATCGCGGTGCCTGGAGTCAATTGACTGCAGACCAACAACAAAGATATCAGGACTTTTTACGCAGTCGTGGCATTGCTGCAGAATGGTAATAGCAGGACAAATGTTCTATAAATACCAATCAAAGAACTCAACATGCCCAACCTCAACATACTAATTCTAGGAGCCTCTTATGGGTCCTTGCTGGCCACCAAGATCTTGTTGGCCGGACATGATGTGACCCTGGTGTGCACCGCCGGCACAGCTGACCTAATTAATCAGGTGGGTACAAGAGTGCGGTTTCCAATACGAGGACAAGCCGATACAGTAGAAGTAGATTCACGACACTTGCCGGGTTGGCTACGTGCAGCAACACCTGACAATGTCAATCCCGGTGACTTTGATTTGGTATGTTTGGCCATGCAAGAACCACAGTATGGTGCTCCCGGTGTGAGAGAGTTGATGATCAGAATTGCTGCACACCGGGTACCATGCTTGTCCATCATGAACATGCCACCACCACCTTATCTCCGGCGCATGCCCAGGTTACGGGTGGAAAATTACAGCAAGTGTTATCAGGATGCCGAACTGTGGCAAGATTTTGAACCCGGCCTTGTCACGCTGTGCAGTCCTGATCCACAGGCATTTAGACCCAGCCCACAAGAACCCAATGTGTTGCAAGTGGGCCTGGCCACCAACTTCAAAGCTGCCGAATTTGAAGATGCTGCTGCCAACCAAATATTGACAGAATTAGAGCGTGACATGGCCCAATCTCAGTGGCACGGACAGGACTTGCCTGTGAAGTTGAAGGTACACAGTTCCATATATGTACCCTTGGCCAAGTGGTGCATGCTCATGACCGGCAACTATCGTTGTGTGCAAGCTGACTCGGTGCAATCTATCCAGTCTGCAGTTCACAGTGACTTGGCCGAATCGCAGTCTGTGTATGAGTGGGCGGAATACCTCTGCTTTGTGCTGGGTGCTGCCCCAGGAGACCTGGTGCCATTTGAAAAATATTCTCAGGCCGCCCAGAGTTTGCTCAAACCATCTTCGGTAGCGAGATCATTAGCAGCTGGTGCTACCAGCGTGGAGCGAGTGGATCTCTTGGTCAAACTTGTTGCTGAAGATCTAGGACAGGATTCCTCAATGGTTGCTCACACTGTTGAAAATGTCAACCGCTGGTTGAGTCGCAATCAAAAAATCGCACAATAGTGAATCAAACCAAAGCCATTTGCTTGGTAGCACATCCCGATGACTGTGTGATTTTTGGCTACAGTTACATCTACAATCATCCCGAGTGGTCCTGGGCCATTGGTTATCTAACCTATACACAACAAGATACTCGGGGCGCAGAACTGGCAGCATTTTGGCAGCGCCGAGGTATTCCCACAGTATTTCTGGGGTTTGAAGATCACTGGCATGACAACGAACAAAAACAATTCACTCGCTGGTCAGCCGCAGAAGCCGAGTCGGCTCTCTGGAACTTGGCCAAACAATATGATGTTGTTCTCACACACGATGCACAAGGTGATTATGGTCATATACATCATGTGCTGGTTCACCAAGCAGTAAAGCAGCACCCGGCTGTGGTTGAATTCGCTCCTCCCGGTCAAGGCAATGTGATTCACGAAGTTCCTGCTGATGCATACAGCCTAGATGAACTTCCGCAACATGGTGAAATAATAAAAGGATTTCATGGTCAAGCACACCGCAACAGTTATCATGAGCCGGACTCTATAAATACTAGACCATGAGAGCCCACGAATTCCTGATCGAAACCTCAGTGCCAGGTCATGATGTTGACGAGGGCATAAAAAGTACCATTGCGGGCCTGGGTCTAGCTGCAGCCGCAGCATCTGGCATGGCTTCACAATACATGCCCAGACCCGCAGAACCTGCGGCTGCTGCACAACAGGCCACGCCACAGGCACAGCTACAGGCCACAGCACAGGCTGCTGGTCTCAAAGGTACCGAACTGACGCAATTCATGGCTCAGTGTGCTCACGAAACTGCAGACTTTACCCGCATGAACGAAAAAGGCAGCAGCCAGTACTTTGCGAAAAAGTATGAAAATCCCCGGGCCCGAAAGATCTTGGGCAATACACAAGCCGGAGACGGTGAACGATTCCGGGGACGTGGTTACATACAGCTGACCGGTCGAGACAACTATACTCGTGCAGGCCGTGCACTGAATCTTCCCTTGGACACCAACCCCGACCTGGCAGCCAGACCCGATGTGGCAGCCAAGGTTGCGCTGTGGTACTGGAAAAACCGTGTGGCCACAAAGGTAAAAAACTTCAGTGACACTGACGCTGCCAGCAAAGCCATAAACCCCCGGGGACATCACGTGGATCGCCGTCAGCAACAGTTTGCTCAATACGCACAAGCTCGAATTTGACACTAAATACAGCATGAAACAATATGTTCGAGTGCTGTGTGATGTGGATTGTATATGGCAGCAGCCGCATCCACGCTATCGTGTGTTTGTAAACAACGAACTGTTTGCTGAACGCGAGTGGTCCTGGACTGACAGCACCCTGGAAGAAGTGATTCAGATCGAAGCTGAACCTGGCAAATATGTCGTCGGCTATCAACTGCTGCCACATGAATCAGCTGAGTTAATTGCCGGCAATCTCCGAGTAGATCACGGCTCAGCTGATGTTGATGGCTGGACTGTGACCATACACCCATGCGATTCCGAGAACTGATCGAAACTACCAGCACTGTGTCAGGTGCCATTGCCACTGTGGCCCAACCTCTAGGCGGGGTGGTGACAAGAAGCGGCGGATCCTTGTTAAGTGGTAAATACACAGTGGATCCTGTTCCCAACACTCCACCCAAATATCGAAGGAAAAAACATGCTGGCGGAAAGTTTAAAAACTCTATTGGCAACTGAGTATGCCTACACAATTAAATCTCAGCTGTTTCACTGGAACGTGGAAGGTGCTGACTTTGTGCAGTTGCATGAGTTTTTTCAAACCATCTACGAAGATGCCTACAGCGCCATTGATCCCACTGCTGAATACATTCGCAGTCTAGAAGAATACACTCCCGGCAGCTTTGAGCGATTCCTGGAACTGAGCCAGATAGGTGGACAAACACGCATACCCCGAGCCAGACTCATGATCGAAGAGCTGTTGGCCAACAGCATGACCATGATCGAGCTGCTGAATCAGTGCTTTGCCGAAGCCGAAGCCGAAAACAAACAAGACATTGCCAATTTTATGGCCGAACGACTGAGCCAACACAACAAATATGCTTGGCAAATGCGCAGCTTGCTCAAGGAAGCACGAGCATGAGTGCAGATATCTATCAAATCATTCAACGACTGGCCCAGATCGAAGAAGGTCAGACCACCCCTGCTGGTGTGAAAAAAGGCCTGAATCCGCAACAACAGTCAGTGCCACAGTTGCCGGCCCTGTTCAAGCCACAAAAAATTTCTGCGTTGACCAACGCTCAAGATCCTCGACATCCCACAGCCGACTACTTTGTGGGTGAAGATCGCGTCAACGAAGCAGATGTGTCCGAAGATCTACTAGACAAGGCGCGACGCCTGGGCGACTACTTGGACTCGGTGGAACAAGAAATTCGCAGTCGTGAACTGCAACAACGCCAGCCTGACACCCGAGAGGTGCAGAAGAAGTCCACTGACACTGGCAATTTGAAAGCACCCAAGGCCAAGGCCGTTGAGAGTGCACCGGTCAAGACCATTACCTTGGAAAATGGTCGTGTGTGTGAAATACACGGTGACGAGGGTCAAGGTTTTGCCATTCGCCACTCGGGTCGTGACCTCAAGAGTCGTTTTGAACAACTGGAACATGCTGTGATTGCCTGCGAAATGTTCAATGCACGCCTGCGTGCCGGAGCTGCCTCAGCGGCTGCGCCCGTTGACACCGATTACATAGAAGAACGATGACATGAACTTGCTAGACATTTTTACTGAGAGCACACAACTCCCGCCCAAGGGCACCGAACCGCGTACCTGGGACGAGATGACACCACAACAAAAATCATCTGGTGTGAAAGGCCGCACAGTTTGGAACGAAAAAACTCGCAAGTATCGCACCGTGTTTGATGTTCCTGCAGATAAAAAACCTCAAGAACCTGGTGTGGCGGAAGACTCAGTGGAAGAGGGTTGGAAAGGTGCGTTGGCAGGTGCTGCCCTGGCAGGGCTGGGTGCCTTGAGTGGTGCTCCAGCACAAGCCGCAGACTTGAGCAATTTTAATACACAATATCTTCAACAAGTGGTCAGCGGAGAGCACTCTCGTCCCATGGTCAGTGTTGACGATGCCCGAGCAGAACTACAGGCACGAGCCGATGGCAAACAACAAGCTGCGCCTGCTCGGCCTGCACAATCTCAAGCAGCAGCCGGCTACAGCAAAGAATGGTTGCAAAAGGCTGCTGATCCAAATAGAACTGGCCGTTACATGATCAGTGTGGAAAAAGCGCAAGAATTACTAGGCAACATGCAAGAAGGTGCCATGGACGAGACCATCGACTGGGCTCAGATTCGACGAGATATAGATGCTGGCTTGAGGTCAACTGTCGACCAATATTCTCGCCGAACACAAGAAAAACAGCCAAAGCCGGGTTTCATGCAACAAGTTGGACAAAAACAAATTGGCATGGTCAAGGGCGCCATGCAGGGCTTGCGCGGCGAGCCAGTGGCGGAAGGCTCGCTAACCGAACTAAGCAAAAACACATTGAAGTCTTACTCCGGAGAACGTGGTACAACTATTCATCAAGACCAACGTGATGCCGATAGAGCAAGAGATACGGCCGCAGACAAAAAGAAGCATGGCAACACAAAGGCTGCTGCTGATTGGGAAGATGAAGCAAGTTGGTTGGATAAACGAGCCGAAAAAGGTGCAAAAGGTGTTGCACAAGCAGCTATTAAGATTGCCAAGAAAGGCATGGCGGAAGGCTTCAACGCCGAATACGATGACGAAGCCGGCATGGCACACACCAATCTGCACACCATTGCGAGAGACGCACAGAGTTTGTTAGACATTATCAACAGCCACGAAAACTTGCCTGAATGGGTGCAGGAAAAGATTGTGAAGGCACAGGCCATGCTGTCAGCAGCCTGGGACTATCTAAAAAGTCAGGAAGAGCAAGGCATTGATCCCAGAATGGGCATGAACGAAATGTCCCGAGTGGGCGGTGTTGGTGACTACAGACAGATACAGACATTCAAAAACCCACCCTCCCAGGATCCGCAAGATCGCTTGCCCAATCATATAAAAATCTTGATCCAGCAGCTGAAACGCGATCCCAAGTACACTCCGGAACAGCGCCTGGAACTGATTCAAAATCTTGTCAGTCAACACACCATTGATCGGCAGATTGAAGAAAACATTGCCATTGACTCGCGAGCCCTAGAACCCGGTTCCATTGTGTACAACGGTGCCATTGGCGTGGGCGAAGTGCTGGGTTCAGATGGTCGCACAGTGCGTGTGCGCAGCTGGGAAGGTCGTGAAAATCGTCTGGCTCCCAGCACAGTGCGTTTTGTGGCCAATCGCGAAACACAGCCCACCCTGTACACCTGGAAAGGTCGTCCACAAGTGGGTGTGTTGGACCGATTGAACCAGAGATTTCAAGAGCGCGATCAAGCCCTGGCCGAACAGCAGTTGGCCGAACTGAGTTTCCTGGGCAGCGAGTGCACCAAGGACTGTTCAGGACATCGTGCCGGCTATGACTGGAGTCATCGCAAAGGTCTGCGCCAGGCCAACAGCCCATACAGTCCCAGTTTCAACAAAGGTGCTGCACTGGCAGTGGCCGGCAAATAAACATCAAGATCACCCTTAGGACCGTAACTCTGTTACGTGGTGAGGCCGGCTGCTGGCCTGGGACGGCTGAATTCGCTACTCAGAATCCCAAAAGTGAGCTAGAATTTGTTGACTTTTGCCAATTTCTCAGTTATAATTGTTGACTAATTTAGGAGATATCAATGACTACCAAAACATTCAACGGCGAACAAAAAATCAAGCTGACTCAAATTATTAATGAAGGCATGGCTGTCATGCACGAGATTGATACCTTGCAGGGCGGACTCACTGACACTATCCGAGCAGTAGCTGAAGAGCTGGAGGTCAAACCCGGAATCCTGAAAAAAGCCATTCGCCTGGCACACAAGGCCGAATTCGGTAGAGAAAAACAAGATCACGAGACCTTGGAAACTATTCTTGAGACCGTGGGAAAAACACTTTGAGTTTGTCAAAAAATTATCCAATAAGATTATTGGTAAAGGAATACACAAAGTTCCAAATGCCAACTGTTTTTTTGGAAAAAAATCTCAAAGGCAAATTTTGTCTTTCACCGTTTGTGTCTATACAAATAGACCCCTGGGGTAATGTTAGTCTTTGTGGATGCGATCTCTGGATGCCCACAAAAATTGGCAATTTGTTTAATCAAACACTTGATCAATTACTGAGTTCTGAGATTGCAAAAAGCATACGCAACAGTATTATTCGGGGAACTTATGAATATTGCAACGAAAAAACCTGCGGAATAATACAAAACAACGAGTTGATTAACAATGAGCAGTTGCCACCAAACGTGTATGATTTGATTGAAGATTCGACAAGTTTTGCAATTCCTCATGAGATAGTAATTGCAGGTGACCGGACCTGTAACTTGTCCTGCCCTAGTTGTCGAACCAGCGTGATACGCACAAGCGATAGTGAACGAGCACGACAACAACAGCTCGGAAATACTCTTTTTCAAAACTTATTCACACGTCCTAGTGACGCTCCTATCAAAATAACAGTAAGCACCAGTGGAGAGGTATTTGCCAGTACATTTTTGATGCAATTTTTATCCAATATTGATCCTGAAAATTTCCCCAATTTAAAATTAAAATTACAAACCAACGGGCTATTGGCCAGAAAAAGATGGCACTTGTTGGCAAGATTGGTTGATCGAGTTTCCGAGATTACCATAACATTTGATGCAGCAAGATCCAACACCTATGAAATTTTAAGGCGTGGAGGAACTTGGCCAGATTTGCTTGATAATTTGAAATTTCTGTCTGATCAACGTCAAACAGGTATGAAGCTTTACACACGCATGGTGGTACAACAAGCCAATTGGAACGAAATTTTAGAATTTTACGATATCAGTCAGCAGTTTGATGCTGATCGTGTAGAGTATGTGAGAATCACAGATTGGGGCACATACGGTACAGAATTTTCAAAACATGATGTTTTAGATCCCAATCATCCAGAATATGCTGCAGCACAACACATGATACAACAGGTATTGAAATTACCAAAATCCTGGGTTGCCAACGGTATTATCAAAGTCTGACTAATTTGAGATAATTACAAAAAATAAATCGTCTATATTATAGGCATGTAGAGTGAGTGCGAGCTGGAAATCGCACAAGGAAAATTATGAGTTACATTGACGCCCTTTTTGATCGAGAACGCGACCGCATACATGTGGTAGAGCGTGTGGCCGGAGAACGAGTGTATCGTGAATATCCAGCCGAATACCGTTTCTACTACGACGATCCCCGGGGCCGGTTTCGCAGCATCTACGGCACACCTGTAGCAAGATTCAGCACTCGCAACAACAAAGAGTTTCGTAAAGAAGTCAAGATACAGAGTGGCCGTCAGCTGTATGAAAGTGACATCAATCCCATATTCCGATGCCTGGAAGAAAACTACAAAGGCCAAGATGCCCCTGAACTCAATGTGGCGTTTTTCGACATTGAGGTGGCGTTTGATCCCGAGCGTGGTTTCTCGCCTGTGGAGGATCCTTTCAATCCCATCACAGCCATATCAGTGTATCTTGCCTGGATAGATCAGCTGGTCACCCTGGTGGTGCCACCCAATCACATGAGCCGGGCCACTGCAGAGGAAATTGCCGGCGAGTTTTCAAACACTGTGTTGTTTGAGCGAGAAGAACACATGCTGAACGCATTTCTTGATCTCATACAGGATGCTGACGCATTGTCGGGCTGGAACTCCGAAGGCTATGACATACCCTATACTGTGAACCGTGTGACTCGAGTGCTGAGCCGAGACGACAGTCGACGCTTTTGTCTCTGGGACCAGTATCCCAAAAAGCGCATGTTCGAACGATTTGGTGCCGAAAACGAAACCTATGACCTAGTAGGCCGAGTGCACATGGACTATATGCAACTGTATCGCAAGTACACCTATGAGGAGCGACACAGCTACAGCCTAGATGCCATTGGCGAGTACGAACTCAACGAACGCAAAACAGCGTTTGAAGGCACCCTGGATCAGCTGTACAATCAAAACTTCCGCACATTTATTGAATACAACCGACAGGATACTGTGCTGCTGGCCAAGCTGGACCAAAAGCTGAGATTCTTGGATCTGGCCAATGAACTGGCACATGCCAACACGGTGCTGTTGCAGACCACCATGGGTGCTGTGGCAGTGACCGAACAGGCCATCATCAACGAAGCACATGAACGTGGCATGGTGGTGCCCAATCGCAAACAACGACTCACCGACGATGACACCCAGGCCGCTGGTGCCTATGTGGCTGTGCCCAAGAAAGGCATACACGAGTGGGTGGGATCAGTGGACATCAACAGCTTGTATCCCTCGGCCATTCGTGCACTCAACATGGGACCTGAAACCATTGTGGGCCAACTGAGACCCATCATGACTGACCGACACATTGCGGATCGCATGCGAGGCGGAGCCAGCTTTGCTGCTGCCTGGGAGGGCTTGTTTGGCAGCTTGGAATATACTGCAGTAATGGAACAACAGCGCGGCACTGAAATCACCATTGACTGGAGTTCAGGCGAGGAGTCGGTGCACTCGGCAGCAGAAATCTGGCGCATGATATTCGACTCCAATCGGCCCTGGATGCTCACAGCCAACGGCACCATAGTGACCTATGAAGTCAAAGGAGTGGTACCGGGCTTGCTGGAACGATGGTACTCAGAACGCAAGGACCTGCAGGCCCGCAAGAAAGAAGCCCGGGACAAAAAAGAAGAAGCATTCTGGGACAAGCGTCAACTGGTCAAGAAAATTAACTTGAACAGTTTGTATGGTGCCATTTTGAATCCTGGCTGCAGGTTTTTTGATCACAGGATTGGCCAGAGTACCACCTTGACTGGTCGGGCCATTGCTAGACACATGGATGCCTACATCAACGAGTGCATCACTGGCCAGTATGATCATCAGGGCACAGCCATCATCTACGGTGACACTGACTCCTGTTATTTTTCGGCGTGGCCTGCTATAAAGAACGAAGTTGCAAATGGCAACATGACCTGGTCAAAAGAAACCTGCATTCAACTGTATGACAGCATAGCCGAACAGGTCAACACCAGCTTTCCGGCATTCATGGAACAGGCATTTCATTGTCCCAGAGATTCAGGCGAACTGATCCGGGCCGGTCGAGAACTGGTGGCAGACCGAAGCTTGTTTATCACCAAAAAACGCTATGCTGTCAACATCATTGACCTAGAAAACAAACGCTTGGATGTGGGCGGCCGGCCGGGCAAGACCAAGGCCATGGGCTTGGACCTCAAGCGATCAGACACACCCCGAGTGATCCAGGACTTTTTGCTGGAGATCCTGGAACGAGTGTTATCGGGTGCTGACCGAGAAGGCATTGTGGAACGCATTAGAGAATTCAAGTATGAGTTTGCTGAGCGTCCGGGCTGGGAAAAAGGCTCGCCTAAGCGTGTAAACAACTTGACCAAGTACAGCAAAGAAGAAGCCAGGCTGGGACGGGCCAACATGCCCGGGCATGTGCGAGCAGCCATCAACTGGAATAATTTGCGGCGCATGAACAACGATAACTACAGCATGCAGATTGTTGACGGCATGAAAACCATTGTGTGCAAGCTCAAGGCCAATCCCCTGGGCTGGACCTCAATTGGCTATCCCACAGACGAACTGCACTTGCCACAGTGGTTCAAAGAGCTGCCGTTTGACGATGCTGAAATGGAGGCCGCTGTAGTGGACCAAAAGATTGACAACTTGCTGGGTGTGTTGGACTGGGACTTGAGTTCGGCCACCAATACCGAAAACACTTTCCAAACCTTGTTTGATTTCTCATGAAGCTGCGCCAACTCATTGCTTACAGAAACATGCTGCGTTCGTTTGACGTGGGCAGCATACGCACAGACACCAACATGAGCCTACAACGCATCATGCACGAGATCGATCAGGCCAGATTTGACTTTTCAACTGAAACACTGCTAGAACAAGACATCGATGCAGTGGATTTGGCCATTGGTTCATTCAAACGCAATCTTGAACGGTTGAAACTGCAACTTGATCAAGAAATTGCCGCCGAAGAAGCCGATGCTTATACACAGGCTTTGGCCTGGTACAAAGGCGAAATTCAGCAGAAATCTGTGGAAGCACTGCTCAATCGACACACACGAGTGTCTGCTGCTACCCAAGATCTGATGCTGAATCGAATTCGTTACTATAGCGATTGGCGTTATCCCGGCATGATCATCAGACCTGGCAACCGAGATCTTGTGGACCACTTGGTCAACTATGATCCGTTATATCTCGTGGACATTGATCAGCAGTTGCTGGACCCGGCACTGGATCGGTTCAATGAACAATATCAGCGCAGATTGGGGTGCTATGTGATTGACGAATTGGAACATTCTGACATACTAGGCGAGTTGCCCAACAGTCAATTTGGATTTTGTGTAGCTATAGACTACTTCAACTTCAAACCTGTGCCTGTGATTCGGCGCTATCTGGCGGAATTGTTTGACAAGCTGAGACCAGGCGGTACCTTGGCCTTTACCATCATGGATGGTGATTATGTGCCGGCCTTGTTGCTGACAGAAACTGGGTTTGGCTGTTACACTCCTGGATCGGCCGTAATTGACTCAGCTGATGACATTGGTTATGAACTCACCTATCAGTATCACGGTGATGGTGAACCTGTGACCTGGCTGGAACTTCGTCGTCCTGGCACCTTGACCAGCCTGCGCGGTGGACAAACTTTGGCAAAAATAATCCCCAAACAAATACAAAACCCCTTGCAAGTTTGACCTTGAACTTGTATAATCAACTCACTACTGGAGAAAACACATGAGAGATCACTTACTGGACCTGGTGTCCCACACCTATGACCTTGGCTGCATTGACTTGGTAAAAATCACTGGAACTGACACCGATACTGTGATCAATGCCATAGCCGAAGATCGCAGCGTGGTGGTGGAAGCAGCATTTGCTGGACCACACGCAGACTTTGTGGGCACATTTGGCATGCCCAACTTGAACAAGCTGAAAATCCTGCTGAACCTGCAGGAATATCGCGAAAACGCCGATCTCAAAATCGCTCGTACCGCAGCAGGCGACGCCGAAGGCATCAACTTCAAAAATGCCGGGGGAGACTTCCGCAACAGCTACAGATTCATGGCCACTGCCATCATCAACGAAAAGCTCAAGACTCCCAAGTTCAAGGGCGTGAACTGGCACATTGAATTTGTGCCCACGGTGTTGGCTATTCAGCGACTCAAGATGCAAGCACAGGCCAACTCTGAAGAAACCACTTTTCAGGCACAAACTGATGGCAGTGATCTCAAATTCTCGTTTGGTGATCACAGCACACATGCTGGCAACTTTGTGTTTGCATCCGATGTATCTGGGCAACTCAAACGTGCTTGGTCATGGCCTGTGAAGACTTTTATTTCCATCATGGACTTGGTGGGCGACAAAGTGGTAAAAATTTCCAATGATGGTGCGGCCATGATCACTGTGGATTCGGGCTTGGCTGTGTACAATTATATTTTGCCTGCACAATCTAAATAAGGACATGCTATGAAATGGATCAAGCGACATCTGCGCAACTGGTTGCTGAATGAAGAACCGGAGCTGGAGGCCAAACTCAGCAGAGGCATTAGCACAGTGTCTGCCCGCGAGCAGGACGACGAGAGCGAGGGCTTGAACATTCATGTGAGATCGGCCATAGGTGGGCGTATTGTGCGGTTCCGTCACTATGATTCCCGAGCCGATCGCAACTATCACAAGGTGTACATTGTGCCCGAAGATCAGGACTTTGAACGCGAACTGGGTCGCATGATCACTCTGGAAAGCATGAGATAAGTTGTGGATTTTTCAAATATAAAATTATCCCCGGCGTTAAAGTATACCTTGAGATCCATGCCTCGTGGCAAAAAATACAACGGATCAATCCCATACTCGTGTAGTATGCCTTTCAATCAAGTGAGTGTGGATCAAAACGGTGATTGTTTTTTATGTAGTTGCGAAGGGCATTTGCCTATTCCTGTGGGCAAAGTTGATGAATTTGATTCTATAGAAAATGTATTAGATTCTCCAATTGCTCAGATGTTGCAACAAGACATAAAAGAAAAAAAATACACCTGGTGCGCAGTAGAACACTGTGGGGTAAAATATCGTAATATTACAAAATCTGTATTACAATTGAGTATACATATCGATGACAGTTGTAATCTTGCTTGTCCTAGTTGTCGAAGACAAGCATACATGATCGATTCAGGACCAGAATTTGATAAAAAATTAAATCAAATAAAACATATTTTGTCCTGGCTAGATAAATTTAACAAACACATACTCATAAGTCTTGGTGGTACCGGAGATCCGTTAGCTAGTCATATTTTACGACCATTGATCTTGGATTATGAGCCTCGAGAATCTCAAAAGTTTGTTATTACCACAAACGGGTTACTACTAAAAAAACTCATGTCTAGGAGTAAAATAAAAAAATCAGTGACTCGTTACAGCATCAGTGTCGATGCTGCATCAGAGCAGGTATACGAAAATGTACGCAGACCTGGAAAATGGCACAATCTTGTTGAAAACTTGGAATGGATTTCTCAAAATCGAGACAACAGCTCGATCACATTGAACTTTGTGGTTCAAAAAAGCAATTATCAAGATTTGCCGGCATTTGTTGAACTATGCCGAAGCCTAAACACAACCGGCACAATAGTACCACTAGATGACTGGGGTACTTGGAATTCGCAACCAGTATTGAATCCTGATGAGTATACCATAAAAAATGGCTGCTATACTGACCACAATGTAGTGGATGTTGCTCACCCAGAACATCAACAATTCAATGATATGTTGAAGTCTCTAAGAGGCAATCAACCTAATTTTATAAATATTTCTCCATTTTTCAATCGATTCCAATGACGCAACACAACTTCACAGCCACACAAACTGGCGCAGATGGCCTGAGTCAATGGGCTGTGTTTTTGCCGGCCATATCCGGCTTCTATGCCACCTACATAGGCAAACAGCGGGATCCTGTGAACGGTCCTTGTGTGGATCCGGCTAGAATGCCCGTGGCCATTCAGGACATGGAGCAACTGAATTGGCTCAACGCACAAAAAGGCATGTTCCCCTATCGCTGGAGCCTGTATTCGGGAGGACATGCCAACCTAGATCTCACCCGGCAGGACTGGTCCGAAGATATGGTTCGCAACCGCGATCCCAATACTGTGATGCTGGGAGATTCAGGTGGATTCCAGATTGCCAAGGGCCTGTGGGAAGGTGACTGGCGTGCCAACTCGGGTTGTGCCCGGGCACAGAAAAAACGCTCGGCGGTATTGACTTGGCTGGACTCGATCAGCACCTATGGCATGGGCCTGGACATTCCCACCTGGGTCATACACGACAAAAAAGCCAGTGACGCTTGTCAAATAAAAACCTTAAGTGAAGCTATTGCAGCCACCAGATACAACAACGAATACTTTATTCAGCACCGGCGTGGCGTTGCAGAAGGTGGTGCCAGATTCTTGAATGTGTTGCAGGGCGACAATCATGACAATGCCGAAGACTGGTATCAGATCATGAAAGAGTACTGTGATCCAGTTCGGTACCCTGGCAGGCATTTTGACGGTTGGGGAATGGGCGGACAAAACATGTGCGATGTTCACTTGATATTGAAACGCTTGGTTGCCTTGCGACACGACAATTTGTTACAGGAGGGATTACATGATTGGATGCACTTTTTGGGCACAAGTAAATTGGAATGGGCAGTACTACTTACGGCCATACAACGAGCAGTTCGTAGATATGTCAACCCGCGTTTTACCATCAGTTTTGACTGCGCCTCACCATTCTTGGCCACAGCCAATGGTCAAGTATACCATCACATTGACCTCACCCACAACAGCAAATGGAGCTACAAAATGCGACCCATTGCAGACGACAAAAAGTACGCCACAGACACTAGACCGTACGGACAAGCAGCCCTAGCCGATGGCCTAGTGGATCACTTTGACGAATCGCCGGTGAGCCTGGGGTTACAGATGAAAGATGTGTGCATTTACAAGCCTGGAGATTTGAACAAGATCGGCAAAGAAGGCAAAACAAGCTGGGACAGTTTCAGCTATGCGTTGCTGATGGCACACAATGTTTGGACACACATTGAATCAGTGCAACAGGCCAATCTAGCCTATGATTCTGGACACTCATGGCCGGCCATGATGTGGAATCAAGGCACCAAAGGGCGTACAGGTGATCATGTGAAATTTGACCAAATTGTGGATGCCATATTTGCCACCCCAGATCGAGAGGAAAGCGAAGCCATCATAGAACACTACAATCGCTACTGGATGGACATTCCGGGCACCAGGGGCTTTAAAGGTGACAAAACTGTCAGTGCCAGACCACAGTTCAATGTGTTGTTTGGATTTGAAGAAACTGCAGTTGACAACCAAACATCAGATAGTGTAGAATTAGATCAAGACCTATTGACTCAACTGGAACAAGGATCCCTGACATGAACCGATCTGGACACGAACACGCTGGATTTTTTATTGGTCGTGAAGTAGAACGCACCCCTGCATTTGGCAAGCCCACCTTGTTTGTGGTAGGCGTACAATCCATTGATAGCATTGCTGCACACTTGCAGGGTTGTGAACACATCTTTTTTGGTGCCAATCACAGCTTTGATCCCAGCAACTTTCAGTCCATAACCCAGTGGAGTGACTGGGAAAGCATGATCCAACACTTTTTGGATCTGGGCTATCTATGCACCCTGGACATTCCACTCACGGCCGTGGCACAGTTCAACGATGGTGGCCTGTGTGAGCACAACAACTTTATTCCGCAAATTCGAGTGCCTGTGCCCTATGTTCGGTTGTGGAACTACAACACCATGATCAAGATCGATGACCAGGACTTTGACAGTTCCAATCCTGGTGTGTGGTGCCACAGTCTGCATAGTCTCATGACTCGAGACACCTTTACTCCCTGGAGCGACTACAGCCTTGATCAGGTGGTGTCATGAACCAACGAATTCAAAAACTTGCTGAACAGGCACATGTAAATGTTATCACCACTAACGGCATGGAACATATTGTAGATGGGTGTTACATTATTTCACCTAACAAGTTGGAAAAGTTCGCCCAGTTGATTGTGCGGGAATGTGCCGAACAGGTTGATTGGATACTTGCTGATGGTGGCAAAACGCAGGGTGATTTGATTAAAGAACATTTTGGAGTTGAATCGTGAAAATTGGACTGAGCCTGAGTCGCTGTGTGCGAGACATTGTGAACGGTCAAGTTGACATCAATGACATTTTGGTCATCATCAGTCGAACCGACTTTGATCCGCGAGACGACGAACACTGGACCGATATCTGGCAGGGTTATGGTGGTGGCCACCGCTTGGGCAGCGCCTGGAGTCAACCTGAGTGGAACGAGTTCGGCGCCGAAGACGAAGCCCGTGTGCGTGAGGTGTGTGTTCGGCTGTGGGAAACTGGTCGGCTGCATCAACCCAGACAGTTTGGTGGTCACCCGCAGCGACGCCGAGAAGTTTGGTTGGAGGCAATCTTGCCTGACTCGGAACTGGAACACAATCCTGCAGCCCGCGCAGCCTGGGAACAATTTCAGATCGTGAGTGAGTTGACAAACCTACCACACAGAGGCTACAATGAAGTGGTTTGATCAGTGGTTTTATCACAAGTGTCGCTGGGCCTGGGATCGAGCTCAGCAAGAGGAAGAATCCCAAGACGAATTCCAATTGAGCCTACCGTTTGACAACAAGATAAAATCTCAGGGATTCAAACTGGAGGTGTATCGTGCCACTGGTGGTCTGGTGGTAGAATCCACTGTGTACGATGCCAAGCTGGATGATGATCGACATGGCCTGTATGTGATCAACGATGATGCAGACCTGGGACACGAACTGGCCAAGATCATCACTGTGGAACGATTGAAACTGTAAACAAGGAAACAACATGAACCAAACGCAAAGAGAAACTGTGGACCGAATTGTGTCGGCTGCTGAAAGAAAAATCTGGATCACATTCCAGCGCGAAGGCATTCACTGCTATCCAGCTGCAGCCACAGATCCAAAACTAGCAACAGGAGATGAATATGATGTGAGCTTTTTGGCATCACCGCATAGACACCAATTTCACTTCCAGGTCTGGATTGATGTGTTTCACAACGACCGTGATATTGAGTTTATTCAGTTCAAACGCTGGTTGGAAAATCTCTACAAATCTGCTACACTTGCACTAGACTATAAAAGTTGCGAGATGATTGCAGACGACCTATATACACAGATTGCAGCTCGATATCCCAATCGAGCTGTGTGGATTGAAGTGTCCGAAGATGGTGAGAACGGATGCTTGATCAAATATGAACTTTCTCGCCCGGCTCAATCAATTGTTATCTAATAGGAAATATCATGAGTAAACCACAAATCCGACCCAATCCCCGAGTGTATGCCTTGTTTGAAGAACTGGAGCATTATCTGGAATTCTGTCAGGACTATGGCTATCGTTTCAACGAAGCTGATCTCTACAACTTCAAGAGCTATGCTTGGCAACAGTACAACAAGTTTGTGCAGGGCAAGTATGCCAAGAACATGTGGTACGAAGATGGTCGCCGCTTTGCTGGATACCGTCCCATGCGAGCACCTTCTGCAGAAGCCACATGACACCCAGAGTTCAAGATCTCGTCCTGCAGGTGGGAACTGACACCTCAGGCAAATGGATGAGGGTAGATCAGGTGGAAAAGTTCGCCGAGTTGATTGTGGCGGAATGTTTAGGCATTGTACACGATGCTGAACGAGGTGGTAGTAATGAAATATGGGACAATGCCGTGAAGTTTATTAGACGAGATTTACAAGAACATTTCGGAGTTAACCAATGAGAAAACTTTACTACATGGGCCTGGAAGCCTATGATTCCAGATACACACTACAGCTCACTGAGTGGAACCGGCGTGTGTTTGACCGCCGTGGCCTGGATGTGGTGTATGTGCCGGGCTTGACCCTAAACAACAGTCAAAAGATTTCAGTGGGACAGGTGCTGGATGCGCATGGTCGTAGCTACTTTTCCATGAGCCAGATGATGAATCTGGTGCGACTCATGCAGCAAGGAGAGGTCACCTCACAAGATGTCATCTACTTTGAAGACATGTTCTCCCCCGGCATCGAGAGCTTGCCCTACATCATGGACCAGATTCCTGCAGATCAGCGGCCCCGAGTGTATGTTCGCTGCCTGGCACAGAGCATTGATCCCGATGACTTTGTGCATGTGTGGGGCATGGAGAAATGGATGGGTCTGTATGAAAAGATGGTCAATGAGTTTGTGACTGGGGTATTGGCCACCAATGAAGAAATGGTGGCTCACATGCGTATTGCAGGTTGGACTGCGCCAATCTACAACATCTCGGGCTTGGCATTTGGTCGTGACGAAGTGCTGGAACGCATTGGTGGTGCTGACAACATCCGACCATTTGGGGATCGCCCGCGCCGAGTGGCATTTGCCGCCAGGTTCGACCAAGAAAAGCAACCGGGCTTTTTCATGGACCTGATTGAAATGTACGGTTACTTGACCACCGAACCCTGTGAGTTTGTGATCTACTCGGGAGGAGAACTGCGCAGCAACAACCCCGAGCTTGTGGCTCGTGCTCGAATGCTTGAACAGGAAGGCAAGTTGAAAATCTATGACAACTTGAAAAAGGACGAATACTATGCTCTTCTTAACAATACTCGTGTGCTGTTCAATTGTGCTTTACAAGACTGGGTGTCAAACACAGTTAGTGAGGCTGATACTCTTGGTTGCAATGTATTATATCCTGCTTATCGCAGTTTCCCCGAGACTTTTGCCAATGATCCAAACCGTCTCTATGTCCCTTGGTCAATAGATGATGCCTATCACAAGATGCAGAATCTCCTGCGTGAACCACATCACAACATGGGCTTGATTGCAGCCTGGAACGACGGCACAGTGGATCGTGTGGTGGACATCATCACTGGTTCAGGCGAGCAGTGGAACCGAGCTGGCCCAAGATATCGTGATCATGTGAGCCACGAAAAATATCAAGTGACAAAGATAGAAGAATGAGTCGAGTCATTGTTACCGGTGCCGCTGGCTACATTGGTGGCGAAATTGCCCTGCGTTTACATGACGCCGGACATCGAGTGGTAGGCATTGATCGCAGAAGCTGTCCGCCACATCTGGTGTCGGCATTTTACGAGTATGTGTGCAACGATGTTGTGAGTTCCCAAGCCTTGGAAACCATTGGGCATTATCGTCCTGATGCCATCGTTCACTGTGCCGGCACTAGTCTAGTGGGACCCAGCATGGCTGCGCCCGCTGACTACTATGAAAACAATGTGGTCAAGACCAAACGCTTGTTGGATGCTATATTAAAGGTAACACCGCGCACCAGATTCATATTCAGTTCAAGTGCAGCAGTATATGGCATTCCGGTGATGACGCCCTGTGACGAAGTGGATCCCAGAGAACCCATATCACCCTATGGCGAAAGCAAGATGATGACAGAACAGATGCTAGCTAGTTACCATCGTGCTTACGGCCTGGACTATGTGGCGTTTCGCTACTTCAATGCCTGTGGTGCTGACTCGCAAGGCCGTCATGGCCAAGAACCCGGCGCCACACACATCATTGCTCGTGTGCTGGAAAGCGTCAGAGACCAGCAGCCGTTTGTGCTGAATGGCACCAGCTATGCAACCCCAGATGGTACCTGTGTGAGAGACTATGTGCATGTACAGGACATTGCAGATGCACATGTGAGTGCGCTGTATGACACTACCCCTGCAGGCATATACAATCTTGGCACCAATACCGGCACCAGCAATCGAGAGATTGTGTCCGCTGCCGAACGCATCATTGGTCAAAGGGTGCAGGTAATCGAAGGTGCAGCCAGACCCGGTGACCCCGATGTGCTCACAGCCAGCAATGATCGATTTGGCACAATTTATCCCGAGTGGCGCAAGTACACCCTGGATGACATGATAAACCATGCTTGGAGATGGTATGTTCGATAAAATTTTGAAATTTGAGCAGGAGCTGGCTGCCTACACTGGTGCACCCTATGCAATCATGACCGACTGCTGTACCCATGCCATTGAACTGTGCATGCGATACGACAGGGTTGAATCATGTGAGTTTACTCCTTATACCTATCTCAGCATACCCATGCTCATGCACAAACTCAATATCAGTTACCGGTACCTAGACGAGGCCCAACAGACCTGGAGCGGCGAGTATCATTTTGTGGGCACTAGAATCTGGGACAGTGCCCGCCGCTTGGAACCCAACATGTACCGTGATGGGCAAATGCAATGCATCAGCTTTGGACACACCAAGATCTTGGAAATAGGTCGCGGTGGTGCCATACTGCTAGACGATGTGGAAGCCTATGACATCATGCTGCAACAACGCTATGATGGTAGAGACTTGGCTGTGAAACCCTGGCAGAATCAGCAGGTGTTTAGAGTAGGCTATCATTATCGACCCACCATTGAAGAAGCCGAACGAGGATCTGAGTTGTTGGCACAAGCAGGTTCGGGTGCATGTCAAACTGTGGCCTACCCAGACTGTAGAACTATTACTATAATTTGATACTGTGAAACACATTAATTTTATTGCATCTGGCACAATTCAATACAATGCTATTGTGCACAATCGGCACGACGACGCAGAACAAAAATTTTTGCAAGTATTAAAAGACAGTAAGTTCAGCCCAAGTGATTTTGTTGGCAAAAAAATAATAATAGATTTTAGAGGCGAAGGATCTGGCGAGATCGAAGCTGCGCCTTTGGTCAATATCATAAAAAAATTATCAACTCAAGATCTCATGGTGTTGTTTAATGCCAGTGTAGAGGTCGAAAATTTACCATACCATGCTGTGTGCATGCCTACTTGGATGACCACTCACTGCAATTGGTTATCCTACATAGAGTCGGTACCTTACTGCGATACCATTGATCGAAAATTTTTATGTTTGATGCGCAGACCAAACGATGCTCGGGCAAAGACGGCCAAAAGTTTGTTGGAACTTGGCAACAGTGTGAGAATGAGTTTTGGTAGTCAAGGAGCTGATTATACCAATTCTCTCTATCGAGATTGGTTTCCTGAAATTACTTTGCCCATCACAATCGACGGCATAGTGGAAAGAACTGACGGTGAAATACTATTGCATAATCATGTGAGCTCGGTATTTCACAGTTGTTTGTTCAATATTGTTGCCGAAACCGGCAGTCAGAGTGACACGTTTTATACTCAAACTATTTTTATAACTGAAAAAAGTTTCAAAGCCTTTGCCTTGCGTCAGATACCCATTTGGGTTGCCATGCCAGGTTTGGCTGCCGAAGTAAGAAAACTAGGGTTTGACATGTTCGATGATATCATTGATCACAGCTATGATTCAATACCGGACGAAGATTCCAGAATTCATGCCGTGATGCAACAGGTAAAAAAACTCAATCATGACATGACTTTGGACCAATGTCAATCCATGAGGCGAGATCTTCAAGACAGGTTGCAAAAGAATTTTGAATTGGTTCAATACCATCGTGACCAGGCACATCCCTTGCACATAAAGATAGTACACGATTTTGAAAACCGAATTCGTTGACAACTAAATCCAACTTAACTTACAATCACAACATGGAAAAAAATCTATCACAAGTGTTGCGTGAACGCATGCAAGCCAACGGCAAGAGGTTCTGGGCCGGCGACAACATCAGCGACTACATGCACGAGTCTGACAGACAGCACCTGATTGAAGAAGCCACCACTGCATTCGAGGGGGTACTAGATGCATTATTGATCGATCGAGAAAACGATCCCAACAGCCGAGGCACAGCCCGACGCTTGGCCAAAATGTATT
>Ga0209085_1000671_pt1 | contig 24063 bp, 5 predicted proteins | sample C_131016_EF_Meta_FD_187310 | JGI IMG/M metagenome (GOLD analysis project Ga0209085, IMG submission 187310) | Freshwater microbial communities from Lake Croche, Canada to study carbon cycling - C_131016_EF_MetaG (SPAdes) (version 2) | ecosystem: Environmental > Aquatic > Freshwater > Lake | place...
GGAACAACCGCACTTGTCGTGAAGCTTGCAAAATACAGAGCCTGTCAGAAAAATACAAGCCCGTCTTGGAAAGCACCGCCAGACTACCACGCGCCAGCAACCCTTGGAGGGCCCTGCTCCGTCAGGACCGAAATATCCTCACGGAGGACGCAAAACCACTTTCAGAACCCCCACTCACAAAAAACGCAATCCCGCAGTGCCTCGCCCCCGTCGGCATCATTCAAATATCTTCTCATACAAAAAGGTTATCGCTTTTGGACTTTCGGAGTGGGGCACAGGCGTCTCGCCTGTGCAAGGCGGTGGATATCATGGTTCGGATGGGTGATGTTCGTGCCATTAAGCCAGTCTCAAAACGGCCGAGACGGCCGTGCTCCCTTCTTTTGTTGTGAAAAGTCGAATTTCAAAGAGACTTTGGTGTTATACTTCCATGACTTCCCTCAGAATTTACCTCGAGACTCCCAAAAATTCCCCGGAGCACCGAACGCTCCATCAGAATTTCGGAGGGCGCCGCTCCGTCGGCGCCTTCTTGCGCCCCGCATTTTCCCTCTCACAGAGTCACGGAGAACACGGAGGAGTTTCAGAATTTCCGGTGTCAACATTTCCGTTCAGCCCCTCTCTGTGCCTTTGTGCCTATGAGAGACCCACGCCCCCGCGCCTGCACGGTCGAGACGACCATGCCCTCCTCGGACGCCGCTGCGCGGATGAAAAATGGGTCATGCAAGATAATGACCATCTCCAATGCGCTGGAGCGCCAGAGTCCCCGAAATGTCTTCGAAATTCCGCCACGCGCTTAAAAGTTTGCTCTCGGGAAGCATTCATTCTATGAGTGTAAACATGGTAGCGACCATTGAAGATCTGAAAAAACTCCCCGTTTCCGAGAAAATCCAACTCGTCGAGGACCTGTGGGATTCCATTGCAGCGGAAACATCCCCGATTGGCCTTTCCCCGCAGCACATCGCCGAACTGGACTACCGCTTGGATGCGCTGGAAAAAAATCCCAGCCACGGAACACCTTGGAGCACTGTTCGCGAAAAAATCCTGGCCTCCCTGTGAGTTTGCCAGTCATTTTCCGGGAGGAAGCCGTAGCCGATATGGCCGAGGCAGCTCTTTGGTATGAACGGCGTTCTCTCGGGTTGGGAGCCGAGTTTGTGCGAAGTATGGATGCCTGTCTTGCTTTGATTTCCCGCCAGCCCACTCTATTTCCAATCGTGCACCGTCAGGCCCGAATGGCCTTGCCCCGGCGATTTCCTTATTTGATCATCTATCGCGTCTTCCCGGATTTTATCTCGATCGTCGCCGTCATTCACGGCAAGCGCCACCCTCGCCGTTGGCAAGCCCGACTGAAAGAAGATGAAACTTTCCCAGCCAAATAGGTTCCCACACGACCTGTGGAGGGCGACGCTCCGTCGGCGCCTTCTTGCTCCCCCCGCATTTTCCCTCTCACATAGCCACGGGGAACACGGAGGAGTTTCAGAATTTCCGCGCGTCAGCATTTTGCCCCCCTCCGCCCCGCGCCCTCCTGTTAATCCTGTCCTCCTGTCTAAAAAACGCTTTTCGGTTTTATTCGTGTTTATTCGTGAGATTGGTGGTTCAGAAAAGTAAAAATTTAGAGCTTGCACAGTGATATGGATTTCCTGTTTATCACTCATCCGCTCTGATTTTGCTCAGGATGTTTTTGAAACATCAGACTAAAGAGAAACGCCTGTTCATAGACAAAAATCCGCAAACTCGTTCGTGCTGCCAGCCAGAGCCAGCGCGGGTCTGAACCTCTCGTTCTGAGAAAAAGCTGTAGCGGCGCGTCTATGACCGCCGAGGCATGGAAAATCCTGCGCGCGTTCGGGTTTACACGAGGGTGGATACGAGTGCTGGAGTTCGCCATGCCAGATAGTGCGGGAGGTTCAGGAGTTGGTATTCCACGGGATCGCCGAGTGTGGTTTTGACCTGCATTTTCTGCAGACTCGGGGGATTTCGATCCACGCGCACGGCGAGCGGCAGGGATTTGTCGCGCATGAATTGATGCAGGCTCTTCATGGCACCGGCTGCGCCGCTTTTGGTTTCCACCGGAACGATCCGGCCTTGGCATTCCACCACGAGGTCGATCTCGCCGGCTCGGCCGTTCTCCCGTCGCCAGTGGAAGAGCTGTCCTCGTCGTGTGGGTTCGCCCATCGCTGCCCGGAGCTGTTGGGCGACGCCCTGCTCGGCCAGTCCGCCACGCAGCGCAGGCGCCACATCCGACCATCGCGGAAAGGAATTTCCAGCTGGCGTGTTCCAGAGCGCGTGTGCCAATCCGACATCAAGTAGAGCCACTTTTCGCAGACGCTCATTGATTTTCCCAGCCAGCGGCACGCCATTGCACTCCGCGTGCGGAATCGAATCGCAGAGTTGGGCCATGCACAACAAATCGAGCGCGTGCTTGGCCTGCTGATTTTTCAATCCGACCTCCACCAGGGTGTAGACAAATTTATTCCCCAATTGATCGACAACACCGCGCAGGACATCGTCCAAGATCCGTGGCTCCATGCGGCCAGAATATTTGGCAAAGTCGTTTCGATAAGTCTGGATGAGATCGCGTTGCAGCCGCCGACACTCGCTGGCCTGCGCGCCTGCGGCATCCACCGCGACCACCTCGGGCATTCCACCGGCCATGAGATAGCGGTCGTAAAATTCCATCGCCATCGTATGCGCGGCATCGCCCAGCGGAAGGCCGGGCGTCCATTCCACCAAGCGCTGCAGGAGCCTTTCTTGACGATGCGCCTGGAGAAACTCTGGAAACGACATCGGCTCTACAAAAGCGAAAGAAACCCTGCCCACCGGCATGCTGTATTCAAAATCCCGAAGTGCGAATTCTAACAACGACCCGGCCGCGATCACCGGCAATTTCGGCATCTCCTCGGCAAACCAACGCAACTTGGCCAACACCTCCGGCACCGTCTGAATCTCATCCAAAAACAAAATCAACCTCTCGGCTGGAGCCTCCACGCCAGCTCGGAGGGCGAGATCATCGAGCCACCGCCGGGGACCGCTGCCCTCCTCCCGAAAAATTCGCGCATATTCCGGGTTCCGGTCAAAATTCACCTCCAAAAGCACCCGCCCACCCGCGCGGGCCAAATCCCTCACCAACCATGTCTTACCCACTTGACGCGCTCCACGCACGATCAATGGCTTCCGCCGCTCGGAGGTAAGCCACGATGCAAGAAAATCAGAAAAGATACGCTTCATTATAATGCCAAAATAATAAAACAACGCGTTGTTTCAAGTAAAAAAGATTCAGCGCCATATCATCAAAAACGAGACATACCCACAACCTTTGGAGGGCGACGCTCCGTCGGCGCCCACTACCGTCCGCATTTTCCCTCTCACAGAGCCACGGGGAACACGGAGGAGTTTCAGATTTTCCGCGCGTCAGCATTTTCATTCTGCTCCCCTCCGCGCCTCCGCGTCTCCGCGTGATCCCTCCGCCCACTACCCTCCTGTTAATCCTGTCCTCCTGTCTAAAAACTCTTTTCGGTCTTATTCGTGGTTCTTCGTGAGATTGGTGGTTCAGAAAAGTAAAAATTTAGAGCTTGCACAGTGGTATGGATTTACTGTTTACCAATTGCTCGTTTTGACTTTGCTCAGGATGTTTTTGAAAAATCAGACCAAAGCGAAACGCTTGTTCATAGACAAAAATCCGCACACCCGATGTGGCTGAAAGCCAGATCCCGTGCGGGTTTATGGCCGCTATACAATCTTAAAACAAATCACGCCGTGAAAAATAATCTTCAGAAAATTTTATCCCTCTCTCATGAGGTGAAGTCCCCGCTTGATTCGAACAAAGAAAATGTTTTCGCCAACTTCCAACCGCCTGCGCGGAGCGCTGCTCCCCGCCTTTGCTGAAAACTCTATGTCACCCATGAAAAACCGCCCGCTTCTCAGCGCGTGTCCTCTGGGCTTCGGCGCCGCGATGTTCCTCGTCTTTGCCCTCTCCGTTATTTCCCAAAGCTCCGATTTCCTGCGCGGAGCGCCGCTCCACTCTCCACTCTTGAATCTTTTATGAGGCCATCATCTGCCCGTCATCTCCTTACTTCTGCGCGCAAGGCCTGCTTGCTGGCCTTGGGCTCGCTTGCTTGCTCCTTCCTTCCTGCCCAAGCCCAATACGCCGACTGGTCGACCAACCCCCCGAAAATCCTGCCGAATGAACGCCCGGGGTCGGCGGTGGTTTTTTTCACGGGCAGCGGCAGGCAGTTTCCAAACGAAGCGGCGTTCGCCGCGCTGAAGTCCGACGGCTCGGTGGTCACTTGGGGCAATGGGGGCTACGGCGGGAACTCGACCTCCGTCTCCGGCAACCTCAGCTCGAATGTGACGGCGGTGTATTCCAACCAACTGGCCTTCGCCGCGCTGAAGAGCGACGGCTCGGTGGTGACTTGGGGCGATGCGCCCAGCGGCGGGAACTCGGCCTCTGTCTCCGGCAACCTCAGCTCGAATGTCACGGCGGTGTATTCCAACGGATATGCCTTCGCCGCGCTGAAGAGCGACGGCTCGGTGGTCACTTGGGGCGATGCGACCTACGGCGGGAACTCGGCCTCCGTCTCTGGCAACCTCAGCTCGAATGTCACGGCGGTGTATTCCAACGGATATGCCTTCGCGGCGCTGAAGACCGACGGCTCGGTGGTCACTTGGGGCGATGCGTCCACCGGCGGGAACTCGACCTCCGTCTCCGGCAACCTCACCTCCAATGTCACGGCGGTGTATTCGACTCGACTTGCCTTCGCCGCGCTGAAGTCCGACGGCTCGGTGGTCACTTGGGGCGATGCGACCTTCGGCGGGAACTCGACCTCCGTCTCCGGCAACCTCAGCTCCAATGTCACGGCGGTGTATTCGAACGTCTATGCCTTTGCTGCGCTGAAGTCCGACGGCTCGGTGGTCACTTGGGGTAATCCGTCCTCCGGCGGGAACTCGACCTCGGTCTCCGGCAACCTCAGCTCCAATGTCAAGGCGGTGTATTCGAATCCACAGGCCTTCGCCGCGCTGAAGAACGATGGCTCGGTGGTGACTTGGGGTAAACCGACCTCCGGCGGGAACTCGGCCTCCGTCTCCGGCAACCTCAGCTCGAATGTCACGGCGGTGTATTCGAACGCCTATGCCTTTGCCGCGCTGAAGTCCGACGGCTCAGTCGTCACCTGGGGCCTTGACACTTTTGGCGGGAACTCGACCTCGGTCTCGGGCAACCTTAGCTCGAATGTCAAGGCGGTGTATTCCACCCAACTGGCCTTCGCGGCGCTGAAGACGAACGGCTCGGTGGTCACTTGGGGCGATGCGTCCTCCGGCGGGTATTCGACCGCCGTCTCCGGCAACCTCAGCACCAATGTGACGGCGGTGTATGCGATTAAAAATGCCTTCGCGGCGCTGAAGGCAGATGGCTCAATTGTGACTTGGGGGAGTGCCGGTTCCGGCGGCGCAGGCGGGCCGACGGGGACGGGCTTCACCTCAGTGCAGTCGGTCCACTACTACCAGCCTGGCCCATCCATCTCGGCCAGCACAGATAATATCACCTCCACCACGACAACCTTGCGCGGCGAGGTGACCAGTCAGGGAAATTCCCCGGTCATCGCGCGCGGGTTTGTTTATGCGCTGGCCAGTGTCAGTGAGCCGAAGATCGGTGATGCGGGTGTGACGCAGGTCGCAGTCAGCGGCAGCGGCTTGGGCAGCTACTCCCAGCTCTTGAGCGGCCTCACTCCCAACACCGCGTATGTTTTCCGGGCTTATGTGGTCAACGGGGAAGGCACCACCTACAGTGCTCCGGCGAACCTTTCCACCAACCTACCGCCTGTGATCACCAGTGGTGGTGGAAATGCCACCTTAGCCACCAGCGTGGCGGAGAACTCGCTCGCCGTCAGCACCGTGAGCGCGACGGATGCGGATGCTGGGCAGACGATCACCTACAGCATCTCCGGCGGGGCGGATGCCGCGCGATTTGCCATCGGCTCGACCAGCGGCGTGTTGACCTTCGTGGCCGCGCCGGACTTCGAAGCCCCGGCGGATGCAGATGCGAACAATGTCTACACGGTGATCGTGCAGGCCACAGACAACGGGAATACCCCGAAATCCGCCACGCAGACCCTCACCATCACGGTGACGAATGTTTTGGATAACGGCGTGCTCGCCGTGGAGCAACCCGCAGGCAGCGCGCTGGCCAGCGGCAACGGCAGCGTGGGCTTCGGCAATCGAACCATCGGTCAACCGGCCGAACTCACCTTCACGCTCCGCAGCCAGGGAGAAGCCGCGCTCCTCCTGCCAAGTGGAGCGGTGATCAGCGGAGCTGCCGCCTCGGACTTCAGTTTGGTCGGCAGCGTGGCCGCCTCTCTGCCCACAGGTGGAAACACCACCTTCACCGTGCGATTCAGCCCGACCGCCAGCGGAAACCGTTCCGCCACCTTGAGCATCCCCACCAACGACACGCGGCCCGGCCGCTCGCCCTACACCATCACCCTCACCGGCAATGGCTCGGCGACGCCCACCATCGCCAGCTACACTACCGCTGCGAGCCAAGTCCTCGGCGGCTGGGTGAATGGCGGGAACTTCACCATCGGCGGAGTGGCGGGGAGCTTCTCGGCCAACACCACCAAATGGCTCTCCTCGGAAACCCCCGACAAGGTGGTGGATGCCAATACGGGCAGCAAATTCCTGATCTCCCGCAACAGCAATGCCGGTGTGATCCTGAAGCCCACGAATTCCAGCCTCGTCTTCAACCGCCTGGCGCTCTCGACGGCGAACGATGCCTCCGAGCGCGACCCGGCGAGCTTCATCCTCTATGGCTCGTCCAGCAACCTCACCGGCACCGAGGGCACGAACATCCCGGTCAGCAGCCTCACCCAAATCGCCTCGGGCAATGTCACGATGCTCGACGCCCGCAACGCCGGTCCCACAGTTGTCCAATTCGCCAACACTGTCGCCTACACCAGCTATGTTGTCGTTTTCCCGGCGGTGCGAAACCCCGCGACGGCCGTGGGCATGCAGATTTCCGAAATCCAACTCTCGCAGGGCGCGAATCCCCCGCTGGCGGTGGCGATGGCGGATGCGCGCGGTGGCCAGCTTTCGGGCAGTAATTTCTCTTTCGGCTCCATCGGCAACAGCAACCCCGGCACCAACTGGCTCGCAGGCGAATCCCCCGACCATGCCATGGATGGAAATGCGGGCACCAAATTCGCGATCTTCCGCTCCAGCGGCGCAGGCCTCCTCGCCAGCCCGCAAGCCGGCCCGGCCCGGATGAACACCCTCACGCTCTGGACCGCAAACGATGCGCCGGAGCGCGATCCGGCGACTTACCAAGTCTATGGCTTCCCGACCCGCATCACGCAGACCAGTGGCACGCTGGCGGTCGGCAATGGCACTCTGCTGGCCAACGGCACCGTGACCTTGCCCGCCGACCGCAACTCCGGCCCCGTGCAGGTGGATTTCGACAACGGCACCGCCTACTCCTCCTATCTCGTGGTGTTTCCGACAGTGAAAAATTCGTCCTCCACGAACCTCACACAGATCTCCGAGGTGCAATTCAGCTACAATGGCACGATCACACCCTCGGCAGGCTTGATTGGCAATTTCACCGCCTCGGCCGGAAGCGCCTCGGCGTCTCAATCCTTCACAGTCAACGGCCGAGGCCTTTCGGGCCCCGTCACTCTCATCGCGCCTACGGGTTTTGAGATTTCCACGGATAACTCGACCTTCTCCTCCTCGCTGCAGGTGAACAATCCCGGCGGCACGATCCAGAGCGTTTACCGCGGGGCGTTTGGCAACTATACCACGGCTTCCGACAATATCTGGAGTGCGGGGAGTGGAGTGGAGTTTCCGAACCAATACGCTTTTGCTGCCATAACCTCTAACGGCTCGGTCGTCACCTGGGGCTTTGACACCTTTGGCGGAAACTCCACAAATGTGGCTGGCAACCTGACCTCCGATGTCACGGCGGTGTATTCGAATGGAGGCGCCTTCGCCGCGCTGAAAACGGATGGCTCGGTTGTGACTTGGGGCGATGCCGCCTTTGGTGGAAACTCCACAAATGTGGCTGGCAAACTCAGTTCCAATGTCACGGCGGTGTATTCGACTATAGCGGCCTTCGCCGCGCTGAAGACCGACGGCTCGGTCGTCACCTGGGGCAATGCCGGCTCTGGCGGAAACTCCACATCTGTGGCTGGCAACCTCACCTCCAATGTGACGGCGGTGTATTCGACTCAAGCGGCCTTCGCCGCGCTGAAGGCCAACGGCTCGGTTGTGACTTGGGGCGATGCCGCCTTTGGTGGAAACTCCACATCTGTGGCTGGCAACCTCAGCTCCAATGTCACGGCGGTGTATTCGAATCCACAGGCCTTCGCCGCACTGAAGACCAACGGCTCGGTGGTCACTTGGGGCAATGCCCTCTATGGCGGAAACTCCACAAATGTATCTGGCGGCAATCTCAGCTCCAATGTCACGGCGGTGTATTCGAACTCCTATGCCTTTGCCGCGCTGAAGGCCAACGGTTCGGTCGTTACCTGGGGCTTTGCCGACTGGGGCGGAAACTCCACAAAGGTGACTGGCGGCAACCTCACGTCCAATGTGACGGCGGTGTATTCGACTCCAGCGGCCTTCGCCGCGCTGAAGGCCAACGGCTCTGTTGTCACTTGGGGCGATGCCGCCTTTGGTGGAAACTCCACATCTGTGGCAGGCAACCTCACCTCCAATGTCAAGGCGGTGCATTCGACGCAACTGGCCTTCGCTGCGCTGAAGACCGACGGCTCTGTTGTCACTTGGGGCGATGCCGCCTTTGGTGGAAACTCCACATCTGTGGCTGGCAACCTCACCTCCAATGTCAAGGCGGTTTATTCGACTCGATATGCCTTCGCCGCGCTGAAGACCGACGGCTCAGTCGTCACTTGGGGCTCAGACTCCTCTGGTGGAAACTCCACATCTGTGGCTGGCAAACTCAGCTCCAATGTGACGGCGGTGTATTCGACTCCAGCGGCCTTCGCCGCGCTGAAGACAGACGGCTCGGTCGTCACTTGGGGCGATGTCCGCTTTGGCGCCAGCGGCGACCCTGCGAATATCGGCGCGGGATTCCCGATTCCTGCCACTATCTACACGCGCCTCTCCTCTACAGCGCCCGCCGGCTCCGTAAGCGGCAACCTCACGCTGACCAGCTCCGGCGTGGGAAACCAAACCGTGGCGCTCTCAGGCACCGTGAGCTCGGTCTCCGCGCCCACCATCGCCGCCTCGCCCGCCAGCCTGGGAAATTTCACCACCACCTTCGGCAGCGCTTCGGCCTCCCAATCCTTCACCGTCAACGGAACGGCTCTCACGGCCAATATCACCGTCACCGCGCCAAGCGGGTTCCAGATTTCCTCGGACAACGCGACATTCTCCTCGAGCCTCAGCCTCACTCGAACCGGCGGCAATGTCACCGCCGCCAATGTTTACGCCCGCATAGCCTCCTCGGCGTCTGTTGGTCCCGTGAGCGGCAACATCACGCTCGCGAGCCCCGGCGCGGAACCCAAATCGGTGACGCTCTCGGGCATCGTCGGCTCGGCCGCCACGCCGTCGATTTCTGTCACGCCCGTGGCATTGACCGGCTTCACGGCCTCCTTCGGCAGCGCCTCGGCGGCGCAATCGTTCACGGTTAACGGCTCGAACCTCACCGCGAATATCACAGTCGGCGCCCCGGCCGGATTCGAGGTGTCCAGCACGGTCGGGGGAGTGTTTTCCGCGAACCTGAGCCTCGCGCCGGTTTCAGGCACCGTGGCGCCGACCAGCCTCTATACGCGCCTAGCGGCCACCGCCCAAGCCGGTGCGAACAGCGGTAACCTCACGCTCGCGAGCACGGGAGCGACTTCGCGGCAAGTCGCCCTGAGCGGCACGGTGACACTGCCTTACGAGGATTGGGTGGCGTATTGGGCCACGCAAAACGGGTCCTTCAGCGGCGCAACAGCCCTCGGCACCGCGGATTCCGACAGCGACGGCTACAACAACACGGCGGAATTCGCGTTTGGCAGCAACCCACTGGCTCCAACCGCCTCGAACATCACAGTGGCTCCCGCCGGCGGCAACATCACGGTGACATTCCTCGCCCGCGTGGGGAACGGCACCACTTGGACCGGCGGAAACGCCACCGGCAACGGGTTGAACTACCAAATCCAATCCACCGCCAACCTGATGCTTGGCTTCCAAAGCGCCAATGTGACTGTGGGTCTGGACAGCAACCAAAGCGGAATCCCGTCAGCGGACATCCCCTACCAGCGCTGGAAGTTCCAAGCCCCGATCAGCGGGCAGATGAAATTCTACCGCGTGAAGGCCGGAAACGCCACTACGGAGCCCGTGGGATTTCTGACGATGAACATAACGGCGGGAACAGGCAGTGCCAAAAGGCTGTCTCTGATCTCCGCTCCTTTGCTTGATACGGCCTCTATCAATGGCTCTGTCGCAGGGAGGCTTACAGGTGTGACTTCTGCTAATCTTACCTGCTCATCAGCGAATTGGACCGCAGGGGCGCTCTCCCAAGCAGCAACGCCGTATCTCATTCAAATGACAAGTGGAAATGCCACTGGCCATATGCTGCTCATTTCCACCACCGTGAACAACACCGCCTCGACAGTCACGATCAACTCCGACGATGTCGCCGCTGCAAATGGCAATATTGCCTCCTTGGGTATAGCCGTGGGTGATTCATTTAAGATCATCCCTTGCGATACGCTCTCGAGTTTCCTTGGCACTCCGGCGACGACCGCCGTTCTCGGCAACGGCACCGCCGCCAATGCAGACACGGTGATCCTGACGACCAATGGCGTGTCCCAAGGTTATTATTACAGCTCGAACCTGACTCGGTGGACCCGAGATGCCGCCGGGCTGGCAGACAGCTCGAATGTTCCGATCCGACCCGATGCAGGAATCCAGTATAGCCGTCTAAGGAATATCCCACTTTCTTTGACGGTTATCGGAAAAGCCCCAACGATGGCGCGCAAGGCGCCGGTGAAAAACTCCGGGGTCACATGCCTCGCAACCTTTTTCCCGCACAATGCCACGCTTGCCTCTTTGGGCTTACAAAACCTTTCCAATTGGACTACTGGGCCGTCCGCAGCCGTTGCCGATACGGTCACGATCCTTTCGAATGGCATCTCCAGCACCTATTATCACAATGGAACCAATTGGGTTAAAAATGCTTTTGGAAATCCTATTAGTAATTCCGTAGTGATTCCAGCAGGTGCTTCTCTATTAATCAACCAGCGAGGTTCAGACCCCCAAACCAGCATATTTAGCCAGCCTCTTCCTTATTCCTTCTAACCTAATAATACTCGAATGCAAAACATGAGAATGACCCAAAAGGTATTAATTATCATTGCCATATCGCTTGCCGTGCTAAGTGCGGCTCCGGCGAACACCGTGGTGATGGATTTTGGAAACACCACATCCACGGTTAATGCCGACTTTTCCAATATCCCATACACGCAAAATGTTAGTTCAACGCAGTTTTCAAACATCACTGATTATGCCGAGAATCACATTTTCTGGGAGCGTAACACTTCTATCAGCCTACCCAATTTCAAGCCGCAAAATCTTTTCCTGAATTTCTCTCTCTCAGGCGCAAATCCAAACTCCCCGTTTCATATAGACCTTTATAATGTAGGGTTTAATGAATACTATACATTTGCTGGAGATACCAGCAATGCCACTTCTTCGACGAGTAATATCGCTTTAAACTACATCGGTCTCTTTTCGGCTGATCCCGAAAATACTCCGAACCCATTTCTCTCTTTCGCAGGGGCTTCTTTAGTCTTTGACGGAACGGGTGAAACCATACAGGCCATGTCTGTATTCAATCTTAATTTCAAATCCGTCGCCGTCTGGAATAGCGGCTCGGGAAATTGGACTACCACATCTCAGTGGAATTCAAACACACCGCCCGTCGATGGCGACACGGTGGAATTCTCCGGCGCGGGCGGCACTAGCACAAACGACTTCGCCTCCGGCAACCTCTCGGCGATCTCTGGCCTCACCTTCACCTCCAATGCTACCGGTGCCTACACCGTCAATGGCAACACCCTACAAGTCGGAGAGGACGGCATCGCGAACGCATCGAACCAGACCCAGACCATAGCCATCAACCTCACCCTCGGCGCGAACCAAACCTTCGCTGCGAACACAGCGAACCTAGTCGTCAGCGGCAACATCTCCGGTGGCTACGCGCTGACCAAGGAAGGCAACCAAACGCTCACCCTCGCGGGCGCGAACACCTACACAGGGGAAACCTCCATCAATGCCGGAACCGTGGCCATCGCCTCCGGCGGGTCACTAGCCGGAACCTCCAAAATCTTCGTCGGCAATTCAACTTCAGACAACGCTTTGGAAATCCTCGGCTCTGTGGGCACGGGCAACCTGACCCTCAGCCACCAAGTCGGCTCGGACAACAACACCGTCACCGTCGGCGGCGGCTCCAGCCCAGCCTCGCTCACGGTCTCGAACCTCCTCAATCTCGGCTTCGGCGGCACAGGCAACACGCTCAACATCCTCGGCAACGGCACCGTCACTGCAGGTTCCACCGAAATCGGCGGCTACGGTGCGAACAACACCCTCAACCTCACCGGTGGCCATCTTAACAGCACCGGCTACTTGGTTGTTGGCTACAACGCGGATGGAAATGCTCTGAACATAACCAGCGGCGGCAACGCCACGGTGGGTTCGGTCACAGTCGGCCTTGACGCTGGCTCCTCAAACAACACGATCCTCGTCAGTGGCTCCGGTTCGGCCCTGCACACTCCCGGCCTCATTTACCTCGGCCAAAACGGCACAAACAACAGTCTCCTTGTCCAAAACGGCGGCAAGGTCGTCTCCGGAAATCCCGATGCCGTCATCGGCTTCAATGCCGGGTCAAACGGCAACGACCTTTCCATTAACGGCACCGGGTCCCAGTTCACCAACAACGGCACGCTCTACATCGGCCGCAACGGCTCGGAAAACTCCCTGACAGTTCAAAACGGAGCTTCAGTGGTCACCAGCAACTCGCGTATTGGCCATGAAGCCGTTTCTTCGAACAACACCGCCACAGTCTCGGGTGCTGGCACCACATGGGCGAACACCGGAACGCTCCGCGTGGGCAATCTTGGATCGAACAACACCCTCGCCGTCACCAGCGGCGCAAATGTGACTATCTCCGGAGACACTTTCATCGGCCACGGCGCTGGCTCCGAAAACAACCTCGTCAGCGTGGAAGGCGCAGGGTCCAGCCTGAACCTCGCCAACGCCATCGTTGGCCTCAGCGGCTCGAACAATAAGCTTCTTGTCGCCGATTCCGGCACCATCAATGCGATCGGCATCCAGCTCTCCGGCACAAACGCCACCTTGCAAATAGGCAACGGAGCCGCCGGAGGAACAATCACGACCTCGCTCGGTATTGGAACCGGCACCGGCACCAGCCACCAAGTCATCTTCAACCACACCGATTCCAACCTCGTCTTCAGCCCGATCCTCACCGGCAACCTCTCGGTCAGCCAAATCGGCACTGGCACTACCACGCTCACAGCCAGCAACACCTACACCGGCATCACCACGATCGACGCGGGCATCCTGGCCACCTCCGGCAACGACCGCATTGCCACGGGAAATTCCGTAATAGTGAATGCCCCTGGCACCTTCACCCTCGGCGGCAATCAGACACTCGCCAGCGTCTCCGGCACTGGCACGATCCAGCTTGGTGATTACATCCTGAGCACCGGAGACTCAAACAGCACCTACTCCGGCACCCTCGCAGGCAATGGCGGCCTCACCAAATCAGGTAACGGCACCTTCACGCTCACCGGCAACGGAACCTTCACAGGCGACACCAATATCACCGGCGGCACGCTCGTTTTGGCCAGCAACTCCACGCTCTCCAAAGATGCGGTGGTTATCATGGCTGCCGGCACCACCCTCACCGTCAATCAACGCACCTTCATCGGTGCGCTGGAACAGGGAGGCGGCACGGTTAATGGGAATGGGACACTTGTGGTCACACTCACGATTACGGACAGTGGGTCGCTCGATTCCGTGCTCGCAAATGGTCCCGATTACGCTGCTGGCATCCTCAAGCGCACCAGCGGCACCACCACAATCGGCGCGGCCAACACCTTCACAGGAGTGGTCAAAATCCAAGACGGCATTCTGCAACTCACAGGAAATGGATCGTTCGATAGCGGTAGCTCGCTTGTCCTGAACCCCGGAGGCACCATGGACCTGAACAACAAATCGCAGACCTTCTCCGCCGTGAGCGGTGCGGGTGGCACAATCTCCATGGGCAGCGGATCTCTCACCGTGAACCAATCCACCGACACGACTTACAACGGCATCGTGACCGGCAGCGGTTCGCTGAACAAACAAGGAGGTGGCACGCTCACCCTTGGCGGCAACAACACCTACAACGGCAGCACAACGGTCAGTGCGGGAACACTTGCCGTCACCGGTTCTCTCTATGGAACAAGCTCCCTCAACATCAATGCCGGGTCCGTCAACGCCAACTCCGGCAACCTTGCAGTTATTGGAAATATCTCTCTCGGTGGGGCCAGCAGCAACAATACCCTCCAGATCAGCAACGGGGGTGCCGTGAGCGGATATTACATGTCGGCAGGATTTAATCTTGGCGCCAACAACAACCTGGTCACTGTGGGAGCCAATTCCACGCTTACTCTCTCGGACAAGTTCGATGTGGGATTCGACGGATCTTCCAACAACCTGACCATCACAAACGGGGGCCAAGTCTTTCTGGGAGCCGGCGGATCCTCGATCGGATCTTTCCGTGCGAGAGACAACAGCGTGTTGATTGACGGCCCTGGATCCAAACTCACAAATGTGGGTGTTTACTATGTTGGATTCCAAGGAGAGGGCAACCAGCTGACCCTCTCGAACCAAGGTCGTCTTGTCTCAGACAACCTATCCGCAGGTGGTTCGGTCGGGGTCGGGGTCGGCAACGGCAGCAATAATACGATCCTCGTCACCAGCAACGCCTCCATGCTCATCAATGGAGAGCTGAGTGTGGGAGGAGCGGGTGCATCCAATAGCATGACCATTTCCGGAGGGGGTAATGTCACAAGCACGGAGGGCTTTATTGGACGCGATATCATCTCCTCGAACAACACCGTGACCGTTACGGGAACCAATTCGACTTGGACGAACAACGGCACACTCTATGTCGGTTATCAAGGCAGCAACAACACCCTCGCCGTTGCGAATAGCGGAACGGTCACCGCATCGAGCATCAGCATCGCATCGCAGGCCGGTTCGGGAGGAACCCTGAACATCGGCACCTTCGGCGGCAGTGACACGGGTGGAACGATCAACGCCCCGTCCATCGCTTTCGGCAATGGCACCGGCACGATCAATTTCAATCAAAGCAATGCCATGTCCCTCTCGGGAAACATTTCCGGCAACGGATCGGTGAACAAACTCGGCACTGGCACGACAACGCTCTCGGGTGCGAACACCTACACAGGCAGCACGACGATCTCCGCCGGCACGCTGGCCGTCACAGGTTCACTTAATGGAACCACTTCCCTCGATGTGAACGGCGGATCGCTCGCCGTTACTGGCGGGGTGACCGCAAACGGCTCCGTGAACGCCAACTCCGGCACGATCACCATCGGCCAAGGCGGAGCGCTGAATGTCACCGGCAGCACCACCACGACCACGACCATCGATGCCTTGTTCGCATCGAATAGAGGTAGCTCAACGATTTCTGTCTTTGACCGTTCGAACAACGCCTTCGTGGCCGCTATCGGGTCAGGACACCTGAATACTCCACTCGGTCTGGCGATATCCTCGAATGGCAGTATCTACGCGGCGAATAATGGTGGCAACTCGATCAGCATCTTCGGAGCAAATGGCGCTTACACCGGAAATATCATGGGCAATCTGAATTATCCATATGGTCTGGCGATATCCTCGAATGGCACGCTCTACGCGGCGAATTATTATGGCAATTCGATCAGCATCTTCGGAGCAAACGGCACCTACACCGGAAACATCACGGCCAATCTGAATCGTCCAGAAGGTCTGGCGATATCCTCGAATGGCACGCTCTACGCGGCGAATTTTGATGGCAACTCGATCAGCATCTTCGGAGCAAACGGCACCTACACCGGAAACATTACGGGCAATCTGAATGGTCCATTTGGTCTGGCGATATCTTCGAATGGCACGCTCTACGCGGCGAATTTTGATGGCAATTCGATCAGCATCTTCGGAGCAAACGGCACCTACACCGGAAACATCACGGGCAATCTGAATGATCCATATGGTCTGGCGATATCCTCGAATGGCACGCTCTACGCGGCGAATAATCTTGGCAACTCGATCAGCATCTTCGGAGCAAACGGCACCTACACCGGAAACATCACTGGCAACCTGAGTTATCCAGCATTTGTTGCCATCGGCAACTACACCCAGGAAATCCTCGTGCCCAACGGCCTGACCCTCGCCACCTCCGCTTCGGACACCGCCACGCTGAACCTCGGCACCTTCGGCGGCAACGACACCACCGCCACGCTCGACGCGCCATTTATCCGATTTGGCAACGGCACGGCCGCGATGAACCTCAATCTCGCCGGCAATACCACCGTCTCCGCCGACCTCCTCGGCGGCAACTCGAATAGCACGATCAACCAGCTCGGCACTGGCACCACCACACTCACCTCGGCGAACAGCACCTATGCAGGCGGCGTAAATGTGAGCAACGGCACACTGGTCCTTGCGAGCAATCTCGGCAATGCCACCGGCACTACCATTTCCACCGGCACCCTGCAACTGGGCGATGGCGGCACGATCGGCATAATCGGCGGAAACATTTCTAATAGCGGCACACTCGCGATCAACCGATCCGATGACTTGGTTTTCTCAAACACCGTCACCGGCGCTGGCTCGATCCTCAAGCTGGGAAATAACACGGTCACCTACAACTCAAGCAATGTGACGCCCCAAGGCGGCACGACCATTTCCTCCGGCAAGCTCCTCGTCACCGGCACGACCTCGGCTGTCACTATCAACAACTCCGGCATCCTCGCCGGATCGGGCACCGTCGGTGCCGTCACAGTCAATTCCGGCGGCGCGATTGCCCCCGGGAACTCGCCCGGCACGCTCACCACCGGCAACATGACTTGGAATGGCGGCGGCAGTTACAAGTGGGAACTCGCCAGCGTGAACGGCACGGCCGGAACCAACTGGGATCTCATCAGCTCCGCCGGCAGCCTCACGATCAATGCCACCAGCGGCGACAAATTAACGATCAGCCTCGCCAGCTACGGAAACGGCACGCTCGACGGCGTGAAAAAGGCCTCATGGGAGATCGGCAACTTCACAGCTGGGATCAACGGTTTTGACAAAAGCTATTTCAGCTTCAACTCCATAGGTATGACCGGTAGCAAAGGCGGTTACTCCGTAAGCCTCGGAGGCGGCAACACGACGCTCTTGCTCAACTACAAGACCGGCGTGGTCTGGAACACCGGCACCGGCGATTGGACCACAGCCAGTCAGTGGGAAGACGATTCGCTTCCAGAAAATGGCAATGCCGTGGAATTCTCCGGCTCCGGCGGCATCAGCACGAACAACTACGCCTCCGGCAACCTCTCGGAAATTTCCGGCCTCACCTTCACCTCCAGCGCCAACGGCTCCTACACGATCAACGGCACCGCCCTCACCCTCGGCGCCGGCGGTCTCGTGAACGACTCGACCAGCACCCAGACCGTGGCCATCGGCGTGACCCTCGGCGCGGATCAATCCTTCGCCGCCAACACAGCGAACCTCGTCGTCTCCGGCAACATTTCCGGCAACGCCTCGCTCACCAAGGCGGGCAGCGAAACTCTCACGCTCTCGGGCAGCAATACCTACACTGGTGAGACTCTGGTGGAAGCTGGCACACTCGCCATCGCCTCGGGCGGTTCGCTTACCGGCACCTCGCAAATCTTCGTAGGTAACTCCACCTCCGGCAACACGCTCGACATCCTCGGCACCGCCAGCACAGGAAATATGACGCTCAGCCACCAAGTCGGCTCAAATGACAACACGGTCACGGTCGGCGGCGGCACCTCGCCCGCCTCGCTCACAGTCGCCAACCTCATCAATGTCGGCTTTGGCGGCACAGGCAACACGCTTGACATCCTCGGCAACGGAACCGTAACTGCCGCCTCCACATGGATCGGCGGCTATGGCGCGAGCAACACCGTCAACCTAACAGGCGGCGTGCTCAACAGCACCACGGATGTGATCGTCGGCTACTTTGCTGGGGAAAACGCGCTGAACATCATCGCAGGAGGCAACACCACGGCCGGTTCGATCATTACCGGCCTCGACGCAGCCTCCACCAATAATACGATTTTGGTTAGCGGTTCTAACTCGGCTCTCAACACAGCCGGTCTGATTTACCTCGGTCAAAACGGCACATCGAACAGCCTCGTGGTTGAAAACGGCGGCAAAGTCGTTTCACAAAATAAAGACGCCGTGATCGGTCTCAATGCTGGTTCCAATGGCAACGCCCTCTCGATCAACGGCACCGGCTCCCGCTTCACCAACAACGGCACGCTGTATGTCGGCAGCACTGGCTCGAACAACACCCTCTCGGTTGCCAACGGAGGCAACCTGGCGACCAAGAGCAGCCGCATCGGAGGCGACGCCGCATCCTCCAATAACACAGTGAATGTCTCTGGTGCAGGCTCCGTTTGGAACAACACCGGAACTCTTCGCGTGGGCTCATTCGGCTCGAACAACACCCTCGCCGTCACCAGCGGAGCCAATGTCACGGTCGCCGGTAATACCTTCATCGGCTACAACGCCACCTCTGCGAACAACCTCGTGAGCGTGGAAGGCGCAGGCTCCGTGCTGAATCTCGCCAATGCCACCATCGGACTGAGTGGCGCGAACAACACGCTCCGCGTAGCCGATTTGGGCACCATCAACGCCGTCGGAATCCAACTTTCCGGCTCAGACTCCACGCTCCAGATCGGCAACGGTGCCGCTGCGGGAACGATCAATACCTCCCTCGGCATCGGCACGGGAACGGGCAGCGGCCATCAGGTCGTCTTCAACCACACGGACTCCAACCTTTCCTTCAGCCCGATCCTCACCGGCAACCTCTCCCTCAGGCAGATCGGAACAGGAAAAACAATTCTGGCTACCAACAACACCTACACCGGCACCACGACGGTTAACAACGGAACACTCGAAGTCGCTTCTGGCGGTTCCATTAACGGCACTTCGGATGTCTCAGTCGGAATTTTAAACGGTGATAATGGCACCCTCAATCTCAATGGCGGGAGTGTCAGCAATGCGCGTGGTTATCTTGGAGCTCAAGTCGGCAGCGTTGGCGCCGCCACCGTGAGCGCTGGAAATTGGACGAACAGTGGTTCTCTCTTTGTCGGCGTTGGAGGCACAGGTAGCCTCACGATCAACGGCACGGGCCATGTAACGAATGAAGATGGCTACATTGGCCATATCTCTGGCAGCAACGGCACGGTGAGCGTGAGCGGGGGCACTTGGACAAACAACATTAACCTTTTCATTGGCAATGAAGGCACTGGTAGCCTCACGATTAACGGCACGGCTAATGTGAAAAGTATGTTTGGCAGTGTTGGCAATTTACCTGGCGGCAACGGCACGGTGAGCGTGAGCGGTGGCACTTGGACAAACAGCCTTGACCTTTCCATTGGCAATGGAGGCACTGGCAGCCTCGTGATCAACGGCACGGGTAATGTGACGAGTATGTTTGGCTATATTGGCAGTTTACCTGACGGCAACGGCACGGTGAGCGTGAGTGGGGGCACATGGACGAACTCCAGCAACCTCACCATTGGTATAGGAGGCACTGGTAGCCTGACGATTAACGGCACGGGTATGGTCATCGTCGGCGACACCCTCTCTCGCGGATCCAATGGCAGGATTAACCTGGAATCCGGCGGCACGCTACAGATTGGCAACGGCGGCGCTTCTGGCACGCTGGCCACAGACCTCACCAATAACGGAACGCTCATTTTTGATGTCACAGATAGCTCAACGAGCGGCTACGCGATCAGCGGCACGGGCGTCGTGGATAAAACCGGAGCCGGCACGCTGGTGTTGAGTGGGTCCTCGAGCAATTACAGCGGAGCCACCAGCATCAAAGCCGGCACTCTGCTACTCGACAGCGGTTATTCAAACACCGCCAGCGCAGTTTCCGTCTTGGGCAATGGAACCCTCGGCGGCAGCGGCACCGCAGGCGATGTCACCGTCCTCGCCAATGCCACGATCAGCCCTGGCGGCAATGCGCCGGTCGGAATTAGCACTTTCAGCATTTCTTCCGTCAACCCCGAGATCGCCACCCTCACCGTTGGCAACCTCACGCTCAACGGCGGCGCGATTTACAACTGGCAGACCCTATCGCTCAATGGCATCGGCGAGGCCGGAAGGGATTGGGATCTAATCAGGTCGACGGGCGGCAGCCTCTCCATCAACGCCTCGGCGAACTCAACGGTGGGAATCCGTGTCTCGACATTGGATGGCGGCTTCACCAACCAAAACAAGAAGGCCAAGTGGCAGATTGGCAGCTTCACCGACATTATCGGCTACGACAAATCGTATTTCTCGGTCAACGCGAGCGGAACGGGGGCGAGGGGCAGGTTCTTTGTGACGGATGAAGCGAACAGCCTGGTGCTGAACTATAAAACCGCTGCGGTATGGCTCGGCGGAACCGGCAATTGGACGACGGCCTCCCTCTGGGAAGACCGCTACATCGCCGTAGACGGCGATGAAGTCGAATTCTCCGGAAACGGTGGGACCAGCACCAACAGCGATGTGAACTCCGTTGCCAGCCTCACATTCACCTCCATCGCAAGCGGAAGCTACACGCTCAATGGAAACGCCTTGGCTGTGGGTGCAGCGGGAATCGTGAACGATTCCGAGTTTGAGCACACCATCGCGCTGAACCTCACCGGAGGCGAGGTCTTGCGTATCAACACGGCAGAGAGCAACCTGACAATCTCAGGAGTGATCTCGGGCAATTCGGCCCTCAGTAAAAATGGTAGCCAAACTCTCACGCTCTTGGGCACCAACTCCTACATCGGCGGCACAACTGTCTCGGCGGGCACGCTCGCACTGGGCGGCACTGCGGGAGCAATCATCGGGAACATTTCGGTGGACTCTGGAGCCACTTTTGCCGTGAACCGCACGAATGACGCGACGATCTCAAACCTCATCAGCGGCAACGGTTCCTTCGCGCAGGTCGGTTCGGGAGTTACGAGCATGGTAACGAACAACACCTACAGCGGAGGCACCTCGATCACATCAGGCACGCTTTGGGCGAAGTCTGCCCGAGCTCTCGGAAATGGTAGTGTCACGCTTGGTCAGTTCGAGAAATCCTTTTCCCTCATACCACCGCCCTCGACAGCCGCGCTGCTTGTTTCCTCCAGACAGGAAATGGGAGGCAATCTTCGCATCGACGGCAATCTGGATTGGTATGATGGCAAGATCGCCTATTTCGATACTGGCTACTCGCCGCTCAGTGGCGATTTGACAATCAATGTCGCGGGCAGCTTCACCGCATCGGCTGGAGACAAAACCTTCGACTTCAGTGGGGTAGAGGCTTTAAATTACGGGTCCTACACGCTGGTCAATGCCACGACCGTTTCAGCCATCGATACCTCCTTCCAAGCCGCGCACGGCCCATACACAACGCTTTACGGCAACTTCACCACGACCAACCAAACCGTCGTCTATACAGTGACGGGAGCAACCTCTGGCGGAACCGATATCCAAAACAACGGCGGCCCGAACACGCCAGTGGTCGCCAATTACAATATCACTGGCCCGACCATCACAATCGGTCTCACCAACAAGGTCAATGCCCTGACATTCAGCTCCAATGCGCCGCTGGCCATCCAATCCAATGGCGAACTCACAGTCACCTCCGGCACACTTGCGGTGCAAACCGGATCCTCCGTAGTGAGTGGAGGCACGCTTGTGGCGCCTACGGGACTCAACAAGGATGGCACGGGTGAACTCGACGTCACCAACAATGTGGTGGTCACCGGCACAGCTGCTGTGAATGGAGGTCTCTTCTCGGTAAATGGCAATCTCTATGCAGGCAATGTGGTTGTAAATGCCGGTGGCACCATTGGCGGTTCAGGCTTTATTGTCGCCCCGAATGTGGTCGTGAATGGCAATCTCTCGCCCGGCAACTCGCCCGGCACACTGAGTGTGGTCGGCAATTTGGTTCTGACAGGTGCGAACTCAACAATCATCGAAATCGCGAGCCCGACGAATTACGACCGCATCGTGGTCAGTGGGCAAGCAACTCTTGGCGGCACACTGAACGCTGTGGCCTACGGCGGAGGAACAATAACGCCCGGTGCACGCTACGACTTCCTGCAGGCTGGCAGCATCACTGGGGAATTCGATTCTCTGATCGCTCCGGACGGCCTGCGCATTCGGCTCCTGAACTCCGGCACAGTCGGCACGCTCCTCTTCGGCCCCGGTAGCTATGTGCCAATGGCCATCAATCAGAACCAGCGCAATGCAGCCAAGGCGCTCGACACCTTCATCAAAGCAACCGATGGCGACCAGCAAACGGTGAGCATCGCGCTGGATTCCCTCACGACCGAGCAATTCCCAGCGGCGTTCGACCAGATTATGCCCGGCTTCTACGAGAGCCTGGCGAATATCGCGATCGAGCAGGCGTTTGCGCAAACCCAGATGCTCAACCAACGCATCAGCTCCGTGCGCCTCGGCGCGGCGGGCTTCCAAGCGATGGGCGGCATAAGCCAACCGCTCGTGCACGACAAGAACGGCAAGAGCGCGGCGGAGGCCAAAGACGCCAGCCCGATTGTGGAAAGCGCGACCGCGACGAACTGGAACGCCTGGGCCCTCGGCACCGGAATGTTCTCACGCTCGACCAACCTCGGCAGCTTGCAAAACTACAACAACGACGCCGGCGGATTCCTCGTGGGTGCCGACTACCGCTGGAGCGAGAACTTCGTAACCGGGCTCTATGCCGGATACGATTACAGCTACGCGAAATACAACGGCGGCAGCAGCACGAAGGGCAACAGCTTTAGCTTCGGCACCTACGCCAGCTATGAGAAGGACGGCTACTACGCCGATGCCGTGATCGGCGGCGGCTACACCGGGTTCCAAACCCAGCGCTCGATCGCATTCGGCACAATCGACCGCACAGCCTCGGCAGACCCGAACAGCGGGCAGTTCACCGCAGGTTTGAACCTCGGCAAGGACTTCGAAGTCGGCAAGTTCACACTCGGCCCAATCGTCGGCGCGCAATACACCTATGCTGGCATCGGCAGCTTCACGGAAAGCGGAGCCGAGAGCCTCGACCTCTCACTCGGCCAGCAAAACGCCAACAGCCTGCGGAGCACACTCGGTGGCCGGATTGCCTACACCTGGAACCTGAACCAGAAAATCGCCCTCATCCCCGAGGTGCGGATGTTCTGGCAGCACGAGTTCCTGAACAATCCGCGGAATATCAACGCCAGCCTGGACGCAGGAAGCGGAGCGGCCTTCGACTTCGAAACCACCGACCCATACCGCGACAGCGTCTTCGCCGGAGCCGGCGTCACCGCCCAGTTCGGCAAAAACCTGAGCGGCTCGGTGTTCTACAACATCAACTTCGGCAGCCAGACCTACCAAAACAACATGGTCAGCGCAGGCTTGAATATCTCGTTCTAAAAAACTGTAGCGGCGCGTCTATGACCGCCGAAGGATTTTTAGACAGAATTAACAAAATTTAGAGAATTTGATGGGGGCACGGCCGTCCCGGCCATAAGCATATACCTAATTCTGGCATTCTGCTTTTAGCTTTTGCAACTGCCTCGGGCGCTTGGGTCGCTTTTCCCGGTATGCGCGATGGTCCCTCGTCAACTTCCATAGTTCATCAAGCCTCAGTGGCATACCGAGTTGGCTTGTTATGGAGTCGGCGATCTCCTTGAAGAGGAGTAAGCGTTGCGCGGAGCACCCCCTGCTGTAGGTAGTGTTGATGTCGTAGTCTGGAGGCTATGACATCTACAGCATCGTTATTATCAGCGGGGGAAATTCTCAAGCAGGACAGTCTGGGGCGAGTGC
>Ga0209085_1000672_pt1 | contig 24061 bp, 28 predicted proteins | sample C_131016_EF_Meta_FD_187310 | JGI IMG/M metagenome (GOLD analysis project Ga0209085, IMG submission 187310) | Freshwater microbial communities from Lake Croche, Canada to study carbon cycling - C_131016_EF_MetaG (SPAdes) (version 2) | ecosystem: Environmental > Aquatic > Freshwater > Lake...
AGCACAAATCCAGTCCTCGAGGCAGGAGAACCGGGCTTCGAGACAGACACTAAGAAACTGAAACTTGGAAATGGAACCACCGCATGGAACAACCTTCCTTACTTCCGCGCGGATGGCGGAGAACTTGTCGACGGCGACGGCAACAATGCAAACATCGCCTTTGATCCGAATTATGTTGGAGAATTCATAGAGTTAAGCAACAATAGTTGTACCTCTTCATTTACATCTGACGCTAGTGAAAATGAAACATCAGTTTTAACAAACTACGCAATAAAAAATAGTGAAAAAGTAGTTTTTAGTATGGTTACGAATTTTGGTGGAGCCATCTCATACACAGGAGTAGGTATAGCTAATCGCCAGCACGATGTGAATTATCAAAACAACGGAGGTTACTTAGGTGCAAATAATAATTCTATTGGTATTTACGACAACGGAAGCATTTATTTTAACGACAAAGAAGTTGTTAACTTAGATTTAAATTTTCAACTAGATGGAAGCGTTGTAGACGTTGCTGTTGATAGAGTAAACAATCTAATGTGGTTTAGAGCGAATGGAGGGTATTGGAATGGAGACAACACACAAAACCCAGAAACAGCAACTGGTGGAGTGGACATTTCATCTATAACTGGCGATGTTTATCCGGGTGCTTGTCCATATGCTTATCAAGGCGTTTTCGGTCAAATATCTATCAACAGTTCAATATCGTCGCCACCAGCAGGGTTCAAAGTTTTGGTGAGTTCGCAACAAGCTCCATTAACAAGGTATTATTATTTTATAGACCATTCACAACCACCATATGACTGGGACCATCAGTCACCACTAAATGGTGAGTGGAATGATCTCAACAATTGGTGGCTAAACGGAGTGTCTACAGTAGCGGCTACTAGACTTCCAAATTCAAACGACAATGTTAAAATATTTTCACAAGTTCAAACTAATAGAGGATCAACACCTACAGTACAAAATATGTTTATCTCGACACTGCCGAGTGTCGGTGAACTTGGAATTGGCATAGAAATAAATGTTTCAGGAATAGCTAGGTTCTATGGGTCCACCTACATACAGAATGTCAGCCAGACTGTCACTGGCTTCCCCACAATCGCAAAAATAAATGGAAATTGTGTTTTCTATGGAACAGATAGCGGACCTTATGCCACTATAAGCGTAGCAGACGCTGTTGTGAATGGAAATGCTACTTTTTATGGCGAGTCAAAAAATAATGGGACTGTAGCAGGAAACGCTATATTTAGCGAGAGTTCAAAAAATGATTACAACAGCACTGCTGGTTTTCTTGGGGTAGTGAGTGGGGAAGCTACCTTTGAGTATGGTGCTACTAATTACGGAGTTGTAAACAACAATGCAACTTTTAATGATAGTTCAATAAACTACAAGACCGTGAATGGAAATGCCACTTTTAATAGTGCATCACAAAATAGCGAATCTGGAGTTGTAAATGGCAATGCTATTTTTAATCAATGCTCAAGAAATTTCGGAACAGTAACAGAAAATGTTACATTAAATAATGACGATGACGATGACTGCTGATCAGTGCCTATCTAGCGCTTTTTAAAACAAATTCGAAGGCGGATTTTCAAGCCTAGATATTATATTCTGCACCATCTTGGTGCTCTCAATCGGCACAAAATCGTCGGAATAATCATCCAACTTGACAGATATCATTTCCGGCAGTATCGGCGATTCTGTCACAAAATAGAAAGGACTGTTCCTCGGATCGTCTTGGGCGTCATGAGGCCAAGGAAATCTGACTATGATCGTGCCGTAACGCCTCGCCTCATCCTCAGAGTTTGAGAAATAAAGGAGCAACTTGCCCCTATGCTTCCAATTGGGAACCAACCCCATTTTCTTGCACAGTAAATAATCACTAATGCCCCTGTATCCAAATTGACTCGCTTGCTCACCTATCAAGAATTCACGGAAATTATTCATGAATTTATATACGTTCGTTTATATTTGAATTTCACCCGGCTTAGAAAAGATGCCGATGAGCAAGCCCATGCAAAATTGAAAAGATGCCATGTAGGGCATAATCTCATAATACGACCTCACAGACTCATACCCATAAAAAAGATCACGAGCCATATATTGCTCAAATGGACTGTGGATAAGGACTTCAAGTTCATGCATAGATAGACTTGTCCCTACCCAAGAAAATAAAAATCCAAGGAACAACACTCGCACCCAATACCTCAAAGAGTTCATAAGACGCCCTCCTAATGAAATCCTAACAATTATGTATGCATGAAATAGAAAAATCCGACGCCATAATAATAAGCGATATCCACTTGGGCAGCGATGTTAGTCAAGCAAGGCTTTTGACGGACTTTTTAGAGAAAGTTGACAACGAAAATTTGACTAAATGCCTCATTTTAAACGGCGATTTTTTCGATAATATGGACTTTCGTCGCCTCAAGAAATACCACTGGAAGGTGCTCTCGACCATAAGGAGTATGTCCGACCACATTAAGGTCGTCTTGATCTTGGGCAACCATGACGGCCCCGCCGAGATTCTTTCCCATTTGCTAGGGATGGATTTCTTGGAAGAATACGTGTTCGAAAGCGGAGGCAAAAAAATCCTCGCTTTGCACGGCGATAGATTCGACAGCGTAATAACAGATAAGCCCGTACTAGTCTATTTCGCCGACAAGATCTATAAACTAATCCAAAAAATAGACAAGAGTTTTTATCTAGCAAAACTGGCAAAGAAAAGTAGCAAGATATTCTTGAGGAACGCCGAGATCATAGAAAAGAGATCTACCGAGTACATGAGGAAAATCGGATGCGACATGGTTTGTTGCGGACACGTACACTACGCTACAGCAAAACCTCACACCGGATATTACAACAGCGGAAGTTGGACCGAACTACCGTGCAACTACCTCGTCGTCAAGGACGGGAAGATAGACTTGTTCAATTTTTTATGATTTTTAACGCGGCAGCATACGAAGCGTCTTTTCGTAATCTCGGTCATTATCCCAATCTTCACGCCACGCATTAAATAAGGCGTCGTATGTAAGTTGAACCCTTATTGAATGTATCGCGGCAATATCTGAAGGGTTGAATTCTTTGTTGTTTATTTGAAAACCACTGATGCGCCCCCCGCCTCCGCTCGATCCCTCGTCGGGGTCTCCATCGTTCTCATATCTATCCGCATCCACCATTCCTTGTACCCTTTGGGTTCTATCAGGAGAGACATAAATATCCATATCAACAAACTTTCCATAAAGAACATTGAATTCTTCTTGGTCCCAAGGAAGCCCGGCCTTATCTAAGGCTTGTTTTATCGTCTCGAAGGCCAATTTTTCTTGATCATCGTACGACGATCTAACCAAAGGCCCTTTCGCGTCCTCCCCCAATCCCTCCATAATAATCAACATCTCGTAGAAACTCTTCATTATCATCTCCTTGGTGCTCAAATAATTTCTTCATGCCTATCTAGCCATTTCCAAGGCGTTTTCTTGAAGGCAAAACGCGCTTAACTCTCCGCCTTCAACTTCGCCAAATTATACGCAATTCCTACAAGATTGTCCCAATTCTTCTCGATGTACTCAGGAGGACCGCCAATCTGGGCAACAACGTCGGCTGCCTTTTCCGTCGGAACCATTTCAATAGCATCCCAAGGACAAACCTTCAGATCATAAGGATTGGTTTTCTTTCCGGGAATATGAACACAGACCTCGCAACCAACACATCTGTCCAAATCAATCTGGCACCAACTCTGAAGATTATGGAACTTGTCGTGCTGCTGAATCTTGATAATACAATCAACAGGACAAACCTCCAAACAAGCCTCGCACCCAGTGCAATTATCTGCATTTATAATGGCCAACTCTTTTGGAAGTTTCTTTCTGGGGCTCTTCATGCCCTATCTAGCCACTTTCAAGACTCATTTTTCGCTCGAATCCATACGGAAGAATTTTTAACAAAACCAATCCAAATGTCTCTTACGCAAATAATAGATATATGTGAAGGCATCCTAATATCAAGGAGGAAAAATATGTCCGCTACAACAACGGAAGGAACAGGACCAGGCTCAGCAGAAGAAAGCAGAAGAAAAATACAAAACGCCCTAGTTAGAGAGGAGAATTTGCTGCCGGAATTGCTCCTTCCGGTCGGCGCTGTACTTGCCTATGGCTCAAGTAACGCCCCGAACGGTTGGTTGAATTGCCAAGGCCAAGCTGTCTATAGGGGTGATTATCCCGATTTGTTCGCCGTAATCGGAACAACATACGGAGTGGGAGACGGAAGCACGACTTTTAACCTCCCCAACCTGTCGGGCAGAGTGGTCGTCGGTCAAGGAAACGGAGCCGGATTGACATCGAGGGCTATGGGAGCCACGGGGGGCGTAGAAACCCATGCATTAAACGTCGGTGAGATGCCAAGCCACACCCATACTTCCAACGCAGTGGGAAACACTGTGGGTCTAATCAAAGCAGACGGATTAAACACCGCAGTTGGCGTGGACAACTCGGCAGTAGAACCCAACTTATATGCTGCACCTGTTGCACTGAGCATAGATAGTGCCGGTAGCGGCAACGCGCACAACAACATGCAGCCTTTCGCCGTCCTGAACTACATTATCAGATACGGTAAGAGAACCTAATATCAGATAACTTTGAGAACGGCCTCCGGGGAGACTCGGGGGCCGTTTTTATTGGTGGATGGGCTAGTTACTTTCAAGGCGTTCTGCCGCCAGCTCAGCAATAAAAAGTTCTCGAAAATCCTTGTCGTGAGCCAACATCTTGGCCAACATATCTTTCCCCTTAAACACAGCCACCTCGCACGACAATTTAATGTATTCTTCGGGCAGACTGTCGCCGTGTCCTTGGTTGGCTTCCCTACAAGCCAGAACGCAGTTTTTAAGCGAGTTATCCCCGCCCCTAGACTTAGGAATTAAATGGTCAAGGTTATAAGACCTCCTGCTGTTGAGGTTTATCTTACGCCCAGTCCAGTAGCACCTAGGATTATCCCCTATTTTCTTTATTAAGTCCTTGAGTTTGAACATGAATTTATATCCCATCCTTTTGGCCTTCGTCCCTATCATACCGAAATGATTAATTTTGGAGCGTAGTATTTGTTTCTTTAATCCAAAAATCTCGACAAAAGGATCTTTGTATTCTTTGATCCTACCGTGCTTGAAGGCCTCCATCTTCGTACGCAAAGGACAAAGTCTCTTCTTCCTAGTGCGCGCCAAAGTCTTGCCCTTTTGGCCCGCCCCGCAGTGGTAAGAAATCGTCCCCTTGGAACAACCCAGACGAACCTCTATCTGTCTGTAGGACAAGCCTTCGTCCCTCAATTTTAAAATTTTTTCTCCTAGTCCGAGTTCCATCCAACAGATTTTAATAGAAATCTATAGGATGGACAATATCAATTTTTAATTGATACCACGAGAGCGGAATCAAAATCAGACCGCTACCTTGGTGCGACTAGAAGACACGGCTTGCATTATCTGATTGGCCTTGTTGGTTAATATCCCATTCGCCAGCTTTTGAGCATACCCAGACCCCACGGAGCCATCCTTGATGGCTTGAAAAAGATTGCTCGCTATCTGGCCCTTCTCTTGCTCGGTAAGATAAGTCAAGCACGCATCCGATATTTCCACATAAGTATCAACCGTTCTCTGAATCAGAGAGGGATCGCGAGTTTGAGCCTTCTGGGAAGCCCTCTGGCTGGCCAACTGCATCGCTTGCTTGACGGCCCGGTTTTCCCTCCAAGCCTTCTTGAGATCGCTTACGGCCCCCACCGCAGCCTTCGCAACCCCTCCAAGCCCTGGAACAAGGCTCATGCCACCCGTAACGGCCGCAACCCCAGCATCAGTCGCCATATCTCCCGCCGCCGCTTTAGCACGACCTGCCAAACTGGAGCCTACGCCTCCACCTATCGCCTTGGCTTCCAAAAATTCATAAAATGTTTTCATGCTCTATCTAGTCATTTTCATTGAGTATTTAGCCGCTCATGCTCGTACATCAGAGCCAGGCCCCATCCACGTAGGCCTCTTGTAACTGGGATCCCGCGACATCTGAAAGGACAACTCTTGCTCCATCGCATCTATCCCTTTCTGAGTGGGGACAAAACCGCCCGAAGCTCCGCGCTCCAAGAAACCCGCCCCCAAACACTTACGAAGATGACTCAAATGGGTCGGCTCTACACGATCAGATATCATACCAAGACCCTTCTCCAAAGAGTCAAACATAACCCAGATGTTAAGACTGGTGGGAGTCCCCTTCGGAGCACGAGCCTCGGCCAATATTTCTAGCATATCGTAGAATGTTTTCATGCTGTTTTCCTAGTTCTGATAGCCATGGCCCTGTCAGTCACATTAAAATCTTTAATGGAAACATTGCCACGGAGAATTTGTTTTATCCTCGCCGCGAAAAGTTCTGGTGAGCAGCCGTACCAAGGCCTCTCCGGGTCGCCGATCATATTCATCACATAGAGAGCGTCAAGTATCTCCGGCACATTCGCCTCCGGATCCATGCCCGCCCCTACGAGTTTCTTGCCAGCAAACTCGGCGTCCTCAAACTGCTGTCTGTTTTTGAGCCATTCTTTAAATATCTTCATTTCAATCCTCGATTTCGTCGAACTCCTTCATGGCGGCCGCGAACTCCTCCAGCTTGGAAGTGACCTTTTCCAGAGCATGGTAGTACTTGTCTGCTTGCTCGCTGCCCAACTTCTTCGCACCCGGACCATGCCATACGTAGGCCGTTGCCCACTGGGCTGCTCTGAGTCCCTCGGTGGATATCCGCCGGAGCTCGTCCAGTTTTTCCCTCCATGTGTAGTCGCTCATAGGCCCACCCATGTCGTTCTGGAACGCATAGGACTCCGCGAGGCCCGCTAGATAAAGTTCGTAATCGTTCGCTTTCTTCATGTCTCCTCCCACTTGATCCTATCTAGGCCTTTTTCCCGCACATTTATCGCCCGAACCCATAGGAACTCACCTCCCACCTCTAAGCATTTTGTCATATTTGTCAATCTCTTTTTGAATATCATTGACGAGTTCAGATTCAATCTGGCGCAATGTGGGCTCAGCAAGAGTTGGCAACATCTCACCTATTGTCAAAAATTCTTCTTTGACAATTTGATAGAAGTTAAGAAAGTTTTGAATTTGCGAGTAATTTCCTTGATTGTCATCTCCAAAAACACTTGTATAAATTTTCCAAGCATTATTCATGGATTGAATAAGGTTTTTATTTTCTGGCGAGTAGTCTTTGAAGAATTCTTTTGATTTCGCGAGAACGTCCTCTGGTTTACCAGAGCGTACATCCACGCCAGTTTTGTAAGGCAAATTGTCTACCGCATTGGCTATTTCTTGTTTGAACAAATCATAAGCCGCTTTGTATTTGTCATTTGCAGCTTTGTTTTCTTTGCTAATTCGCCATTCTCTAGGAGCCATTGAAAGCGCCACCGTCCATCTTTGCATCATTCTTCCGATGATGGTATTTAGGTGAAACCCCCGAGTCAGGTTTTTGATATGATTCAAGGGCGCCGTTGTGAAAAGGGGCAAACTTGCTGTCATATTGATGTCTTGAATTTTTTTGGATTCTTGCTCAGGGTCTACATCTTTATAAGACTCAAGCCACTCATAGAATGTTTTCATGCTCTATCTAGGCCTTCTTCTTCGCATATTTCTCGTTGGCCGAAGATGATTGTATCGCAGTGGATATATAAGACACACATGGAATTCCGCATTTTTCTCCCAGATAATTGAGCAAAACTCTACCCACAAAACTACACTCCGTCATGGCGACACCCTGCATGTCATCGTCGCAAGCACGGAAGACGGGCTGAAGCGCATGGTAGACGAAAAGAGAGAGAAACTTTTGCGGGCAAACGGCCCCGAAGTCACAGACGCAGATGGCCATTCGGTCTGGATAGGAGACGAAATAGAACACCCGCTGGTCTGGAACAAGGACGGAAACCGCGTCAAGGCTAATCGCATCCGATATGAAAAAGATAGAGAAGGAAGGCTAACCAAGCACTTGCTGAAAAAAGTGTGGGTCAGCATGGATTGAGCCTAAACGAATTTTCTGAAGTTTCTTATGCCCAAACGCATGGGGTGAATTCCGCCTTGTAGAGCCTCGTCTGAAATCTTTTGTTGAAATTCCAAATTGATGAACTTCCCAAATACGCTGGATTTGTAGTTTTTGAGAACTATGCCTTCAGCCGCATTTGATCCGAAAGAAGATATTCTGTCGGCTAATTTCGGAAGGTTTTCTGGCGAAGTAATTCCTCTCCAAATAAGCGGTACGACTGGGGCTCCCACTTCTTCGCAGACAATTTCTTTTTCGTTTCGGGACATCCACTTTCCGTCTACTTGACCCTTAGAATACGGCGGCTCAAACTCGCCATCTAAAACATCATAGCAAACAGCCATATCAGGCCAATCGCCAATTGAATAGGGAATTTTCTCGTACGATATGCTATGTTTTATCTGTAGTGATTCACAAAAGAAAGTAAAGCCATCTTTAATTACGATGATCGGATGACCGTCAATCTTCTCCTCAATCACAAGCTCCGATCCGTCAAAAAGCCTTGCCATTTCATCGTCGGTCATCGTTGGCTTGCCAAGAATTCTTGCTTTTGCCTCATCTATTGCTTTGTTGCCAACTACGATTTTCTCTTGTTTACTTTTTGGATCAACAATCTTGGCAACAGGAATTCTCTTCACACCAGTTATGTCCTTATAGCCTGCGTTGTCAATCACCCTGATTTGGCTTTCTTGGCTTTCTTTAAGCCACTCAAGAAATGTCTTCATGCCCTATCTAGCCTTTTTAGCCAAGTATTTCTCGTTGGCCGCCACCCTCCTGCACTCCTTGCACTTGCTGGCATAACCGTCCGCCCGGCCCTTGTCCGTGCCGTATTCCGAGAATAGGAGAACTTGCTTGCACCCGAGACACTCCTTCTTCCCATCAGCGGCATGGGGATTAGCCTTCTTGAGATGAGTCTTGGGCCTGCTGCCCGCTATGTGCCCTCCCTCACGCTCACAGATGTACCGGCCGTTGCGGGCTATGTTCTTGTCGTGAGTCAATCTAAGAGCCTCGTGGGTCAATTGGCAGTACTCGCAGAAGACAGAGACCTTGTCGGTGGCGATCTTCTCGGCATAGTATTTCTTTGACTTGGTGAGGTTTCTGTCCTTTCTCTCTTGGACAAAGTCTACTTTGGTGATCTTTGATATGAACTCGTCGGCCCACTTGGTGGCATAGTGTTCGGAATCAAACCCGAGTTTGCTTTCCGTCCACACCTCGAACTTCCATCCGTTCTTGCGGGCGTACTCTCTATTGTCATCTATCTGGCTCTTAAACTGCTCAAGGCGTCGTTCCGGTTTGATCTCCAATATAGTCTTAGTTCCGTCCCTCCAAGAGATAATGAAATCGGTTATCCTCTCCCTTCCGTCTATTGAGAAGTTGTGTTGGTTTACATACGAGGCCACATCGTCCATCTCATCTAAGATCGTCGCCGCCTTGAGTTCGTAACTTGACTGGTAGTACATGATTTTGGGGACGGACTTCTTGGTTTCATAGTATCCTTGTCTGCGGCTCTTGAGCGGAACATCCTTTTGGAGGCGAAGCCGGAATTCCCACCTTTTTTTACCGGCGTCAAACACTTGTACGAGGCCCTTCTTCTTGGCCCACTCTTTCTCCGTCGTCCCCGTAGGACAGCCCGTTGCCTTCTTGCGTTGGCTTTGTTTGCTGAATGCGACCCCTAGGTCGTCTTCTTTGATATAGATGTAGTCAGGCGGTAGGACACAATCCAAAACGAACCCTAGACGCTCATAGACGGCTCCAACGCTCATCCTGTCATCGCTGAAACTGATGATTGAGCAAATGCCATTCTCTAGAGCCCATTCCTTTGCTTTTGTGAACAACTTGCTTGCCCCGCCCACTACGCGACATCCTGCCTTGAAACACATTCTGTCTAGAACAACAATTTTGTCTCGGTTATCTCGGTTGTGCCTACCAAGCGACAGAACGCCCAGAAGTTTTTTACCTTGAAATATGCCGAAAGCGACGAGAGAGAGTTTGTTTGAACCTTGTATGTGGTAAAGATCGCAGAACTCACTGTGCTGCTTAGATCTTATCTTCCTCACCTCGCACTTCCTAGCGTGAATCTTTTCTTGTTGTTGCGAGTAAGAGTTCACGTGGGCTATTATTTGCTGCGAACGCTCGTTCCACTCGTGTTTGAAGAATATGAATGTGTTCGGATCGGACTCCCTCTCTAGCATCACCGTTCTGCGCATCCAACTGGGTTCACGAATCTCGTCAAGAACTATTATGTTGGCCATGTCCTAATGTCTCCTTAAGGGCATATTACCAACTATGTATGATTATGGCAATAGAAATAAAAAACCCCCCGGTCTTGCGACCGGAGGGTTCTTGTTCGTTCTGACCGCAAAAATGCGGTGTAAAACTAGATGACGAAATTAGCCACACTGAGGCGGGCGTAGAATTTAGCTCCTTCTCTAAGCAATTTCTTCCCATATCGAGTCAGGATTCCCTTGCGAGGACAGAACGACTCGGGATCGAGCACGACTGGGGTCTGGGTGAGTGGCACGTACGGGCAGTAGAAGTAACCACTGTCCATATAGCTGTCGCCCTTATAACCCATGAGGATCTGTCCCGTTGGGAACAGCGGATCCTTATAGAGTCTCCAACGGTTGTTCACGGTGCCGACATACTGAATGCCGAGCGACGATGTGAAGCCTTCCGAGGGAGCCGGAGCGAAACCAGCGGTGGCCGTCTCGAAGATCGAGGCGACTTCGGGGCTGGTAACGAGCCAGTTGCATCCGCCGCGAAGCGTCTTGCGATGCACGACGTTCGAGACTTCGACGACCTTGACGTAGAGCGACTCATACTTTTCCTTGATGGTGTCACCAAGGGCGGTATTGAAGTCCCACGAGGCGACTGTGCCCGCGTTATTGCGGAGGTCGCTGAGAACTTCACGGTCGATCTCGAGGTTGATCTCTTGAGCCAGAACGGCTGTGAGCTCGGCCTCGGCGTCGAGGTTGTGCTGGCTGCGAAGGTCCTGCTGGGCCTCGTAGCTCCACACGGCCTTCAACTTACGGGTCTTGGCAGCGATCTCTTCCGACTCAACGACGAGGTTGATCTCGGGGAGGTCCTGATTGCATTCCATGTTGTACTCGTACGAAACGGTAGCATGGTTTTCGCCCGGGTTGCTGTTCCAGTTCAGGACCAATTCGCCCGTGGTCAGGTTCAGCGTGGCGCTGGTAACCTTGGCCGAGGGTGAGCTGATGTCGTGGAACGTGAACGAGCCGCTTTCCGAGACCACGAAGGTCTGGACGGCGACGTTACCGTCATAGACGGTTCCGGTCACTGTTCCGGCGAGAACCGGGGTGTGCTCAAGCGAAACCGTCGTGGTGGTGCCGCCGGCATCGACTGGGCTCGACTCGTTCTCAACGAACTGGTGCGAGTAGTAGACGCTCAGGTTGGCATCGCCACTGGCGAGCTGCTGGAGCGAGTTGGCATCGTCGCCGGGGAAGCCGCTCTTGGTGGCTCCACGGACGCTGCCCTTGTTGCTGCCGTATCTAAAACGGAGGTAATAGACGAGGCCGGTCGGGCCGAGCAACGGCTGAACCGAGACCACCTTGTTGGCGATCAGCTGGGGATAGATTCTTCGGACGAGCGGAATCGAGATCCTCTTGAACTGGGCTACGTCGCCCGAGTCTGTCGAGTTCTCGTTGATGAGACGCTGGTTTTCGAGGAGAACGGCAGTGCAAGAACGTGTGTACTTGTCGCTTATGTTCTCTAGCAAACCTGTTTGCGCCCAACGAGATTCCAGCTCCCTTGCTTCATTTAGGAACTTTGCATTTGCTTGCATGGTTATGATTCTCCTTGGTTTAACTAAAGATTCTAATTAGTCGTTGTTTTTCGTTCCGGCTAGGACCTGCATTTGACGAAGCAGGTCAGGATCGAGACTTTCGACCAATGTTGTGTCAACATTTGACTTCTTTTCTGTGGACTTATTGTCATTCCATTCGGCAACAAGCTCAGAGTCGTTGACGGCACGTCCTCTCCCCTGCACATTCTTTGCCTTTTCTACTCTTTCTTTCTTCTCGAACTTGGCTGATTCGGTGATGACCTTTTGGGTCTCCCTGACGGCTTCGTTGAGTTTTGTGTTCTCGGCGCTCAGTCTGATGTTTCTCGCCTCTAGGATCTTGACCTGGCTCTTGAGTTCCTCTGACTTGCGTGCGATCTCTTCAACCTTCACGTTGTTAACGCCGGCGAACTCTTCGTCCCCGATGTAATTGGCAACGCATTCCACGACCTTGTCGAGGGTGGACTTGTGCTCCACCAGTCTCGGGTCATTCGTGATATCCTTGTGGGCCGACTCATAGATCTCGGCACCCTTGTACTGAAGGAAAGCGTCGACCTTATCGACCATGTATTCCTTCATCTCTTGGAGTTTTGTATTGAACTGCTCGTACATCTCGACTTCAAGGTTCTCGTTCTTGCCCTTCTCGGCGAGGAGCATCTGATAGGCCTCTTCGTAGCCTTCCTCCATCGACGACTCGAATTCCTTCTGTTGGGTTTCGAGGCGGCCGCGGAGATCTTGGATGATCGCGTACGCTTCCTTGTAGCCTTGGATGGCGGTCTCTTCGGCTGTTTTCAGTTCGTCGGAAAGTTCTGCATAGGCTTCTTCGAGTTTGGAGTTAAATTCCAACTCGCAGGCTTGCTTGGCACCTTCCAATTCGTTCTTGACTGCCTCGGTGACTTCCGCAACGGCGTCCTCGGGGAGTAGTTTGGTCAAAGCCTCTACAATTTTTTCCATTATTTGTTCCTCTCTTTAATTTCTCTGGCTTGTTTCTGGACAATCCCGCCGAAAGCAGCAAGAATGAGCTCTTTGCTTAGAGTATGTATGCCGCTGTTTTCATTTTTTACACCAGAATGAACTTCATGCTGGACTGTCTTCGGACTAATGCTCTCTTTGGAAACCACTTTTTCCTGGAAAGCTTGGCTGGTGCTCGGGTCGGCGACTGCATCGAATGTTATGAGTTTGTAACTTTCTCCGATGACTAGAATGCCGTTTTCGTTCACTTTGCCGTTACCAACTCCTCGGCTGCTTATTCCTACTCTGACACCATCGTTAATGAGTGCCTTGAGGATTTTGCCGTGGGGTGTGTTCAGTATGACTCCTTCGCCCATGAGGGTTTTGTTTTCCCACCAGAGTTTGGTGATCTTGTGGGAAGCGTTTGTGAAGTGGACTATGCTGTCTGTCGGATGGTCCAATTCACCGATGAGTCCTCCGCTGGACATGGTTTCCATTAGGCTTTTGACGTTATCGTCAAGCACGCCGAATGGATATGTCCTTTTGTTTTTATTGATGGCGTCGGCTTCTTGAAACTTTCCTCTGAACTTAACGACGCTTCCGCCGGCTCCGGCGGACTCGTGCAAGTCCATCTCGTTCAACACGGCGCAGTTTCCGCCTCCGAGAATTAGTCTATTCTCGTATACGGTGCCCGGCGTCAGATCGTGTTCTAGCAACAGATTCATGGTTCCCTCCTAGTGTTACTCTTTGACCGACTTGGGTGTTACGCTGTCCTTGGAATAAGGATTCTGGAGGTTCGGCCATGTGTCGGCGTCGCCCCAGTGGGCTAACTGACCGGAGTCGGAGTCCACGTCCTTTTCATTTGCAATCTTGTATTCCCCAGCCTTGGGTACGTACGGGTTATCGAGTTCTGGATAGATTCCCTCGCCGCTCAAGTTGCTCCAGCCGTCGTTTCCAAGTTCGTTGGCAGCGGATCCCTTGTATTCCTTACCGTCGCTCACGAAATGAGCGTTGGGTGTGCTGCCTTGCATCTCGGCGGGCGACTGGCTTGTTTTGCCCTTCTTCGCAACGTCGGGGTGCTGGCCGTCGGCGGTCACTACTGGATCGCTAACCTTCCACTCTTCTGGCATCGTGCTTTCCACAATGTCGTATAGGGTTTCAGCAGCCTCGCCGAGCACGTCTGCGGACAGTTCGGCCTCGCCCTTGATTATCGGGAGGAGGCTGTCCAACTGAATCGAGGCCTCTTCGGCGACGATCTCGTTGTTCTCTTCCTTGGCGAGCTGGTGGATTTGTCTTAGGGCCTCGTAAACATCGACGAAGGCTTGCATCTCGAGGATCTTGGACTCGTCAAGTTTCTTATAGAAGGACTCGGCGATGGCCTTGAACTCGGTGTACTTGTCAACGGCTTCTTCATTGATCCTAGAACCCGCCAACTTGACGATCTTCGCGACGCGGTCGACAAAGTTTTCGTGGATCGTTCTGAGAACGCCCTCGGCCAAGAATCGGCAAGTCTCATCGTCATAGTTGCTGGCCGAAGCAGCCTCAAGGCAAAGTCTGATCTGGTTGGCCAGTTCGCCTTCGGTCAAGTACACGCAGTCGGAGTACTTGGTCGAGATGCTCTCCAGCAACTCCTCAAATGACTTGTTGTCGGAAAGAGCATTGGCTCTCTTCAGTTCGACAACGTCTTTTACGAACTCATTGTTCTCATTTATCTTTTTGCTGTTGCCTCTCTTGACAACGACGTCGGTGTTCATGGTGTCCCAGTTGAACTTGAGGAGTTTGGCCTCGTTCCTGAGTCTCATGGTCGGAACTCTGACGGACACGATCTCGTTGTCCTTCCTCAAGACGCTGCACTGGTTGACGACTGGGCCGTTCTGTGCGTAATCCACGTATCCGAGAACATTCTCGGCAATCATGTTCCACTCTTTCATCATCTTCTTCCCGATTGCTTTCCCGATTGCTCTGTTGAGTCTGGCTCTCTTGGCTTTCCTAGCCATCTTGATGCCTTTCGGGGTTTTCCTATTGCTTATTATCTTGCCCTTAACTCTTTCCTTGGTTTTGAAGGCCGGCTCGTGATGCTTTGCCTTGTTGTTCCAATTCACAATTTCGCATTCTTTGCCCTTGCGGCAAACGACTCTTTTCACCTTTGCTTCTGTGAATATTCTCTTGGTTCTGGGGAGATTCATCCACTCGGCGAACATCTCATCGGCCTTGGCAGTGTCGCTCTCGATGAGCGAATCGATCATGTTTGATATGATTTCTTTCGCGCTAGACGTCTCGGATTCCTCGTTGATCACGAGTTGTTCCACGTTGTCGAACTGCACATGGCCGTTCTTTATTTCGTAATTAGCGTGAATGAACTCACCATCTAGCGACTCAAACAGCACCTCGTTGGGGCCGAAGGAGTTCAAGGAAAGTCCATCCATCTCCAAGGTAACGGCCAAAAGGTTGGAAGCCGCTTCCAATTCCTTCTGGGCGCTTGACAGCGATTCCGTCTTTATTTTGTTGAATGCATCGTAATCGATGAGTTTTCTTTTCATTTCAATATACTCCTAGTCTTTTTCGGCCCTAAAAACCGTGGTTGCACATAGTTCTATATAGTCAGGCAAGCCTTTTTTTCGACGGATTGGCTCCGGACATAATGTCATCTGTATAGTATGCTTGTTAAATCAAAAATACTTCGGGTGGTATTGATTTTTTCATATTTATCCTTATGATATTGGCATGAGCGAAGAAAAAAACATTTCAAATCCTTACGGTCGCAAGTCTCATTCTAGTGACTACGGCACTTATTTTAACCTTTTCTATAGTTACGTAGACCGTCATTCCACGCAGCCATCGGTTTATGAATACCATTTGCCCATAAAGGTCTCTACTTTCGAAAAACTAGAAAAAATGGGCGCAAAAAGAGTTTTTCTGTGCGAGTTGGAGGGCAAGAACGAAGTCAATCAAACGGAAGTTTGCTATGAGTACGAGGACTCCATGATTCTTCTTTATCGCAAAGAGAGTCTGCTTAGGAGGTTGGACTACATCCACGATGAGGAGGAGAAAAGCGAGGATGGTGAAGAGGAAAAAGATTTTGCCACTTACAAGGGAAGAATACTCTACAGTTCTTCTTCTACTCTGGATCTCGTCAAAAAATGTTTTGAAACGGAGTCCGATCCTAAGAAACACAGCAATGTCTATCTGCTTTGCACTATGGATGGCATGCTTGCTCTCCAGAGGTTTGACATAAAGTTGCCCAAGTCGATCGACTTAGAACTTAACTACGGCAAGGATTCTGCTGAAAAGTTGGAAAAGATCACTGAATTGATGGCTAGGAACAAGAACGGACTGGTCCTTTTCTCGGGCGATCCTGGTACTGGAAAGAGCACATTTATTAAGTATCTTACGACAAAGACTGACAGAAAGGTAATTTATCTTTCCTCCTCAGCGGCCGAGCAGTTGACGAATCCCGATTTTCTCAGTTTCATCATGTCTCACAGAAACTGCATACTTTTGCTGGAGGACGCGGAGAAAGTGATCAGAAGCAGGGGATCAAACGACAGCGGGGCGGTCAGCAACATTCTGAACATAACCGACGGGATTTTGGGTGATTGCCTTAATATCATGATCATCGCCACCTTCAACATAGAGAGAGAGAATATAGATTCGGCTCTCGTGAGGAAGGGTAGGCTTCTCTTTGAGCACTGTTTCAAGGCTTTGTCTGCCGAGGAGTGCAATGAAATATTTAAAAGCATCGGATCCGAAAGGACGACGGACGTTCCTATGACTTTAGCCGACATATACAACGACGAGGAAAATTTCCACAAGGAGGAAGAGACTAGAAAGGTTGGTTTTTAGTGAATTATGGCGAACTGATTCCTGTCGGAGGAGGGGATTCGATACCCTTACTTAAGACGAACTTGATCATCGGCCGCCGCGAAAGTTCCGACATCGTGCTGCGTTTTCCAAACGTGTCTGGGAAACACTGTGAGCTTGTGTTTGAGGAAGGATTTTGGACTGTGAGGGACTTGGGAAGCGTAAATGGCACTAAGGTCAACGGGTTCCGAGTGAGCGAAAGTCAATTGTTTCCGGGAGACAAGGTCGGCTTTTCCAAGCACGTCTACGAGATTCGCTACGAACAAAATCAGTTCGCTAAAGAAAAAAGTCCTCAAAAAAATATTTTTGAAAAATCGCTCTTAGAGTCGGCTGGCCTTGAGAGCCGATCGGGGCAATTTCCTTCCAAATCGTTTTAGAATTTGGGCTTTTCTTCTTTTTCTTTCTCGTGGAGAATGGACTCAAGTTTGTAGATCTCTTCGTAGAGACTCTTTCTTTGTTCTAAACTAGGCCAGTCGGATGCTATGTAACTTCTTATTTCGGATATCTTTTCTTTTATCCGCCACGCATCCATTACCCCTCCTCGCTCCAGTCAATATCCTCGTTGTCTATGTCTTTGCTGTAATTTTCTATTCCTAGGTCGTATTTCTTGATATCTTCTTCTTCTGGTTCGGGGATCTCTGTCGTGACTTCCTCGTCTCCTCCCTGTTCGGGCTGTTCGGGACTTTCCGCTTCGGGCTGTTCTGGTTCTGCGCCTTCTTCTGGGGCTTCCAAGTTAGGCGTTGGACCGCCGGGCTCTGTTCCCATTTCTGTATCATTAGATTGGGTTCCTGGCGTCCCGACGCCTAACAGTTGAGGATTCTGACCGATTATCTGGATCTTCAGATCTTCTAGTTTCTGGATCTTGTTTCTGGATATTATTCTTGTAGCCTCTTCTTCGCTGATCTTCATGAATCTTGTGAGGAGGTCGAAGTCACTCATAAGCATCGAGGACTTAAGCGTGGTTACAACATTGATTCTGTTGTTCATGATCTCGGCCTCGCTAAGCTCTTTCCAACTGCTCGGAGGTGTCATCTCTACCTTGAGGTCTTCGTAGGCGTCTGAAGGAAAGCCGCGCATCTCTAAGTGTCGTTCGCATATCTCAAGGATGGTGTCCTCCATGCTGGCTTGTATCCTCTCCACCATTCTTGCAAATCTTGCGTCTTGGGCGCTCAGAGTTATTCTTGTGGCTCCGACGTCTTCGTTGCTCAAGTAGTTCTTAGGGAAATTTAATGCGGTGAAAAGTTTGTTTCTGAAGTAAAGTGCGTCATCTATCTCGCCTAGATTTTGTGCTCCGGGGAGCGTCTCTATCCTCGTGTTCGCGCTGGGTCGGATAGGAATCCAGTAGTCCTCGTCTGCGGCGGGGGCGTGCCATCTTTCCTCTACGGCATTTGCGCCCGCGCCTCTTCCGGACGGAACCTTTTTCTTTCTAAATTGATCCTTCATTCTATCGACGAACGCCTCCGCCTTGAACGGCGGAAGTTGTCCTACGTCAATATAAAAAACCCTACGCTCGGGCGCGCGGGAGTTGTGAACTGGAGTTCCGTTCGCTATAAAATTATGAATTTCGTTGTCTACCGTTATATCGTAGACTTCTTCTTGTCCGACGTACTCTACCGAAAGAACGTTTTCGTATTGTTGAACGGCTTTGTCGGATATTGTTACCACATAAGAAATTGACGGGGCGATTTTTCTTCCCGGAACGATTTCGTGTCCGCCATTCCTTTTTCTTCTGGTGATCTTTCCCGAACCCAGCCCTATGGATGACCAGACCTCCTTGATATCCTCAATGAGTTTCTTATTGCATAGTTCTATGCTTGAGAACCACGTTCCCGCCTTGGTATGCCTCTCGCCCCCGTCTGCGTTGGATATGCCCTCTACGAATGCTCTTCTTATGTTTTTGGGAGCCGTGAACACCCACGATGGAATTCTCTTGTTCTTTGCTCCTGGGATGTAACCCATCTTGATAAAAAGACGGCTAGCTGTGCTTGAGCATGTTGTATACGTTCCTACGTTTTCGTTGCTATTTCTTTTATCTCTTTTGAATTCGACTCTGCCGAAGTATTTCTTCATTAGACCCGCATAATATTCGTTTTGGGCTTTGTCCGTTCCCGCCGCGAAGTTTAGGCTGTGTTTACGAACGCATCCGTCGCCTATCATGAATCCGAAAAATCTCGCGAAGTCTTCGTCCACATGGGTCGGCAAGGAAATCCTTTCGGCATTTATCTCGCCCTTGTTTAGTACCGTCATTGCGTCCGGATCTAAGCCGAACGTTTCGCATATTTCCGCCGCCGCTTCATACGGAAGGGCCTTGCCTTCTAAATACAAGAACTGCTTGACTCTGTCGAATTTGAACTTGCACGACCTCATCAATTCGTATTTGTTTTTGTATACGGTGTTTCTGAAGGCGGACCTTTGGGAAGAGCTAAGTTTCGCCCATTTTTCCTCGTAGGTTTCGGGAATGGCGACCTCAATCTCCTCGTCTCTCGTCGTGTTTATAAGCTTATCGCTCTTGAGGATGAGATTCTGTATTTCTACATATTGGATCGTTCCGTCCTTGTTGACGAGGACGGGATGATTTGCCGTTCCGATTATTTCTATGTGTTTGCTTTTGACCTTGTACACATCCTTGACCCCGTTATTCATGAAGTTAACGACCTTTGATTTTGATATTTTTCCGCTATAATCGTAAGAAAATACAAAATCTCCGTTTTTCATGTCGCGGATGTACTTATAGCCGTCGCTGGTTCTAATTCTTGTTTCTCCGACCAAGCATAGTCGGTAGACCATCATCGCATCTTCCATCAATCTTAATTGGTGGGCTGGACCTCTAGCCGGTTCCATGAGGCTTTGTCCGTATGGATAAAAAGTTCTTCTATCGTCACCTAGGTACATGTGCACCACTTGAGCGGGGGCGAATCTTATGGAGGTGGACTGCATCAACTCTTGCTCCGTCGCCTTTGAAACCTCGCTTCTGGTTAGTGCTTGGTAGTCTGGTCCTTCCTTGCTCTGTTGAAACTCTACCACCCTTCCCTTTGTTGTGACGATCTTGTACATGCTATCAGCAGGCAGTTCTTGTATTTTTAAAATACCATCTTTTGGATTTTTGGGATCTGTGATCAGTTCATAGAATCCGTCGCCGAAAATGCATAGTTTCTTAACCATCTGCCATGCTTTCCTGTTCAGATTGAGCATCTTTCTGTTGAAGCAGAGGAACTCCAGTTCTTTTTTGATTTGTTCGTTCTCGACCTTGATCGAGAATACGTTTCCTTTTTCGTTCCTCTGGCAGTTGTGCATTACAACGCTATCGGTGCAGAAGTTCTCGTGATCTTTGACGCTCAAATCGAACACTTGGATCTCTTTATGAGGCAAAATACCGACCACTCTCCTTCTGTCTTTTCTCTTGCCGAGCCATTTGAGTTCCTTTGTGCAGAATCCTTCTTTTCTGATCCAAGAATCTATGCTCTTCCAAGAGTGCTTCATCATGCTTTCGACGGAACGGCAACTTGCCCCGGCGGCTATCAATCTAGATGCTTGGCTGACTCTCTCATACTTGGATTTTCCATCTCTCCACTCGTCCACAAACTGTCTTTCGTGCTTCCACCCGTCGAATGTGAATATCCTTGGGAATTGTCTAGTCTTGAATGCGTTGATCTTTCTGTTGGGCTCCATCCTATAAAACGGCATTAATTCAGACCCAACTTCTAGATCCTCGGCGTGCACCCACTCTTGATCTCTGGTGAGTATTCTGTGGTCCGGAGTGACGACAAAACTATTTCCGTCGTCAAGGAGAATTCTTATGGTTTGTGATGTCTTGACCACTCTTGGGTCGTATGCCCATCCGAGTGTGTAGTCTTCTTTCTCGAAGTCCCAAGAATAAACAAGGAAGGGGCTCGGATCGTTCTTCCATCGCTCTGTCAGCCATCGAATGGTTCTTTGTCCGTCAAACAGCGTGGCTATTTTGGTGTCCCCGGAGATACAAGCCTCGTCGCTAATCACGGTCATGGCCATTTCCATCTCTGCGACGCTTCTAAGCCTATCGTATTCCTTATACCTGGACTGCCTGTTGGTGACCGTAGAGAGATCTATGAAGTCGTTGCTGTCGTACAGCCTTATTTGGGACTGACTCAAGCCGAAGGAGTCTCCCCTCAAGTCCGGCATGGCGTCGGGTACAACGACTCCCGCACCGGTTATCTGGGCGGTGTCCATCCTCTCTATAGGACCCTTCTCGAATTGATAGGTCCACAATTTGTAAAAATCCCACCAGGCCATCGAAACCTCTCTTTTGGTTTATCTATCCCCGGACTCTGATATTATAGTTGAACTCACCCTAAAAAGGCCTCCAAGACGGCCCTTGTTCCCATGAAAAGAGTCTGTTTTGTCGTAAGTCATCTCGGATCCGGGTCGTCAGACCTTGTGGAGGTGCTCAATGGCAATCCGAGGTGCGAGTTTCACGACTCAGGGACGCAATACGACAATCCCGCCGCACTGGAGTGGATGTTTAACAAGGGACACAAGTGCCGGGACAGTTCGGCTGTGTACGGTGACCATTTGTTGTTCAATACGTCCATGTCACACAAGTCTTTTTATGGATTCTGCAAGTTCATATATGTGATAAGGCCCGCTAGAGCGTCTCTTAACGATATTGTGGCGCTAAGGAAATATACTCAAGAAAATGCCGCGAGGTATTACCGCTTCAGACTCAGAAGGATTTGCGAGATGGCAAAGCGATCCCCCGATTCCGTACTTCTTACTTGGGATGATCTTGCGAAAGGAACGGCGTTCCCTATAATAGAAGACTATCTTGGCCTTCCCAAGCAGCTTAAAACTGAGTTCAAACACTTTTCTTCAGAAATGTCAGACGTATTTAATGAACATCTCATAGAAGAATGTCAAGATGCTTATGAAAGATACTACTATTATTTAGACAAACTCAAACTAAGAAGATCATTATGATAAGAGTTGCAGAAACAGACGATTATGTAATATACGACGAAGTACTGGACGACGAGCAATTCAATAAATTGTGGGAGGCCATACAGTCGGACGAGTTTTTGATCCCGCATATAAACAATTGGTCCAAAGTCTGGAGAATAACTGACGGTTCGCCGGTGGGGACTAGGGACTATAATGCAAGCCAAGATGCCTTCAACAATTACATGGATCTCATGAGATTCGTCATCATGGAGGCTGCTAAGATGCACCCCCAGATCATCCTCAGTCACGACGAACTCATTCTTCGTTCTTATCTTTATCCCCGAGGTACCAAACTGAATTGGCACAATGATCTCGGATACTCGGGCGCCGCTATATTTTATGCCCATCCAGAATGGGCTTCTACATGGGGTGGCGAACTCATGCTGGCAAGGACGCCGCCGATGGCCAACATCACGCCTCCGCATCTGGACCATCGGGAGGAGGACAAGTTCTTGGGCCACTTCGGCATGGGGACATACATCACATGCAAGCCAAACAGACTGGTTTTGACCAAACCCGGCGTTTGGCACTCCATAAACCGCGTTGACGACGACGCTGGAGATCACTGTAGAACTACGGTCGTAGGGTTTTTTAAGCAAAAATGAGAATATCCTTCTGCACGACTTGCATGGATAGGCTGTTTCACTTGGAGCAGACCTATTTGCGCAATATAGAAAGTTCTGCCTCTTTTAAAGAGGTAGAATTTGTGTTGCTCGACTACAACAGCAAAGATGGCTTGGAAGATTGGGTGAAATCAAATCTTTCGGAACACATAGATGCCGGTCGTGTCGTCTTTGCACAGACTAAGGAGCCAAAGTATTGGGTGGCGGCTCATGCGAAGAATATTGCCCACAAGGTCGCTTCCGGCGACATACTGGTCAACTTGGATTGTGATGTTCTTATTCCGGAAGGCTTCTGTGAGTACATAGATGCGGCCTTTTCTTCGGGAAAAAGAATTGTTATGGCCTTTGATAGCGAAGACATGTATGGCAACAACGGTTGTGCGGGCATAGTGGCAGCCACGAAGGAAGACTTCTACTCAGTCAACGGCTACGATGAAAGCATCCATCTCGGTTGGGGCTACGACGACATGAACTATCAGTTCAGAGTCAGAATGCACAACAATCTTCATCTTTTCACCCCTCCGAAATTGTGCTTGTGCATACCGCACGCGAACGAAACTAGAACTAAAAACTGTCAACTTAAGCAGATAGAGGTCACTAGGGATCTTAGCATGAACATCTGCGAAGACGCCGCTGCAACCGGTAATTATGCGGTTAATTTGGCATCTGGATGGGGGAGAGCCAACATAGCGAAAAATTTTACTGATGCCTTTTTAATTTAGCCACATCTCTCGTTCGGCAAGGGGAAGCAACCATTTTCTTCAAATAGCCTCTTGCCTTCTTCTGCTATGTTTTTCAAATAGATCATTGCTTGATCCGAGGCATTCTCTTCCGATAGAAGTTCGTTTTCGGCCCACACCCTGTTGAATGTATCTGTGTACATGATCATGGGATTACTATATCTGTCCAAACTGTCCGCCAATGATTTAACAAATCTCTTGATGACCACAGACTTCAGTTCTCCCATCCTCGCACTTTTTCGGATATAGACCCTAGATCCAACCGTAAACAGAGCCAAGAAATTTTTCTTTATTTTGACTCCAGCGCATCCTACGACTCGTATTCGTCCAGTTGGTTCGTATTCAAACATTTATGTCCTGGGTATTGGGGTCTAATATATTTAGCAATTGGTCCTTCCATTGCTTCGAGCATCTAGCAAAAAAAACGGCCCGCCCCTTTCGGAGCGAGCCGTTCTTTTGAATCAACCTCTTGGGTCAGATCACGGGGTGCCGCCGTCCAACGTGTTGGACCATTCCGGAGCGGTACCGGCCGAATTCATCTTCAAGAACTGGTAGCCAGTTCCCTTCGCCAATTTGGCCAAGGTGTCGGTGCCAGAAGCATAGATGATGTCGCCCGAGGTGTAGCTCGAAAGGCCGGTACCACCATAGATGGCGCCAACCGTCGAAGCGTTCCACGTACCGGTCGAAACCGTGCCGAGCGTGGTGATGCTGTCGTCGCCGGTGTATGTTCCGGCTGAAACAGCGTCGAGTGTGGCGCTGTGAGCTTGAACGTCGGTACCGATCACAACACCGAGGGTGGTGCGAGCGTCAGCCGAAGTGGCATCGTCGAGAAGACCACGAGCATAGCTCGTCAGCGTGGTTGTGCTGGCTGTGCCCGAACCCGTGAAGTACGGGAGAGCGTCAGCAGCACTGGTCAAACCGGCGAGAGCCGCAAGTTCAGCATCGTAAGCCTGAACGTCGGTGCCGATCACAACACCGAGGGTGGTGCGAGCGTCAGCCGAAGTGGCATCGTCGAGAAGACCACGAGCATAGCTCGTCAGCGTGGTTGTGCTGGCTGTGCCC
>Ga0209085_1000673_pt1 | contig 24044 bp, 26 predicted proteins | sample C_131016_EF_Meta_FD_187310 | JGI IMG/M metagenome (GOLD analysis project Ga0209085, IMG submission 187310) | Freshwater microbial communities from Lake Croche, Canada to study carbon cycling - C_131016_EF_MetaG (SPAdes) (version 2) | ecosystem: Environmental > Aquatic > Freshwater > Lake...
TTCAAATCGTGTGTGGGCCGGTATCCACTTGAGACCCAGACCACGATTGCCCTTGGCCGGGTCAGTGTCGATCAACAGCCAGTCCTTTTCATCGCTGAAAGGCACAGTGTGTTGTTTTTTGAGTATTCTAACAATCTTTCCACTCTGCTCAATCTTGCCCATCACAGCATCTTCCTGGATGGCATCTTCCTGGATAGCATCTTCCGCCACAGGCTCGGGTGACCAGGCCAGACTCTTGCTGCCCTTGACTGTGGGCTGGAATCCTGCGCTCTTGTAAAACTTCATCAATTTGCTTTGACTCACTTGTCCTTTGTCCCAGGGAAACAGTGTGAGTGAGATACCATCCTCTTGTGCCAGGCGTTGCAATTCCTGCATGGCTCTAGTGCCAACACCTTGACGCAAGGGATAGGCCTGGAACCATTTGATTTCCACAGCACCGCGCTGACTCATGCTGGGCACCAGTTCAAACATGGCAAACTGTTGTTCATCGCCTGAGCCGCCCAGGGGCATGACATGATTGTTTTGCCAAGTCTGTGGGTATGCAGCGTAGACCTTTTGAATCCAGGCCAGTGCTCGGTCTCGACTGTCAATTCGTATCGGAGTTGACTGATTATCGTCTTCGGTCACACCTTGCTCTTTAATATCATCAATTGATTTACCATGTGCACGAATCTGCTGTAATATTGCCAAGCTATTTTTTGCTCTGGTCCATCCAGTGGCGTCATCGTTTCTCACATACAAAACAGCATCTTTGAGCACAAATGCATCTATCCATCCATAATATTCTCTAGCCAAATTTAATAAGTGTCGAACAAATTTTTTATGGGTTGGATTTTGATCTAAGTCTAAAAACACATCAAAATCATTGGCATCTTGAAAATTCTTTGTAACCGTACTGCCAAACACGGTCAATGGCATTTGTTTTAACTCGTGGAAAATTTTAATTTTTAAGGCACCCAGCTCTGCCAGGGCAGCACCTGCTAGAGCACCTTTCAGACCCTCTTCCACTGAGCCTTCCGCCATGCCTTGCTCTTGTGCTTCTTCTTTAATAGCAGTTTGGTGAGTCTGGGCTAACCAATCGGTTGCTGCTTTTTTAGATTTGAACAACCTACTCATATCCCAATGCTTTGAATATGCTTTATATGGGGTATCTTTTGTGGTTGATGTGAAAATATTTCCAATATGTGTTCCATTATAGTACACATTGATAATAGACCCATCAGCAACAAGTTTAGTGCCTTCCGCCACACCTTGCTGACCTTCGTGTTCGCCACGGATGGCACGATCAACATAATCATCGGTGACTGATTGCTCTAAGTCCACACTCACGCCCAGTTGCTTTGCAAGTTTTAATATTTGACCACGCACCGGGGGGTCTTTATATATCGCAGTTAAACTATACTGACCTTCACTGTAATCACTTTGATCTTGAAACAGTGGTATCACTCCAGGAATCCGCTGCAATCCTACATACATCTGTTTTTGTAGCGCATGATCAGTGGCATCAGGGAATTCAGGATTGGCACACACAAACTCTATTTCTTTGTAGCCAGAGCCACGACCTTCTGTCATCTCATCTGTTTTATCCACCTTCCAGGTGCTGCCATGCTTCCAGCCGCCAGTGACAGGATTGCGTTTTTCAAATTCGTCAGGCTCTTGATCTCGTCTAAATTGATGTGCTTGTACCACTTTGGGGCCAGTGTATGAGAAGACGAACGACACATAGATGGTGGGACGAATGGAACCATCAGCAGTTTTGTTGACGCTGGTCATGTAAGGGAACATGTCCACAGTCACAAATCCCCACCGATCTCTAGCATAGCGATAGGCCTTTTCATAGCTGCTGTAGCGTTGAAACCAGGGATGACGCAGCATTGCATTGGTCTTGCCTTTGCCCAGCAACTGAACCAGTTCTTTATCAGTCACACGGTGTGGCCGCACTTCGGGCTGTTCCTCAGACAACATGTGGTCAGATGCTTCTGCCACATCTTGCTGACCTTGTGCCACTGCTACATAAGCAGGACCTGTATAGCCGTTGGGATACTGAGCAAAGTGTTGAATAGTTCTGTGCCAACCTTCTAATAGTTCATAACCTTTTGCGGTTTTTATTAGTATCACTGGTTCTTTACGCACACCACCTTGTTGTTGCGCCAGAGCCGCTTGAGTAGCATGCCGTTCGGCATCTCGCGCTGGTATATGAACCATTGGATCAGTGGATGTAGCACTACCGCCAGCCCGAGCTTGTAATCGTTTAAGAGTTTTTGGCTCCCACATATCCATGGTAAACTTTACATTAGGAACCAGTTGCCAAGTGGTATTGACACTCAATCCCATATCATTAAGAATTTTTGGAATGTCTTTTCCCATGGTTTTAAAACTCCAACCTTTTTCTTTGTTATATGTTTCGCCTTTTGCAAAGTTGGCATACAACCAATCTTTTACAATATAGTCAGGCCATGTTGGAACAATACTTTTGATATATTGGTACATCCGGTCTCTATACTCAGTAATTGTGTTATAGCCTTCCGTCACACCTTGCTCTTCACCATCTAGATATTCTTTGTCAGTGATGTGTATATCTTTGTTGTAGAATGGAATCCAATCATTACCTCTGGGATCGTAGATACTGTCGTAGCCCTGTTGTGCCAGTGCTTTGTACTTTTCTACCATGGTATTTGTTTCGTCTTTGTCAGTGATCACATATGGATTTTTGCAAGATAGTGTGGCGGTATAAACATAACCATCTCCACCATATTGCGTGGCGTAATAGACCGCAGTGTCTCTGTCTTCTGTCCACCACATGGGAGTTATCAACTCTTTGTGAATGCCACCTTGATTGCCATGATAAGCTGTTACGCCCTGTTGTTTATCTTCCCACACACGAACATCTTCTCCGCGATGTTTGTTCCAGAAACCTGCGCCTGCATCTGTTTGATCCCAGCTACGCTGTATCTTGTAGCCTTTGCTCTTGACATAATCGTACATGGTTCGAGCAATGCCTTGACCTTGATAACGGTCGTCCACCTGCAGATCCTGCGGGTCTAATTCTTTGCTGTCACCGATCACAAACTCAACCGAGCCCAACTCGTTGACACCCCAATCATCTATGGCTCGAACAAACAGTCGCCCGTCTTTCTCGACCATGGATATCTTTATCCCTTCATAATCTTGGGTGGGGTATTTTTTGTATTCAACTACGAATTCTTTTGCTCTCATTTGTACTCGTCCTTGAACAATCCACGGAACTGCTTGACATACTCAGTGGGCTCAACATCAAACACCATTTTAAGTTGGCTACCAGCACTTAGATATGCAGCTATTTCTTCGTCGTGGTGCGAATGATAGTCTAACTTTTTGCGCAGAGTGTTGCGCATGATTTTGTAAGCAGGATCTTTCTTGAATTCGCGCATGAGTCCGTCGACTGCCTGGCGATATTCCGGGCGCAGATAATATAGTGCATGAAACAGTTCGTGATCGTCGGTACCTTGCGTATTGCCAGCCACACCAATAATGGCATACGGCCCGCGTTTTAACGATTTTTTAACGGTGTTCACAACCAATTGTTCAGCTTGGCCCAGTTTGCCCACGCCCTTGAGCCAAGAATCAAATGCTTGATCGGTTATGTTAAACCCATCCCAAAACTTAAAATAATCCACGCTGCCCGAACGATCAACAAAGTTATCCAAAAAGTCAGCCATGTCTATGTCTTGAGCCGGGCTGCCAGAATAGCGATTGCCTTCGTAGTATTCGGCCATGCGGAAAAATGCTCGTGTTAGATCTGGTACTGTGTTAAATCTAAACATGATGCATTGATCAAATGGACAACTCACTGTGAAGTCTCTGCGACTCACACGGTTATTTTCTTTGCTGTCAAAGTAGTCGCGAACTGTGCGAGCTGTCCAGCGTTCGATCAAAAACTCTTGAGCTCTCATTTTTTCTTGATCCAATCATCGGGAATCATGCCTGTTTTTTCCACAAACAGGTCATGCAGTTTTTTGGGTGTGATATCATGCTTGCGAGCAATAGTGGTCATCATGTGGTCAATGGCATCATAGCCCAAGGGATTTTTCAAATCTTTCTTGAGTGCATCAACCGCAGCAGATGATTCAAACTCTTGTGCTCTCATGCTAGTGGAACATCAAGTAGCTGTCGATCACATCACGACGATTGGCTGCACGGTCACCGGCACCAGGCTGCACAATCACATTCCACTGGGGCTTGGTGCCCACAGGAGTGGCCATCATTTGATCATAGGTGATGATGCTGTCCAAGGGCACGCCATACCGTTGTGCCAGTCGCTCTCGGAATGTTTCCAGGGCTTCGGGGCTGGCAAATTGTGTGCGACCCTTGGCATCCTTGATCAAACTGTTGCCTTTGCGTGCAATCAAGTCAAAGAACATGTCCTTGGGCACTGTGACACCCTGCTTGACTGTGTGGCCTTGACTGCGGTGGAACTCCACTTTCTTTTCTTCACCGCGCTTGCTGCCCGAACTGAAGTTCATCACAAAGTTGGCAGGAGTGGCACCAGTGGCCACATCGCCCATCTTGGTGTAGGCATAGAATTTCACATCTGGATTGGCCTCGGCCACACCATAGGCCAAGTTCAAGTATTCTTTTGAGAAGAAATCACCAGCATCATGCCAACGCACCACTAACTGTACACCAGCTTTGTCGGTCTTGGCCTTGATGGTGTTGATTTCTTGATTGACTCTGGCAGTGTAGCCTTCGGGATCGTTGACCAAGAAGTTGAGAGCTTGGGCTGCACTCATTGAACTGGCCGGGAACATGACATAGCCACCTTTGCGGGCATAGCAGAACAGTTGGCAAGCACCGGCTCCGGGACAGGTGGTGATTTCCACAAAGTCTCCAGTGTCTTCGTCTACCACAATGCCACTCAAGGCCGGCAAGGTCAAGTCGTAAATGATTTCGCCTTCGGTCTTGCTTTTTTCCATCTTGGCATTGGTGCCCAGAATAGCTCGGGGGCGTGTGGTGATTTGTGCAGCCAAGTCGTCTAGATCCCACTCAGTGCCACCATCGTCTTGAGTGATGGCCTTGATGTTTGAGCCGTGAATGATGGGAGCAAACTTGTCCTGCTTGGTCTTGGTGCCGGTCTTGATACGGTCTGCATAGCCCTGCAGTTGATCTCGGGGGATCGGGCGTTGTGGTGCGTCCAGCTTGATGGCTTCGGCCACATCTGACTCCGCTGACACATCCAGCACCTGAGCTCCGCTGTAGTGTTTTAAAAATTTTTCTTGGGCTAGGCGTGCATTTTGATGGTACACACGAAATTTTTTCTTTTGACCATTGTCCATCTGGGCTGTGATGATGAATTCATGATTGTGCGCCGCGGCTGCTATCAATCCCGACGGATCCAGTTGACCTTCTGCCACGCCTGAATCTTCAATGTGCAAGGGTGTGACAGCAAACCCGCCCAGGGTTCTTGTTTTTTTGGCTACTTCACGAATCTTCATTTTCAAATCCTTTTGTTTATTTAACTTGATTGTGAGCGTGTTTGATCAACAAGGCAGGATGTCCTTGTGAGTCAGTCTCTAATCTCATGCGGTTGGCCTGTCGACCGGTTTCCCCTGGCCGGACATCCTGAGTCAGGGCCATGACATAGCGTGGATCCCGAGCTTGAGCAGCAGTGGGAATATAGCCCGAGCTTTCTTGAATGGCTTGACTGTCAAACAGTTCGGGATGTTGATCTGCGTAGTCTCGCATGATCACCCCGGCCCTGGCATTGGCTTCATTTTCCCAGTGACTGCCGGTGTGGCCAGCTGTTTTGGGCACTGTTTCCACTTGGTGTTGTTGATGATGTGTGAGTTCATGTGCTATGGTGCGAAACACATCCATGATGTGTCGACCATGAGTGGCCACATCCAGACGCTGCTGATCTGGCGTGTAGCGACCAAACGAAGTGTTGTCCTCGCTCCAGTCACTGTCTGAATGCAGCACTATGTCAGGCAGGGAATCCATGCCCAAGTGATCCACACAGAATTTCACAAAGTCTGACACCTGGTCATGGTCAATTTCATGCTGTTTTTCACTCACAAACATCTTGGTGCCAGCACTGACGCCATCGGGTGTGCCTTCCGCTATACCGCCCGAGTCTCCACCGCTGATGTCCACAGCAGCAACATCACTGCCGGAGTCATTGTTGCTAGCAAATCCTGGATACCAAAAAGCACCATAGCCGTAACGCACCTTTTTCTTTTTCTTTTTTCTTTCGGTGAGGCTGAGCTCTTGGTCACGAGCTTGATTTCTGGCTGCTCTCAAGCGATCAATCACGCCTTGATTTCTCAGCATCTTGAATGCAAGATTTTCAGCACCAAACTCACCATGCTGGTCCAGACCCGCTTGACGAACTTGCCGCAGGCGAGTCAGTGCTGCCTGCATGCGTTCCACTGATCCTGACTCAATGGCCTGTTCAATCGTGTGCTGCAGGCTGTTGTACTTGTCGCGCACATTGCTGTCATCGATTTTGACACGGCGGCGTCGGGGCACTTGAATCCATGAGCCTGTCAGCAAGGAATACACACCTTGGCTCACGGCCCGTTGATCAGCATCTTGCACATACAGTTCCACAGGGTATGTGCCAATGCGTATGTCATGTTCGGTGTTGTACTGAAACTTCTTGGCGTCAAACAGCTCACGATACACTTCGTCATCGGGACGACGCACCACCAGGTGCAGATCAATGTCAGAATGTGGGGTATAGGTGTAGGCAGCGTTGGATCCGGATATGGTGATGTCCACTAGATCCAAGTCTCCCACACCTAAAAATTCACGGAAATCTTCAGCTGCGGCCAGCAAGCGTTCACGAACTTGGGGCAGCATGTGTTCGCTGCGATCCCAGATTCGGGGATTCAAGCGTGAGTGAAATTTCACAGCGTCGGCAAGATTGTAATTTTCCAGTTCGTTGATATTCATGATGTATTTACCGCTGCTGTTGTTGTTGAGTGCCTATAAAAAAAGCCCCCAGAGGGGGCTTGATGTGTGACAGCAGAATTATTTCTTGGATTTTTTGCTAGAGGCCTTGACCTGACCTTGCACAGGAGCAGGTGCAGGAGCCGCTTCTGCAGCTTGAGCAATCACTGCTTCACCAGCTTGTGCAACTGCTGCTTCTACGGCGGTGCCAGGTGTGGCTGCAGGGGTAGCTGTTGTGGGAGCACCACGATCCACAGGAGCTTGGTTGGCCTGTGCCATGGCATGCAGGTCCTGATACAGCTTGTCCTGTGCAGCATAGTCGAACACATAGGTACCAGTGTGCTTGAGCAACACACGCTTGTCCACCCAGATTTTGCCACCCAGGTCACGCCAGTTTTCGCAGAATGTCCAGTCTTCTGAGTAGTAGCGATTTTCACGCACTGCTGTGTCGAAGTAGGTTTTCATGTGTGGATTCAAGGCAGGATCCAGACCAATGTCGTTGTTGAATGGTTTTACCGCAGGGTGTTTGTCCAGCTTTTCAAATACATCACGCTTGATCAGCATAAAGCCAGTGCCGGTCTTGGTGACTTCTTGTAAACCGTTGGGACCTTCTTCAGCACCGTCAAAGCCGTTCACACACCATTTCACAGGCAAGCTCTTCATGGGGTACAGGCCGCCAATCACATCCTTTTGACGGTCCAACATCACCAACAGGTGCCATGGCTCCCAACCAATGTCAGCGTCAATGAACATCAAGTGAGTGCTGTCTTTGTTGAGCAGGAACTTGGCAGTGAGTGTGTTTCTAGCACGTGAAATTAGACTCTCGTTGGTCATGGTTTCCATGGTCCAATCGATGTTGAGTTGACGACAAGTGTTGGCCCACTTGATGTAGCTCATGAATGTGCTCTCGGTCAACATGCCACCATAGCAGGGCATCATGATGTGAACCCGGGTGGTTCTCAGGTAGTCAATGTTGACTTGAATTTGATTATCAGCCATGAAATCTCCTTAGTAAAGCTGTGTATGCAATATTTAACGGAGATCTTTAACCCAGTGATTTTTTATAGGCACGATACAACTCAGGCAGGCTGATTTTCCAGTCAAGACCACGGCGTTGATCAATCATTTCAAGATGATCTCTCCACAGTTGAGAGGTATGGGGCTTGTTGACTTTTTCCAGTTCTCGTCGAGCAATTTGCCGCCAATCAGACTCAGGCAGGTCGGCACTGTACGGGTACCTCTCCAGCCATACTTGTTTCAATTCAGGGCTGGCGTACTCCAAAGACAGTGTACCAGAACAAGGGTTTACATAAAAGTGTGTGCGATTTTTCCAGTTTGTTGATTGTTCTCGAAACCAATCTTGTGTAGGCTGAACCAAATCAATGTTGTGTATGCCCATGGTATATGCCACATTGATGATCATTTTGGGAATATTTTGTTCGGCCAGCCACTGAATATTTGATCTGACCGTTTCCCAGCTTAGTGGATTTCTAATGTATTCGAATGCCGCTTCTGTGGCATCGGTGCTGAAATTTATGATCACACGACCACAGCGTTTCCAGAGATCAATTATTTCATCGTTGGGCCGAATGCTGCCATTGGTATTTAAACTCAACTGCAATTTGTTGAGATTTCCGGCTTGATCAATCTTTTGCAATATATCCAAGGGCTCTTGGCTTAATAAAGGCTCACCACCATTGAAATACAAGTCTTTTACTTGTGACACATCAATGTCATGAGATATTTTATTACGCAAAGTCAGATTGGAAGATCTGGCGGTAGTTTTTCCATATGCTTTATCTTCGGCCGCCCAGGCACTGCTATAATAAGAACTACATTGAATGCATCGGGCATTGCACACAGGATCCACATTGTAATCCAGTTTGTGTAATTGTAGTGTTGTTGAATTGGGGAATTTTGTCAGTGCCAGCTGTCGAGAACTAAATCCTCCCTGTGAGTCAACTCGGTAACAAGTGGTACACCCTTCTGGTGGCTGTTGTTGCAGAACCAGTTGTCTTTGATTCTGCAAGTATAGATCATTTTCAAAATTAATGTGATCAACAGCCGGTCCAGGGCGATTCAAACAACAAGCCGCTGTTCTGATTTGATTGTTGTTGATTTTTTCCACATATAACCCTTGAAATATCAAGGGACAATAGTAGGGATTGGATTCCACCATCAACGTCTTTCGTCAAGATAATCAGCAGACTCGTCGGTAGCGGTGCCAATGGCTGTGTCCAACATCTTGACCACAGTAGCTGCCAGTCGAGGATTGGTTTGTGTTCGAGGGTATAGACTCATGACCAGGGCTGTTTTTCTGCGATCATTCAGTCCAGGCCATGCTGTGCGTATTTCGGTGGCTGATCTCATGCCTGGTCCAAACTCTATAGTGGGCAGATAGGCTAGGTAAGCATGTTGGTTCATGGGAGCCAAGTCTTCTTGGTTGCCTTCATAATACTGGAGATAGTTGCTGACAGGTTGTCCCTTGTTGGGACCACGTTTGACCAAGGGCAGTTGTTGGGTAACTGGATCTACCTCCACTGGCTTGGGTTGACTTGCTCGATCTTTTTCTGAGCGCACAAAAATTAACTCAGTGTTGCCGGGATTGAATTTTTGAGTGATTTCTGTGGCTCGAAATGGTGATGCCACTTGAACAAAATGTCCAGGTTCGACCCCGGCTAATTTTGCCAGCTTTTCTTTGATCTTGAATGGAAACGGTCTCTCGCTGACATCGTTAGTGGCTGCCACATACACTTCTGCTGAGGGAAATGTTGCCTGAGCTGCTTGATACAGTGCCAAGTGGCCTGCGTGGAAAGGGTGGAAACCTCCCGGAACTATTACTAACTGTTTCATAGTTAGTATTTAGTGATTACATGTTTTCTAAAAGCCAGATATAGATAGGGGATAAAAATTTCAATTCAACAGTGCCGTTGCAACCCATTTCGCCGAAGAATTGGTCATTGACGAATTCACCATTGCCATTGAAGTTGTGAACATACACTGCAAGATTTAAAAATACTTGATCCAATTCGATCTCATCAAAACACACATTGGTAATAGAAAGTCTAGCATCTTGAGTGATGTTGCCCTCATCATCCACTACGGTATGATCATGAGTTTTGCCACTCATGATCAGGCGTAAAGAATAGTCTGTGCCATCCTCGTCATTGACCTCAAATGAAATTGTTTGAGTTTCAGTCACATGATCGGTTTTGAAGACACACAGATCATTGATCCAGGCTTCAAATGCCAAGGGCACAGCAGCGTCGCTGGTGGATAATTCAAAAGATATTTGGGCTGTTTCCATGATTAATAGGTTAAAGTTACAGAATTGATTGTGCCGGATTCAAAGTCTTGAATCTTAACACGAATCCACACAAAATTCCCAGGCGTAGATACTGATCGAATTTCGGTAGTGTTTGTATCGGTAGCAAGAGTGTCGAGGTCAAACCAAGCGGCTGACTCAGGATTGTTGCCCAAGGTAGCTTGTGTAATTATGCTGCCTGCAAAATCAGCAACATTGATCAACACAGTTTGTATACTGCCTTGCCCTTGATAAAATCCCACAGCCTGTGCTGCATCACTGAAGAAATCTGTGCTGCTGCCGTCATAGTTGCCAGAAGGCACACCATGTTCTACATTGCTCAACAGTGAGATTTGAGTCTGACTCACTGTGCAGTTTCCAATTCCACCACTGTGCCCTCGCCGGCCAAGGCTTCCACAACTGACGCAATTTCTGCCAAGTTGTCTGGGGAGATCAACTCAGGAGTCGCAGTATCAGAGTTTTTGATCAGCTTGCTCACAGTGATCACAAAGGTTTGTTCAACAAGTTTTGCCATGATATAATTCCTAGTGAATTATTTATCGGCTGCGATTATGGCTAGAGTTTTTCTTCTGATCCCAGATTGTACCAAGCACAACATGAGTTCGAACCCAGGATCGTTGTGATCTATGAAATGATGACTCCACAGGCAGGTATTGCCCCAGTCACTGTTGATGAATTCTGCCAGTGCCGGACTCAGGCGTATTTGATCCTGGCGTGCGGCAAGAAATTTTCTCAAGGTATTTCGTTGATCTGTGCTTATTCTCTGTGTGCGAAAATACATGCGATACTGATACTGGGGATTTTGCAACATCACAGTGTCTCTGGGTCGAGAGATTGTGGCCTGCGAGAATTCTTTGTGGGTCAAAAAACCCAAGTGATCGGCTGCAGTCAGCACAGTCATATCATTGGTATAGATCCTGACATGGTTGAGTTCCACTACCAGTTTGTGATCTTGTGTAATTGACTCTAAAAAATCATACATCTGCAGCAGGTGATTTTCCATGTCATTGGTGATCTTGGAGAAACCAAAATTGGTAGACTGTCCCCAACGCTGTATCATCCCGTGTCGCCACTCTCGCCGATGATTCAAAATCTCACTCACACCCTGTCTTGATCTAGCTCGCAAGGCCGCGCTCTCAGGCAGACAAAAACTCATGCTGTAGAGATAGCGATCGTAGAACAGTCGATCTGTGGCCACTGACCTAAACTGAAGCATGTTGTTACTCAAGAACTATGATCCCTTGTTCGTCCACAGTGCCCGTGGTGGTTACAGGTGCGGGCACAGTTTCAAATGCCACACCATCTCCTGCCACTTCGGCTCGAATGTGACAATTGGTCAGCTGATCAAATAGGATTCGCCGGCTGAGGGGCACACGAATCAACTCGTCAATCTTGCGACCAAGTGGCCTTGCACCCATCTTGCTGTCATAGCCACGCTGGGCCAACAAATCGATCACTGCTTCGCTGAGTGTCAAGTGAATCTGTCGTTGTGCCAAGCTGGCCTTGAGTTCGTCCACAAATTTCACCACAATCTTCTTGATGGCCAAGGTGTCCAGTTTCTGGAACTTGCAGATTTGATCAATACGATTACGCAATTCGGGACGGAAGAACTCTTTTAGTGCACGATCTTCTTCTCCGGTGCGTTCCAGACTCTGTGCAAAGCCAATGTTGTTGTTTTCGTTGTCTCGTGCGCCCAGGTTGGATGTCATGATCACAATGACATTCTTGCAGTCCACAGTCTTGCCATTGCTGCTGGTGATTCTGGCTTCGTCCAGCAACTGCAACATGATGTTGATCACATCTGGGTGTGCCTTTTCCACTTCGTCAAACAGCAATACCGCAAAGGGATTCTTTGACAGATCCGAAATCAATTTACCACCGCCCACATTGCCGTCTTCAAAGCCCACATAGCCCGGGGGAGCACCAATGAGACTGCTCACAGTGTGACGCTCTTGGTACTCGCTCATGTCGTATTTCAACAGTTTCATGTCCAGGTTGTCGGCCAAGAGCTTGGCCAGTTCAGTTTTGCCAGTGCCAGTGGGGCCCAAAAACAAGAAGCTGGCCATGGGCCTTTTCTGGTTGCCAATGCCGGAAAAGTTGATGTACACACGATCCAGAACTGCATCCACAGCGGCGTCTTGCCCATAGAGCTTTTGCTTGATGTTGCTTTCCAGTTCCAGGATCTTGCTGCTGCGCTCGTTCTGTAATCGATCCATGGGCACTGTGGTCACCCTCGACACCTGAGCCATGATCAAGTCACGAGTGATTTCAGCACCCGACCGATCCTGCACACGCTCTCGAGCACAGGCACCGTCCAAGAGATCAATGCTCTTGTCGGGATTTTTGCGATCATGTATGTAGCGACCACTCAGTTCCACTGCGGCTGTGATGGCCTCGGTGGCAATGGAGACACCGTGAAACTGTTCCAGTCTTGGGCTCAGTCCAATCAAGATCTTTTCAGTGGTTTCTGCATCGGGTTCGTCCACACTGACTCTGTGGAAGCGGCGCATGAGTGCACGATCTTTTTCAAAGCTCTCGTAGTATTCTTCCCAGGTGGTTGACGCCACAATCTTGAGACTGCCCCGAGTGATGGCCGGCTTCAGCATGTTGGCAAAGTCCAGAGTGCTCTGTGTTCCGGCACCAGCACCACGCATGGTGTGTGCTTCGTCAATGAACAACACACAGTTCTTTTTGGCTTCCAGCGCAGCAATCACCAGGCGAAACTTTTCTTCAAACTCGCCGCGATACTTTGAGCCGGCCAGCAAGCTGCCAATCTCCAAGCTCCATACTTCGTGGTTCTTTAAAAATTCTGGCACACGATTGGCTGCCACTTCCTGGGCCAGGCCCTCCACAATGGCTGTTTTGCCCACGCCAGGATCGCCCACTAACAGCACATTGGCCTTGAAGCGTCGAGCCAGCACCGTGATCATTTGATCCAGTTCGTCGGTGCGACCGATCATGGGCTCTAGACGATTTTCTTGAGCTTGGCCAGTGAGACTGGTGCAGTATTCTGTGAGTATTTCTGTGGCCTGTTGTTCGGTGATGCGAGCAGCCACCTGTGACTGATTGGCGTTCCAGAATTCCACAAACTCGGCTTTTTTCACACCGTACTTGAGCAAGAAATAGTGAGCATGACTGTTGGTCTCGGCCATGAGCGACAGGTACAGGTCCACAGTGGCCACTGACTTGCGACCACTAAACAACACCTGGGTCAGCGCTCGTTGGAATGTGCGTTCCAGGGCATTGGTTTTTCTCGGAGGTTGATTGGTGTGTTTGACCAAGTTGATTAGGCCACGCAGGTAGTTGTCAAGATCCTGCTCAAAATGATCCACATCCACGCCAAATTTTATCAGCACTTGCCTAAATGACTCATGACGAATCATGGCCATGAGCATATGTTCGGTGAGCACATATTCGTGACGATAGTTGTGTGCAATACGCACTGCTGACTCTACAATTTGTTCGATTTCGGGATTTTGATTCATTGTTGAAAATAGTTATTGACTCAACACATTGTACACAGTTGCAGGCAATTGATCAACTGTTATGGTTATTTACTTGGCACGATGGTGATCAATTAGCTGTAGTAAATCTTCGGGAATGTGTGTTGGCACATGTGCTCGAATGGCCACAATGAGATCTCCAGGTGCGCCTTGAGCCCGGGGCAGTCCATGTCCACGCACCCGCAACTGTGTGCCGGGTTGTGTTCTGGGTGCAATGGCCAAGGTGATTTGATGGCCCGCCAGGTCGGTTATCACAGTTTCTGTTCCCAAGATCAAGTCCCAGATATTCATTGAATGTTCATGCACTAGATTGGCACCCTGTCGTTCCCAACCAGCTTCGGCATGTATTCTAAACACTGCCAGCAAATCACCGCCGCCGGGTGCTATGCCTTGATATCTCACGGTGTTGTTGTGTTCCACGCCGGGTGGTATTTTCAGTTCCAGAGTTTGGTGTTGCCCCCCGGGCATGCCTATGGTGACCAGTCTGGGATGACCGCGTGCCAGGTCCGTGAGCGAGATGTCAATGGCAATTCTCACCTGTCGTGTTTGCTGACCGTGATGATGTTGAAATCTTGTGCCAAATATGTCAAATATGGTGGTGAAGTCAAAGGGCGATTGTTGTGAACTGAATCCAGTGGCACTGGGCTGATCATATTGAGCTCGCTTGGCATCGTCGCTCAATACTGCATAGGCTTGTTGTATTTGTTGAAATTGAGCTGTGTCACCGCCCTTGTCAGGATGATGCTGACTGGCCAAGCGACGATAGGCCTGTTTGATTTCGGCAGCAGTTGCAGTTTTTGCAACACCTAGAATTTGATAGTAATCTTTCATGCAAAAGAAAAGGCAGTATAGTAATTATACTGCCCGGTCAAGCTGCCCCACAATTACTTCTTTGTGGGAACTTCGGTACCTTCGAACTTTTTGTGCACCTTGATTTTTTTGCACTCTTGAACAGGTTTACCGGCTTTGTCTCGCATGACTTGGCCGTCTTTGCGTTTTACATCTTGACACACAGTCTTGGTCTTGCCCTCGGCATGTGCAGGGTTTCCGCAAGAGAAACAGATCAGCGCCATGCACAGTGAATAAAATGCTTTTTTCATGTCAATTACCTTTCAGGAAAGTCGGGTTGTGTGGGTGCCAGTTTTCCGGAACTGGATGCGAACACAGGGGCCGGTGTACCAAAGCTGGGAGCAGGTGTTGCTGCTGGTGCGGGTGTTGGTGTAACAACCGTGGTGGGCACAGTGGGTTGTATTGGTGCCGGAGGCGTATATGTTGTTCCGCCGCTGGCTGGTGAGGGGATTCCGCCATTGTTTGCTCCATTTAGTTTTTCTTGTGTGCGACCCCAGGCAGCCAAGCCCAGTACAGCGCCCATGGCCACATGGAACAACCCAGCACCTTGCAGTGTGAGTGGTTGCCACTGTACATTTACTCCGCCATGAAACACGGCCTGCAACAATGACCACAAGATTGGTGCACCCACAAAGTCAAAGAAACACACAACCATGTACATCCAGCCCATGGCCGGACGCCATTTGGAATTCATCCAGTCTTCTTTTTTCTTTTCAGCAGCTGACATCTGCTCGTATTCTTGTTGTGTGGTCATGGTGTACTCCTGAATGTGGAATGACTATTATCTACGCATTTATTTATTCAATTTTGAATTTTTTTACAGCAGCCCGGGCTAGACTGTCGATGCTGTTGATCAAGGGAATTCCCAAGAGTTCGGTTTCTCGAACCACCAAGGGGATTTCTGTGCAGCCTAAAACCACAGCTCGAGCACCGCGACTGATCAAGGATTCGATCACTGTTTCAAACATGTCATGTGCTGATGCAGTTTGTCCGGACTTGATTTGTGCAATAGCCGGTTGCACTAGATCAGTCATTTGCTGCTCCAAAGGAACAATACAACTCCAACCCAGACTGTCCAGTCTTGAATTGTACAAGCCCAGTCTCATGGTAGCCGGCGTGCCCACCACACCAATTTGACAGTTTTCCACGCCTTGTGCTCGAAGTTCTTGAGCCACGCTGTCCACAATGTGAGTGATTGGCACGCCCAGTGCGGTCATGCGATCATACCAGAAGTGAGCTGTGTTGCAGGGTATTACCACATGATCACAACCAGCTGCTTTCAGTCCCAGGATGCCACGACGCAGTGAAGGCCAGGGTGCATCATCTCCTGTCAGCAGACTGGTGCTGCGATCTGGTGTGGTGGGATCTCCCCAGAGTACCACGGGAATGTGTTGTTGATCACAATCAGCAGGTGTTTGGGCTATCAGTCTTTGATAAAATTCTGCACCAGCAGCTGGACCCATGCCGCCCAAGATGCCCAGGCGCGTCATCGTTTGTTGAACAACAAACTGCTGGCCACCGTCATTACTGTGCGCTCTTGTTCAACATCACTGGGTTCCTTGGTCCAGCCCACACTGATTTGACCTATGAATGCACCGGGCTCGGCTGGCACACTGATGCGACACATGTAATTGATGCCTTTGCTTTTGTAGGTGAATCCTATGTAGCTTTGTGGTCTTTCGTAGTCATCACAGGGAACCTTGCCCGACATCAAAGAGATCACATCAGCATTGTTGTCATAGTTCTTGGTCAACAGGCCCACATTGGTGCCATAGAGACTGCGATCTTGGCCGCCTTCGCGTGTGACAAAGTACACCAGTTTGCGGGTATTCAGCAAAGAGTTCACATCAAATATGGCCACAAGGTCTGCTTTGCTGTTTTGCAGCACAAAGTTGGCAGCTTCTTCGTACTGACCATTCATGTGGGGCAAGGCCTGCTGAGCACGGTAGCTGGCCATGTAAGCATCTTTTTCGCTGTAGACAAACCATCCCGCAAATCCAAACACACACAACAGTATGACTGCAAACAGTCTGAATGGGCTTTCGCCGATCCAGGTCAGCAGGCTCAGTAGGATATCTTTAGCTTTGTCCATGTGGTGGCTCTATATCGCTCACAAATGCTGTCACAGCCACATTGCCATGCACATGGCTTGCGGTGCGAATCATGTCCATCAGTGGATCCACTGCAATCAGCAACACCAACACAGCTTCACTGGGCAATCTCAACAGATCACACACCACGGCCACTGTGGCCACTGTGAGAATACCTGTGGTGCCAGCACTGGCCAGGCCAGCCAGGATACTGCCAAACAACACCACCACCAGGCCAGTCATGCCCAAAGGCATGTCATAGATGTTGGCAATAAACACAGTGGCAATGGCATAGTAAACCACGCTGCCAATGCGATTCACTGTGAAACTCAAGGGAACAGATAACTCTACCGAACTCTTGGAGAAGTGCAATCGTTGTAGAGCTTCTTGTGCATATGGGATACAGGCCAAGCTGCTGCGTGAACTCACAGCAACAATCAGCGTTTCCTTGATTTCACGAATCACAGTACCAATGTCTTGACCTGAGCGTTTCCAAATCACCATGGTACCCAGCACAACCACAGCAGCACCGCCCACAAACTGCTGTACCACAAAGTCAAACATGGTGAGGAAAATGCCCACACCCACTTTGCCCACCTGGGCCGAAATCATGGCCAGCAAGGCAAATGCCAAGAAGTAATTCAGGAACTTGAAAATGCTGATGCTGGCCTGTTGTATGCTTTTCAGCATGTCCACCAGTATTCTCTGCCCCTCGCTCTTGATGTTGCCCAGAGCAATACCAAATATCAAACAGAAGATAACAATCTTCAAACTTTCACCGTTGTTGAGTGTGTTGAAGATGTTTTCAGGGATGAACTTTTCTGCCAGCTTGGCACCACTCACAGGCGGCGCCACAGGCATGGGTTCATGTAGCGTGATGTTTAATTCTGTACCAGTGTCCTTGTCGTTGACCAAGGCACCCAGTTCGGTTTTCTTTTCCGGGGTCATTTCTGTTCCCATCACGGCCACAGTGCCCACACCAATCACAGCAGCCAGGAACATGCTGGCCACAAAGGCAAATATGATTTTTTTGATCAGAGACTGACTGCCTTCTTTTTGCAACAGGGTGATAATACCCACCAGGATGGTGGCCACCAAGAATGGCAACACAACCACTTTGAGCAAGCTGATGTAGATGCTGCCGATGCTTTCGAAATTCATGCTGAACTGCGGAGCATACACACCAAACATGATGCCTACCACAATTGAACCCAGGATAGTCCAGGGGCTGATTAAAAAAGTTTTTAAGTGAGAAATCATTTGTTGTCCTTGAGTGCTTTTTCAGCTTTGTAGCGATCCATTAATTTTTTGACATCAATGTTGTTGTATTCGTTGCGAATCACATAGTCCACAACACTCAACAGGTGCAGTGCACGATAATTCACAGCCACTGCAATGTTGTCCACAGAGTCACTGATGGTAATGGTCTTGGTGGTGATGGCAGCTTCGGGCTTTTCGATGCTGATTTTTTTCAGTTCAAACTCGTCTCGGTAAGCAGCTGATATTGTGCCTTCGGTCACTTTGTTCACAATGATATTCCAGTCTGTTTCGGGCACATACATTGCTGATGGGAAATTGACACGAGCAAAGGTGTCGTAGCTGGAACCTTTGACAAAGCCCAGGCGACCGTCAAATTCTCTGATCACTTGATAAATTTCTCGTCCGTGAGTGTTTTGACTCAACCATAATCGATTCACAATCATGCCTTGACGCAGTTTCACATAGGGTGTGCTGAATCTAACGGCCTGCAGTCTAGGCCCAGTCACCGACAGTTTGGACACTGCAATGTCGGCACGACCATCACGCACCTGTTCCACAACTTCGGCAAAGCTGGCAGCATCTCTGCGAAACTCCACAGGTACTCCCAGTAACACACCAATGCGGCGTGCAATGTCCACATCCAGACCGCGTATGTTGTCGCCTTGGCCTGAAAAGAAAGGAGGAACATCGTTACGAGTCATGGCCACCACCAGCACATTGGCTTTTTTGATGGCAGCAATGTCGGGCGGTAATGGTTGTTTGGAATCTGGGACTTGAGCCCAGGCAGCGGTAAAGGAACTCACAGCCACGATCAAGGTGAGAATTAATTTTTTCATAGTACTTTATTTATCGATAAACGAATAGCTTAATGTTGCATTAGCGTTAACGCTGAGCAGCTTCAAATATGCTTTTCTGCTCGCGGTACCAGTCTTGCCAGGCCTTTAGTTTGGCTGCATTTTCGTGGCAGGCTCCGTAGTTTTCGACCACGGTGTCAAGGAGTCTATGGGCTTCAACTCCCGAGGGGGTTCCATCAGTTGCGGCGGCACGCTCGGCCACTTGATTTCTACTGGCACTGTCGTGGAGCACGACGCTAGACCTAGGCAAAGTGCAAGTGGCATCCAGCTGCGCACCAGCAACTTCTCGAATAATTTCACGGTTAATGTAGACATTTTGTTTTATCACCTTTGTTTTAACAACCACACGCTCTTGAATCACGGTGTTGACTTGTTGACTCTGTTGTTCAGCTTTGAGAACTTTTTGTTCCAGTTCGGCCACTCGTGCTTTCCATTTATGTTCAACGTCAATCCTGCCCAGGAAATACGCACCACCTGCAATCAACAATACCGCTGCCAGTTCCACAGGCAGTCGATACAGTTTTATCTGTGCTATCCATACTGGCAACTTGCTGACTATGTACAACACCACACCTGCCACCAGCATTAAATTGGTGACCCAGACAAATATGCTGTCTGGAATCAAACTCATCATCCAGCTAATTTGCCACATGTCAGGCACCTAGCACATGGCAAGCATGTTCATAGTGTTTTTTGCGATCTTCGAGTCCAATTGTGCCGCCGTTGATTTTCTTGGTCATGGCCAGAATATCACCGGCATCGGCCCACTTGTTTAGATTGTTGTTTTCCCAGAACCAGCAGGCACTTTGTACAGCACCTTCAAATGTGCCCAGATACTCAGTCACTTGCTCCACGGGCGTTTCGATTGAGTCAGCAAAAGCCTGATAGTTGGTTCGGCCGGTGAGCTGAATCAGGCCGCGACCGCAGTACCGGTAACCATCACCTGAGCGTTCATCACCGTTGCCCATGCGATTGGCATACACTCGGTTGGCAATCATCTCGGGTTTGTTGGCATACACAGCAGCAATGCCATCGTCGGCAAAGTACTTGGGGAACACCTTGCGCAAGCTGGCAGCCTTGTAGTTTAAATTTTCTTTGAGAAACACAAATCCACCACTCTCGTGAGCACACTGAGCAAGAAACGCGGCCACACGCTGTGGAGTGTCAATTTCGTAGTCGGGCAAGATGGCATTCAGCGCCTCACACCAGTGTTCAATGTGTGGGTTCTTGGGAATGATTTGTGCCAGTTGGGCCTGAGTAATTTCCATGATGTTGCTTCTCCGATATGTGCTGTTATTTAGTTTTTAGTATTAAAATATCGGGCATTGTCATCCTCTGACAGAATGGGTGCAATTGCACTCTCGCTGTGCTCCACAGGAAATTTCATATGCACATTCAACATCTTCAAATAATCTCCACGATACAGGTGCAGCAGTTCGTAACTCAAAAAATGCGGTAACTGGCCGGACAATTTTTGATATTCGCCAATGGCTGTTTCCAGTGTGGGTTCGTCTGGCACTTGGGTTTGTTGCTGATCAATAACATTCCGGTCTCGACCAAGAATAGCCAACTTGACTTGATGTCCCAGAGCCTCTACTGCGCTGATAAATTTTGAGAAGTTGGGAACTGTGCGTTCACCGTTGAGCATGTAAGGACAGCTGATACTGGTCACAAAGTAGTCGCTCTGACTCCAGTCAAACATATCCAAGCGGTCGGGATGCTGCCAGTATTCGTCCAGCAGTGACTGACACGCAAACACTCGAGGATATAGAGAAAATATCTTGCTCCATTGATGATTGCCCGAATACTGTGGGCCGGTAAGAATCAAGAGTTGTTTTTGCATGTCAAAAACCTCAAGCGTAATACCAACATGTTTACACCAAGTTGTGATTGATCAAGTAGTCAGCAGCAGCGGCATGCGCTGACTCTAATGGGTGCCACAAAGCACTGACAGGATATCCATGCAGCTGACTCCACTCTAAAAAAGTGTGACCTTCAAAAGCTGTTAGATAAGGTCGTATGTAGTTTTGTAATTCAGACACTGCCGGCGTTGCATGCCATTTGTTTTCAAAAATCAATTCGTCCTGATATGTCATAATAAAATTGTGACCTTGTTGTTTTAGTGTATCAATGGTTAATCTGATGCACATCAAGGTATTCAATTTGTCTTGATATTGTGAATGCAGGTGCCGATAGTAAAATTGTGCAACATCCGAATTGTCTGAAGGAATAATAGTTTTCCACTTGTCGGTAGCAGCATCAACATAACTGAATCTATCTATCCAAGTCCACCCTACAACAAATAAAGAAGTGGCAGCATCAACCGCTTGGCACAACACCGATTCGGCAATTTGTGAATTGCCAGATCCGGGCACTGCAAAACATTGATATTGATATCCGCGGCGTTGTGCTATCAGTGCCGGCCAAGATAACTGACTGGGCGAGTGTTTGTTATCTGCAAAATCATCAGATAATTCACTGCCGTAGATAAAACTGCACCCAAAACTTTTGACAATCATAGGTAGTTATATACCTGTATAATTTTTGCAGAGTACTTTTACAGTATGCCAGCTGCTGACTGCATGGCACGAATATCACTATCGGATTCGTAAGTGGCCTTGATGGGCAAGCCAGCTGCAGTTCTCACTTCGTTGAGTTCGCTTTCGTACTTGAGTCGATATTCTCTGGGACTGGTAGGAACCAGTCCGGCAAAATCTTCCTCGGAAAAGGGTAGCTCTTGATCACGATAATGCATGGTCCAATCCGAATCCGACACATGTTCGGTCAAGGTACCAAGATCACTCAACAGGGCAGCCACATTGGCAGGTGCGCTGCTGCGGCGACGAATTTCCACGTACACCAGGTAGCGTCCGGGACGGATTTCACCCGGAGAGCGATCAGCGTCCAACACAAAGTCATAGCCTTTTTCGAACCATGACACCAAGTCCCGAGCAGCCTGTTTATCACGCACAAAAAAACTGATCACAATCACATCATCATTGTCGCCCATTTTAGAGTCAAACTCGTCCACATGGATTGTGGGCTTGAGCAAACCCTCCATGTCCTTGTACTCCAGGCCCTCAGTGAGAGGTCTAGGCAGGTTGTTGTAGTGATTGTTGTGCATTTTGAGATTGTTCATCGCTTTGAAAGGATTCCTGGTCCAGGTCCTGCTCGTAAGCAGAGTCAAGATCAGCCAAGTCAATGTCTTCGCCTTCCAGTTCCACAGATCCAGTGCGGATGTCGCTCATGAGAGCCTTGGGCATGACAATTTCCACCAGCCATACTCGTTGTTCCATGATGCGTGCCTTTTTGGTTCCCGGACGATAGTCACTGGGATCTTCAATTCGCATGGGAATCTGTATGGTGGTTTTTTTGTATCGCACTTCGCAGTCAAATGGCAACAGGCGCTGACCTCCACGTGGATCAGGCATCAACTTCTCAGGCCACATGAACACACAGCTCACGCGATATCGGCCAATTTCAGGTCCGCTTACTAACTCACCACGTGCCCAGTTGCGAAATGCATAGATATCTAGGTCATCCAACACACGCTCAAAATCCATGAGTGCATTCAAGCTGCCCTCGCTGGTGTAGATGTTTTGAATGTTCTTGGCCACCTGCCAGTAGTCTTCATGCGATTTAAACAGCTCTTGATCCATGCTGTATTTATGTTGGTGACACAGTAAGTCAGTAAACTAAAAAGCGCACTCAGGTGCGCTTTTTGTTGGCTCTAAACTCAGAGGTCTAGCCCAACCACTGACTTGGGGTAATAGCCCCGCGTCGTGGGGCATCTTTGAACAGTTTGTCTGATGCCGCCTTCATCTTGGCCTTGTAGAGTGCCTGTGCTTCTGGATTACCTGCAAAGGGCTCTTGTGGGGCAGCGGGTGCTGTATCAGGCTCAGCGGTTTCACGAGCCAACAAAGCTACCACAATGGCTACTCCTGCTACCACAAGACCTACGGTCATGCCTGGGATAGCGGCCCAAGATCCGGCAACGATCAATGGTGTGCTGACCAATAGACCCCCGAGCGCCCCTAATACTCCGCCAATGGCTCCTGCGCTTGCTTTATTGTTTTCCAGAGATCCTGATACTTCGGCGTCTTTGTTAGCAGGACCGGAACCGTTGGCTGCTAGCACCTTCTTGATGTTGGCCATGTTTACATCGGCCATGGTCAGCTGTGCAATGGGCTTGCCCAGAGCTGTTTGCACCAGGCCAGTGATTTTTTCCAATGTGCCTGGTGAAAGTTTAGATATCAGGGCCTTGGCTTGTTTTGCAATTGAATCTAGTAAGCCTTCGTTTAGCTGTTCAGATTCTGTGATCAGATTGGAGTATTTTCTCAATAGCTCTGATTCAGTAAGACGTTGTTTCATGACATAATCCTCTTTGATCTTGTATTTATGATCATCAAAACAAATTTAAAAAATACAAATTGTCACCCGCCTAGAGAAATACTTAGTCAAAATATCAAAATTATCAACACCCACTGAACTTTTGGCCGCTGGCCACCTAAATACTTTGGACAGCAATCCAGCTGTTGTTTCAACTCAAAGGGAGAATTGCAATTGAGCAAAAATCGCGCAGTAAAAGCAAGTCGCCGTGTGAGTCCAGTGGAAAACACCATTAGTTTTGATCAAGCACAACCCCGTATTTCGCAACGAAGAGTCGAACTGATTCCTCGCACACGAAATCAGGAACGCTTGGTGCTGGCCTTGCAGGATGACGAGCAACATATCGTAGTCACAGTGGGCCCCGCAGGCACAGGTAAAACTTACTTGGCCATGCTGGCTGCTGTTCAAGCACTCAAAAAAGGAGCATGTGAACGCATAGTATTGACCCGCCCGGCAGTGGGCGTGGAAGGTGAGAGTCATGGATTTCTCCCGGGAAATCTTGTGGCCAAAATGGAACCCTGGACCAGACCTTTGTTGGATGTGTTACGCGAGTATTATCGACCACAAGACATTGTGGCCATGATCGAAGACCAAGTGGTAGAAATTTCTCCCTTGGCATTCATGCGTGGACGCACATTCAAAAATTCCTGGATCATAGCAGACGAAATGCAAAATGCAACCCCGGCCCAGTGCAAGATGCTGATGACCCGTATTGGTCAAGACAGCCGTATTGTGATAACTGGAGACATCGAACAAGCCGACCGTAGCACCGGCGACAATGGTCTACTAGACCTGTGTCAAAGACTGGAGAAGGGGGGTGTATCAGGTATAGCAGTTTGTGAATTAA
>Ga0209085_1000676_pt1 | contig 23959 bp, 27 predicted proteins | sample C_131016_EF_Meta_FD_187310 | JGI IMG/M metagenome (GOLD analysis project Ga0209085, IMG submission 187310) | Freshwater microbial communities from Lake Croche, Canada to study carbon cycling - C_131016_EF_MetaG (SPAdes) (version 2) | ecosystem: Environmental > Aquatic > Freshwater > Lake...
GATTTGATTGGAGGTGAGTTGTGCCCGAAAGTTCACCAAGTTTTCGCATCCTTGGCCCTGCTCGCCTATCTGGTGAGGTCAAAGTAACAGGGGCAAAGAACTCAGCCCTCAAACTTATGGCCGCGTCCCTTCTTGCCGCTGGGACTCACACCATTCGCAATGTCCCAGATATCGCCGACGTTCACATTATGTCTGAGCTTTTGGTACGTCTTGGTTGCAAAGTTTCACTCAACGATGATGTCCTCACAATTGATGTGCCAGCAACACCAGGCCACCGCGCTGAATATGATTTAGTGCGCAAAATGCGTGCATCTATTAACGTGCTGGGTCCAATCCTTACCCGTGTTGGGGTCGCAGAAATTTCTCTGCCTGGCGGAGATGCCATCGGATCTAGAGGACTTGATTTTCATATCAGTGGCTTGGAAGCTCTTGGCGCAACAGTGACCTTTGAACATGGTTTCATCATCGCGAAAACTAATGGAAGATTACAAGGAGCAACCATAGATTTGGTTTTTCCAAGTGTTGGAGCAACTGAGAATCTGATGACAGCCGCTGTTTTGGCAAAAGGCACTACAACAATTAATAACGTTGCCCGTGAACCAGATATCAGCGACTTGGGTGAATATCTCATCTCCATGGGCGCAAAAATTCAGGGCTTAGGTAGTCAGAGTCTTGTTATTGAAGGTGTGGATTCACTCAAAGCAGCCGAGCATTCAACGCTTCCAGATCGTATTGTCACTGGCACATGGGCATTTGCCGCAGTGATGACAGGCGGAGATATAACCATTCACGGGGCAAGGGCTGATCATCTTGAATTGCCTTTGGACAAGTTAGTTGCAAGCGGCGCAGTTATTACATCAACTGCTGACGGGATCCGCGTCAAAATGGATAAGAGACCTATCGCAATTGATGTTGCAACACTTCCCTATCCAGGATTTCCTACCGACTTGCAGCCCATGGCAATTGCATTGAACGCAATTGCAGATGGAAGCGCCATAGTAACGGAGAATGTATTCGAAGCACGATTTATGTTCGTCAATGAACTCAAGCGCTTAGGCGCTCGTATTACAGTTGATGGCCATCACGCGGCCATCGCAGGGATTAAGCAGCTTTCAGGGGCACCAGTTGTGGCAACAGATATACGCGCCGGTGCTGGATTAGTTCTAGCTGGCCTTGTCAGTGAAGGCATCACAATTGTTGAAGATGGTTTTCACATTGACCGTGGCTATCCAAATTTTGCAGAGGATCTACGCTCACTGGGCGCAGATGTGACACGTATTTAAGCTTGCGTCTGCTCGCCCAGAATTGAAACTCGGTTGTTATTGACCGAAATAAACCCGCCGGCCATATCAAAATCAGATGTTGTTCCATCTGTGCCTTTTACAGTGACAACTCCTGGAACAAGCACGCCGAGCAGCGAAATATGCTCAGGCAAGATACCAATGTCACCTTCAAGCGTGCGCGCGGATACCATTGTGGCTTCACCCGAAAAGACACGCTTTTCAGGTGAGACTACTTCAACGGTGAGTGTTGCCATCTTTATGCCTTTGCCAACTCAGCAGCGCGGCGCTCAACGTCAGCTAAGCCACCACACATAAAGAATGCTTGCTCTGGAACATGGTCATACTTTCCATCTGCAAGTGCTTCGAAAGCTTCAATTGTTTCAGATAGTGGAACAAATGAACCTTCGATTCCTGTGAATACCTTCGCAACGAAAGTGTTCTGAGACAAGAAGCGCTGAATACGACGGGCGCGGCCAACCAAGATGCGATCTTCTTCGGAGAGTTCATCAATACCCAAAATTGCGATGATGTCTTGGAGATCTTTATAACGCTGCAGGATCTGCTTCACGCGGTTTGCAACACGGAAGTGGTGCTCACCGATGTAGCGAGGATCCAAAATACGTGATGTTGAGTCGAGTGGATCCACAGCAGGATAAATACCAAGTTCTGAAATTGGACGAGACAACACTGTTGTTGCATCCAAGTGCGCGAATGTGGTGTGAGGAGCTGGGTCGGTGATGTCATCGGCAGGAACATAAATTGCCTGCATAGATGTAATCGAGTGACCACGAGTGGATGTGATGCGCTCTTGAAGCTGTCCCATCTCATCGGCAAGTGTTGGCTGGTATCCCACAGCTGATGGCATACGGCCAAGAAGTGTTGATACCTCTGAACCTGCTTGTGTGAAACGGAAAATATTATCGATGAACAAGAGCACATCTTGCTTTTGTACATCGCGGAAATATTCAGCCATTGTGAGCGCTGATAGAGCAACGCGAAGACGAGTTCCAGGTGGTTCATCCATCTGACCAAAGACCAAAGCGGTCTTATTGATAACACCAGTCTCGGTCATTTCCAAGAACAAGTCGTTACCTTCACGGGTACGCTCACCAACACCGGCGAATACTGAGACGCCACCGAAGTTTTCAGCTACACGATAAATCATCTCTTGAATCAAAACTGTCTTTCCTACTCCGGCGCCGCCAAAGAGGCCAATCTTTCCACCACGTACATAAGGCGTAAGTAGATCAATAACTTTAATTCCAGTTTCAAACATCTCTGTCTTTGACTCAAGTTGATCAAAGGCAGGGGCCGTGCGGTGAATTGGCCAACGCTCTTTAATATCCAACGATGATGTTGGAACGTCGAGTGATTCACCCAAAGTATTAAATACATGTCCCTTTGTGACATCACCAACTGGAACGCTAATAGGCGCTCCTGTATCTGTCACTGATGCTCCGCGGACCATTCCATCGGTTGGCTGCATAGAGATCGCGCGCACGACGTTGTCACCAATGTGCTGGGCAACTTCCATCGTGAGCATGCGCTTTTCACCAGAGAGTGTCACATCCACATGCAACGCATTGAAGATGGCTGGCATTGAGTCTGCGGGGAATTCAATATCCACCACCGGACCGATTACTCGGGCCACGCGACCGTTCTTGCCTGCTACTTGTGTTGTTTTCTCGGACATCATTCGCTCCCTGCGCTAGCTGAGGCAAGCGCATCTGCGCCGCCAACAATTTCACTGATCTCTTGGGTGATTTCGGCTTGACGGGCCGCGTTCGCAAGTCGGGTAAGTGACTTGATTAATTCATCAGCGTTGTCAGTCGCTGACTTCATTGCACGGCGGCGAGCAGCATGTTCAGAAGCTGCAGACTGCAACATCGCATTGAAAACTCTTGCCTCTACATAGCGCGGAAGCAAAGCATTCAAAACACCTTCCGCGTTGGATTCAAATTCATACATTGCAGTAATTCCACTTTGAGCATCACTTTGCTCGCTCGTAGCGAGTGGAAGAAGACGATCTTCTACTGGAAGCTGGGTAATCATGGATTTAAATTCTGTGTAAACGATATGGAGTTCATCTACGCCTTGAGAACTTTCCAGTGAATTAGTCAGAAATGCCAGTATGAGAGAACTTGAAACCTCACGAGCATTTTCAAAGGTTGGATTATCAGAAAAGCCAGTCCATGAACCAGCGATCGCTCTATTGCGGAAGCGATAAAAGTTGACTGCCTTACGGCCGATTAAATATGCATCTACTTCAAGGCCGCGGCTGCCAATCTCTGCAATCAGTTGGTCGCCTTGCTTAATAGCAGCATTTGAATATGCCCCGGCCATTCCGCGGTCTGCAGTAATGATGAGAACCGCTGCACGCTTGGGATTAATTGCTGGGCTTGTGAGTGGGTGGACAGTGCTTGATTGGGTTGCAACAGCTCGTACGGCGCCCGTTAACTCATTTGAGTAAGGTGATGAAGCAGCCACACGCTGTTGCGCCTTCACAATACGCGAAGCAGAGATCAACTCCATCGCACGCGTAATCTTCTTAGTCGCCTTAACCGAACGCATTCGGCGGCGATAGATTCGAAGTTGAGCACCCATTTTTTAGTTACTTACCTGCGCTCACTGTGAATTCATTTTTGAATGCTTCGATTGCTTTTTCAAGCGCTGAAACGGTGTCATCACTGAGCTCACGGCTTGATGAAATCACTTCAAAAATCGATGCGTGAGAGCGAGCAACATATTCCAAGAATTCAGTTTCAAAGCGGCGGATATCAGCAACAGGGATTGAATCCATCTTTCCTGTTGTTCCCGCCCAAATTGAAACTACTTGGCGTTCTACTGAATAAGGTGAGTACTGACCTTGCTTCAAGAGCTCAACCATTCGCGCACCGCGCTCAAGTTGTGCTTTAGAAGCCGCGTCGAGATCTGAACCGAACGCTGCGAAAGCTTCCAATTCACGGTACTGCGCTAGGTCAAGACGCAAACGACCAGCAATCTTCTTGATCGCCTTGGTCTGAGCAGAACCACCCACGCGAGAAACTGAGATACCTACGTTAATAGCTGGGCGCACACCTGCGTTGAACAGATCTGTCTCAAGGAAGCACTGACCGTCAGTAATAGAAATTACGTTGGTCGGAATAAAGGCAGATACGTCATTTCCCTTTGTTTCAATGATTGGTAGACCAGTCATTGATCCGCCACCAAGCTCATCAGAGAGCTTTGCGCAACGCTCAAGTAGACGTGAGTGTAAATAGAAGACGTCTCCTGGATACGCTTCGCGGCCTGGCGGGCGGCGAAGAAGCAATGAGACTGAGCGATAAGCCTCGGCTTGCTTAGAGAGATCATCAAAAATAATGAGTACATGCTGGCCTGCATACATCCAATGCTGACCAATAGCAGAACCCGTGTATGGGGCTAAGTATTTGAAACCAGCTGGATCAGATGCAGGAGAAGCAACGATTGTTGTGTACTCCATTGCGCCAGCCTCTTCCAACGCTCCCTTAACAGAAGCAATTGTTGAACCCTTCTGACCAATAGCAACATAAATACATTTAACTTGCTTCTTTGGATCTCCGGTCTTCCAATTTTCCTTCTGGTTAATAATTGTGTCGATAGCAATCGCAGTCTTACCTGTCTGGCGATCTCCAATGATCAACTGGCGCTGTCCGCGGCCAATAGCTGTCATTGCATCGATAGCTTTAATTCCAGTCTGCATTGGTTCTTTCACAGGTTGGCGTTCAACTACTGATGGTGCCTGCAACTCAAGTGCACGCATCGCTTCAGCTTTAATTTCACCCTTGCCATCGATTGGACGACCAAGCGGATCAACAACTCTTCCTAGGAAGCCATCTCCAACTGGAACAGAGAGGATCTCACCTGTGCGGCGAACTGATGTTCCTTCTTCAATGCCGGTGAATTCACCGAGGATAACAACACCGATTTCACGCACGTCGAGGTTCAATGCGAGTCCCAATGTTCCATTTTCGAACTTCAAAAGTTCGTTGGTCATTGTGGAAGGCAATCCTTCAACGCGGGCGATGCCATCGCCTGCTTCGACAACGGTACCGACCTCATCGCGCGCAGCTGTTCCTGGGTTGTATGCGGAAACATACTTTGCCAGCGCATCGCGAATTTCTTCGGGACGGATCGTAAGTTCGGCCATCTTCTTCTCCTCTTAACTCACCTAGTTTTAGACATCTGCTAAAAACTAGAACCTCTTAAACTGCTAGTGCTCTACCTGCTTCTGCTAAACGTGTACTAATCGTTCCATCGACCAATTCGTCTCCGAATCGGATTGAAATCCCACCGACAACCGATGGATCAATTTCATAGTTCAAATGCACAGGCTGGCCTACTTGCTTACCCATTACGGCTGCGAGCTTCTCAGATTGTGCGGGTGTTAAATGCGAGCGGGTACGAACCAAAACGATCAATCGATTGCGTCTAGCGGCAACTGCTTCGACGTAAACCTCAAGAACGTTATCAATTCCGCGCCCTGCAAGCCCATTGACTAAATGTGTCAGCAAACGCACCGTTGAAGGCGCTGCTTTGCTTCCAAAAAGAGAGGCGACTAACTCTGCCTTGCCTTGCGCTGATCCAAGTCTGTCACCAAAGGTGATTCGAAGATCTTGATGATCAGCAAGAATTTCTCCAAATGCGAAGAGTTCTTCCTGCACGCGGTCGAGTGAATTATCACTATTGGCTGCGGTCGCCTCTGCTTCAATCGCAAGTTGCTCAAGAGCACTTGAAATATCAACTGAAGATGACCAACGAAGCGCAGCTGCTGCGCTCACAAGCTCTAAAACCTTGGCAGAAATGTTCTTTGCAAAAAGATCCTTAGCTAACTCTGCTTTTGCAGCGGCATCACGTGCTGGATCTGTAAATGCTCGCCTTAAGCCAATTGAAGAATTGAGTGCACTCACAACCGAAAACAGGTCGGTGGAAATACCCGTGCAATCAGAAGATGAGAGCCCCTTGAGCTTTTCATCTAGCCCACCACGTAATGTGATGAGTGATTGGCGACTATTACCAGCGAGTGAAATCACTTGGAGCTCTTCTCCAAATCAGTAAGGAAACGATCAACGATTCCAGATTGGCGAACTTGATCATCAAGTGCCTCTCCAACAATCTTTGATGCTAATTCGGTAGCAAGTGCACCAACTTCATGACGAAGTGAAGCGACTGCCTGTTGGCGCTCGGCTTCAATAGATGCATGTGCTGCGGCAGTAATTCGGCTTGCCTCTTCCTGTGCCTTACCGCGCAAATCTTCGATGATGGCAGCGCCTTGAACGCGCGCCTCTTCACGAATTGATTGCGCCTCACTACGAGCATCATTGAGTTGGGCTGTGTATGCCTTCAAAGCTGCTTCAGCTTCACGCTGTGCATGCTCTGCCTTGGCAATACCGCCTTCAATTGCTTCTGTGCGAGCTGTAAAGGCCTTCTCGAACATTGGCACAACGCGTGAGCGCAGCACAATGAAGAGAAGAGAGAAGGCAATAACACCAACAACTAATTCAGCAGTATTCGGAATTAGTGGATTGGCTGCGGCCTCCATATGAATTCTCATTATTTAGCTCTTTCTCGTCTCTTGGGTTAGTTCTTACTTAAGAACGAACGCTAGAACCAGACCGAAAAGTGCCAAAGCTTCAGCGAGAGCGAAGCCAAGGAATGCGATTGGTTGAAGAACGCTGCGTGACTCAGGTTGACGTGCGACGCCATTGATATAGGCGGCGAAAATCAAACCAGTAGCTATTGCGGGTCCGATTGCAGATAGGCCATAACCGACCAGGTTGAGTGTGCCGTGCATCTTTGTTGCCTTTCCATTATGTGGGATTTAACGGGCGGGAGCCCGTTAAACATTACTTAAAATTAGTGTTCCTCTGCCAACGCTCCTGCGATAAAGAGTGCTGAGAGAAGAGTGATGATGTATGCCTGAAGGCACTGAACCATGAATTCAAAGAATGTCATGATGATTCCAAAAGAAAACGAAAATGGGGAAAGAAACTTCATAATGAGGTGTGAATCATGGAGCATGTAGTTTCCTCCACCAATAAACACAAGCAGGAGCAAGTGACCCGCAAACATATTTGCAAATAACCGCAAGGCAAGTGTGACTGGGCGAATCAAAAAGTAGGTGGCGATTTCAATGGGTGTAAGAAGTATGTATGCAAACTTTGGGACACCAGGCAAGAAAGCGATCCCCTTCAGATATGGGATCAGGCCTTGGCGCTTAATACCGATTGCATGGAAGATGAAATAGCTAAAACCGGCCAGTACATACGGAAATGACACGTGAGACATCGCTGGGAACTGCATGAAAGGAATGATTCCAAAGACGTTATTGACCAGAACAAAAGTGAAAAGTGTAAAGAGGAATGGAACATAAGCTAAAAAGCCACTTCCAATAATTTCTTCACCTAAATCTTTGCGAACAAAGCCGTAAATTGCTTCACCTGCATATTGAAGCTTTCCAGGAACTATCGCTGATTTACGAGCAGCAAGGATGAAGAATGTGGAAATCAAAATAACAGAGAAGAAAACAAGCGCTATAGGTTTTGTTGAGTATGCGCTATCTCCAAAAACTGGAGGAAGATTAAAGTCTGATGTACTTGGAGGAACAAAGCCTTCGCCGCTGGCAAAATGGCCAGTTATATTCACTGTTCCCACTCACCTTTCATGCGACGCTGGCTAGAAACCTATGTTTCTAGAAGACGCCCAAACCCTATTGGAGAGAGCAAAAAATCTGAAACTCCAGCCAAGGAGGAGGGATGTGTTATTCGCGACCAAATCGGAGCCAGATGAGGTAGATAGAGGCTCCAGCGCCCAAAATTAGCCCGCCTAACAAGAAGTAGTGGGTATGAAGCCAGTGGTCTAGCCCATAGCCAATTCCGCCCCAGATCAAGAGACCTGAAATCAGGTATCCCATGATTGACCATACTGCGCCCTCTTCGTTGTTTCTTGCCATATAGCTAGCCCTGCTTTCTTGCTGAGTCATCTGACAAACCGGTTGCGGACGGTAATGGTAGCCCGATTCGGAGCTTAAGAAATGCACGTATCTCTCCTGCAAGCCACGCTGCAGTTATACCGAGTGCTACCACCGCAAAACTTGTTCTATCCACAGTTTCAGGAGCTGTCGCTTTTGAGACGATGAGCAATAAAGCGCCCATCACAAGAACTTTGGCAAAGTAAGAAAACATCGCAAGGCCCATCACTGCAATGGGGTCAAGATTTTTAGAAAGAGCTGAAATAAGAAGATGTATCCCAAGAAAAATAACAACAGTTGCACTTGCAATAAGTGCTCCCCAAAATCCAGAACGGTGACGAATGAGCGTTGCGCCAATAGTCGTAATAATTGCAACTGTTGATGCAGGGATTATCGCGCCTTTCCACATAGACATCGTTGGATCACTATTCATAACTTGCCATCCCTTGCATTGCATGCATTGGAGCAGATCGAGTAATGCTTGCCCGCAGCTGCAGGAAGGATAATCCAGCAATAGCTGCGCCAAGCAAGAGCGCCATCCACAATGGTTCAAAACCTGCAACAACTGTTGGAAGAGCGAACATTGCAGTCCAGAGATACAAAATGATTACTGCGTCGCGCTGCGAGCATCCCAAATCAAGCAAGCGATGATGCAGATGCTCACGGTCAGCGGCAAATGGTGAGCGACCCGCTCGCAGCCTTCTTGTAATCGCCATAAGCAGATCGATGAAAGGTATGGCAAGGATCGTAAATGGCAGAAGAAGTGGAATCAGGGTGGAGCGGGAGGACTGACCAGCAATAGCATTGATATCTATTTGGCCCGTTAAGGTAATTGCAGCAGCTGATAGCAAAAGCCCCAGAAGCATGGCACCTGAATCGCCCATAAAAATCTTTGCTGGGTAATAGTTATATGGCAAGAAGCCAACACACATACCTATAACTACAGCAGTAACGAGAGAAGGCGCACCAGCACGGTTGAAGCCATTTGTTACGGCCAGAATATAAGAGAAAGCAAAGAAGGCAATCGCACAGATTGCGACGATTCCAGTAGCAAGGCCATCTAGGCCATCGATGAAATTCACGGCATTAATGACAAGCATGACAAAGACAACGGTGAGTACCTGGCCAATATTTGATGGAAGCGTATATATGCCGTTAATCGGCAGCCAGAGAATTTGAACACCATGGAGAAGCAAAATTCCTCCCGCGAGTGCTTGCCCAGCAAATTTAGTAAGGGCATCTAAATCAAATCGATCATCAAGAGCGCCAAGCAGCATTACAAAAGTCGCTGCTTCAAAAATCCCTGTCAGCTCTCTTCCAAATGCAGCGCCCGCTAACGGCAGGTGATCAACGATAAGAAAGGTGATCGCCATCGATGCCCACATGCCAATGCCACCCCAACGAGGTGTGATGGTTGTGTGTATGTCTCGCTCTCGAAGTTGACCAAAGGCTCCAGAGTGCATGGAGAGATTGCGAATAAGCGGAGTGATAAGAAAACAAAATGCCGCAGCAAGTGCTGCAGAAATTAAATACTCGCGCATAGACCAATCACCTCGTGGGTAATACTAGCGAGGGTAAACAGGGAATTTTGCAGTCAGTGCACGCACATCTTGCGAAATAGCCTGGGCCTTAGAAGGCTCACCGCCATCTTTAATCGCTCTTGCAATCAGTGATGCAATCTCTCTCATCTCAGGAGCGCCCATTCCTTGGGTTGTCGTTGCTGGTGACCCAACACGAATACCACTTGTCACAGCTGGTGATTCTGGATCATATGGAATTGCATTCTTGTTTAATGTAATTCCTGAAAGACCGCAACGCTCATCAGCTATTTTTCCATTAATACCGGTTGAGCGAATATCAATAAGAGCAAGGTGAGTTTGTGTTCCACCAGATACCGCCCGCATTCCTTCTTCTTCAAGGCCCTTAGCGAGCACCTGGCAGTTAGAAATAACATCCTTGGCATACTTTTGATAAGCAGGTGTTGCGCATTCCTTCAAAGCAACTGCTTTGCCTGCAACGGCGCTCATAATTGGACCACCCTGCATTCCTGGGAAAATTGCTTTATCTATCGCAGCAGCATGCTCTGCCTTTGAAAGGATCATTCCACCGCGGGGACCGCGCAGAACTTTATGAGTGGTAAATGAAACTACGTCTGCATATGGGACAGGAGATGGGATTGCTTTGCCTGCAACTAGACCAATGAAGTGCGCCGCATCAACCCACATGATCGCACCGACTTCATCGCAGATCGCGCGGACTTTTTCAAAGTCAATCAAACTTGGATATGCCGTTGCACCTGAGCAAATCATTCTTGGAGTATTCTTGAGTGCTAAATCCCGTAGCTCGTCATAATCGATGAGTTCATTATCTTGGCGCACGCCATAAGAGACGATGTTGAACCACTTACCTGAAAAGTTAACTTTTGAACCGTGTGTGAGATGGCCACCATGTGGCAATGACATTGCAAGGACGGTATCGCCCGGCTTTGTAAATGCTTGATAGACCGCAACGTTTGCACTCGCACCCGAATGGGGCTGCAAGTTTGCATGCTCTGCTCCGAAAAGTGACTTTGCGCGCTCAATACCGATTACTTCGACTTTATCAACTTCTTCGCAACCGCCGTAGTAACGCTTACCTGGATAACCCTCGGCATACTTATTAGAAAGCGTTGAACCAAGTGTTGCAAGCACTGCAGGTGATGTGAAGTTCTCACTTGCGATCAATTGAAGGTTATGGCGTTGGCGCTCTAACTCTGAAAGAAGTACCGCAGCAATATCTGGATCTTGTTGTTGCAGCGCTGGGAAATCTGGGCCAAAGAAAGTATCTGATGTGGACATGACCCAAGCCTATGCGCTTGATGCGGAAATATCAGGAATCACAGATTGAAGTTGGGCAAGTGAGATTGCTCCCACTCTTGTCACCTCCAAAGCGCTCTTCGCGCCGATCACAGACCTTCGAACAACTGTGGATAGCGGACCAGATGGAAGCAGGCCCTCGTCGATCTCAACAGCGATATCGCTTCCGCCAACAAAGTTATTGAGGGAAGCCAGCACGCCTTGCCCTGCGGGCGCTGCGCTTGCCACTGCAAGCGGGCCGCTCTGCTCTAATAGTTTTAGTAGAAACTCACTTGAGGGAACACGAAGGGCGAATTCGGCAAGTGAGCCCGCATCCCCCAAATCCCAACTCAATGCCGGTTGTTGCATCAATTGCATGGTCAGCAACCCGGGCCAAAACTTATCTGCCAATTTTTGCCACTGCTCATCAAAATCTTGAGCAATCCCTGAGACGGATGAAGTATTCCCAACCATTACTTGGCAAGCAGTCCGGGGTTGATCGCCTCTGAGCTGATGGATCGTTGCAACTGAACTCTGATTAAAAGCATCGCATGCATACATATATCCATGCTCGGCTGCCACAACAACTATTCCACCGCGCAAGATAGATATGAGTGCCCGATCGATACCTCCTGCAAAATTCTGTGAATCTAAAACAAACTTTTCACTCATTACAGTGTTACTTCCTTCTGAACAATCGCCTCAACTTGTTGGGCGATATGCGCATCGACCATCGCGTGTATCGAGGTGCCAAATTCTGAATATGTTTCAGAAAGCACCTCTCCACGTTCATGAATAGCGGAGACAAGATCTCCCCTATTGAAAGGAATCACTGCCTTGATCTCTACGCGCGGTCTTGGCAGAGAGGTTTCAATAGCTTTAAGTAAAGTATCAAGACCAAAACCAGTACGGGCAGAGAAGGCAAATGAATTGCTCTCTTCTCGCAAGAGTTGCATCAGCACTTCAGGCAGAGCGATATCTGCCTTATTGATTGCAATAATCTCTGGGATATCTCCCCCGCCAATATCGTTAATCACTTGGCGCACAGCGCGAATCTGCTCGCGTGGATCTGGATGAGATCCATCAACCACATGCACAATGAGATCAGCACCTGATACTTCTTCAAGAGTCGATTTAAATGCTTCAACAAGTTGATGAGGAAGGTGCCTGACAAAGCCGACCGTATCTGACAGCGTATAAATACGCCCATCTGAGGCGGTAACTCTGCGAACAGTTGGGTCAAGAGTTGCAAAGAGTGCATTCTCAACAAGCACGCCAGCTCCGGTGAGTTTATTCATCAGCGAAGATTTGCCAGCATTCGTGTAGCCAGCAATGGCAACAGAGGGAACGTTGTGACGATTGCGCTCTTGGCGCTTTGTATCTCTGGCAACTTTCATCTCTTTAATTTCGTTACGAAGCTTTGCCATCTTGTCATTGATACGTCGGCGATCGGTTTCAATCTTTGTTTCACCCGGTCCGCGCCCACCAATTCCACCTGCTTGGCGAGAGAGAGAATCACCCCAACCACGAAGACGTGGCAACATATAACTCATCTGCGCTAATTCAACTTGGGCTTTACCTTCACGAGATTTAGCATGTTGAGCAAAGATGTCCAATATCAACGCAGTGCGGTCAATTACTTTTACCTTGAGTTTTGATTCAAGAGTGCGAAGTTGGGCTGGTGAAAGCTCACCATCACAAATGACAGTATCGGCACCTGTTGATATAACAGCTTGCTTTACATCAGCAACTTTTCCAGAGCCAATATATGTTGATGGGTCCGGCTTATCTCTGCGCTGCACAAAACCATCCATCACTTCTGATCCTGCTGTTTCAGCAAGCGCAGCTAGCTCTTTCATAGAGTTCTCAACGTCTATTGAAGTTCCATCAATCCAAACGCCAACCAGGATAACTTTCTCCAAACGTAACTGGCGGTATTCGGCGTCGCTGACATCTTGAAGTTCTGTTGAAAGCCCTGATACGCGCCGTAGTGCCTGCCGATCTTGCAAATCTTGTTGACCAGATTCATCAAATTCAGAAGCGTCGTAATCAGCAGCAGCCTTCGCTGTTTCGCGAAGCAGCTGCTCGATATCGATATCTAGCGGATCTTGATCGCTCACAGGTATTTATCCAATTCATGATCACTAATAAGCACTGCTGGACCTATCAAAGTGGCATTGTTATGAGCATCTGTATCAACAACGAGTCTGCCTCCAGGTGGATGAATGACCCAACGTGATGGAAGCTTGCCGCCTTTTTTGATCGTTGCTGCAAGTGCTACTGCGCAAGTTCCTGTCCCACATGAGCGGGTCTCTCCTACCCCACGTTCATGAACACGCATTGCTAGCTCTCCGTTATCTAAAAACTTTACGAACTCAATATTGACGCCATCTGGATAGTCACCGTCTACTTCGGGCGCCTGCTTCAGATCTCCGATTGCATCTAGGTCATCAACAAAGACAACGGCATGTGGATTGCCAACATCAATATGTATGCCAGCCCAAGTTTGATCGCCGACTATGACAGAGACATCATCGTAAACTTCTTGAACGCCGCCCATATTCACCGAGATATCTTCAGTTGCCGGCACTGCCAAATATTTCATTCCGTCGCGAGTGTTAATTGGAAAAATTCCTTCTTTTTCATGTCCTTTAGCGACAAGGTATCTAGCCATCACTCGAATGCCGTTGCCACACATTTCGGCAATTGATCCATCTTGGTTTCGATAATCCATAAACCACTTACCATCGCGCTTACCAATACGAATTAAGCCATCAGAGCCAATTCCGTTTTCTCTGTTACAAATTCTTGCAACCTGCTCAGCAGAGATTTCAATGGTGTTCTCTGGGTCATAAATCAACACAAAATCATTCTCTGTGCCATGTCCGTATGTCCCAATCATGCTTTGAGGATACTGCTTTCAATAACAGCTAGGCGGTCTGAATCCACAGCCACCCACTTAATACGCGGATCACGTGAGAACCATGTCTCTTGTCTGCGGGCATACTGACGCGTTGCTCGCTTGGTCTCCTCTTTGGCCTCTGCCTCAGAAATCAAACCTTCTTTCATCGCGATGATCTGTGAGTAACCGAGGGCAGCCCTTGCAGTCTTTCCTTCCATGAGTCCTCGATCGATGAGTGATTCAACCTCATCAACAAATCCTTTACTCCACATTCCTTCAACGCGGCTATCAATGCGCACATCAAGTTTTTCCCGGTCGAGAACTAATCCAAACTGCTGTGCTTGTGGGTATTTCGTTGAATTCTCGCGTGGCAAATTTGCAGTAAATGGTCTTCCAGTAATCTCAATAACTTCAAGCGCCCTGACAACTCTTCGAACATTTTCCTTAGGTATAGCCGCAGCTGCTGCAGGATCAAGTGAAGAAAGCCTCTTATGCATGGCATCTGCCCCAATTCGCTCTGCTTGCTCTGTGAGCTTTAGGCGAACATCAGGGTCTGTCTCAGGAAAATTAAGATCATCGAGAATGGCTTTAATATAAAAACCAGTGCCCCCAACAATAATCGTTGGGATCCCCGCTGCTAGTAATTCATCAATTTTAATTCTTGCAATTTCTTGGTACCACGCAACAGTGACATCTGTTTTCACATCTACAACATCAAGGAGGTGATGAGTAATTCCCTTGCGTTCATCTACCGGCAACTTCGCAGTCCCAATGTCCATGCCTTTATAGACTTGCATAGAGTCAGCATTAACAATCTGCCCGCCAAGTTTCTGGGCAAGATTCACTGCAATCTCACTTTTTCCTGTTGCTGTTGCACCTGCAATAACAATGAGCGTCATAGGGTTTTAAGTAATTTCAAGGAAGGCATTCCAACCATGATGGGCTCTGGTCCAACTTCTTGAAGCCGAAGATCATGTGCATCTCCGCCTCTAGTCTTTCTCACACTTTCAACACTTCCCACCATGAAGTTTGGAGTTGCTGAATCAATTCTGACGGTTGCAGTATCACCAGGTCTTGCGTCATCGCTTTCAAAGTGAACAAGTCTAAAATCGGGTGTACGACCATTAAGTCTTGCTCGCTTTGAATCATGGCGACCCTCATGATCGCTCACAAGTACTTCATAGCTCTTACCGATCGAAGCAGTATTAATTTCGCCAGAAATTTCTTGTTGGAGAGCATGCAGTGCTTTATAGCGATCGGCCATCACATCATCCGGGATTTGATCTGGCATCGTTGCAGCAGGTGTTCCAGGGCGCTTGGAGTATTGGAAGGTATAGGCAGCGGTAAAGCGCGCTTGGCGCACAATGTCTAAAGTGTCTTGGAAATCTTGATCGGTTTCTCCAGGAAATCCCACGATAATGTCGGTTGTTATTCCTGCATCTGGCATCGATGCGCGAACCTTCTCAATGATTCCCATATAACGATCACGTCGATATGAACGACGCATTGCTTGCAAAATTTGATCTGATCCAGATTGCAGGGGCATGTGAAGGTGCGGCATGACATGAGGTGTAGTAGCCATAGCCTCAATAACATCATCAGTGAAATCTCGTGGGTGAGGAGACATGAAGCGAATACGCTCTAAGCCATCTACCTTTCCACATTCTTTAAGTAACTTGGCAAATGCGCCCCTGTCACCAAAATCAACTCCATAAGCATTGACGTTCTGCCCAAGCAAAGTAACTTCAACGACTCCTTGAGCAGCTACCGCTCGTACTTCATTTAATATCTCATCTGCTGGGCGATCTTTCTCAATTCCTCGAAGAGAAGGAACAATGCAAAATGTGCAGGTGTTATTACATCCCACTGAGACTGAAACCCAGGCACTAAATGCTGAATGTCTGCGCACAGGCAAAGTGGAAGGGAAGTGTTCGAGTGATTCTTTGATCTCAACCTGTGACTCTTCTTCAATGCGAGCACGCTCTAAGAGGGCAGGAAGTGAGCCAAGGTTGTGTGTACCAAACACGACGTCAACATATGGAGCTCTTTTGATTATTGAATCTTGATCTTTTTGAGCCATGCATCCGCCCACAGCAATCTGAAAACCTGGGTGGGATTTTTTTAATGGGGCAAGGAATGAAAGATTTCCATAGAGCTTGTTATCTGCATTCTCACGAACTGCGCACGTATTAAAGACAACGAGGTCAGGTTGTGATTCTTCAAGTGCAGGAACATAACCAGCATTGAGCAGAAGCCCTGTGATTCTCTCTGAATCGTGCACATTCATCTGGCAGCCGTAGGTCTCTACGACGAAGGTGCGCTGGGTCATTACCCAATCTTAGAAGACTTTAGGAAGCGAGAAGTTCTCGCATAATCTGCTGGGTTATGGAATGGCTGAAGCCTTTACGGGCCAAAACAGAGTGAACTCTGCGATAAACGACCTCAGAATCAAGGTGGGAACATGAGCGAAACTTACGCTCGGCTAATTCAAAAGCCATCTGATATTCAAGATCTTCATCGACCTCATCAATCACTTCATCAATGATGTCTTGAGAGACGCCTTTAGTGCGCAGCTCCTGAGCAATTGTTCGCTTGCTCAGTTTCTTCTGCCGTTGGCGAGACTCCGTCCAAATCTTTGCGAATTCAAGATCGTTGAGCAGTCCTTGTAATTCCAAACTGTCTAAAACAGAGGCTGCGGTTTCATTCTCGCAGCCTCGTTTTACTAAATGCGCGTGCAGCTCAGCCCTACTCTTTGCGCGGGGGGCCAATGCGTAAAGAGCAATGGTCATCGCATCAGAGTAGGGATCAGCCGCTACTTCTTGGTTCTTTTTCAAGATTTAGAAATCAACCTCGGCAGTTGCTTCATCAATCGCTGCTACCAGCTCAGGATCAATTGCTACTGGAACATAGTGCTCGCGGATCTTTGTCTCGATCTCATTTGCAAGATCAGGATTATCGATCAAGAACGAACGTGAGTTCTCTTTACCTTGGCCAAGTTGGTCACCTTCATAGGTATACCAAGCACCTGACTTCTTCACGACGCCTACTTCAACGCCAAGGTCAATGAGTGAACCTTCGCGTGAAATTCCCGTGCCGTAAATAATGTCGAATTCTGCTTGCTTGAATGGTGGAGCCATCTTGTTCTTCACGACTTTGACGCGAGTACGGTTTCCAACCGCATCTTGACCATCTTTAAGGGTTTCAATTCTGCGCACATCCATGCGGATGGATGCATAGAACTTGAGCGCCTTACCACCGGTTGTTGTCTCTGGTGTTCCAAAGAAGACACCGATCTTCTCGCGAAGCTGGTTAATAAAGATTGCTGTTGTATTTGATTGGTGAAGTGCACCTGTAATTTTACGAAGTGCTTGAGACATCAAACGAGCTTGCAAGCCCATATGAGAATCTCCCATTTCACCTTCAATTTCAGCCCTTGGAACAAGTGCTGCAACTGAGTCAACAACGATGATGTCCAGAGCGCCTGAGCGAATCAACATATCCATGATCTCAAGTGCTTGCTCACCGGTATCTGGCTGAGAAACAAGAAGGGCATCGATATCAACGCCAAGCTTTCTTGCATACTCTGGATCAAGTGCGTGCTCAGCATCGATGAATGCGGCGATGCCACCATTCTTTTGAGCATTTGCAATTGCGTGGAGAGCAACTGTTGTTTTACCTGAAGATTCAGGTCCATAAATTTCAACGATTCGGCCTCGTGGCAATCCACCGATACCAAGTGCGATATCAAGTGCGATAGAACCAGTTGGAATAATCTCCATTACTTGTGGGCCACGATCGCCCATCTTCATAACTGATCCCTTTCCGAACTGACGCTCGATCTGGGCTAGGGCTGTATCTAGGGCTTTGTCGCGATCTAATGACTGTTTTTCAGAAGCTTTATCAGCTTTTTCTGAAGCCATATTTTTTACTACCTTTCATTTCATAACTCAGATGAGTTCAGTACGGTCCAGAAGGTACGGAATACCACTGACGGCGGCAGATGAACTGACGCGGAACTGTGGAACCGCTCTGGTTGGGCATAACTAGTTTACCGAACATCTGTTCGAAGAGCCATATTGAGGCTCCGACACGCCAGGATCTAGCGTAGGCGCTCTGGCATCTCTGGGTTGTGGGCCACGATCGCCCTCCAGATCTGGCCGACCTCCATGTCGCTGTCCAGGGCTTGGTTAACGGTCTTGCCGCCCAGCTCTGCGTGAACGATGTCGCGCGCATATGTGTCTGAATCACTGAAATACTCAGCCATCCGCGAGCGCAGTTCGGTGATTCGCATGAGCCAAGTATTACCTATGAAGGTTTTATTTGATGTTTAAAGGGGAAATGCATGTTTGAAGGATTAGGCCACTTCGTAGTCCGCCGCCGCAAGGCTGTGCTCGCCGGATTCATTCTGGTGCTAGTTGTTGCTGGCTCAGTTGGCTCATTGGTTTTCCCACGTCTTAGTAGCGGTGGCTATGACAACCCGGCCAGCGCTTCCTCTCGCGCCCAGAAATACCTTACCGATACTTTCCATATTAAAGATCCGGCTATCGCAATCGTCGTGGATGCCGGGCCTCAAGGTCTGATGGAACCCACCGTTGTGGCAGATGTGCAATCACTAGAGCGCGCGCTAGCTGCAAAGCCAACGGTGACCAAGGTGCTCTCCTACTGGAATACAGGCGGGGCCCCTTCACTTGAAAGTACAGATCACCACGCTGGTTTTCTCTTCCTCTATACATCGCCTGCTGACCCAACCACTTCGACCGATTTAGCAAAGGCGGTCCAGGCTGAGTTTGATGGGACCTACAAATCGCTCAAGGTTTATGTAGGCGGCAATTCAACTATTTACTTTGCCATCAACAACAAGATCAGCAAGGACCTTGCTCTGGCTGAGGCCATCTCCATCCCTCTGACATTTGTACTTCTACTATTTATTTTTGGTGGGCTTATCTCCTCTGCCATGCCGCTCGTTGTTGGAGTGAGCTCAATTCTTGGAACATTCCTCGTTCTCTACATCATCAGTCTCTTTACAGGTGTCAGCATCTTCGCCCTAAACCTCACCACGGGTATGGGTCTTGGACTTGGCATCGACTACTCACTTCTTATTGTCAATCGTTTCCGCGAAGAGCTCCATGCTGGCCATAGCGTTGAAGATTCCATCGTGAAAACAGTTGCCACCGCAGGTCGCACCGTCTTCTTCTCTGGCGTCACTGTCTTTGTGACTCTTGCCTCCATGATGTTCTTCCCGCTGATGTTCCTAAAATCATTTGGATATGCCGGTATCGCTGTAGTTGCGATGGCCGTTCTTGGCGCTCTTATTCCGCTTCCTGCGATCTTGGCTCTACTTGGACGCCGTATTGATTCATTTGTGATTAGAAAAGGCGCCATAACCCCTAAGCAAGAGGGCCGTTGGGCTCAAACTGCTCGCTTTGTTATGCGCAGACCCGTGGGCATTGTTGTCGTTTCTTTGCTCATTCTTGGAACACTTGCTGTTCCACTTAAAGACATTGTCTTCTCTCAAGTAGATAGCCGTGTGCTTCCAGCCAGCAATAAAGCTGCTGTTGCAACAGCGGTAAGCCTCGAAAGGTTTTCAGGGCAAGTAGAAAATCCAATTTATATCGTGGTGCCACATGCAGCTGCCGCTCAGAGCCAATTACCAAGTTATGTGGAGGCCGTCTCTCATCTTCAAGGAATCGCAAGTGTTACTCAGCCTCAAATCACATCGGATGCAGCAGTATTTCAAGCGACCTCTCCCCTGGGTGCCCGTACTAATGCAGCTCAGGATCTGATCACTCGCTTGCGCGCGCTACCTGCGCCCGCTGGCACACTCATTGGTGGCTCAGCCGCAACTTACACAGATACACAATCTGGAATTCAAAGCGCTCTTCCTTGGGCGCTTGGTTGGATTGCTTTAAGTGTTCTGTTGCTTCTCTTCCTCTTTACCGGCTCAATTGTTTTGCCGATCAAAGCAGTCCTGCTCAATGTTCTTTCATTATCGGCAACTATTGGCTTTATTTCATGGATCTTCATTGGCGGGCATGCAGGTTGGCTTGTTGGAAAATTTACCAACGTCGGCTCACTTGATACCGGCATGGTGATTTTGACGGCCGTTGTCACATTCGCTTTATCTATGGACTATGAAGTCTTCTTACTCTCTCGCATTCGCGAGGAGTATGAAAATGGCAAAGATAATCAGGAGTCTGTAGCTATTGGGCTTCAACGCTCAGCAAGAATCATTACCGCCGCAGCGCTCTTGCTTGCAGTTGTCTTCGCAGCCTTCCTCACAAGTGGGGTGACCAATATCAAGATACTTGGTCTTGGCGTTGCCTTCGCAGTACTAGTTGATGCAACAATTGTGCGCGCGCTTCTTGTTCCTGCTCTCATGCGCTTATTTGGAGATCTAAATTGGTGGGCGCCTAAGGCGCTTAAGAGATTTACGATCAACCACTAACGATTTACTAGAGCGTGCGCGCCATCTGATCTGCCTGCTTGGCACTTTCTGATGGTGAAAGTGGTGAGGCAATTTGACCTATGAGCCAGTGCAGGACGACGCCATGGGATTCACCAAATAACGACTGGAGAGAACTCTGGGCCAACTTCCAGAGCGAATGATCTGTCACTGTTACAAACTTGGCAATATCTAGAGGATCAGTCTGAATCATCTTGGCAAGAGCAGGATCTTTTGAAATCTCTGTCGATAAGACATAGAGCGCATCTCTCTTCGTTGGCGCATGCATCGCAAGTTCAGCTAATCGTTGGATCTCAGATTCAACAAGGCTGAGCATCATCTCTTCTTTATCGCTGAAATGGTTATAAACAGTTGCACGCGAGACTTCAGCTTTTGCAGCTATGTCGAGCATGTTTGATTCATATGAGCCAACTTGGGCTATGACAATTTTGGCACCAGAAAGAATTGAACTGCGAGATCTTTGATGGGTTGCCATTTGGCGGGCGTATATCTGCGGTGTGGTCGAATCTGCCTTACGCAGCGTCGTCCACCACGCTCAAAGTTGGTGCCTCTTGGCTCATTACTTGATGAGCAACTGATGAAAGAACTTCACCGAGAGAGATATCAAGTGCGGCAGTAATCGCATGGAGAAGTTCTGATGATGCTTCTTTTTGACCACGTTCTACTTCTGAAAGATAACCCAGAGAAACTCGCGCTCTCTTTGCGACATCGCGAAGTGTGCGACCTTGTGCAATACGAGATGCACGCAAGGTTGCGCCTATGTGGGTGCGAAGAAGAATCACGGGATAAGAATACGCGTAAATGCGGCTAATGCGCTTTGAATTGTTGCGTGGCGAATATCTTCACGCGTGCCAGATAGCGCCAAACAGAGGGTTACCGGTCCTTTTTTACTATCTATGGCCACCCAGACCGTTCCCGCCTTCTGCCCGTAGGCCTTGCCTGGACCCGCAACGCCGGTCGTAGCAATCGTATAGTCAGTGCCAAACTGCTTACGAGCACTCTGTGCCATTGCAATTGCAACTTCTTCTGAAACAGCGGTGTGCTTTGTCAGTATTCGCTTGGCTATTTCTAGAAACTTTGTCTTTGATTGATCGCTGTATGTGATGAGCCCACCAAGAAAAACATCAGATGCCCCAGGAACGCTTGTTATTGCCGCCCCGAGTCCCCCACCAGTAATTGATTCGGCTGTAGCAAGAGTCATTTTCTTACGCTTTAAGCTCTTAACGACATCTTGCGCTAATGGAAAATCGGTCATTTTCTTATCGCTTTACTGAAGTAGTCATATCCTGTAACAAGAGTGATGATGACTGTGGCCGCCATAAAGATATTGCGGGGCAATTCCAACCAATGTGGCAGCGGCAATACATAAAAGCCAATACCAAAACCTTGCATAAGTGTCTTGAGCTTGCCACCTTTGCTCGCTGGGATCACTCCCCCACGAATAACCACTAGGCGCAGTACTGTCACGGCGATCTCACGAAATAAGATCACAATTGTTACCCACCACCAGAGCCTGCCTTGAATCGAAAGGCCAACCATTGCTGTTCCGATTGCTGCTTTATCTGCAACCGGATCAAGAAATGTTCCAAAACTTGTTACTTGATTGCGCGAACGAGCAAGCTTTCCATCCATCAGATCAGTGAGGCCAACAAAGAAAAATCCACACCAAGCGATGATTCGCCATGTTGAGTCATTGCCGCCATTTTTAAAAAGTGCATAGGCGCAAAAAGGAAGTGCAAGGAGGCGAAGAACGGTCAGAGAATTTGGAAGATTTACTGTCCTTGGACCGGTGCTCATTCACACCATGATACGCGCTTAGGTTTGAAAAGTTTGCTGGAAGGTGAAAAGTGTGAATTTATCCTTGAGATGAAGTGCCGGGACCGAACTGCAGGTGAACAACTTCACCTTTTGCCCCTGGAGATCCTGCATCTTTTCCATTGACGTTCAACGTTACTGCTCCAGCATTGCCGACAACAACATTGAGCTGCTGGCTGTCATTAAAGCTTTGAGACTCGCCTTGCTTAATTTGGCCACTGAAAACTTGATTTCCATTGCTATCTGTCACACCAAGCCAAGTCTTTCCATTGACCGCTGTGACTACAACAGATGTTGCTGAAGTCTTAGTTGCCACAGCGGTATTGGATGCAACAGCAGTATTAGATGCAACAGCTGGTGCTTGGCTAGGAGTAGCTTTCTTCTCTGAATTCGATGTGTGCATAAATGACATTCCGGTTGGAACCAGAACAACTAGGGCAATTATCGCTGCTGCTGCATATGCCATGGCTTTATAGGAAATATTCTTCTTCTCACGATTTGCTTGAGCAACATTATTCTCTTGAAGCAGGTCAATCATTGGGCAATCATCTTCTCCAACTGTTTGATTGAATTCTTCGATTAAGAGATCTGGATTGGCTTTTACTACGCGGGCGATGCTACGGATATGGCCACGTGCATAAGCATTTCCACCAGATGATGCGAAATTTTCCGCTTCTAAATCTTGAATAACTCGAGAACGAATATTTGTGCGCTTCGCTACATCGTCGAATGACAAGCCGGAAGATTCACGGGCTTGGCGGAGAAGAATTCCTATTGACATTAATACCTCGATAAAACTTAGGGGAATAACTTTGCAAGGGCTTAATGGTAAGGCAGGGCATGGGAATTCAACAAGCCGGTTAGGTGAATAACTGATTAACCACCCATAACCTCACCCCCGAACAAGGGTCACACGCCTAGATGTTCCCTTGGATCGACTCAAGCACATCGGGCATTTGTTCAGCAGTGATCAGAACTGTTCTGGCCTTTGAGCCTTCTGAGGGACCAACAATCCCGCGGCTCTCCATGAGATCCATTAAGCGACCTGCCTTAGCAAAACCAACTCGAAGTTTGCGCTGCAACATAGATGTTGAGCCAAATTGAGTTGAAACAACCAATTGAATTGCTTGAACAAGAAGTTCTAGGTCATCACCAATATCATTTTCGATTACCTTACTTACTGCTGGTGCATTAATGTCGATCCGATAGACCGGCTGAAGTTGGGCTTTCACGTGATTAACAATCGCTTCAGTTTCTCGCTCTGATACATACGCACCCTGAATTCGAACAGCCTTACTTGCTCCCATTGGCAAGAAGAGTCCGTCTCCTTGACCTACAAGCTTCTCTGCTCCCGGTGTATCCAAAATAACTCTGGAATCAGCAAGGCTTGATGTTGCAAATGAAAGACGAGAAGGAACGTTCGCTTTAATAAGCCCAGTAACGATGTCCACACTGGGACGTTGGGTTGCAATGACTAAATGAATCCCCGCAGCTCGGGCAAGCTGGGTAATACGAACAATGCTCTCTTCAACTTCACGGGCTGCAACCATCATGAGATCTGCTAATTCGTCGATAATTACTAGAAGATATGGATAAGGCTCAAGAACTCGCTCGCTTCCTTCCGGAGGAGTGATCTTGCCTGCGCGTACTGCCTTATTGAAATCATCGATATGG